>Ga0134125_10000658_pt1 | contig 45434 bp, 37 predicted proteins | sample KB31751_FD_96464 | JGI IMG/M metagenome (GOLD analysis project Ga0134125, IMG submission 96464) | Terrestrial soil microbial communities with excess Nitrogen fertilizer from Kellogg Biological Station, Michigan, USA - KB3-175-1 | ecosystem: Environmental > Terrestrial > Soil > Unclassified ...
CGAAAAGGACGAGTATCCTGGCGCGGATTATGTCAGCGACGTGTACCGGCGGAACATGCGCATCTATGCGAATATCGTCCGCCAAATCGATTTTGCCCACGACAAGGCCATCCTCGTCTATATCGGTTCGGGCCATATTTCCTTTTTGAAGCAAATATTCTCCTCGAGCCTCCTGTTCGAGGTCAAGGATGTTGTGCCCCTGCTGCAGGCCGAATAGGGTTTTACCTCCCGTCCTGCGAGCGGGTGAAAAATTTTCGAAAGAACAACAGCTGGTAGTCGATGCTGTTTTTCCAGTAGGCCCCATCATGACCGCCCGGTCTCTCAGCATAGTCGTGGTCGATCTTTTCTTCCAACAGTTTCCGGTGCAGTTCGCGGTTGACGGGCAGAAAAAAATCTCCGGTGCCGCAATCGAAGGTGATGGCGAGCTCACCGTTACGCAAAGCGTCCACCGCATGGACGACCGTATAATTTTCGGCGTCCGCGGCGCTGTCGCCGAGGTCTTTCTTTATTCCCCAGTTATTGATGAATGGGCGGAAATCAACCCCACCGCTGGTAGCTCCGGCTGCACCGAAGATATCGGGATGCCTGATCGCCAGGTACAAGGCGCCATGGCCACCCATACTGAGGCCGGTAATGGCCCGGCCGCGCCGATCCGGGATCGTCGGGTAATGACCGTCGACATACGCGACGAGCTCTTTGCTGATAAAGGTCTCATACCGGATGGAAGGGTCCGCCGGGCTATCGAAATACCAGCTGTCATAGCCTCCGTCCGGACAAACAAGGAGCATTCCGTATGTGTCCGCTTCCTGCCGGAGCTGCGGGGCTGTCTCCAGCCATTGAGCATAATTGCCAGCCCAGCCATGCAGCAGGTAAATAACAGGGAACCGCGACGGATGATGACCGGGAATCAGTGCTGCCCGGGGACGGACAATCACGCAACGGATGTCCTTGTTCATTGAAGCGCTGTGAACCTCGATGGTGTCCACCTGCGACGCCAGACATGTGGCGGATGCGAGGACGAGCAAAACGGGAAGGAGATATTTCATCGGCTGATTGTAGAAAAAGGCCCGTAAGGATCGCTTACGGGCCGTTATGGTAATTCGATATTCGCTAGAAGGCTTTTTTATCCTTTCCGGTGAGCTGCATTGGGTTATTCGACTGCGGAATGGCCCGGGGCCCGAGCTGCCGGGCCTTGAAAACCTCGAACCGGCTCTCGGTCCTCACGGCGGGCCAACTGTTATTGGTCTCATCGATGTCGGCGGTTTCCCGGTTGGGATCGAGACGGATGCTGGCGACTTCCTTGTCCTTGGCAAAGACCTTGGTGACATGGTCCTCATTCTTGCGCCAGACCTGCGCGGGGATGCGCTCTACTTCCTTTGTCCCGTCCGTGTAGGTCCATTCGATAATAATGGGCATGACCAGACCGCCCTTATTGGTAAAGGACAACTGATAGTATTGTTTCGAGAGGATCTTTTGCTTCGTGGCATCGTCCATCGCTTCGTCAGCCTGTACGCCCCGGCCCATTACGACGCCTTCGATGTGTTCCGGAAATTTGGTCGTATCGTAGGGGATGAGGCCCCGGGTATATTTCCAATAGAAATCATGGAGCGCCGTGTCGGCATCGCTCGGGAAAACGATGGACTTGTCTTCCCTGTTGCGTTCCTTCGAGACATCTGTGGGGAATTTGCCGTCGGGCATCGGTTTGGCGATGCTCGCCATGATCGTGGTGTCCCTTCTGCGGGGACTGTGATCGAAGTCCGGGACGAGGTGTTTCACGCTGTCAAGCGCGATATCGACGGGCTGGATCCCGTAGAACCATCCGCGCCAGAACCAATCGAGATTCTCGGCGCTGGCATCGTTCATGGTCCTGAAAAAGTCCGCCGGCGTGGGGTGTTTGAACGCCCAGCGACGTGCGTATTCCTTGAATGCGTAGTCGAACAGCTCGCGGCCCATCACGGTCTCGCGAAGAATGTTAAGGGCCGTAGCCGGCTTGGAATAGGCGTTGGGGCCGAAATTAACAATGTTCTCGGAGTTGGTCATGATCGGCTCCAACTGGTCCTTGGGCAATTTCATATAATCCACGATCGCCCAGGCGGGACCTTTGCCGCGGACCGGGAAATGGTTGTCCCAGCGTTCCTCGGTCAGGTATTCGACGAAGGAATTCAGGCCTTCGTCCATCCAGGTCCACTGGCGTTCGTCGCTGTTGATGATCATCGGGAAAAAATTGTGGCCCACTTCGTGGATCACGACGCCCAGCATCCCGTATTTGGTGGCTTCGCTGTAAGTCCCGTCCTTTTCGCAGCGACCGAAATTAAAGCAGATCATAGGGTATTCCATCCCGTTGGATGCTTCCACGCTTTGGGCGACCGGGTAGGGGAAAGGAATGGTAAAATGCGAATAGGTCTTGATCGTATGCGCGACGGCCTTTGTAGAAAACCGGCGGTACAGGTTGTAGGCTTCCTTGCCGTAATAGCTCATGCACATGACCTTTTTCCCTTCCACATAAGCGGGCATGGCGTCCATCACGAATTTGCGCGACGAACCCCAGGCGAAGTCACGGACGTTGTCTGCTTTAAAGATCCACGTCTTTTTCGCCTTGCTCTTTTTGATCTCCGACGCTTTGGCTTCGGCGAGCGTGACGATCTCGACGGGCTCCTTCGCGGTCTGGGCCTCCTGCCAGCGGGCAAATTGCGCAGGCGATAGGACCTGCTGGTAGTTCTGGCACTGTCCGGTCGCTCCGACAATATGATCGGCAGGAACGGTCATCTTCACGTTGAAGTTGCCGAACGTCAGCGCGAATTCTCCGCGGCCGGTGAACTGGTTGTTTTGCCAGCCCTGGAAATCGCTGTACACGCAAAGCCGGGGATACCATTGCGTCATCGTAAACAGGTAATTCCCGTCTTCGGGAAAATATTCGTAGCCGCCGCGGCCGCCGACCGTCTTCCGGTCGGTAATGTGATAGTTCCAGTCGATCCTGAAGACAAATTTCTGGCCGGGTTTCAGGGTCGCCGGCAGCTCGACGCGCATCATCGTCTTGTTGATCATGTAATGAAGCGGCTTGCCCATGGCATCCGTCATCCTGACGATGTTGTCGCCGTAATCGTTGGGCCGCGTCGCATTTTCGACGCGTTCCAGCATCTGATCGCTGACGACGCCAGGCAGAGTGCTTCCGTCCTGGTAATTGGCGTTCTTGGCGGAGCTGTGCTGGTTTTCATCGAGCTGCATCCACAGATAGGTCAGTTCATTCGGGGAGTTATTGAAATAGGTGATGGTTTCCGACCCCGAAAGAAGCAATTTTTCCTCGTCGAGGTCGCAGGTGATATCGTAGTCGCAGCGCTGCTGCCAGTATTTCGGACCCGGCGCCCCACTGGCGGTACGATATTCATTCGGCGAAGAAAGGATCGTCCCGAGCGCCTCGAATTTGTTGCCGTGATTGGATGTCGGGTTGTTTTCGATATTTTGGGCCGACAGGCCGCCAACCGAGCAGGTCAATAGAAAAATTGCGACCAGTTTCGCAAGCAGTGTTTTACTCATGTGTTGGTTTTATGTGATATGTTGAAAAAGCTTGTACCCGGCCAGCGATCAACCGCCATTTTCACGGAAGCGAGGAGCACGAGGGCCGAAACGCCCCAGACCCACCAGATCCGGCGCAACCGGATCAACTGGACGAAAATAAAGGAAATTGCCAGAATGATCGCGACAATCAGCAACTGGGCTGCTTCCACTCCAAGATTGAAGGCGAGCAGGTGGACGACGAGCCCCTCGCGACCTTCGAGGCTCAGAAAGGAGCTGGCAAAGGCCAAACCGTGGATCAGGCCGAAGAAGAGTGCCAGGAAATAGATGGCCGGAAGCCTCGACGGATGATCGACCCGGGCCGCCCGCTGCGACAGGTTATTGATCGCCGTGGCGATGATGGTCAGCGGGATCAGGAATTCGATCAGCCGGGAATTGACATGGACGAGAGCAAGCGCGCCGAGGCTCAGGCTGATGGAGTGCCCGATCGTAAAAGCGGTTACCAGCACCACCACTTTCCTCCAGTCTTTTATCAGATAACGCAGGCACAGGGCGGCGATGAACAGGATGTGGTCCATGGCTTCCCAGGTGAGGATATGGTCGGTCCCCAATCCAAAATAGAGTTTGAAATCGAACATGGCAACCTGAAAATTCCGACCTTTAGGCCGGAAAGCCAGTAAAATTATTCAGAGTTTTGTAGTACAAAAATTTACTTTTTAAATGGCAGCAGGTTTATTTAAATGGTTGTCCGGCCCGATTTTAAGCCTCTTTACGGCATTCCCGCCGGCGGCGGGCGTCCACGGTGGAATTGCCGCGGCGGGCGGGCACAGCGCGGCCGTAACCCACCCGCTGTACGTGTCTATCACGGAGATCAATCACAATGCGAAGGACAAAATACTGGAGGTCAGCTGCAAGATCTTTACCAACGATTTCGAATCGGTGCTGGAAAAGGCGACCGGGGCCAGGGTGGACCTCTCTTCGGCGAAGGACAAACCCGGCGCGGACAAACTGATCGCGGGATATGTCGAACGGCATTTGCGGCTAACAGTCGACGGCCGCCCGGTACAACTGCAATATGTCGGGAGCGAGAACGAGCAGGACGGAACGTGGAGCTATTTCCAGGTGAATAACGTTACGGCCGTAAAGCGGATCGACGCGGTCGACGACCTGCTGTACGACGGGTTCCCAAGCGAGATCAATATCCTCCATGTCACGGTAGGGGGTCAACGGCAGAGCACCCGGCTGGATTGTCCTGCCTCGGCCGCCAGTTTCCAATTCTAACCCCCCGCTTCGTCGGTCATATCCGCTTTCAGGTCGGCAGAGAGGGACACGATGACCTTGTCGATGCGCTGGGCGTCCATGTCGGCAATCTCAAAGGTAAACCCGCGCCAGTCCAGCCGTTCGCCGGTGGCGGGGATATGCTCCAGTTGATTGAGGATGAACCCGGCCAGGGTATCGAATTCGTGATCTCCTTCATTCATCCACTCGGTCCTGTGGAACCGGGAAAGAAAGTCATAGAAAGGAACTTGTCCGTCCACGAGGTAACTGCCATCCTGCCGGTGAACGATCTCGTAATCGGGCACATCGGGGGGGGCGATCTCGCCGACGATCGCCTCAAGGATATCGTTCAGCGTGATGAGACCAAGCAGGCTTCCGTATTCGTCTACGATAAAGCAGCAATGGATCTTGGATTGCCTGAATTTTTCCAGGACCATGTAAGCGGTGTTGTTCTCGGGTACGAACAGCGCGGGGGCCATGATGTCCTTGAAGAGTACACTGTCATCGGTCACATAAAGGTCCTTGATGGTGACGACGCCCTTGATATTGTCGATCTCCCCGTCGCAGATCGGATAAACGGAGTGCGGTTCGCGGACGATCTTTTCCTTCATCGTCTCTTCGTTATCGGTCAGATCGAACCAGATGATATCGCTTCGGTGCGTCATGAGGGAAGTGATATTCCGGTCTCCCAGGTGAAAAACCCGTTCGATGATCTCCTGCTCCGCCTCTTCGATCGTCCCTTGTTCCGTCCCCTCATTGATGATCGCCTTGATCTCATCTTCAGTCACCGCGCTGTCGGCGGACGCGGTGATCGGGAAGAACTTGAAAAACAGATTGCTGGTCTTGTTCAGCAGCCAAACGATCGGGTAGGTGATCCGCGACAGGATGCGGACCGGCCTGGCGACCAGGCGGGCGATCTGCTCAGCCCGAAGCAAGCCGATCCTTTTAGGAATGAGCTCCCCGAACGTGATCGACGCCAGCGTGACGAACACCAGGATCAGCCCGGTCGAGATATCGGCGGCGTCGCGGCGCAGAAACGGGATCTTTGCCAGATAGGGCTGAAGGTTCGCGCTGAATTTTTCACCCGAGTAGAAACCGATCAGGATGGCGATGAGCGTGATGCCGATCTGGGCGGTGGAGAGGAAAAGCTCGGGTCTTTCCGCCAGGCGCAGGGCAGAGCGCGCCCGTTCATCCCCGTCGGTCGCCATCGTTTCGAGCCGGCTCTTCCGGGCGGACACGAGGGCAATCTCAGCCATTACGAACAGCCCGTTGAGAAAGATCAGCAGTATCAGGATGACCAGCTCAAGCATGGGATGGCGAATTGGTTGGTAAATATAGCAGCCCGGATTGGGAACGGAACACCACAGCCGTCGCCCAACCGATGGACGCACCGATGATACCGCCGCAAATGACGTCCAGCGGGTAATGGACACCGACATACACCTGGGCCCAGGAGATGACGAAAGCCCAAAGCAGAACGAGCGCCCACCAAGGACTGAGGGGCCGCAGCGTCCGGTACATGAACACCGCCATCGCGAAATGGTTGCAGGCGTGCGACGAGGTAAATCCCGAGCTCTGCGGGCAATAATTCGCGAGAAAGTGCATCGTGTCCTGCCACATCGGGTTGCCGCAGGGGCGCAGGCGAAAGATATGGTCTTTGATCAGATGACTGCTGATCAAATCGCTGATGATGACCGTCATTCCGAAATACAAGGACCAGATCCAACCTTTGCGGCGGAAATTGACCGTCATGAAAACCAGGAGAAAGAGATAAAAAGGCGCCCACAATTCCGCTTCCCTCGTGAAGAGGAAAAGCCTGTCCAGGAAAGGCGCAGTCCACTTCTGGTTGATATGTGAGAACAGCCAGTAGTCAACCCGAAAGATTTCCTGTAGAACTCCCGGATGAGCGCCGGCACCGAGTAAAATCATGGTTTCAATATAATTGATCTAATTTTATGCCCGCTTTAAAGAAAAACAGTCATGGCAAACAGACCGAAGACAAATTTACCAAATATACCCAAAACGGTTCGTTTGGTTTTCAGCGTCGGGATTATTTTTTTGTTGATCATGAGTGTGTTGCGGTTGGCGCTTTACCTCGTTTTTTCCTCGCAGGGTCATTCGTTCGTTTCGTTGCTTCCTTCCTTTTGGCTGGGCGTTCGCTACGATCTCCGATACGCGGGCATTCTGGCTCTTCTCCTTTTGATCGCCACGTGGATACCGGCGCTTGATCCATTCAGGCGTGACGGCGGAAGACGTCTCTTCCTTGTCATCGTCAGCATCGCCGGTTTCCTCGTCGTCTTTTTTTACTGTGTGGATTTTGCTTATTACGCATACCTGTCCCAGCGGTTGAGCGCCAGCGTGCTGAACTATCTTACAGACACGGGAATTTCCGCCGGCGTCGTCTGGCAGACTTACCCGGTGCTGCGGATCCTGCTACTGCTTGTCGCCGGAACGTGGCTGATGCGATGGATCGCTGCGCTGGTTTACCGGCGACTCCGTCGGAACGGGCCGCGGCCTCTTTCCCGCGGGACGCGGATCACCTGGTCTGCGATATCCTTTTTGCTGCTCGGCCTGGCGATCTTCGGCCGGATCGGACAGTATCCGCTGCGATGGAGCGATGCGTTCAGCCTGGGCGGCGACTATCAGGCCAACCTGTCTCTGGATCCCTTTCAATCCTTTTTCAGCAGCCTGAAGTTCCGGCATTCCAGTTACGACGATGCGAAGGTTAAGGCGGCCTATCCGCTGCTGGCGCCTTATTTTGGCTGGACCAGGGGGTATGAAAGAGACTACCCGGGGGAAGCGGAGCCGGGAAAAGCGGGTGCGGAACAAGCGGGTGCGGCGCAAGAGGGTGCGGGGCAAGGGAGTGCGGGGCAAGGGGGTCCCAGGCCAAATGTCGTCCTCGTGATCTGCGAATCGTTCAGCGGGTATAAGAGCTCGATGTGGGGAAATCCCCTGAACACGACGCCGTTCTTCGACAGTCTTTGCCGGAGCGGAATCTTTTTCGATCATTGTTTCACGCCCAGTTACGGAACGGCCAGGGGCGTATGGGCCGTGATCACCGGCATACCGGACGTATCGTCCGCAACCAGTACGTCCAGCCGAAATCCGGCGGCAGTGGACCAGCATACGATCATCAACGATTTCAGCGGATATCAGAAGTTCTATTTCCTGGGCGGAAGCACCAGCTGGGCAAATATCCGCGGCTTGCTGACCAACAATATAGACAGCCTGCATTTGTATGAGCAGCAGGATTACAGCGCGCCGAAAGTCGACGTGTGGGGGATCAGCGACAAGAACCTTTTCCTCGAGGCGACGAAGGTACTGCGGCAACAGCGGGAACCTTTCTTCGCCGTTATCCAGACCGCGGACAACCACCGGCCGTACACCATCCCGAAAGAGGACAGGGCCGCTTTTCATTCCATCCATGTTTCACAGGACTCGCTGCGGCGTTTCGGCTTCGCCACCAATGAGGAAATGAATGCGTTCAGGTATACGGATTTCGGATACCGGACCTTCATTACCGCTGCGTCAAAAGAAAGGTTCTTTGCAAATACGATCTTTCTTTTTGTCGGGGATCACGGGATACCCGGAGACGCCGGGTCATTGTTCCCGAACGCCTGGACGGCCGACCGGCTGACGGCCGAGCACGTCCCGTTGCTGATCTATATTCCCGGGCGCCGGGACGGCGAGCGTTTGTCTTTCGACTGTTCGCAGCTGGACGTGCTGCCGACGCTGGCCGGGCTCTGCCATGTGCCCTACAGAAATACCACCCTGGGCAGAGATATCCTGGACAGCGAGGCTATCCGGGGAAAAGAAATGGCGTTCATCTACGACCCCGATCAGGCCTATATCGGCCTGGTGAAAGGAGATTATTTTTACCGACGCGGCCTGATAACCGGCAAGACGGACATGGCATCGGTGGTCGATAACAACCCGGTCCCGGACTCGGTCCTCGAAGGCCCGACGGGCCGGCAGATGGGCCGGCTTTCAGAGGGCCTGTACGAGACGGCCCGGTATATGTTGCTGAAGAATAAGAAGCGATAGCGATGTTGTAAATACAGCCGGGTAATAGCAATAATCCGGTGGAGAAAACCTACCTGCCGAAGGGGCAAATACTATTGTGCGGCTCTCCCGAGGCCGGTATCTTTGTAGAAGAATCATTGCACCGGCAACAATTCCGGCGCTCAACATATCCGGTTAAACCCTATCCTATCGCGTTGGCCGCTCCAGTATGGAGCGGCCAATTTTTTAGAATACCTTATTTTTGTGGGCATTCTATTCATGTGTACCATTAAAACAGGCATTTTGTGGCATTGATAAAGAGTATCTCCGGGATCAGGGGAACGATTGGCGGGAAACCGGGGGATAACCTGTCTCCTTTGGACATCGTGAAATTCACAGCCGCCTACGGCAGCAGGGTATTGCAGTTGAACAAGGGGAAAAAGATCGTCGTCGGCAGGGATGGGCGGATCAGCGGGGAAATGGTCAGCGCGCTGGTGGTAAGCACCTTGCGCGGTCTCGGGCTGGACGTGCTCGACCTGGGGCTCTCCACGACGCCGACGGTGGAACTAGCCGTGGCGGGGGAAACGGCTGCCGGAGGGATCATTCTGACCGCCAGCCACAATCCACAGGAATGGAACGCGCTAAAGCTGCTAAACCAGGACGGCGAATTTATCAGCGCCCAGGAAGGCGCCGCCATCCTGGAAAGGGCGCAACGGGAAGACTTTACATTTGCGCCGGTAGACCGGTTGGGGGAATATATGGCTACGGACAGCTGGCTGCAGCGGCACGTGGATGCCGTCGTAAAGTATCCGCTTGTAGATGTGCCCTGCATCCGCGAACGGAAATTAAAGGTGGTGGCCGACGTCATCAATTCAACCGGGGCGATCTTTGTTCCGCCGCTGCTCAAGGCGTTGGGTGTGGAGAACGTCGTCCTTCTCAATGAATCCGTGAACGGCCGGTTCGCGCATAATCCAGAGCCCCTGCCGGAGAACCTTGTCGGTTTAAGCGCACTGGTGCGCAAGTCCGGCGCGGACCTGGGCATCGCGGTCGATCCCGATGTCGATCGTCTTTGCTTCGTGTGTGAAGACGGCAGCATGTTCGGCGAGGAGTACACCCTGGTGGCGGTAGCCGATTATGTATTGAGCCGTCGACCCGGCAATACGGTGAGCAATATGAGCAGCACGAAAGCGCTGAAAGAAATAACCATGGCCCATGGCGGAAGGTATTTTCCTTCGGCGGTCGGGGAGGTCAATGTCGTCAGCGCGATGAAGGCCGTCGACGCGGTGATCGGCGGCGAAGGGAACGGTGGCATCATCGTTCCCGACCTGCATTATGGCCGGGATGCCCTGATCGGTATCGGGCTGTTCCTCAGCGCGCTGGCGAGACACAAGGGAGGGGTGAAGTCGCTTCGGAAAAAATACCCCGACTATTTCATCTCCAAGAATAAGATTGAATTAAGACAAGGGATAGACGTGCCGGCAGTGCTGGAGAAGATCAAGAAAAAATACAAGAACCATCCGGTCAATACGGACGATGGGCTTAAAATAGAGTTTGACAGCGATTGGGTGCATCTCCGTTCCTCCAACACTGAGCCCATTATCCGGATCTATGCGGAAAGCAGTTTCGAAACGACTGCCAATAACATCGCGCTCAGGCTGATGCAGGACATCAAAGAAGCGATTGCGCCGTAGCCGGGAAATCGTACTTTTGAGCCTCGTATGGATAGAATTTATTTCGACAACGCCGCCACCACCGACCTTGATCCGCAGGTATTGGAGGCCATGATGCCGTATCTGACCGAGAAATTCGGTAACCCTTCCTCCATCTATTCTTATGGCCGTGAGACCCGTCTGGCGATCGAGAACGCGCGGAAGTCGGTCGCCCGGATCCTGAACGCCCATCCCGCCGAGATCTTTTTTACATCCGGGGGGACCGAGAGCTCCAACACGGCAATCAATGCGGCGATAAGGGACCTCGGCTGCACGCATATCATTTCCTCACCGCTGGAGCACCACGCCACGCTGCATACGGTCGAACACCTGCATAAGCGGGGAGAAGCGGCCCTCAGCTACGTCAATGTGCAGCCCAACGGCCATATCGACCTGGAAGACCTGGAGCAAAAGCTGGCGCGCAGCGAGGAAAAGACCTTCGTTACCCTGATGCACGCCAATAATGAGATCGGGAACATGCTCGATATCCAGGCCGTCGGGGAATTGTGCAAGTTGTACGGCGCCATTTTCCATTCCGACACGGTTCAGACCGTGGGGCATTTCCCGTTCGATCTGCGGAACACGCCGGTACATTTCGTCACCGGGTCCGGCCATAAATTTCATGGTCCGAAAGGAGTGGGATTGTTGTATATCAACGAAAATGTCCGCATCCACCCGCTGATCCACGGCGGATCGCAGGAACGCAATATGAGAGCCGGCACCGAGAACCTGTACGGCATCGTCGGATTCGCAAAGGCACTCGAGCTGGCGACGGCGGCCTATGAGGCGGACAGCGCTTCGATCAAGAGCCTCAAAGTCTATATGATGGAGCAGCTGAAGCGGCAACTCAGGGGAGTCTCGTTTAACGGGGACCCGCTTGGCCGCAGCCTTTATACGGTCCTGAGCGTATCCTTTCCAAAGACGGAGCGGTCCGAAATGGTCCTTTTCAACCTCGATATCCATCATGTCTGCGCGTCCGGAGGAAGCGCGTGCACCAGCGGCGCCGACCAGGGCTCCCATGTCATCCGGGCCATCAACAATAATCCCAACCAGGTCACGGTAAGGTTCTCCTTCAGCAAGCACAATACGCGGGAGGAAGTGGACCAGGTAGTGGCCAGGCTGAAAGAATTGATCTGATCCATATGCGCTATGTTATCGGCATTGATATCGGTACGACCAATACCAAGGCCGTAGCGATTGCCCCCGACGGCGTCGTGCTGGCGACAACGAGTGCCGGTTATGCGGCTTTTTCGGATGCCGATGGGCGCCATGAACTCGATCCGGACCATCTGATGGGGGCTGTCAGGGAAAGCCTGGCCGGGGTTGTGCGTCAGGTGGACCCGGCACCCGAAGGCATTGGGTTCAGTTGCGCCTTCCATAGCCTGCTGGCGGTCGACGAATCCGGGAAGCCAATGACCCGGGCGATGACCTGGGCCGATCTCCGGCCGGCCGCCGAAGCAAAGGCGCTGAAAGCAACCGAAGCGGGCATGCGGATCTACCGCCATACAGGCACCCCGCTCCACGCCATGTCGCCTTTATGCAAGCTGCTATGGCTGCGGGCGCGGCAGCCGCAGGTGTTCGGGCGCGCGGCCCGCTTCATCGGCATTAAAGAATATATATGGTGGAGGCTGTTCGGCAGGTATGAAATCGACCACAGCATCGCTTCTGCAACAGGATTATTCGATATCCGAGGCCTGGACTGGTATGGCGAGTCGCTCGAACTGGCGGGCATCACCCCATCCCGGCTCTCGTCCCCGGTACCCTGTACGCATCAGGGGCGAGGGCTTTTGCCGGGGGTGCTGGCGGGGATCGCGGACCGGGTCCCGTTCATTATCGGCGGCGGCGACGGCTGCCTGGCAAACCTCGGGAGCGGCGCGATCCGCCCCGGGGACACCGCCTTGACTATCGGCACCAGCGGCGCGATCAGGATGACCGCGCGCACGCCGGAAGATGACAGTAAAGGACGGATATTCACCTATATCATGAGCCCGGGAAGGTACGCCTGCGGAGGCGCCACCAACAACGGCGGGAATGTGCTGAAGTGGCTGTTTGAAAAGATCCTGGGCGTTGAAGACGAACAGGAATGGGAGGGGCGCGTCGAAGCGGCGGCCGAACTGGCGCCTGGCTGCGAAGGCCTTATCTGCCTGCCGTATTTACAAGGGGAACGGGCACCCGTCTGGGACGCCGAGGCGCGGGGCGTATTTTTCGGGCTCAGATCGATCCATGACCACCGGCATTTTATTCGCGCCTGCCTGGAAGGCGTCTGTTATTCGCTGTGCGAGATCGGGGCGTCTCTGGAAGAGACAATCGGGCCCATTGCGGATATTTATGCCAGCGGCGGATTTACCCGGTCGGAGACCTGGGTGCAAATGCTCGCCGATATTTTCGACAAAAATGTCCATGTCAGCCATGCGGCCGATGCGTCGGCGGCCGGCGCGGCGATCCTGGCGATGCTGGCCCTCGGCCAGATTCCCGATACGGATGCCGCAACCGGCCTCGTGAAAGTCAGGAAGACTTACGAACCCGATCCCGCGCGACATGTCCTTTACCGGAAAAATTACGAGGTGTTTACCCAGTTGTATTCCCGGCTGCGGGATTTGGAATAAGAGGATCCCGCCGCGGGCGGGACCTCGCGTTCGTTACCGGCCTGATCGACCTGATTGGCCTGATCGACCTGATTGGCCTGATCGACCTGATTGGCCTTACCGGCCCTTTACGAGGTCTCGTGGCAGGATGCCAAACTCTTTTCTGAACGCCTTGGCAAAATGGCTGAGGTTGGAGAACCCTATCTCACTGCCAGCCTGTTTGATGCTCACCTGACCGTTGGTGAGCAGGTCCCGGGCGCGTTGCAGGCGGCTCTTATTATAATAATCGTAGAGCGTATGTCCATATACTTGCTTGAAGAGGTTCTTCAGCTTACTCGTGCTCATAAATACCTCATGGGCGAGCGATTCAAGGGAAGGGAAGCCTTCCAGGCGGCTGCTCAGGATCCGCTCGATATGCTGCATGCTCTCCAGGTCGGTCTTTTTGACTGTCCGGGGCAGGGTCGCCTGCTCCTGGCGGAGGAAGGAATGAAGCGATCTTTCGATCAGGTGGATCACGCTGCTCAGCCTCCTGATCTGGCTCAGCGGATCGCCGTCCCTGATTTCAAATAGCTCCTTCAGCATCGTCCGGTGGGTCAGGTTAATGAGCAACGGGTTTTCGCTGTTGCTGTTGGCCTTTGCGAACGAAGCCAGTTTATCGAAAAGCTCCTGGGGCAGGTATTGCCCGGCCAGATCGTGGGAGCAAAGAATGAGCAAGCGCTTCACGGTCGTCCCTGCCGAGAGCCGCAAGGTTGCGCTGTCCGCGGCCTCCGCCAGGAAGATATCGTTTCGGAAATACGGCCGTTTGTCCGGCGGTGCAACGCCGGCGGAGGGATCCCGATGGGTTTCAACCTGGTTGAAGGAGATCATAAAACTTTTGGAACCCGTCTCCCGGTGCATTTCCAGGTCCGCGGTCAGTTTAAAGTTCATGATCGCATAGGAGAAATTGGAATTGACGTTGCGAGCCAGCATGATACCTTCGCCGAGCCCGGAGGGGAGGGTAAGGATACGATCATGCAAAGGGGTTCCCAATTTTGTGGCGAAATCGGCGAGCCATTCTTCAAAGTTTTCCAGTTGGAAAGAATACGTTACCATAGTCAACTGTTTTTTACGCGATTAAATAAAATTCAAAAGCGCAGTCACTTCCGGGGTTAGCCGGCGCATAATCTCATCGGCAACAGTCGCGGCAGGGAGGAGGGGTGGTGTGGAGCGGGTCGAACACCTGCAAAAGCACAAAATTAAACAAAATAACCCTAGCGGGGTTGGCTGGGAAGATCCATTTAATAGCTAAAACACCTATTTAACTATAATTTTTACAAAATTAGCTATTTACTATTAAGAATTTCATGGGGTAAGACCCCAAATTCTCTTTTGAACGCTTTGGCAAAATTGCTGAGGTTGGAAAAGCCTACTTCTTTCCCTATTTGCTTCACGGATTGGCCGCCGGTTCGCAGCAGTGCCTTAGCCCGCAGCAGCCGGTGGTGGTTGTAGAATTCGTACAATTTCATGCCGTAGACCTGCTTGAATCTGGTCTTCAGCTTGGTAGAGCTCATCATCGCCGATTTCGAAAGCGATGCGATGGTGGGAAATTTCCGGACACTGTTGCTGCGCAACGTTTTCATCACACCGCGTAGCGCCAGCAGGTCCTTTTCCGTAGCGTTTGGCCAGTTGGCTTCGTCTTCGCGGGGATCGCCGGTCCTGGTGACGAACGTTTGCAGGAATTTCCCGGCCAAAAGCAGCAACCCGGAGTGAAGGTGCAGGTGGTACAGCGGCCCCAGCCTGTCCGCCCGCAGGATGTCTTCCAGAATCGCGCGGTCGCCAAAGGGGACCGGTTCGTGATGCGAGCCCGGGCTGAGGTTGGCTTGCCAGAACAGATCGGCAAGGATCGGTTTCAGAACATGCCGACGGAGAAAGGGATCGGCGGCAAGGATGCCGATCTTTCGCATCCGGGCCTTCGCCGGGTACGTCATTTCCTGCGGGGTGCCTGTCGAAAAAAGCCGTACGGTCGGTCGATGCGACCCGAGGTTGAACAGCAGGCAAAGCGAGCGGGAATCGGATGGCTGAAGGGAGATGGTCAGGTCTTCCGCGAGGACCAGGTCCACGATCACGAAAGAAATGCCTGGGTACAGGCGACCGGTTCGGATGGCAACAGGTCCCGGCAGAGTGCCGGCCTCACCATCCTGAAACCGGGGCGACAGGCGAAGCAACCGGCGGAGGCCCGCCGCCCAACGGGGAAAGTCGGTCAGCTCAAAAGCGTATCTGATCATCGGAACAGAGGTTTGAGGGCATCCGGCGGTTCCGTTGCCCTTTACCGCCGCAAAATAATCACCGGTTGAATCCGCTTCATTTTCACGGATGTACGACGATTTCGAGCGGACGAACAAACCGAGTCGCTATATGAACACGCTGACTATTTCAGTTGATTCTTTATCTCCTGCAATTTGAGGAGCGCTTCCACCGGCGTCAGGCGATTGATGTCCGTGTCTTCCAGTAACCGGCGGATCTGGCGGAAGGTTTCCGTGTGGGCGTCAAAAATGGACAGTTGCATCCTGGGTGCGGCTATCGTTTTCAGATCGGCGGGCGAGCCGACCTGTTTGGCCTCGAGTTGCCGGAGGATCTCTTCGGCGCGTTGCACCAATGAGGCCGGCATGCCGGCCATGCGCGCGACGTGGATGCCAAAACTATGGGTGCTGCCGCCGGGAGCCAGTTTTCGAAGGAAGATGACCTTATTCCCGATCTCTTTATTGGTGATATGGTAGTTTCGGATACCCGGAAACTTGTTCTCCAGTTCGTTCAGTTCATGATAATGGGTAGCGAACAATGTCTTTGGCTTATGCGGCGACCGGTGCAGGAATTCAGCGATGCTCCAGGCAATCGAAATGCCATCGTATGTCGAAGTGCCGCGGCCGATCTCGTCAAGCAGGATCAGGCTTGCGCCGGAAATATTGTTGAGGATGCTGGCCGTTTCGTTCATTTCCACCATAAATGTGGACTCGCCCGCGCTCAGGTTGTCCGAGGCGCCGACCCGGGTAAATATCTTGTCGGTCAGCGGAATTCGCGCAGCATCACAGGGCACGAAGCTGCCGATGTGCGCCATGAGCGTGATGAGGGCGGTCTGGCGCAGCAAAGCGCTTTTGCCGCTCATGTTAGGCCCCGTGAGGATAATGATCTGCTGGGTAGCGGGGTCGAGTACGAGGTCATTCGGAATATAGGGTTCGCCCGCCGGCAGGCTTCGCTCGATCACCGGGTGGCGGCTGCCTTTCAGTTCCAGTTCCCGGCCCTCGTGGACCTGCGGACATTTGTAGTTGTACTGCAAAGCGTTCTGAGCAAAACAAAGCAGACAGTCGAGGATGCCGAGGAGATGGCCGTTTGCCTGCAGCGGCGGAAGGCGGTCCTGCAGGAAGACCAGCAATTCTTCGTATATCGCAGTCTCGAGCGCCAGCATTTTTTCTTCGGCGCCCGTGATCTGCTCTTCATATTCCTTCAGTTCGCGGGTGACGTAGCGTTCGGCGCCCGCAAGGGTCTGTTTGCGCGTCCAGTCCGCCGGGACTTTGTTCCTGTGTGCGTTGGTGACTTCGAGATAGTAGCCGAACACGTTGTTGAACCCGATCTTCAGCGAACCGATGCCAGACCTCGCGGCCTCGGATTGTTGCAGACCGGCCAGGTATTCCTTTCCACCGCTCGCAATACGCCGCAGCCGGTCCAGCTCGGGATGAAGGCCCTCGCGGATGCAGCCACCTTTTGCCGCCGTTGCCGGCGGATCGTCGCAAATTGTCGCTGCTATTTTTTCGGCCACCGCGGGACTCGGGTCCAACCCCTCGCAAAGTTCGCGCAGCCAACCTGCCGGGATGTCCGCAGCCGCGGACCTGATCGCCGCGATCTCCCCAAGCCCCCGGGCAAGTAGCGTCAGCTCGCGCGGACCGATCTTGCGGGCCGGTATCCGGCCGACCAATCTTTCGATATCGCCACATTGGCGAATCCGGTGGCCAAAGCCCGGCCGCAGTTCGGGGTCGCGGATAAGGGCCGCGACGGCTTCCAGCCGCCGTTCGATTTGGTTTCTGTCCCGGAGGGGCATGAGCAACCACCGTTTCAGCAGCCGGGCGCCCATCGGCGAAGCCGTGTTGTCAAGCACTTTCAGCAGGGAATTGCCCTGGTCGTCGCCGTATGCCGGAGCGAGCAGTTCCAGGTTACGGATCGTGAACTTGTCCATCCACAGATGATCGTCGCGGTCAATGCGCTGGATGGATGTCAAATGGCCTAAGTTCGGGTGCTCGGTATCTTTCAGGTAATGAAGGATGGCGCCTGCGGCGATGATGCCTGCGCTCATTGTTGCAATCCCGAATCCCTTCAGGGATTGCGTCTGGAAATGGCGGAGCAGGCTGTCAATCGCAAATCCTTCTTCGAACAGCCAGGATTCAAGCGTGTACGTATAGAACCTGGTGCCGAAGGCCTCCTTGAAATGCCGTTGAAAGCTGCGTTGAAAAACAACCTCCGCCGGTCTGAGGGTCTGGAGCAGTTTGTCCGCGTATTCGGTATTCCCTTCCGCCACAAAGAATTCGCCCGTGGAAATATCGAGAAGCGAAATGCCGAGAATGGCCCGGGGGTTGTCCGGCCAGTCCGGGGGAAAGTAAACCGCCGCGAGGAAATTATTGCTGCTCCGGTCGAGAAGTTTGTCATTGGTGGCTACGCCGGGCGTGACCATCTCCGTCACGCCTCGTCTTACGATCCCTTTGGCGGACTTGGGATCTTCCAACTGATCGCAGACGGCCACCCGGTAACCCGCCCGGACCAGCTTGTGCAGGTACGCATCGAGGGCGTGGTGGGGAAAGCCGGCCAGTTCGCTGGAAGCAGCCGCGCCGTTATTCCTTTTCGTCAGGGTAATTCCCAGGATCCTGGACGCAAGTATGGCATCTTCCCCGAAAGTTTCATAAAAGTCTCCGACCCGGAACAGCAGGATCGCGTCGGGGTAGCGTTGCTTGATCGCCCTGTGCTGCTGCATGAGCGGGGTATCTGCACTGCTCTTTGCCATGGGGCACAAATGTAAGAAAGCCCCCACAAATGGATCGCAGGGGCTTTTTGCCGGGGATAAGTTGTTGATCAGAATCCGCCACGGCCGGTTCCGCGGGGAGCCGGCAGCGGCTTCCGGGGCAGCATCTCATCTCGCTGCGCCGTGTTGTATACGAAGGCGGCGACGATCGTCGCGATCTGTTCCAGGTCATCTTCACGCAGGTGATCGTAGGTGTCCATGTTAGTGTGGTGCGTGCGGGTGCTGTATTCGATCTCGTCCTGAATGAACTGGAAGCCCGGTATTCCTACCGCGTCAAAAGACTGGTGGTCCGTGCCGCCGGTATTGCTGATCGTGACGGTTGTCGCGCCCAGATCGCGGAAGGGCTCCAGCCACTGCGTGAAGATAGGACCGCAGGCTTCATTGCCTTGCAGGTAGATGCCGCGGACCTTGCCCGTGCCGTTGTCGATATTAAAGTAGCCTGAAATTTTGGACTGTTCGGGCAACAATTGCATGGTCGCCGGATCGCCGAAAGTCTTTTTAACATATCCGCGGGAACCCAGCAGCCCTTCTTCCTCCCCACTCCACAACGCGATACGGATGGTGCGGCGGGGCTTGATACCCAGTGTTTTCAGGATCCTCACCGCCTCCATCATCACCGTGCAGCCCGCGGCGTTGTCGGTAGCGCCGGTTGCGCTGTGCCATGAATCGAGATGACCGCCCAACATGACCACCTGGTCCTTCAGCTTCGGATCGGTGCCCCTGATCTCCGCGATCACGTTATAGCCCTTCGTATCATCCGTATGGAATTTAGTCGCGACATCGGCATCCAGGGAAACCGGAATTCCCGCCTTGCAGAGACGCAGGATGGTATTGTAGTCCTCCAGGGCGATCTCGATATCCAGGAAATTCGGCCGCGCATCGGGCCGGTAAGCGCCGCCACCCTGTACGAACAACGTGCCGTCATGACCGCGGAGAGACTGGCTCAGGATCGCCACTGCTCCTTCTTCTTCCGCCATTTTTTTGAGGGAATTGACCAGGCGCTGGCCCCCGCCCCGCAAAAAAGCTTCGCGCCGGCGTCGCATCGCGGCTGTGTCAGGCGGCCGCATGACCACCTTCGACATCGAATCCAGTTGCGCGCCGGTCCATCGGGTCGCATCCGGTTTGAAACTCTGGTGGTACGTCTCATTGACGTCGAGGATGAGGATCTTTCCCCCCAGCTTTCCCTTATATTTGTCCAGGTCCGCCGAATCTTTGGCTTCGATCACCAGTACGGACGCGGATCTCGGACCGTTTGTGCCGGCGCACCAGGCTTTGGGGAAAGCGATCAGCGGTTTGTAGTAGGGCGCGGTCATGGCGAGATAGGATTTTTGCAATTCCCAGCCCTTTCCAAATTCGCCCCAGGGGTCCAGCCTCGCATTCTCCAGTCCCCACTGAGCCAGTTGCTGCCTGGCCCAGGTGGCGGCACGCATGAAGCCGGGCGAGGCGGTCAGCCGGTCACCGCTCACGTCGGTAAGGTGAAAGGCTATGTCCATAACGTGTGAATCGTGCAATCCTTCCTGGCGGATCTTTTGGATGGTAGCCATATCGATCTCCTCGTTCTGGGCCTGCAGGCCTGCGGACAGCAACAGGAAAGCGACAAGGCTCAGTGATTGTAGGGAGTGTTTTCTCATGAGCAATGTATTTAAGATCAATGTAAAAGATTGTCCGGGAACGGTCAAATAAAATCGGGAAAGCGGGATATAAATGTATAAGCGGTGAATTACCTTTGTCTATGCGCAAATTAGGCATGGATAAGCTGGGCCGGAAATCGGTGAATGATTTCCGGCGGTCGGAGAAAATGCCAATCGTCGTCGTGCTGGACAATATCCGGAGCATGCACAATGTCGGTAGCGTGTTCCGGACGGCGGACGCTTTTCTTGTCCGCGGGATTTACCTTTGCGGGTACACGCCGCAGCCCCCGCATCGGGATATCCATAAGACGGCGCTGGGCGCCACCGAAACAGTGGACTGGCGGCATTTCGCCACGACGGCCGACGCGATCCGGGAGTTGAAGGCGCAGGGCTTTACGGTGCTGGCGGTTGAGCAAACGGAAGGGAGCGCCCGGCTGACCGAGCTCGGAAAAACGTGGACCGGACCCGTGGCGGTGGTCTTCGGGAATGAAGTCAGCGGGGTTGACAATTCGGCGCTGGCGCTTTGCGATGGCAGCGTCGAGATCCCGCAATGGGGTATGAAACATTCGTTGAATGTATCGATCGCCGCGGGCATCGTCCTTTGGGAATTGGTCCGGAGGGAAGCAGGCGCGGAGCAGTTTAATTTTTAGTATGAGTACAGTCAGGAATTATCTCAGTTTGATCCGCTTCTCGCATACCATCTTTGCGATGCCGTTTGCGATGATAGGCTTTTTTTTAGGAGCATCGACAACGTCCTTTTCGGTTGTCCCGGCATGGGAGATCGCGGAAAAGCTTGCACTGGTCGTCCTTTGCATGATCTTCGCGCGGAGCGCGGCGATGGCGTTCAACCGGTGGCTGGACGTCAAGTGGGACGCCCTTAACCCGCGGACCGCCGTCCGGGAGATCCCCGCGGGCATCATCCCGAAAAATAGTGCGTTTCGTTTCGTAGTGGTCAATTGCCTGCTATTCATCGGCTGCACCTGGCTGATCAATCCCCTTTGTTTCGCTCTGTCTTTCGTTGCGCTGGCCGTGGTGCTGGGCTACAGCTTTACCAAAAGGTTTACGCCGCTTTGCCATCTCGTCCTCGGGCTTGGGCTGTCGCTGGCGCCGATCGGCGCCTATCTTGCCGTCACCGGCCGGTTTGCCTGGCTCCCGATCCTTTTTTCGCTGACGGTCATTTTCTGGGTGAGCGGGTTCGACATCATCTATGCGCTGCAGGACGAGGAATTCGACAAGTCGCAGCGCCTTTATTCCATGCCTTCCTGGCTGGGGAAGGCCAGGGCGCTCAGGGTCTCCGAATTCCTGCACGGCTGCAGCACCGCGTGTGTCGTCGCCGCGGGCCTTTACGGCGGATCCGGATGGTGGTATTGGGGTGGAGTGGCGATCTTTATCGGTATGCTGATCTATCAGCATGCCATCGTGAAGCCGCACGATCTCAGCCGGGTAAACCTCGCCTTTATGACCGCCAACGGAATCGCCAGCGTCGTTTTCGCCGGGTTCGTCATTACCGACCTGTGTTTTTATGCGCATCTTTAGGAAATATCGTATGTTTGCCGGATGTGGCAGCGCGGTTGGATCTAACCACTACAACCCCGCTTACCCGCGGTGTCCGCACCGTGCGAGTTCCTGAACCGCAATCAATATTATGGCGCGGATCCTGGCGATAGATTATGGGCTGAAACGTACGGGTCTGGCGGTGACCGACCCGCTTCAGATCATCGCCACCGGGCTGCGGACGATCCCGTCGCAGGAACTGGTGCCATTTTTAAAGGACTATTTCAAGCATGAAGCTGTCGAGCTGATCCTGATCGGGGAACCGAAAAATTGGGATGAAAGCGACACGCACGCTACGCCGCTGGTGAGATGCGTCATCAGGGAATTACAGCGGGAATTCCCCGCTGTCCCGGTGAAGCCGGTGGATGAACGATATACTTCCAAAATGGCCAGCCGCGCGATGATCGACATGGGGATGAAAAAAAAGCAGCGGCGGAACAAGGCCCTGGTGGACGAAATCGCAGCGACGATCCTGCTGCAGGAATGGTTGGAAAAAAAATAAGCAAACAGTTGAATATGATATTACCCATCGTCGCCTACGGGACACCGGTCCTCCGGCAGGTCAGCAAGGACATCTCTCCGGATTATCCTGATCTGGAGAAATTTATCGCGGACATGTGGGAGACGATGTACTCGAGTAATGGTGTGGGGCTGGCGGCGCCGCAGGTGAACCGCGACATCCGGCTGTTTGTAGTGGACTCGCGGCAGGTGTTCGACAACCTCGAGGAAGACGAGAAGGACAAGTACCCTGACGGCCCGGGTATCCGTCAGGTCTTTATCAATGCGCATATTACTACCGTAGATGGCGCGGAATGGCCATACAACGAAGGTTGTCTGAGCATCCCAAAGATCAGGGAGGACATCTACCGGAACGAGGCGGTGACCCTGGAATACGTGGATGAACAATTTCAACTCCACCAGGAAACCTTTCATGGCATTTCCGCCCGGATCATCCTGCACGAATACGATCACACCGAAGGGAGGCTCTTCATTGACTATCTCAAGCCGCTGAAGCGGAAGCTGCTCAAAGGAAAGCTGGACGACATCACGAAGGGAAAGGTCAGCGTCGATTATAAAATGAGCTTTCCGCGATGAAGCGGACCCCGGTTTCAGTTGGTGAACTGAAGCGAATACACCATTGGCAGGTAATTGTTGAGCGCCTCCCAGTGTTCTCCCCGGTCGGGTGAAAAGAACAGGTTGCCGGTCGTCGTTCCGAAAGCTACCGCATCGCCGGAAGCGGCCAACGCGTGACGGTAAACAATGTCGAAACAGTCCGTCTGGGGCAGTCCTTTCCGGTACTCCTTCCAATTCTTTCCGCCATCATCCGTCCGGCAGATGCAGAGCGCGCCTTTAATGGCGGTCCGGCTGACGTCGCTATCGGCCGGCGCTACCCACGCCTGTTCAGGGCTATCGTCCGCTACGGCGATCGCAAAGCCAAATCGCGCGGGCCCATTGGGCTGGCTGACGTCCTCCCAGGTTAGCCCGGCGTCCACGGACCTGAATATCCCGCAGTGGTTCTGTTGCCAAAGCACTTCCGGATCGGTCGGTGCGGCAACGAGGATATGCGGGTCGTACCCCACTTCGGAGCCGGGATCGGGCAGGAATTCCGCTTTCAGGCCTTTATTCCGGATGGCCCAGGTGAGGCCGCCATCCGTCGTTTCAAACACACCTGCGCAGCTAATGCCGACGTAGAGATGGTCGTCGTTCCCCGGATCAATGACGATTGAATGGATCCCGGGCTGGTCGCGGCCGCCGCCGAACCACCCGGTCTTCCTTGTCGGATGCTTCCAAAGCGATTCGACCAGACGAAAGCTCATGCCGCCGTCATCGCTCATAAACAGCCCGCCCGGATCGGTACCGATCCATAGTCTGTCCCTGCGGCGTCCGCCCTGGGACATCGACCAAATATACCGGGTGGCGGCCGGCATGCCTTCCCTGACCTCTTCCCCTTCGGGATAAGCGGGCGCCGGCACCTCCTCCCAAGTTCTCCCCCGGTCGGCGGAACGGTGCAGTTTCACGCCCCAATGGCCGTGGTCGAGACAGGCCCACCAGACACCGGTCCGGGGATCAGAATAAGCGATCGAAACCGGTTGTCCTTCAAACGAAAGATTTTCCACTTTCCATCCCCTGCCGTTCGAATGGTAGGCAATAAGGCCTTTGCGTGTTCCTAAAAGAAGTGTGGGTTGCATATAAAGGTTGTTGGTCATTTATCCGCCGGATAGCGCCTGCATAATATAGATTTCGCTGTTTTCTTCCAAACCGTCGCTCAACCTGACCCGATCCGAGATCAGGACGCCGTCTATAAAGATGTTGACGTGCCGCCGGAGCTGCCCCTGTTCGTCAAGGATATAGCTTTTTACTCCCGGATAGCGGGTATCCATTTCGGCGAGCACGGTCGGGAGGGTGTTCCCGCAGGCAGGCGTTTCCTTCAGCCCGGGAAAGAAGCGGCGCAGCGCGTAGGTAAACTTAACTATCGGCATAGGTATTCATTTTACCGGATCAGATTCCCGCTCGTATACGTCCGCCATTTTTCAATGACCTGCCGCATGTCTTCCGGCAGCTCGCTTTCGAACAAGACCTCCTCGCCCGTACCCGGGTGAACGAACCCGATCGTTTTCGCATGCAACGCGTGGCGCGGGCAAACAGCGAAGCAATTGTCCACGAACTGGCGGTATTTGGAGAAAACGGTGCCTTTCACGATCTTGTCCCCGCCATAAGTATCGTCGTTGAACAAGGGATGACCGATATGCTGCATATGTACCCTGATCTGGTGTGTCCGCCCGGTCTCCAGCACGCACTGTACAAGTGTGACATATCCGAACCGTTCCAATACTTTATAATGGGTGATGGCTTCCTTGCCGTGCTCGCCATCGGGATAGGCATCGAATAATTTCCGGTAGCGGCGATGCCTGCCGACATGCGCTACGATCGTTCCGGATTCTTCCGCGAGGTCGCCCCAGACGAGGGCCATATACTGCCGCCTTACCGTATGATCGAAAAATTGCCTGGCGAGGCTCCGGACCGCCCTTTCCGTTTTGGCGAGGACCATCAGCCCGCTGGTGTTCTTGTCGATCCGGTGGACAAGGCCGAACCGCGGGAGCGTCTGTTCGCTGATGGCCGCATTCTTTTCGCGAAGGTACCATGCGACGCCGTTGATCAGCGTCCCTGTGTAATTTCCGCTGGCGGGGTGGACGACGAGTCCAGGCGGTTTATTGATGATCATGACCTCATCATCCTCGTAATGGATGTCGAGGGGCAGTTTTTCGGGGACGATCTCTTCGCCATGCGGTTCCTTGTCGGAAAAGAAAACGATCTCGTCCAGGGGCCGGATCCTGTAGCTGGGAGGCACCTGTTTATTGTTGACCAGCACCATTCCGGCTTCCAGGGCCTTCTGGATCTTATTCCGGGAGGCATGCTCGATCCGCCGCACAAGGAATTTATCGATGCGCAGCGGCTCCTGCCCCTTGTCCACCTTAAGGCTGAGCCGTTCGTACAGCTCTTCCGACCCGTCGGCTGCCGGGCTTTCGTCGTCGGCCACGTGTTCCTCCGGCTCCTCGCGCATAGTGGAATTTTTTGTAAAGTTAGTATCTTTACCGATTATGGAAATGGTGCTGTTCAGCGATCTTGGCCGGATGGAGTATCAGGCGGCCTGGGACTACCAGGAGGCGTTGCTTCAGGGCAACCTGCGCGTTAAAGCAGCCGAACGGGAAAGGGCTGGCGTCGTGATGCCGGAAGGCCACAAGCCGGCCGTGGAGGAGGGGCGGGATGACAGGGGAAACACCGTCCACCACCTGCTGTTCGTCGAACATCCCCCCGTCTATACCCTTGGGAAAAGCGGCAATATCGAACATGTACTGATCGGTGACGAACGAATGCGGGAAAAGGGCGCACAGTTTTTTCGGACGAATCGGGGTGGGGACATTACGTTCCACGGGCCTGGTCAGCTCGTCGGGTATCCGATCCTCGACCTGGAAAAGTTCAACACTGATATCGGCTGGTACCTCCGGAGCCTTGAGGAAGTCACCATCCGGGTGCTGGCCGGATACGGTCTTGCCGGAGAGCGGTCGGCCGGGGAGACCGGCGTTTGGCTCGACCCCGGCGCCAGGGGGGAAGAGCGAAAGATCTGTGCCATCGGTGTGCGCTGCAGCCGTTGGGTTACCATGCACGGATTCGCGCTGAACGTCGATACCGATCTCTCCTGGTTCGCAGACATCGTGCCGTGCGGGATCGCACACAAACAGGTCACATCGCTGGAAAAAGAATTAGGCCGCCCGATCGGGATGAGCGAAGTGAAGGAGAAATGGAAAGAGAAATTCGAAGAAGTGTTCGGATGTGTACTGGTGAGCGGAGCGGGGGATGGGCGGAAGTGGGGAATGAGCGGGGTGGAGGGTTGAGCGGGGTGGAGGATGAGCGGGGCGGAGGATGAGCGGGGTGGAAGGTTGAGCGGGGTGGAAGGTTGAGCGGTGCGCGAGATGAGGGGGCTGCGGGCAACCGGCCCCTGGGTTCAGAATTCCTTTGGTATAAAAAGTTTGTTCTTTTCTTTCAGCTGATCGCCTTCGTAAAGTTCGAACCGAAACCAGCCTGCATGCCGGAAATTGGTTTTGTCCACGATCAGCGAAGGGTCTTTTATCTCCGACAGCTCAAACAACAATTTGTTGTTGTCATCGAAAAATTTCACGGAATAGTGCCTCCGGCCGGCTTCGGGCAGGTAGACGTGTACGTTCCCATATCTCCCGGTGTATACGAATGGCGACACCCGGTATACTTCCGGCGCCATATATGGGCGGATCGCCAATGTATCGCCGCCCAGCACGAGGAGGGTATCTCTCGTCCGGTTGAGCATCGAGTCGCGGAATGCGGGAATTTGTTTCCCGGTAAGCCTGGCGATGACGCTGTTGTTCTTTTGTACATAAATCGTAGTTCCGGATCCAAGGTCCGCGATCTGTGAACTTCCATGGATCGCGGCCGGACTTTTGATCGCAACCCCCTTGCTGCCGCGGAGCGGATCGGCATACAGCACCCGGGTGTCGGCGGCCCGCGCAAGCATCAGGTCTGCCGCATCATCCTCCCTGGCTACGATCTTGCTTTGCGCCGCGGACGGCCGCGCCTGTGGTCTGCGGGAGGCTGTGAACAAGTATCGGCCGTTGTCGAAGACGATAAAAAGGCGATAGAACATATCCGGAGCGGGCGCCTTTCCGTCGACCGCGCCGTTTTCGGGAAGCGTGGGGTCGGGTACCGTCAACAACGTCGTGAAATATTTGAGACTATCGGCGGACCGCTGGATGCTGATCTGTGTGACGACCGGGTAATTATTATGCCAGCTGATGAGAATTTTCCCCGCGCCGCGATTGGTCGCGGAAAAATGAGGAAGCGTGTCCTGGGCCGTCAGGAAACCTGAGAACAGAAGGCTGATAAACAGGATTCCGAGTTTCCGCTGCATAAGATGATAACGAAGCTATTAAAAAGTTGTTTTATCGGTCATAAAATATTGGGCGAACGTTCGCCTACAGCAACCAAAATCCGGGCCTAAAATTGCAGGGTTCCGGGAGCCAGCGACCGATTGCCCTGTAAACCGCCGCTGTGGATCAGCAACAGGTTCGCGAAAGGCGGAAAAATGTTGTGCGCCACGGCATCCCGGATGGCGAAGAAGAGCTTGCCTGTATAGACGATGTCTGTCGGAATTCCCGTGTCGCGATACAATCCGTTCATGAATTCCAACAACACTGCCGGGTGACGGGCGTAGCCGCCGAAGTGATAGCCGGAAAGCGTCTGCGACCGGGTGCGCTGAGCGGGAGAAAGGAGGCAGGCATCGGGGACGGCCAGCGGATCCACCCCTTTGAGCACGGGTATGCCGATCACATATTGTTCCGGCCGGGCGGACAGCGCGAGCCCGAGGAACATGGCGCCGGTTCCGACCGCGCAACAGATATGCGTATAACGGGTACAGTCGATCGTCCGCAGAATTCCGGCGCAACCCTGGATCCCGGGAGGTCCGCCACCGCCTTCAGGAATGATGTATGCGCCCGGGTAACGCGCCGAAAGTTCCGCGAGAAGGGCAGGATCGTTCCTGGCGGCGTAATCCGACCGGCGGATAAATTCCAGCCGCATGCCGTAATCTCGTGCAGCCCTCAGCGTTGGGGAAAGCTCGCGCGGCGCTTCGCCCCGGACGATGCCGACAGAGCGGATACCGGAATGGTGGGCCGCGCAAGCAGTGGCGATAAGGTGATTCGACCAGGCGCCGCCGAAAGTAATTACCGTGCCGGAGGCCTGCGGGATGCGCGGCCAGTGGCCCTGCAGCTTGAACCACTTGTTACCGGAAATGACCGGATGGATGAGATCCAGCCGAAGGACATCGACGACGATCTCCGGCATGCCGGGGAACCGCAGGGACTGCAGAACGGGCGGATCATGTGGTGGAAGAGCGATCAATTTGTATTATTTTCGTGCCTGATTCCATATTAAAATTACAATAAATGCAACCAACTCTTCTGATCCTGGCTGCCGGCATGGCTTCCCGATATGGCAGTATGAAACAGATCCAGGGCTTTGGCCCAAGCGGTGAGACGATCATGGATTATTCGATCTATGATGCGATCCGCGCCGGGTTCAAGAAAGTGGTGTTCATCATCCGAAAGGACTTCGCAGAAAATTTCAAGGCGATCTTCGAACCCAAATTAAAGGGCAAGGTGGAGACAGGGTATGTTTTCCAGGACCTTCACTCCTTCACCGGCGGGTATGCGGTACCGGCAGACCGGACGAAACCGTGGGGGACCGCACACGCCGTGCTGTGCGCCAAAGGGACGGTAAAGGAACCGTTCGCCGTGATCAATGCGGACGATTTTTACGGAAGGGACGCATTCGAAAAGGCGCACGCCTTTCTGACCTCGGCTGTAAATCCGCAGTTATACTGCATCATCGGCTACGAATTGGCCAAAACATTATCGGACAACGGTACCGTAAGCAGAGGAGTCTGCCAGGTGGACGCTGGAGGCAACCTGGTATCGATCGCCGAGCGGACGAAGATCTACCGGGAGGGCGCGAAGATCACCTATGAGGAGGGTGACAGAAAATTCGAAGTGCCTTTCGACTCAAAAGTTTCCATGAATTTCTGGGGATTTGATCCTTCGGTGTTCGATTTTACGGAGAAGATCTTCGGGGAATTCCTGCGGGAGCAGGGCGGTAATCCGAAAGCGGAATTCTTTATCCCGATCATCGGGGACCGGCTTATCAAGGAAGGGAAGGGAAAGATCAGGGTGATCCCTACCTCGGCCCAATGGTTCGGGGTCACCTACAAGGAAGATGCGCCCGGCGTGCAGGAGAGTCTCCATGCCTTGATCGCAAAAGGCGAATACCCGGCCAATCTCTGGCAGTAGGTCGCGGGTGACTTAGTTGGACTTCACAATGAAGATGTAATCTTCGATGCGCCGGATCTGCTGGCGGCGGTCCATGCCCTTCAGCGAAGAGGTGAGGGGAATTCTCAGGCGACTGAGCATACTATCGGTCTTTTGAAGCGTGCTGTCCGTTTTCATGCTATCGATCGCCTGGAAAATATTTTTTGACCGGACGGCGAACACCATTCCTTCGGCGTTCTGCTGGCTGGAACTGACGATGCCGACGACCTCGCCGTCGCTGTTCAGCACCGGGGTCCCGCTGTTACCGGGATTGGCGGCTATGGTGAGCTGGAAGGCCGTCGTGTCCCCCTGAAATCCCGTCTTGGCGCTCATGTACCCCTTATTATACACGATCTCGGGACGAGGATAGCCCAGGGTAAAAAGATCTTCACCCAGTTCCGCGCCGGATTTGCTTATCCCGTAGGGCAGCGCATTAAAGGCATGGTACGATGTATCGTCTATCTTGAGCAAGGCCAGGTCTGCCTGACGGTCGAGCTGGATGATCCTTGCCCGGTATTCGCCCAGTGAATTCTGAACGTCCACCACGGTTGCGTTTTTGACGACGTGTGCATTGGTGACGAGGTAACCTTTCGGATCGATGAGGAAACCGGTGCCACCGCGGTTAAAAGTGGTTGGTGGCTGCGACGGGACCCCGGATGACGAATTGACTTTCTGTTTGACATTGTTGAGGTCCATCCGGGTATAGTCGATTTCCCTGCTAAGCCTGTTCAACTCATGTTCGGTCGTTTTCGGAGAGAGGACGGAAATCATCCCGCTGATGAAGAGGGCGGTGATGCCGGCGATGGAAGCGGCGACAAACACGGTGCGCTTGTATTTTTTCCACATGGAAACGACGACCGCCGGCCGTTGGTCGCCAATTTGGCCTTCTTCGGCCAGTTTGCGGTGGACCGCGCGAAGATCGTTGCGGAGGCGGGCGGTTTCGCCGTATTGGGTGAGTTGTTTCAGGAACAGGGTATGCTCGATCACCAACTGGTCCACCTCCGGGTTGGAGCTGCGAACGTGTTCGAAAAACAGCTTTTCCTCCGGCAGCATCTCGCCGCGTATATAGCGTTCAACAGCGTCTAACAGGGCATTGTCTTGCATCACACACTATTTATTTTTCTGACTAAATATCTTTTTCAACCGCATCAGGCACTTGTACTTCTGGTTCTTCGCGTTGTCGGCATTGGTATACCCGAAATCACAGGCGATGTCCGTCATGCTTTTCATCTCGAGGTAATAGGCCTTTAACAGACTCCGGCAGGGTTCGCCCAAGGTATTCAGGCTGTCTTCCATGAGCTGAAAGTCCTTGTTGCGCTGCTCATGTCTTTCGAGTTCGTCTTCCACCGGAACAGTATTCTGCAGGCTTTCCACTTCGGTAAAGGACCTGTGCAACTGTCCGAGGCGTTTCAGCCAAAGGCGTTTGCACACGGAATAGAGGTACGTTTTGAGCAGACAGTTCAATTCGAACGAACCAGACCCGACCTTTTCATAGAGTACGATCATCGCCTCCTGGAAGACGTCCCGGGCGTCATCCGGATAACCGCTGTTGTTGATGACCAGCGACTGGACCATTCCATAATGCTGTTTGTAAATGGTCTCTATGGCCTTTCTGTCGTTCCTTGCCAATCCTTCCAACAATTGCTGTTCGGTTGTATCGGTCCTCACGCTTACATGTTTAATACCCAAATTAAAGATTCGTAACCCAAATGAACGTCAATTTTTTGAGAAAACCCGGCCCAGAGGTTCAAAAACCAGTAAATACGCATTACAAAATAATAAATATAAAAAACGTTGATTTCGCCGGGTTACTTTTTCCCACCCCGCGTATTAACCCCGGAACCATTCAATTAACGTTAAAAAAACAATCAAAAATGAAAAAATTGATGTTCGTAATGGCTATCGCCTCGATCGGCGCCCTCGCTTCCTGTAGCAATTCCAGCTCTGACAAAGCAGCTGCCGACTCCAGCGCGAAAATGTCCGCTGATTCTTCCAGGATGAGCGCCGATTCTTCCAAGATGAGCGCCGATTCTTCCAAGATGGCTGCCGACACGACGAAGAAGGACACGACGACCAAGAAATAGTTTAATATGGCAAGCAATCGTTAAAAGCGTTCCTTTCCGGAGACGCTTTTCAACAGACCGGGTACGCATGCTTTTGCAGGTGTATCCGGTTTTCTTTTGCCCCGATGTCATCCGCCGCATTTTGGATCGCGGGTTGCTATATTTGCATCTTATCAAAGGTTAGTCAATGCGAATTGCAATTAATGGTATGGGCCGGATCGGCAGGCTTCTGGCGAGGCGGTTGCTTGCCCCCGGGGACATGGAGCTTGTCGCGGTGAACGATATCATGGAACCCGAGAACCTGGTCTACCTGCTGCGATACGATTCGGTCTATGGTACGTTGCCTCAACCGGTCGGCTATCGGGATGGACGGATGCAGGTTGGTGAAAAGTCGCTGGCCGTCTTCCGCCGGGAAGACCCCGCCGGCCTGCCCTGGAGGGAACTGGGCGTCGACATCGTGCTGGAATGCTCAGGCCGATTTACCAGCCGCCAAACGGCAGGCATTCACCTGGAAGCGGGGGCGGGGAAAGTATTGCTCTCTACAACCGGCTCTGCGGATATCCCGCTCCTGATCTATGGGTATAATCACCGCGCGTTGTCGCCCGAATCCAAGATCGTATCGCCGGGCGGGTGCATGACAAATTGCAGTACTTCGGTACTATCCGTGGTGGAAAGGTTTGGGATCGAATCCGCGCAGGTCAATATCCTGCATTCCTATACATCGCGCCAGGAACTGGTCGATGCGCCGCACCGGCAGTTCAGACGGGGTCGCGCCGCCGCCGAATCGATCATCCCCGTGGAGATCGATCTCGCCGGATCACTGGAGCGATTATTGCCTGCCGTAAGAGGGCGGATTGCGACCGTCTCGACCAGGGTCCCGGTTGCCAATGGTGCGATGGCCGACTACACCGTGCTGCTCCGGTCAGGGGTGGGCGCGGCGGAAATCAACCAGTCCTTTCGTGAGGCGTCGGGTGCCGAATACCGGGGAATATTGGACTATACCGAGGAGCCGGTCGTATCGCTGGATATCAAGGGCAATATCCATTCCTGCGTAGTGGACGGTACACTGACCTCGGTGGCGGGGAGGCTGGTCAAGATCGTAGCCTGGTTCGATAACGAATACGGATATACCAGCCGGATGATCGACTGGCTTTATTACTGGGGCGGCGTGTCAGGGAATGCGGCCGAAGGTCGGTCTGCAACATCAAACAAATCGTCATGATCAAGCCTTCCCGGCGTATCGCATCCATCGATGCATTCCGCGCCCTTACCATGTTGCTGATGATCTTTGTCAACGACCTGGAGTTGCTGGAAAAAGTTCCCCGATGGCTGGAGCATGCGGCGGAAGGCGAGGACCGCCTGGGTTTGGCAGATACCGTATTTCCGGCCTTTCTGTTCATCGTGGGCTTGTCGATACCGTTTGCCATCCGCCGGTGGGAGTCGAAGGGAAAGACGAAACGCTGGCTGGTCGGGCATATACTGAACAGAACGTTTGCATTGCTCGTTATGGGTATCTATGCCGTCAACTATGAAGAATATACGACCGGGACGGCGTTGATTGGAAAATATGTGTGGCTGTTGTGCGCTACGATCGCCTTTTTCCTGATCTGGCTCGACTATCCGCCCGATTGGCGCGGCACGAGGAAATGGGCGTTGCGCTGCGCGGGCATTGTCCTGCTCGTCGCGCTGGCCATTGTCTACAAAGGAGGCACGCCCGAGCATCCCAGCTGGATGCGGACCCATTGGTACGGGATACTCGGACTAATCGGCTGGGCTTATTTGTGCGGCGCCCTGCTGTACCTTTACGTGCAGGACAGGTTGGTGCCGCTGACGGTGGCTGCATTGTTTTTCCTGGGACTTTCGATCGCAGCCAGCGCGGGATGGCTTAACCGGCTGATCGGTTATCATGAGTGGCTATGGCTGGAGGACAGCGGCGGCCTGGTGGCGTTCACGCTGGCGGGCGTACTAACGGCAATCTGGTATAGCCGGGCGACGGGAGCGGGGAGGCCGGTAAGGGGGCTCATCCGGCTCGTGCTGCTGGCCCCGGCCATCCTGGCGGCAGGTTTCCTGCTTCGGCCGTTGGGCGGGATCGCCAAACTGGGAGATACGCCTTCGTGGGTGTTGATATGCACGGCGATCAGCCTCTTCGTGATGGCCATCCTTGCCTATGTCGTTGACCTGAAAGGAAAGCAGCACTGGTTTTCCCTGATCAGACCGGCGGGGACCAGCGCGCTGACCTGTTATCTGCTGACCTATATCCATTATTGCATATTCAGGATGCTACCCGAAAGCTGGCGGCTTCCCCTCCCGTTGAGAAGCGGAGACCTGGGTTTGGTAAAATCCGCGCTGTTCTCGTTGCTGATCGTCCTGGTGACCGGGTGGCTGGAGAAGCGGAAGTTCAGGCTGTCCGTATAACTTGCGCCGATGACAAGAGAATTCTTATACGAAGCATTGCGTTCGCACCGGCTGGGCGTGCTGGCGAGCCTTTCCGAAACCGGCCGGCCCGAGGCTGCATTGGTTGGCATTGCGGTGACGTCCGGCCTTGAAATCGTGTTCGATACCGTGACGAGTTCGCGGAAGTATGCGAATATCCGCGCGGATAGCCGGGTCGCCCTGGTGATCGGCTGGAAACACGAGATAAGCATTCAATACGAGGGCGACGCGAGGGAACTCAGCGCGGCTGTGGCGGATGACGTCTATCGCGAGGCTTATTACGCCGTTTTTCCTGAAGGAAGAGAGCGAACCGCCGGGTGGGCGGGTCTCACGCATTTTGTCGTGCGGCCCACGTGGATACGGTACAGTAATTTCAATCCTCCGGCCATGGTCGAAGAGATGCGTTTTTAGGCCGGGCTGCCCTGCCGCGATGCCGCAGCTTCGGCAGCACCTTCCACCATTTAAGTCCGGGCAGCCTGAACAACCAGACCGCCAGGACAGCGCCGGTAAGCGGGGCCAGCCAGTATAGCCACCAGCCGGTCCAAACTCCGCTCACAACAGCCGGACCAAAACTTCTTGCAGGATTGGTGCTCGTTCCTGAAAGGGCGCCTTCAGCCCAAACCATCAAGCCATACAGGGGCGGCATGAGGTAGGGCGTGAAGCGTCTCAATTTTCGGTGTCCGCAGAAGAAAAAGATCCCGGTCACGAGCAAGAAGCTGGTGACCGTTTCGCCGACGAAGGCGGCTGCCGTTCTTCCGGGCCCCGGTACCGTATTGCCATAACCAATACTGTCGCCCCATTTTCCCCACAAAAGGAGGGGCAGAGATCCTGCAACGGAGCCAACCAGTTGGGCAACGACATATCCCAGCAAATGACGGGTAAATATCCTTTTACGAAGCCAGAAAGCGAAGCTGACGATCGGATTGATATGAGCGCCACTGATCCTGCCGATGGGTGAAAGCGCAATAACGCATCCGGTTGCTCCAAAGAGGAATCCTGTTATCGCCCTTCTGGCTGAAGGGTCGGGGATATAGGATGTTACCGGGGCTCCGGCACCGTTATTGAGAATGACGATCGAGAGACCGACACCAACCAGGAAGGCCGTCCCGATCGCTTCGGAAAAATAGATGTAGATCAGTTTTGGCTTGAAGCAACGGCGTCGCATACCCATCCCCTCAGCAGGAAGCAGTCGTTTTGAATGGTAGTCAGCAAAGTGCCTGACGCAAGGAATTTTCTCTCTCCATAAAAATAAGGAAAAGGAATTAATTCCCGGTTAAAAATTCCACTAGAAGCCGATAGAGTTGCCGCCGTCGACAGGGAGCACCACGCCGGTGAGGTAACTGGCCTGGTCAGAGGAAAGGAACAGCGCGGCATCGCCAATTTCGCCGGGGTCCCCGAGGCGACCCATCGGGGTACGGGCGAAGACCTTGTTTTTTCTTTCCGGGTCGTTGTTGAGCGCTTTCGCGGACATTTCCGTCGCGATGAAACCAGGCGCGATACAATTTACGTGGATACCTTGCGGCGAGAGTTCCACAGCCATCGCGCGCGTCATCCCTTCGATCGCTGCCTTCGACGCGGTATATGCAATGACTTTCGGGATGCCGTATTGAGAGGCCATCGAACTGATATTGATAATATGTCCGCTATGCCGCGGGAGCATGGTCTTCACCACTTCACGGGAGATCGCGAAGACCGAGCAAAGATTGGTATTCAGCACACGGACGAATTCCTCGTCCGTGACGTCCTGAAATTCCTTTTTCATGTTGATCCCCGCATTGTTGACGAGGATGTCGATCCCCCCGAAGCGGGAGACGATCTGTTGCACAAGCGACGGTATGGACGGCAGGTCCGCGAGATCGTGGGTGACGGGGTGACAATCTTCGCCGAGCTGCCGCCGCGCGGCGGCCAGTTTCTGCTCGTCGCGCCCGACGATGACGGTGAGGATGCCTGCCTGTACAAATTTCGCGGCGATAGCCAGGCCGATGCCGGATCCGCCGCCGGTAACCACTGCTGTTCTTTTCAGTTCTTTCCGGACCATGCTGTTTGAGTGTTTGAGCCCGTAGATTGCGATCCGGGCGCGTGATATAGTTGTATATTCCTGTAATAGTTCAGCGGCGGTAAGGTCATCGCGATTCTTCTCATGATGAAGCCGGATTTTTGTCGGTCGAAGATTCCCGGACAATCAACGCCGACCGAAGAAGGATCCTTTTTGTCGAATGAATACTGGCCGTTCCGTTGAGGTGGTCGATCAGGCTGCGTGCGGCGAGCTGACCCATTTCATATCCCGGATAATTAATAGTGGTAAGATTGGGCTCCACTACCGTGGACACGGGGTCGTTATTGAAGCCGACGAAGGCAATTTCCCCCGGAATGCTTATGCCCATCTGGCGAAGGGCAACCATGCACCCTACCGCGCAATTATCGTTCGCCACAAAGACGCCGTCCGGCAGCGGGCTCATGGCGCGGATGATCGCCGCAGCGTCTGCGCCGGCTTCCTGGCTGAGGTTTCCGGTAATGACATAGTCTTCCCGGAAATCGAGCCGGTTGTCGGAGAGTGCTTCCTTATACCCTTTGAGGCGGTCGATATATACGTTCCTTTCGGACGGTGCGGTGATGTGGACGATCCGGCGGCGTCCCCGGGCAATCAGGTGCGCCGTGGCGTCATAGGCAGCTTTGGCATTGTCGATCAGAATACACGTGCAGTCTTTGTGTTCCGCCACGCGGTCGAAAAAGATCAGGGGAACCTTTTTCTTAAAGAAAGGCTCAAAGTGAGACAATGAGCCGGTGTCAAACGCGAGGGATACCAGCAGTCCGTCGACGCGGTTGTTGAAATGAGTGATGGCGTTGGACCGTTCCTTATCGACCGATTCCGAAGACTGGCTGATAATCAGATTATAGCCCTCTGTATTGGCGACATTTTCCATTCCGGCGATGACCGCCGACATGAAATAGCTGTTGATCCGGGGAATGATCACACCGATCGTCATGGTCCGGCTGGTGCGGAGATTGCGTGCAAAATGGTTGCTGCGGTACCCTAGTTCCTGGGCAAGGTCGGCGATGCGTTTTTTTGTTTTTTTGCTGACGACCGGGTCATCCTTGAGCGCCCTGCTGACAGTTGCGATAGAAAGGTCAAGCTTTCGGGCTAAATCATATATAGTTACTTCTTTCTGGTCGCTCATGGCAATCGTTTACATCCCTTTGACAGGGATAAAAATAACTTATTTTTCGAAAAAAAATGTAATCGGTTACATTTTGTCGGAAATTTCCCTACTTTAGCTCCGCCAAGTCATATTGAAATCGACTTGAGCAAAATGGGATTCTGCATACCTGCCATTTAAAATACGATTGAACTTATGCTGCCAAAACGATCTGCAAACTGGAAAACTTCCCTCCAGGCCATGCCGCCGGCGCCTCACGCGCATTCCAGGATACCCAAAACGATTCTTCACTTTTTCAAAAAACTACACTCCATATGAGAAAAGTCCATTTTCGAAACGCCATGGTTTCGATTATACTCATGATTGCCGCCAACCTGATCGCCCCTCCCTCTCTGATGGCGCAGGGCGGCGGGGAACTTGCCCATGGGCATGTAACAGATTCGAGCGGGAGGCCTGTCGGAGGCGCCTCCGTCGTAAACGTTAAGACGGGAAAAGGTACTGCCACCGATCAGGCGGGCGATTTTACCATCACTGCAGTTCCCGGCCAGACACTTCAAATCTCTTATGTCGGCTTCCAGTCTGCGAGGGTGATCTACCGCGGCCAACCGATCGCCGTAAGCCTCGTCACAACCAACCCCAATCTGACCGATGTCGTGGTGATAGGATACGGAAGCCAGCGAAAGGAGGCGGTGACGGGATCAGTTGCTTCGATCAGCGGGAGCAATCTCCGCGAAGTGCCGTCGCCCGATATTTCCCAGGCCCTGCAGGGAAGGCTCCCGGGCGTGGCAATCTCGCAAACTTCATCTCAACCAGGCGCGACGATGCAAATTCGCATTCGCGGTACCCGTTCGCTGACAGCAACCAATGATCCCTTGATCGTACTGGACGGAATCCCGTTCCCTGGCAGTCTCGCCGACATAGACATGAACGACGTAAAAAGTGTGGATGTGTTGAAGGACGCGTCAGCCACGGCAATTTACGGTTCACGTGGAGCGAACGGCGTTATATTGATCACCAGCTATAAAGGAAATTCCGGACAGGAGCCCCGGATCGCGGTTAACGGTTACTATGGCGTCAACAAGATCTTCTCCAAATATCCCATGATGAATGGCCCGCAGTTCGCCGCTCTTCGGAAGGCCGCAGGACAGTACCTGCAGCAGGGGGGAGCCATTCAACTGGGAGCGGATGAGTCACTCAGTACAAATACCGATTGGCAAAGCCTTTTGTATCAGACCGGCAACGTGACCAATGAGGACATCAGCGTTTCTTCCGGCATGAAGAGGGGCAGCTACAATTTCGGTGCCTCCTATTATGAGAACACCGGCGTCATTCCCACTCAGTCTTTCCAGCGTTTTACGGTACACGGTTCGCTCGAGCAACGGGTAGGGAAATATGTCCGGATGGGTTTTACCACGAACAGCAACTACCATTTGACCCAAGGGTCGCAGGTAGGACTGTACAACGTTCTGTCCAATTCACCGCTTGCCAGTCCTTATGACAGTCTGGGCCGAACGAAATATATCATATCGATGCCCCTCGATCAGCAATGGGTAGAAACGAAAAAGGTAGTGGATAGCCTGAAGAACCAATGGCTGAGTCAGCAAAAAGTGTACTCCACCTATAATTCGGTATACGGCGAAGTCCAGATACCCGGCGTTGAAGGTCTGGCATACCGCGTAAATGTCGGGTTGAATTATAGCCAGGGCAGCAGCGGCGGTTACACCGCGGTGGGCGTAAACAGCACGAACCCCACGGCACCCTCTACGGCCTCATTAAATTATTCGACCAACACCGACTGGACCGTAGAAAACCTGCTGACATACGACCGCAGCTTCAATAAAAGCCAAATCAATGCACTGGCTTTGTACTCCACGGAAAAGACCCAATATTACCTGACGAGTTTATCGGGGATCGGCATTCCTGCAGATGCCCTGCAGTACTACAATATCGGGACAGCCAGCCAGGAAATCGACGTCCTGCCCGGCAGTCCCCAATACCAGAACTATTACGAAAGGGGACTGTTGTCGTGGATGGGCCGGGTGATGTATACGTACGACAACCGGTATATGATCTCCGCTACCGTTCGCTCCGACGGCGCTTCGGTGCTCGCGCCGGGGCATCAGTGGCATACCTATCCCGCCGTCAGCGCCGGCTGGAACGTCGCGAACGAATCCTTTATGAAAGGGTTTTCAAAGATCGACCTGCTGAAGCTGCGCGTGGGCTACGGCGAAACGTCCAATCAGGCGGTAAATCCATATTCCACCCTTGGCCTTCTCAACACGAACCCGTACAACTTCGGCCCATCCACCTATGCAACAGGATACTACGTGTCGACGCTGCCGAATCCACAGCTCAGTTGGGAATTTTCGAAAACCTGGAACTACGGCGTAGATTTTGCAGTTCTGGACAACCGACTTTCGGGTACCGTTGAATACTATGTCACCAATACCGACGGGTTGCTCCAAAGTGTGACCTTGCCGCCCACGGCAGGCGTTGGCAGTTACGTCGGAAATGTCGGAAACACGCAAAATAAGGGCGTCGAGTTTTCGATCGACGGCACAATCCTGAGAACCCATAGCGGCGTTACTTGGGACGCGGGAATCAATATGTCATTCAACCGAAATAAGGTCACCCATCTTGCCTCGGGTGTATTGGCCGATCAGGCAAATTGGTGGTTCGTCGGACATCCCATCAATGTTATTTACGACTATCAGAAAATAGGGTTGTGGAAGAACGCAGCCGACAGCGCAGCCGGTTATGAAAATATTTTACAGCCGGGCGGGAACGTCGGCGAGATCAAAGTGAAATATACCGGTGGGTATGCAGCAAATGGCGTTCCCAACCGGGCCATCGATCCGGATGACCGGCAGGTGATGAATGCGGACCCGAATTTTACCGGCGGCTTCCACACGCGTGTTGCCTACAAGGGTTTTGATTTCACTGCTGTAGGAATCTTTCAAAGCGGGGGCATTCTCATCAGCACAATATATGGATCGGCCGGTTACCTGAACCTCATGAGCGGCCGACGGAACAATATACAGGTAGACTATTGGACGCCGACCAACACCAACGCTAAATATCCGAAGCCAGGCGGCCAGATCAGCGGTGACAACCCGGAATACGGTTCTACGCTAGGCTACTTCAGCGGTTCTTACCTGAAGATCAGTACGCTTACTCTCGGATACGATTTCTCAAAGTGGCTGAGGCAATTCGGAATTCCGCAGGCTCGCCTGTATGTAACAGCCCAAAACCCATTTGTGACCTTATCGCCCTACCATCATGAAACGGGATTGGACCCCGAGACAAATTCTTACGGAGACCAATTCCAGGCTGTTAACTCCTACCAGCATCGTTTGCTGACCCAGGGTTTCAATTCGCCTGCAACCCGTAGTTATCTTGTAGGTCTTAATATAACCTTTTAAATCTCGAGAAAATGAAACGGATACAATTCGATACTTTTTTACTCGGAATGGCTGTTGTAGCACTGACCCTCGGCGGATGCAAGAAGGAATTGCAGGAGCAGCCGCGGAGCACGTATACGCCGGACTTTTTTACCACGCAGACCGGGGTAGTGGGCGGCTTGACGGAAATGTACGCTCACCTTCGCAATATCTTCGGTCAGGGGTATTATTACAATACCCTCGAGGTCGGCACGGACGAATCGACCTATGGTCAGAGCGCGGATGGAAATTTTTTGGTCATGGATCTGACCGGACAAGGAACCATCAACTCAACAACAAGCCGCTCCGACGTGATCTGGAACACCTGTTTCACGAACATCAATACCGCCAGTGGCGTCATCCAGTACGGCTCGGGCGCCGGCGTGGGCCCGGCGCTGATCTCGGAGGCGAATTTTTTCCGGGCCTTTGACTACTTTTTGCTGGTGCAAACATTCGGCGGCGTTCCGCTGGACCTCGGTGCGGGTGAATTGAAATTCAATACAAAGCCAACGCCCACGTCCATTCGGAATTCAGTGCAGGCGGTATACACGCGTTGCATTTTTCCGGACCTCCAGGTCGCCGTCAGCAATTTGCCGATGACGGCCCGCCTGACCGGCACCGTTACCAAACCGGTGGCTGAACTTCTTCTCTCGAAAGCGTATCTGACTTACGCGTGGTGGCTGAAGAACCCGAACAATATCCCGACGTATCCGGATTCCGGCCGCACGGATCCCGCGGGTCATGATGCCAGTTACTATTTCCAGCAGGCTTATACGACCGCAGTGAACGCGATCGAAAATCCCGGCCCATACGGTCTTCAGCCGACCTTTTACGACTTGAATGTCGGCTCGAACGACCGGAACAATGAGGAAATGCTTTACGCGGATCACACCCAAAACAGCCAGCAGTACAATGGCGCAAGCCTGACTTACAGTAATGGAGCAGCGCCCGATAACTTTTCTTACTGGATGCAGAATTGGAATTATCCGGTGATGACGAGCAGCAGATCTTCCACATCGTGGACGAATGTAAATTCGGTTCAGCGCGTCTCTCTGCAGGGGTATGGCCGCCCATATATCCGCATGGCGCCGACGATCGGCGTCTTTACCAACACATTTGCGGACAAAGTGAACGATTCGAGGTATGACGGCACGTTCCAAACAGTGTACCGCGCGGATTACAACCTGGCCGGAATCGCCGGGCCCGTATATAACGCCAATTTCATGCCGGTCAATCCCGGCGACCCCGTTCTCAGTTTCCTGAACGACGAACCCGTCGGAACTATCGACTTTTCTAATTCCGTGTATAAGAGCAGCGTTGGCGCAGGAGTCCTGCCGGGCAGGGCCGATTTCGTCATCGACCCGCAGGGGATCAGCAGGATCGTTTTTCCGGGTCTGTGGAAGATCAGCAATTACCGCACGGATAACGGAACAGGCCTGGGGAATCCGAACTCCGCAAGCACACGCCCCTGGACTATTTTCAAGTTTTCCGAACTATTCTTTATCGCGGCGGAAGCCGCGGTGGAAGGGGCTGCCACAAGCGCTGTAACGGGCACCTATGCCAATGACGGCACCGCATACGGGTTGATCAATATCATCCGCGCGCGGGCAGGCAAGTGGAAGTACAGCAATGCCAATGCCGCTTCGCTGGTCGCCGATAACAGCGCGGCCATGGTTGCGGCTACGCCGACGACCATCGATATCGACTATATCCTCAGCGAGCGTTCCCGCGAATACTATGGGGAAGGCTACCGGTGGTATGATCTGATCCGGACACAGGAATGGGCCAACCTGTCCACTACGTATGAGATCTGCGGTAAGACTTACGGAGACCATATGCCGGTTACTTATACCCGCACCATTACGCCTAACCTCTGGCTGCGCCCGATCCCGCAGGGTCAATTGGATGCCATGCAGGTAAGCGCAGCGGTGAAGTCGGCATATCAAAACCCCGGATATTAGGCCGGAAGCAGGTGGTACCTGCGGAGGATGATGTAATTTTGAAGAACTATGAGAATGTAATGACCGGAGGCAATGCTCCGGAATCAAATGAGAACAATATTTACCGTGCTTGCAATCTGTTTCGTCTTTACCCGGACGGACGGGCAGAACTTTATTTCAGAAAGAGAAGGCGAAGGAGCCTTTCCGGTGGTTGCCGCTCACGGTGTGGCGGCTATTGCTACCGACGAAGCCGACTTTCCCCTTATTAAAATTGCAGGATCTCTCTTGCAACAGGATATTCAACGCGTAACGGATAGCGTGCCGGAGGTGATCCATTCATTTTCACCTTCGTCAAGGAATATCATTGTCATCGGAACGGTTACCGGATCCGCGCTGATCAGGAAACTGATCGATGCCGGGAAATTCGAGGCCGATGGCCTGAGAGGGAAATGGGAAGCGTACCAATTGCAGGTCGTGCACAAGCCTTTCAAGGGGATCGACAATGCGTTGGTGATCGCCGGCAGCGACCGCAGGGGCGCGGCGTACGGGGTCTTTACTTTATCGAGAGAAATGGGTGTGTCGCCCTGGTATTGGTGGGCGGACGTGCCGGTAAAAAAAAGGAAAGCGGTTTATGTTAAGGCAGGAACTTACCGGTACGGCCCTCCGTCGGTAAAATACCGCGGCATCTTTCTGAACGATGAAGCGCCTGCCTTGTCCGGATGGGTTCATGAGAAGTTCGGGAATTTCGATCACCGGTTCTACGAGAAGGTTTTTGAGTTATTGTTGCGGCTGAAGGCGAACTATCTGTGGCCCGCCATGTGGGGGAACGCATTCAACAACGACGATAGCCTGAATCCCGTGATGGCCGATGAATACGGCATCGTCATGGGCACTTCGCACCAGGAGCCGATGAACCAGGCCACGGAACATTGGAGGCATGCACATAAAGGGCCATGGGACTATACGACGAATGACTCGGTTTTGAGAGATTTCTGGAAACAGGGTATCGAGCATATGGATCACCGAGAGACCATCGTCACGCTTGGAATGAGAGGCGACGGCGATAAGCCGATGACGGAGGGAACCGCAATCGATCTTTTGGAAAGAATCGTCGCTGACCAACGGAAGATCATCGCGGATGTCACAGGAAAGCCGGCTTCGGAGACGCCGCAGGATTGGGCCCTTTACAAGGAAGTACAGGACTATTATGACAAAGGCATGCGGGTTCCCGACGATGTGACACTATTGCTGAGCGACGATAACTGGGGCGATATCCGCAGGTTACCCGGTCTTTCCGATGAGCCGAGGAGCGGGGGGTATGGCATCTATTATCATTTCGATTACGTCGGCGGCCCGAGAAACTACAAATGGCTGAATACCAATAATATATCCAGGGTGTGGGAACAGTTGCACCTCGCTTATGCATATGATGCAAGAAAAATATGGGTTGTGAATGTCGGCGATCTCAAGCCAATGGAATTCCCTATTTCCTTTTTTTTAGACTATGCCTGGAATGTGAATAAGTGGAATGAGGACAACCTGGATGACTATTATACGAAGTGGGCCTCGGAACAGTTCGGCGCGGCATATGCAAAGGATATCGGTGAGATCATTCAGAAATACACCCAATTCAATGCGAGAAGGAAACCGGAATTACTTAATGCGGGCACTTATAGCCTTTTGAATTACAACGAGTCGGACCGGGTCAGGAGGAGTTACGACAGCCTGGCCGAAGCGGCGGAGGCGATCGGCGCTAAGCTGCCTGACCGATACAAGGAAGCTTTTTTCGAACTGGTGTTGCATCCGGTAACAGCTTGCGCTAACCTGCAGGACCTTTATACGGCGGTGGCATGGAATCAGTACTATGCGCGGCAAAATAATCCGATGGCGAACAAATATGCGGACGAGGCGAAGCGGTTCTATACGAAAGACTCGCTTATCTCCGCGGAGTATAACCATATGAACGACGGCGAATGGGACCACATGATGGATCAGACCCACATCGGGTACCGGTATTGGCAGGAGCCGCGGCATCAAACCCTGCCTGCGGTCAGTTATATACCAGGGAATGCGGCGGATCCGCGCGAGAATGGGGCTGATTCGGGGGTAAGCAGGACCGGGGCGAGTGTGCGCTCAGCGGAGGCTTTAGTGCCAAAGAACACCATCCGCCGGACGTTTTATGAAAAGAATGGCTACGTTTCCATCGAGGCGGCGCATTATACGGAAAAGACAAATGCCGGCGGCATACGATGGAAAATCATTCCGGGTATCGGCAGAGACGGGGATGGCATCACCAGTTTCCCGGTGACGGCTAAAGAGAAAGCAGCCGGGGCGACGAGCCCGCATATTGACTTTGACTTTTATTGTTATGATACCGGTGCGGTGAAGCTGAATGCTTATTTCTCTCCCACACTCAATTTCGAACATGATTCCACAGGCCTGCAATATGCCATTTCCATCGATGGCGAAAAGCCGCAAACTGTCGCTATTAATAAAGACGATGCTAATCAGCGCGTATGGGGACAATGGGTGTCCAACGACATCATTATCAAGACGACAGCGCATACCTTATCGCATAACCGCAAGCATACCATACGGTTCTGGAGAGTAAGCCCGGCGGTTGTTCTACAGAAGATCGTGGTAAACTGCGGGGGTGAGAAGCCGAGTTATCTCGGACCACCTGAAACCTTGTCTCCGAGATAAAATGGAAACGCCTTTTTCGACCTGTATATAAACAATAAAGATGATACTAAGATCAGCCCTTGTGGTCCTATTCCTGACCTTTGGTCTATGCCCTTATGCGCAGATAAAATTACCGCGTCTTGTGACAGACAGTATGGTCCTGCAGCGCGACTTGAAAATAAACATTTGGGGTTGGGCGTCAAAAGGCGAACGGGTGACCGTCAGATTCAAGGGGAACACGTACAGATCCAAAACAGGACCAGATGGCAAATGGGCCGTGCAACTGCGGGCCATGGAGGCGGGCGGTCCCTATACCATGGAGATCAGCGGAAAGAATAAAATAGTCCTGCATGATATATTAATCGGAGATGTTTGGCTTTGCTCCGGGCAGTCGAATATGGTGCATCAGATGAGACTGCACAGTGTGCGTTACCCCGACGAAATTGCCGGCGCCCATTATCCGGAGATCAGACAATTCTGGATACCGACTTTGACCGACCTGCGGGGACCGAAGGACGACCTGCCGACGGGCTCCTGGAAGTCCGCCAATCCGGAGAATGTGCTGGACTTTTCGGCGGTTGCTTATTTTTTTGCAAAAGACCTCTATGAAAAGTATCATGTGCCGATAGGCATCATCAATTCGAGCGTCGGCGGGACGCCAATCGAGGCGTGGATGAGCGAGCAGGCATTTACCGGTTTTCCATCGGAATTAAAAACGGTCGCCAAAGATAAGGACACTGCGTATGTCGACAGCTTCAGCCGCAGAAGATATTCGAATATCCCGGATATGCCGCGGCCGGTGGATAAAGGGCTCACGGGTTCCGTACCCTGGTTCAGCCCCGCTTATATTCCCAAGGAATGGCGGCAGATCGGGGTGCCGGGTTATTGGGAGGACCAGGGCCTGAGGGATCTCGATGGCGTTGTCTGGTATAGACGCGAAATCGATGTGCCGGCGTCCATGACCGGAAAACCGGCGAAGATTTTCCTTGGCCGGATCGTCGATGCGGATGC
>Ga0134125_10000659_pt1 | contig 45290 bp, 45 predicted proteins | sample KB31751_FD_96464 | JGI IMG/M metagenome (GOLD analysis project Ga0134125, IMG submission 96464) | Terrestrial soil microbial communities with excess Nitrogen fertilizer from Kellogg Biological Station, Michigan, USA - KB3-175-1 | ecosystem: Environmental > Terrestrial > Soil > Unclassified ...
CGGTCGATGTCGTACTCGGCGAAGGCCTCCAGGTACTGCTCGAGGAGGCGGCTCTCGTCCTCGGTCGAGGGCCGCGCCGGGGCGTCGGCATCGGCGAGGTCGAGCTCGTCGAGGGTGGCGCGGGCGCGCTGCAGGGCGCTGTTGACCGAGGCGACCGAGGTCTCCAGCACCTCGGCCACCTCCTTCGCGCTCCAGCGCAGCACCTCGCGCAGGACGAGGACGACGCGCTGGCGCGCCGGGAGGTGCTGGAGGGCGGCGACGAAGGCGAGGCGCAGGGTCTCGCGTTCGCCGATCTGGGCCTCCGGGTCGGCAGCGGGATCGGCGACCTGGCCGCTGGCGATCGGCAGCACCCACTCGGTCTCCGGCAGCGGCGCCCCGAGCGGGCTCTCCGCCGTTCCCGGATCGGCGAGGTCGATCGGTCGGGCGCGGCGCTTGCGGGCGTCGATCTGGTCGAGGCAGACGTTGGTGGCGATCGAGAAGAGCCAAGATTTCAGCGCTTTCGGGTCGGCCAGCGTGTCGGAGCGGCGCCAGGCGCGCAGCAGCGTCTCCTGGGTCGCGTCCTCGGCCTCGAAGCCGGAGCCGAGCATCCGGTAGCAGTAGCCGGTCAGGCTCGGCCGTAGCCGCTCCATGTCGCCCTCGAGGGCAAGGGTGCCTCCCGACCGATTAGTTCCGGACACGACGACCGTCTCTGCTTGCAGATGACCCACTCACCAAGGAGTCCATTATGTCCCGCCTGCTCTTCCTGAACCTCCCGGTCGCCGATCTGGCCGCCAGCCGGGACTTCTTCGCGCAGCTCGGCTTCGGCTTCAACGAGAAGTTCTGCGACGAGGGCGCCGCCTGCATGGTCGTCTCCGACCAGGCCTACGTGATGCTGCTGCAGCGCGAGCGCTTCGCCGAGTTCGTCACCAAGCCGCTCGCCGACCCGGCCGAGACGACCGCGCTCACCGCCTGCGTCAGCGCCGAGACCCGCGCGGAAGTCGACTCGCTGGCCGATGCCGCCGCGAGCGCCGGCGCCGGTGAGGCCAAGGGCCCGCAGGACTACGGCTTCATGTACCAGCGCAGCTTCCATGACCTCGACGGCCATCTCTGGGAGATCGCCTGGATGGACCCGGTCGCGGTCGAAAAAGGCCCGGCCGAGGTGGGTGCCCAAGCAAACGCTTGATAAGTTGGCCCGGGATGGCATCCGGGCCACTGGAGGAACTGCTCGCCCGTCGCGAGATCGAGGATCTCGTGATGCGCTACAGCCGCGGGATCGACCGCCTCGACGCCGAGGCGGTCCGCTCCTGCTACCACCCGGACGGGACCGACGAGCACACCGGGTTCTCCGGGCCTCGCGACGAGTTCGTCGACTGGGTGATGGTCGCGGTGCGCCGCTTCGACGGCACCATGCACCTGGTCTGCAACCACCAGAGCGAAGTCGACGGCGAGCGGGCCGTGGCCGAGAGCTACGGGCTCGCATACCACTGGGGGACGCCGCGCGAGGACATCCGGCGTAATTTCGTCTCCGCCTTCCGCTACGTCGACCAGCTCGAGCGGCGCGATGGCGAGTGGCGGATCAAGGCCCGTCAGGCGGTCCGCGAGTGGACCCGGGCGCTCGACCCGGGCGCCTGGATCCCGCCCGAGGGCAAGGCTCCCGAAGGCAGCCGCGACGCGGACGACCCGGTGTACCTCGCCGGAGCCCGGCGGTTCAACCGCTTAGCGCCACCCGATTCGCGCAATCCCTCTGCTTGACAGCCGGCGCGGCACTCGTCTAGGGTCCTCGACCAAGCAAGCGATTGGTCGGGAACCAAACGCTTGCTCGGACCCGTCACACAGGAGGAGAGATCGCGTGGACCACGCATCGCTTTACTCGGACCTTGCCCAGAGTGGCCCGCCGCTGTTCTTCCCGGACCCGCCGGCGCCCGTCACCTTCAACCTCGATCAGGGGATCCCCGCCGAGGAGACCTTCCCGATGGAGGACCTGAAGCGGCTCGCCGTCGAGGTGCTCGACCGCGACGGCCCGCGCGCGCTCGAGTACATCTCCTTCGACTACGACGAGGCCGAGGACCAGATCATCTACCTCGCCACCTACATCGAGCTCGTCCTCGGCTACACCGGCCTGCGCGACGAGCTGGCCAGGTGGATGTCCGCCCGCGAAGACCGCGAGCTCGACGCCGACAACTTCATCCTCGCCTCCGGCTCGGTGCAGGCGATCGCGCTGGCGATCAACGCCTTCGTCGATCCCGGCGACGGCGTCCTTCTGGAGGCGGCGAGCTTCCCCTACGCGATGCGGTACATGGAGATGCGCGGCGCCGACATCCGCAGCGTCGGGATCGACTCGCAGGGCATCGACGTCGACGATCTCGAGCGCCGCATCCTCGAGATGAAGGCCGACGGGGTGAAGCCGAAGTTGATGTACGTGATCCCCACCTTCCAGCTGCCGACCTGCGTGGAGACGCCGCTCGACCGCCGCAAGCGGCTGCTGGAGCTGGCCGCCGAACACGAGATCCTGGTGCTCGAGGACAACATCTACGGCGACCTGCGCTACGGCGGCGAGCCGCTGCCGACGCTGCTCAGCCTCGACGAAGCCGGCGTCGTGATGCAGTCCCACGGCTTCAGCAAGATCGTCGCTCCGGCGCTGCGGATCGGCTGGGTCTGCGCCGACAAGAAGGTCATCGAGGGGCTGGCCGCGGTACGCCAGGACCTCGGTGTCAGCCAGTGGCTGGCGCGGTTGATGACCGCCTTCATGCGGGAGGGGAAGCTCGACCCGCACATCGCCTCGGTCAACGAGGTTTACCGGCGCCGGCGCGACGTCGCGGTCGAGGCGGTGCGCGAGCACTGCGGCGAGTTCGTCAACTTCGAAGTCCCCCAGGGCGGCTTCTACCTCTGGCTCGAACTCGACGAGCGGGTCGAGTGGGACCGGGTCGGGGCGCTGGCCGCCGAACGGGGCGTGATGTGTCGGCCGGGGGAGCGGTTCATGGCCGACGGTGACGCGCGCCGCTTCCTGCGGCTCGCCTACAGCCACGCGCCGGACCACGAGCTGGTGCGCGGGATCGAAGCACTCGGCGAGGCGATCCGCGGGGCCGTGTCGGCCCCGGCGGGCAGCTGAGCAACTGCAGGGCCACCACTAAGAGGAGAAGGGGACCAATGAAGTCGAAGCTGTTCTTGTCCATCGCGCTCGCCCTGATCGCGGCAGCGCTGCTCAGTGCCTGCGGCGGGAGCGACAGCTCCACGAGCTCGGGCGGATCCACGGAAGCCGCGACCGGCGAGGAAGCGGCCGGTGGCTCAGATGCCGCGGGCGGCGATGCGGCGCTCACCGCGGCGAAAGAATCGGCGGCCGCATCGGAACAGGTGCCGACCGAAATCGAAGCGAACGAATTCGGCCCGGTGACGCCGCAGAAAGGCGCGCTCCTCTACTTCATCGGCTGCGACCAGTCGATTCCCGGTTGCGTCGCCCAGGTCCACGGCTTCGAAGAAGGCGCCAAGGCGGCCGGCTACGAGACCAAGGTCTGCGACGCCAAGTTCGAAATCGCCAACTTCCAGAACTGCATGAACCAGGCGGTCCAGGCGAAGCCCGCCGCGATCGTCAACAACGCGCGGCCGCAGTCGGACGCGCCGGAGGCCTACAAGAAAGCCCACGACGCGGAAATCCCGGTGATCGGTCAGTTCACCGCCGAGCAACCGGAACCGAAGGAAGGCAACGCCGGCGAGGTCGGCTACGTCTGCGAACACGAGGCGGAACTGCTCGCCAACCAGATCGTCGCCCAGTCGAACGGCGAAGCCAACGTGGCGATCTTCGCCGACACCGTCTACCAGTGCAATCAGCAGCGGGCGAAAGGGCTGGAAAACGTCCTCTCCGAATGCACCGGCTGCACCGTCTCGGTCGAACAGTTCTCCGCCGCCACCGCGCAGACCGATCTGCCGCCGCTCTTCCAGTCGACGATCCAGGGCAACCCGGACCTCGAATGGATCGTCTCCGCGCCAGGGTTCGCCGGCTCGCTGGCGGCCGCCTCGATCCGCGAAGCGGGCAAATCGGAAGAGATCTCGGTCGGCACCTTCGACGGCGAAGAACCGGAGCTCGAACTGCTGCGGCAGAAAGAAATCGTCAAGCTCGACGTGCTCTCCGGGATCTACGAAAACGGCTGGTGCGTGGTCGACCTGATCAGCCGCCTGCTCGCCGGGGAACCGGTTCCGAACAACATCGAGAACCCGACCCAGCAAGCGCTGACGCAGGAAAACGTTCCCGCCGAAGGCTCCTTCGAGGGCGCCGAAGGCTACGAAGAACAGTTCAAGAAACTCTGGGGCGTCAGCTAGGCCGGTGGCCCTGCTGGAGCTCCATTCGATCTCCAAGACCTTCCCCGGGCAGCGTGCGCTGTCCGGGGTCGGCCTGGAGGTGGGCGCCGGAGAGGTCCACGCCCTCGTCGGGCACAACGGGTCCGGCAAGTCGACCCTGATCAAGATCCTCTCTGGCTTCCACGAACCCGACCCGGGCTCCGGCCCGGCGACGCTCGACGGCCGCGAGCTGCGCTTCGGCGACCCCGACGGCGTCCAGGCGGCCGGCATCCGCTTCATCCACCAGGACCTCGGCCTCGCCGACGGGCTCTCGATCCTCGACAACCTGAAGCTCGGCAGCGGCCTCTACCGGACCGCGCCGGGCTGGCGGATCCGCTGGCGCGACGAGCGCGAGGACGCCCGCCGGCGTCTCGCCGAGCTCGGCCTCGAGCATCTTCATCCGGACGACGACGTCAACCGGCTCGGCGCCGTGGAACGGACCGAGGTGGCGATCGCCCGCGCCCTGCAGGACTCCGACGCGGTGCGGGTGCTCGTCCTCGACGAGCCGACCGCGGCGCTTCCCGACGAGGAGGTCGGGCGACTCTTCGCCCTCGTCCGCCGGCTGGTCGGGCGCGGCGTCGGCGTGGTCTATGTCTCCCACCGGCTGGAAGAGGTGTTCGACCTCGCCGACCGGGTCACCGTCCTGCGCGAGGGGACGGTCGTCCACTCCTCGCCCGTCGCCGCGGTCGACCGCCGCACCCTGGCCCGGCTGATCGCGGGCGGTGAGATCAGCGCCCCGCAACGGGCCGTGGCCGCCGCCGACGCCGAGACCCGCGACGAGCTGCTCGCCTTCGCCGGTGTCAGCACCGACAACGAGCTGCACGGTGCCGATTTCAGCGTCCGCGCCGGCGAAGTCGTCGGCCTCGCCGGCCTCTCCGGCTCGGGCGTCCACGACGTTCCCCGGGCGCTGCTCGGCGACGCCGCGGTGAGCGCCGGGGAGATCCGCGTCGGCGGTGCCGCGGTGCGGACCCTCGGCCCGACCGGGATCGCCGCCCTCGGCGTCGCCGTCGTCCCCGCCGGCAACCACCGCAAGCGGATCGCCGGACTCAGCGTCCGCGAGAACCTGACGATCTCCGACCTCGGCCCCTTCTGGTCGGCGGCGCACTTCCACCACCGCGGCGAGCGGGCCGAGGCGCGCGAGCTGCTCGACCGCTTCGGCATCCTGCCGCCCGAGCCGGAGCGCCCGATCGAGCTGCTCAGCGGCGGTAACCAGCAGAAGGTCTACGTCGCCCGCCTGCTGCGCACGGCGCCGCGGGTGCTGATCCTGGAGGAGCCGACCCAGGGCGTCGACGTCGGCGGCTCCGCCGACATCCTCCGCTTCATCGGCGAAGCCGCCCGGGAGAGCGGCGTCGCCGTCGTCCTCTGCTCGTCCGACCTGGAAGACCTGGTCGGAGTCTGTCACCGAGTCCTTGCCTTCCGAGGCGGAAAGGTCGCCGCCGAGCTGGTCGGCGAGGCCGCCACGCGGGAGGCGATCGTCGAGGAGTGCTACCTGGCCGAAGGAGGCCCGACCCATGCCGCAGCTAGCTGAGCCGACGCTCGCCGAAGGCGAGCCCGCCAAGTCGCCACCCGCCCGCCGCAACCAGGCGACGCTGATCGAGCGCTTCGCCGGGCCGGCGTTCCTGGTGGTGATGTTCCTCGTCTTCGCGGCCCTGCAGCCGGACACCTTCCCGACCTACAACAACCTGATCGCGGTCGCCAACAACCAGACGATCACGGCCCTGGTCGCGCTCGGTCTGTTGGTGCCGCTGGCGGCCGGCGTCTTCGACATCTCGATCGGCGGCATCCTCACCCTGTCGGTGATCCTCTCGACCCTGCTGTTCCAGACCACGGATGGCGACATGCCGGTGCCGGTGGTGATCCTCGCCACGCTCGGCGTCGGCATCGCCGCCGGGCTCTTCAACGCGATCCTGGTCGTGCGGTTGCGGATCGAGCCGTTCATCGTCACCCTCGGCTCCGGCTCGGTCTTCATCGGCATCTCGCAGCTGATCGCCAACGGCAAGGTGATCTCCGAACACATCCCCCAAGGCTTCACCGACCTCGGCCGCGACGAACCGCTGGGGATCCCGGCGCCGCTGATCTACGTCGGCGTGCTGGCACTGATCCTCGGCTACGTCTTCGTGATGACGCCGCTCGGCCGCAAGATCTACGCGACCGGCGCCAATCGTGAGGCCTCGCGCCTGGCGGGCGTGCCGACCGACCGCATCCTCTACCTGGCGTTCATGACTTCCGGGGTCTGCGCCGCCGCCGCCGGGTTGCTCTACGCGATGCGGATCGGCGCCGGCCAGCCGGAAGTCGGCGGCCAGTACCTGCTGCCCGCCTACGCCGCCGCGTTCCTCGGCTCGACGATGATCCGGCCCGGCCGCTTCAACGTGCTCGGCCTCCTGATCGGGCTGGCGATCATCGCGATCGGGATCAACGGCCTGCAGCTGAACGGGATCCCCTCCTGGGTCATCCCGACCTTCCAGGGCGCGGCGCTGATCCTCGCCGTCGTCCTCACCAAACTCCGCGGCCTCGGCCGCTGACCTCCGCAAGGAAAGGAACGCGCATGGGAATGTTGGATGAACAGGTCGCCTTCATCACCGGCGGCGCCCGCGGCCAGGGACGCTCACACGCCCTCGCCCTCGCCCGCGAGGGGGCCGACATCGCGATCTGCGACATCGCCGCGCCGATCGCCAGCGTCCCCTATCCGCTCGCCGACGCCGACGACCTGGCGGAGACGAAGCGCCAGGTCGAGGAGCTCGGCCGGCGCTGCTTCGCCACCGTCGCCGACGTCCGCTCGACCGCGGAGGTCGAGGCCGCGGTGGCGGGCGCCGTCGCCGAGCTCGGCCACCTCGACATCGTCCTCGCCAACGCCGGCATCTGCGGCTTCGGCCCCTTCGCCGAGATCAGCGACGAGATGTGGGACGACATGATCGGCACCGACCTGACCGGGGTCTTCAAGACCCTGCGGGCGACGGTCCCGCACCTGGTCGAGCGGGGGAGCGGGCGGATCGTCGCCACCTCCTCGATGGGCGGCAAGATGGGCAACCCGAACCTCGCCCACTACGTCGCCGCCAAGTGGGGAGTGATCGGCCTGGTGAAGACGCTGGCGCTCGAAGTCGCCGACAAGGGCGTGACCGTGAACGCCGTCTGCCCGGCCACGGTCGACACCGAGATGGTCCACAACGACGCCCTCTACGGGCTTTTCGCGCCGGACCTCGAGAATCCGACCAAAGCCGACGTCGAACCGCGCTACACGGCGATGAACCCGGTGCCGGAGCCGTGGACGCCGGTGGAGGAGATCTCGGCGGCGATCCTCTACCTCGTCTCTCCCGCCGCCCGCATGGTCAGCGGGACCACCCTCGACGTCTGCATGGGCGCGAGCGCCCGGATGCCATGAGCGGCGAGTTCGAGGGCCGGGTCGCGCTGGTCGCCGGGGGCGCCCGCGGGGTCGGAGCGGCGTGCGCGCTGGCATTGGCCGAGTCGGGTGCCGACGTGGCGCTGCTCGACGCGCCGGCCGGGCTGGCGACGCCGGCCTACCCGGTGGCCGGCGCGGCGGAGCTGGAGGCGAGCGCGGCGGCGGTCCGGGCGACCGGCCGGAGCGCGCTGCCGATCGCCTGCGACGTCCGTGACCGGGCGGCGGTCCGCACCGCGATCGAGCGCACCGGGCCGATCGACCTGGTCGTACTCGCCGCCGGGCTCCGCACCCCGGTCGCGCTCGGCGAGATGAGCGACACGCAGTGGGATGAGACCGTCGACACGACGCTGAACGGCGGCTTCAACGTGCTGCGCGAGCTGATCCCGGCGATGATCGACGGCGACGGCGGGCGCATCGTCCTCGTCCTCGGTGACGAAGGCCGCCGCGGCGCGCCGCTCCTCTCCCATCAGGCGGCGGCCGCCTGGGGGGCGATCGGGCTGGCGAAGTCGGTCGCGGTGGAGACCGCCGACGCGGGCATCGCGGTCAACGTCGTCTGCACCACGGAGCTCGACACGCCCGCCTTCGACACCCCCGCCTCGTGGGCGCAGGCTGCCCGCGCCGACGGTGCCGGGGCCGAGGACGCGGCCCACGCGCTGCGGGTCCGCCACCCACGCTCGGAGGCCTTCGTGCCGCTCGAGCGGGTGGTCGAGACGGTCCTCTTCCTGCTCGGCCGGCCGGGCGAGGCGATGACCGGCTCGGTGGTCGACATCTCGAACGGGCTCAGCGCCCTCAACTCGGTCTGAACGGAGGACAGGATGGGACGATTCGACGACGCGGTGGTGGTCATCACCGGCGCCGCCCAGGGCCAGGGCCGCGAGCACGCGGTCCGCTTCGCCCGCGAAGGTGCCGACGTCTTCCTCTCCGACCTCGGCGAGCAACTGCCCTGCGCTTCGCCGATGGGGACCGACGAGGGGCTGGCGGAGACGGTGGCGATGGTCGAGAGCGAGGGCCGGCGGGCCGAGTCGATGCGAGCCGATGTCCGCGACCCCGCCCAGATGCGCGACATGCGCGACGCGGCGCTCGCCGCCTACGGGCGGATCGACGTGTTGATCGCGAACGCCGGGATCGGCGCCTACGGGCCGTTCCCGACCATGGACGAGGAAACCTGGGGCGAGATGATCGCGATCAACCTCAGCGGCGTCGCCCACACGGTCCGCGCCGTCGTCCCCCACATGCTCGAGCGCGGCGCCGGGCGGATCATCGCCACCTCCTCCGAGGTCGGCCGCGAGGGCGGGCCCAACAACGCCAACTACGCCAGCGCCAAGTGGGGCGTGATCGGGTTCGTCAAGTCGGCGGCGATCGAGCTGGCGCCGCGGGGGATCACGATCAACGCGCTGGCGCCGATGTCGGTGGCTACCGCGATGTGCCACAACCCGGCCACCTATGCGCTCTTCCGGCCCGACCTCGACGATCCGAGCGCCGACGACGTCGCCGACGCGTTCGGCACCCTGAACCCGATGGGCGTGCCCTGGCTGCAGCCCTCCGACATCGCCGACGCTGCCCTCTTCCTCGCCTCCGACGAAGCCCGCTACATCACCGGCACCTGCCTCGACGTGGCGGGCGGCTGGAACGCCTTCCATGCCGCCTGAGCGCTTCGACACCGAGGCCCTGAGCTTTGCCGGCATGTCACAGGCGGTGCGCCACGGCGACCTCGTCCATGTCTCCGGGCAGGTCGCACTGGCGCCCGGCGGCGAGCTGGTCGGCGAGGGAGACATCGAGGCGCAGGTCCGCCAGGCGCTGGCCAACCTGGAGGCGGCGCTCGCCGCCGCCGGGGCGCGGGTCGAGGACACGATCAAGGTGACCTGCTTCCTTCTCGACGCCGCCCATTACCCGGCCTACGCGGCGGCGAAGGCGGAGTTGTTCGGCGACAGCGCCCCGGCGAGCACCTGCGTCGTGGTCAAGGGGCTGCTCGACCCGCGGATGCTGATCGAGGTCGAGGCGGTGGCGGCGACGGGACCGGCCGGCTCCTGACCGTGCTCGCCCGCGACGCCTTCATGACCACCTTCGGGCCGCCGGAGACGATCGCGCCACACCACGGGGACTGGTTCGACGGAGGGCGTCAGGAGGCCACCGATGGCTTCCGAGGCTAGGGGCGGCACCGCGCCGGGCCCGGCCAGCGGGATCCGCCAGGGAGAGGTCCTGGCCGCCGCCGCCGACCTCTTCGCCGAGCACGGCTACGCCTCGACCACCGTGCGTGACATCGCCGATGCCGCCGGGATCCTCTCCGGCAGCCTCTACCACCACTTCGCCTCGAAGGAGTCGATGCTCGACGCGATCCTGCGCGGCTTCATCGACCACACGATCGCCTCCTTCGAGGAAGTGCTGGAACGGGACCTCGGGCCGACCGAGACGCTGAGGACCCTGATCCGCACCTCGCTCGAGTCGATGGACGACCACCGCTCGGCGATCATCATCTACCAGAACGAGTCGCGGTTCCTCTTCGATCAGAAGCGCTTCGCCTACCTCGGCGAGGCCCACCTGAAGTTCGAAGCGATCTGGACCGGGGTGCTGCGGCGGGGCGTCGCCGAGGGCGAGTTCCGCGCCGGCCTCGACCCGGTCCTCGTCTACCGCCTCGTCCGCGACGCGATCTGGACCGCGCCACGGTGGTACCGGTCGGGTGGTTCGCTGCGGCCGGAGCTGATCGTCGAGCTCTACCTGACGGTGCTGGTCGAGGGCGCGGCACGGCACTGAAAGCGGGTGGGGAGGAGCCCCGCCGCCCGGCGGTTGAGCCGGACGGCGGGGTCATGAAGGGCAAGCCACTTGGAGGCAGCCAACCCCTCGGGCCTCCGCGGCCACCCGGCAAAGTGCCGCGGAGGCAGAACAATAGTAAGTTGACCCACTTAGTCAAGTAATTGCCCATAAAGCGTTCACCTGATCGGAAAATCCGATCGGCGCCCCCGTTCAGGCGACCGCGGCGGGGGTCCCGACGCTGGTCAGGATCAGCCGGCACGGCGCGCCAGGGTTGTGTGAGCAACAAGCGGAGTTTGGCTCCGCTTTTCTGATATCAATTTCAGCTCAGCGGACAACCTTGTCCGTTTTACCCTCCGGACACCCTCTCTTCCCCTTGGAACCTAGCCAGATGACCAGAATTCCTCTCTCCGACCTCGCCCCCGCGGGCGGAGGCAACTGATGCGTCAGGGCCCGCTCGCAGGCCGCTACTTCGCCGTCGCCGGCATGGTGCTGCTGGCGCTGATCCCCTACCTGGCGCTCTCCGCCGCACTCGAGCCGATCACCCCGATCATCGGCGAACAGCTCCACGCCAGCGCCCAGACGATGAGCCTCGGCGCCGGCCTCTCGAACGCCGCCTACGCGTTCGGCACCGTGCTCGCCGTGATGCTCGCCCAGCACTATCCGCAGCGGCGCATGCTGCTCATCTACGCCACCGTGCTGGTGATCGGGTCGATCCTCGCCGCCTCCGCCGGGAGTGCCCCGGTCTTCATCACCGGCCGCGTGCTGCAGGGTCTCTGCACCAGCCTGCTGCTGATCGCCGCGGTGCCGCCGCTCGCCCTCGGCTACCCGATCGCGAAACTGAAGACGACGGCGATGATCATGAACATGTGCATCTTCGGTGCCGTCGCGCTCGGCCCGGCGATCGGCGGCCTGCAGGCCCAGGGCGACGGTTGGCGGCCGCTCTTCTGGATCACCGCCGCGGTCGCCGCCGGCGCCCTCGTGCTCGCCGTCCTCACCTTCGAGGACGCGCCGCCGGCGGATCCGTCCTCGCCCCACGACCCGCTCGCCCTGGTCCTCGCCGCGGTCGGCTGCGTCGCCGCCTTCTTCGGCGCCTCGCAGCTGACCAGCCACGCCTTCCTCGACCCGATCGCGATCGTGCCGCTGATCGGCGGCCTCGCCGTGATCGTGATCCTGGTCGTCTACCAGGCGACCGCCCGCAACCCGCTGCTGACGATCCGCGACATGCTCACCTCGACGATCCCGGTGGCGGGCATCGTGCTCGCCCTGCTGGCCGCCGCCGCCTCGGTCTCGGCGACGGCGCTGACCGCTGCCGCGATGGCCGACAAGTACAGCCCGCTGCACCTCGGCGCGCTCTATCTGCCGGAGCTCCTCGGCGCGATCATCACCGCCGTGATCCTCGGCAACGTGATCAACAAGCGGGCGCTGCAGTACCTGCCGTTGACCGGGATGGTCTTCCTGGCGGCCGGGATCGCGGTCTTCCGGATCGAGGTCCCCTCGAACGAAGGGCTGACCCTGGTCGCCTCCCTGCTCACCGGCATCGGGCTCGGCGCCACCGTCGCCCCGGCGCTCTTCGCCGCCGGCTTCGCCCTGCGGGCCACCAGCCTGCAGCGGGTGTTCGCGATCGTCGAGCTCCTCCGCGCGGTGGCGGCGTTCATGATCGCGCCGATCTTCGCCCACTTCGCCCTCAACGTCAGCGGCGGCCTGGACGAAGGCGTCGGCATCGCGCTCTGGATCGGCTTCGCCCTGGCGATCCTCGGCGGAATCATCCCGGTGGTGCTCTACTGGCTCGGCGGGGCGCGCCCGGAAAAGCCGGATGTCGAGGCCTTCCTCGGCGGCGAGGGGCCCGCCTACTACTCGCCGCCGCTCCTCGACCGCGTGCGAAGTTCCGGGCATGAGGGCGCGGGTACCGTGACCCAAGGAGCACGCTGATGAGCGACGAGCAGACCACCACCGCGGTGAGTGCCGACGGGACGCCCTGTCCCGAGGTCGGCCCGGCGATCTTCGCCTACGACGGCTCCGACCTCGCCGCCTACGCGATCGAGCAAGCGGGCCGTCAGCTCGCCCCGGGGCGCGAAGCGCTGGTCGTCTGCGTCTGGCAGCCCGCCGACGTCGGCTTCATCCCGACCAGAGGCCGCCAGCTGCAAGCCGCCGCCGCCAACGAGGTTGAGGCCGCGGCCCATGAAACCGCCGAGGACGGCGCCTCCTTGGCCCGCGAGGCCGGCTTCGACGCCAAAGCTCTGACGGTCGAAGCGGCCCCGACCTGGAAGGGCCTGGTGAAGGTCGCCGAAGACCACCGCTGCGGCCTGATCGTGATCGGTTCCCACCAGCGCCACGGCCTCCTCGGCCATCTCGCCGGCTCCGTCGCCGCCGCCACCGTCGCGCACTTCGACAGCAACGTCCTCGTCATCCACCGCCCCGACTGAATCCCCTCCTAGCAGGAGGGAACGGTCCACCACACCGCCGACCCCAGCCGAGAAGCGGCCCGGCATGGACAAGGATCCCAAACCCAAGTTTTGCCGATGGCATCTGACGATCCATCATGGGAGGCTGCCCAATTCGGAGTCCCCTTGTCGTCTCGGAAGGAAGAAATGAACCGGAAGAAGTCCCGGGTCGCCGCTCTGGCGACCCCCCTTGCTGCGCTCGCCCTGTTGACGGCGCTGGTCGTCCCGAACCTCGCCACCGCCGAATCGGTCGCGCCGACGGAAGGCGTGTCGACGATCGAAATCAAGCTGGAAGGCAAAAAGATGGGGTTCTTCGGGCCGGGCACCGTGCACGAAGGCGAAGAGCTGCGGATCGTCAACGACACCAAGCCGAGCCAGGTCGGCCCGCACACCTTCTCGCTGGTCACCAAAGGCTCGCTGCCGAAGACCGCCAAGGCACGTAAGTCGTGCTTCACCCCGGGTCACATCTGTCTGTCGATCGCCGAATGGCATCAGTTCAACCCGAAAACGGAAAAGATCGGCAAGCAGGACGTCGAAATCGGCCCGGAAGGTTGGAGCACGATGGGCTCGGTGAAGAAGGAAGGCGACTCCTGGTTCTCCGGTGAAAAACCGGGCGGCGAAGTCGAAGAGAAGGTGACCGCGAAGGCCGGCACCACGCTCTACTACATGTGCGCGGTCCATCCCTGGATGCAGGGCAAGATCAAGGTGCTGCCGCCTGCCGCCTGAGTCGCAGCCAGGTAGTCCATTCGCACAGCCCCGCCTGGGGCGCCGGGCCTTCCTCGGCGTCCTGGGCGGCGGCGTGCTCGCCACCCTCGTCCCCGGCGGGGGCCTCGGCCGGGCGCTTTCCTGGCTCGACGGGGCGACCGCCCAGGCGGCCGGGGTGCCGTTCCGGGACCCGCTGCCGATCCCGCGGGAGCTGACCGGGGCGCGGATCGAGCTGCCGATCCGCGCGGCCGAGCAGCAGATCCTCCCCGGCCACAAGACCCGGCTCTGGACCTTCGGTGGCAGCTTTCCCGGGCCGACGATCCGCCGTCCCGCCGGGGCCCGGACCGAGGTCACCTTCCGCCACGAGCTGCCCCCCAAGGTGGGTGAACTGAGCGTCCACCTGCACGGCGCCCACAGCCGCACCCAGTTCGACGGCCAGCCCGGCGGCCTCACCGGCGCCCAGCCGTTCAGCGAGTACTGCGACATCTCCCTCGACCTCTCGCCGCGCGCCTCCGGCAACGACCTGCTGATCCGGCCGGGGGAGAGCAAACGCTACGTCTACGACCTGCGCGAGGACGGCCGTCCCGAACGCGCCGCGTTCAAGTGGTACCACGACCATCGCCTCGATCGGACCGCCCTGCACGCCTGGCACGGAATGGCCGGGATGTTCATCGTCGACGACGAGCACGAGGCCTCGCTGCCGCTGCCCGAGGGGCACCGCGACCTGGCCCTGGCGATCGCCGACCGCAGCTTCGACCACCACAACCAGCTGAGCGACCCCTTCACCGACCGGCGCCCGCCCGCCGACGGGATCACCGGCGCGAAGATCCTCGTCAACGGCGCGCACCTGCCCCACCACTGGGTCGAGGCGCGTCGCTACCGGCTGCGGATCCTGAACGTCTCCCAATTTCGCGCCTACGACCTCTACCTCTCGAACGGCGCGCCGCTGATCCAGATCGGTGCCGACGGCGGCCTGATGCCGCGGCCGGTGCATCGGGCGAGCATCCTGCTCGGGCCCGCCGAGCGGGCGGAAGTGCTGGTCGATTTCGGCCTCTCCCGCGGCGAGACGGTCGAGCTGCGCAGCACCGCCCGGCGGGGCGGTCGCGACCCCTACGGCGCCCACTCCTTCGACGGGCCGCTGATGCAGTTCCGGGTCGACTCCCGCCGGGTCGCCGACCGCACCAAGGTCCCGGCGCGACTACGCCCGTTGCCCGGGTGGGCCCACCACGTGCGCCGCCGCGTCCACGATCGCCCCGACCACATCTGGAACATCACCGTCGGCGGCCTCTTCAAGACCACCTGGCTGATCAACGGCAAGAGCTTCGACCCGTCCTACGTCGAGACCACGGTGAAGCGCGGCGAGACCGTCACCTGGGAGATCCACAACAAGACCGCGGTCGCCCACCTGATGCACCTGCACCACACCTCCTGGTACCTGCTCTCCCGCAACGGCAGCCCGCCGCCGCCCTGGGAAGACTGCCTCAAGGACACCTTCTTCGTCTATCCGAACGAACGCATCCTGGTCGCCGGCCACCTCTCCGACCACGCCGGCAAATTCGTCGTCCACTGCCACATGCTGGATCACGAGGACCACGGGCTGATGAGCCAGTTCCGCGTCGCGTAGCTCGGCGCCCTGCATGTGGCCTAGGCGGGGGCGCGCTCGAAGCGCGCCGAGCGCAGGACGATCCGCGTCTCGGTGCCGGCGGCGCCGCCCTGGCGGATCGCGCGCACGGTCTCGTTCAGGTCCTCGGCGTCGCGGCAGGCGACCCGCACCTGGTAATCGAAGCGGCCGGTCAGGAACGCGAGCTCGCGCACCGAGGTCAGCTTGGCGACGCGGCGCTCGAAGTCCTCCGGGTCGGTGGCGGGGAGGAGGCGGATGTCGATGAAGGCGTCGAGCGAGCGGCCGACCCCGGCGGGGTCGATCCGCGCCGCGTAGCCGGTGATCACCCGGTCGCGCTCGAGCCGGCGGATCCGGTCGGCGGTGCCGTGCGGGCTGAGGCCCACCTCGGCACCGATCGCGGCGAAGGAAGCCCTTCCGTTTGTGGCGAGGATGCTGAGGATTCTGTCGTCGATCTCGTCCATTGCTGTTGAAACGAGGAGATTAGGGCAGATCGCTTGGCGATACGCGGACGATGGCCCAGCCTGAAGCTGATTCAGCAACTGTCCGACCGCGGGCCCCCAAAGCCGCAAAGGAGTGAAAGATGAAGATCGGCGTGCCGAGCGAGGTGAAGGTCGACGAGTACCGGGTCGCGATGACTCCCGCCGGCGTCCGCGAACTGGTCGATCGCGGTCATGAGGTGCTGATCCAGGCGGGAGCCGGTGTCGGCTCGGGCGTGAGCGACGACGACTACGTCGCCCAGGGCGCCGAGATCCTCCCCGACGCGGCCGCCGTCTTCGCCGCCGCGGAGGCGATCGTCAAGGTGAAGGAGCCGCAGCCGGCCGAGGTGGCGATGCTCGAAGAGCGCCACACCCTCTTCACCTACCTCCATCTTGCCCCCGCCGCCGAGCTGACCCAGGGGCTGATCGACTCCGGCGCGACCTGCATCGCCTACGAGACGATCACCGACCTGGGCGGTCGGCTGCCGCTGCTGGCGCCGATGAGCGAGGTCGCGGGCCGGCTCGCGACCCAGGCGGGCGCCTTCATGCTCGGCCGCCCGGCGGGCGGCTCCGGCGTGCTGCTCGGCGGCGTCCCCGGCGTCGCCGCGGGCAAGGTGCTGGTGATCGGCGGCGGCATCGTCGGCGCCAACGCGGCGCGGATGGCGGTCGGCCTCGGCGCCGACGTGACCGTCCTCGACCGCTCGATCGACCGCCTGCGGGAACTCGACAACATCTTCGCCGGCACCGTGCAGACGGAATACGCGACCGGGCTCGCGATCGAGTCGCGCCTGGGGGAGGCCGACCTGGTGATCGGCGCGGTCCTGGTCAAGGGCGCCAAGGCCCCGCACGTGGTCAGTCGCGCGCAGCTCGGCCTGCTGAAGCCGCGCTCGGTCCTCGTCGACGTCTCGATCGACCAGGGGGGCTGCTTCGAGACCTCCCACCCGACCACCCACTCCGACCCGGTCTATGAGGTCGACGGGATCAGCCACTACTGCGTCGCCAACATGCCGGGCGCGGTGCCGATCACCTCGACCCGGGCACTGACCAACGCCACCCTCCCTTATGTGGTGCGGCTGGCCGACCTGGGCGCCGCGGCGGCGATGGCCGCCGACCCCGGCTTCCTCGGCGGGCTCTCGGTCCACGCCGGCCGGCTCACCGACGCCGCCGTCGCCGCCGACCAGGGCCGCGAGTTCACCGCCCCCACCGCAGCGTTCGCCACCGCCGCGGCGGTCTAGCCCCCCGCGGTCGTCCCTAGGCCCGGTAGCCGGGCCTTAGGACGACCGCGGGCGCGGGCGGGTAGCGTTGATCACATGAGTGTCGACGCCGAGACCGAGAAAGAGGCCCAGCACAAGCGGCTGATGGACGGTCTCGCCGCCTCGATCCGCGAGAAAGGCCTCGCCCAGACCCAGGTCTCCGACATCGTCCGCCACGCGCACGCCTCGCGGCGCACCTTCTACAACCACTTCGAGGACAAGGAAGCGTGCTTCGTCGAGCTGATGCAGGCCCTGGCCGACGCCTTCCTCGAGGCGGTCGACCGGGCGATCGACCGCGAGCAGCCGATCTCGGTGCAGATCGACCAGGCGGTCGACACCTACCTGGCGCTGGTCACCAGCGATCCCGACCTGACCGGCACCTTCGCCGCCCCGCACGTCGGCGAACGGACGATCCTCGCGATGCGCGAAGGCTTCGAGCGGTACGCCGAGCTGATCGTCTCGGTGGTGGAGAGCGACGCGACCCACGAGCCGGGGGTCGAACCGATCTCGATCGAGCGCGCCTACATGCTGGTCAGCGGCCTGCACCAGACCCTGGTGCGGGCGCTGGTTCGCGGCGAAGACCTGGGGCCGGCCTCCTACGAGTTCAAGGCAGTGATCAGGTCGGCGCTCTCCGCCGCCGACTGAGCCGCCTCCGGCCCGCCGAGCTCGCGTCGCCGCACCACCGTCGCGCCGCCCTTCGAGGGGGCGAAGGCGACGCCGCGGAAGCTTTCCCGCTCGCCTGGCTCGGTCGTCGTCTGCAGCTCGAAGTTCCGCAGCAGGGTGCGCAGGACGATGTCGATCTCGAACTGGGCGAACGCGGCCCCGAGGCAACGGCGCGTGCCGCCGCCGAACGGGATCCAGGCGTAGGTGTCCGGCTTCTTGCCGACGTAGCGGTCGGGGTCGAACCTCTGCGCGTTCTCGTGGAACCGCCCGTCCTTGTGCAGGGGGGCGATGCCGGTGACGACGCGCGAGCCGGGCGGCATCAGCCACTCGCCGATCGCGAACGGCTTCACCACCAGGCGGGCGGTGGCGTTGATCACCGGTCGCACCCGCAGCACCTCCTCGGCGGTGGCGAGGCGGAGCGCGTTCTCTTCCGTGCGTGCCTCGTCTTCGAGCCGGTGCAGGATCTCGGGGTGGCGACGCAGTCGCTCGACCGACCAGGAGAGCGCCGAGGCGGTCGTCTCGTGGCCCGCGACCAGCAGGGTGAGGAGCTCGTCGGCGACGTCGGAGTGGTCGATCTCGCCGCCTTCCGCGCGGTAGGCGCGCAGCATCATCGCCAGGATGTCGATCCGCTCGTCGAGGTCCGGGTCGGCGAGGTGGTCGTCGACCAGCTTGTCGACGATCCGGCGGTAGGAGGCGTGCATCCGCTTCCAGCGGCCGCCGGGGCTGCGCCGGCCGTGGTCGCGACGCAGGATCGGCGCCGTCACCAGCCGCTGGCCGAGCGTCGTCATCGGCGGCAGCAGCTTTTCCAGTTCGGCCAGCTCGCGCCCCTCGGCGCCGAACACCGTGCGCAGGATGATCCGCAGGGTGATCGTCTGGAAGGACCCGATCGCGGCGAACTCGACCCCCTCGGGCCAGGAGTCCATCGCGGATTCGGCCTCCTCTTCGATGATCGCTTCGTAGGAGCGCATCCGCTCGCCGTGGAACGGCGGCAGCAGCATCCGCCGCTCCTTCAGGTGCTGCTCTTCGTCCATCGAGAAGAGCGAGCCGGGCCCGAGGACTTCGCCGAGGGGGTTCTTGCCGCCGTGGAGGACGTCGGGTTTCGCCGTGTAGACCTGTTTGACCAGCTGCGGGGTGGCGACGAGGACCATCTGGCCGAAGCCGGGCATCCGCACGGTGAAGATGTCGCCGAAGCGGCGCTGCCATTTCTTGATCACCCGGTTGCGGAAGAGGAGGAAGGCCAGGCCGTTGAAGAGTTCGGGCGTTTTCGGGCCGTCGGGGAGGCGGTAGGTCTCGCTCATGCGGCGATGGTACTCATGAGTACCGGCCGACGCAAGTCGAAATATCTCCGGGTCAGATCAGCCCGCGCTTGGCCGCCGCGGCGACCGCCGCCGCGCGGGTCGGCAGCCCGAGCTTGGTCCGCACGTTGGCGACGTGGCGATGGACGGTGTGGGGGCTGAGGACCAGGCGCTCGGCGACCTCGCGATCGGAGAGGCCGCTCGCGATCAGCGCCAGCACCTCCGTCTCCCGCTCGGTCAGCTCCTCCACGCCGGATTCCTGCCGGTCGCCGTCGGGGGGCTCGCCGTCGACCTCGACTCCGATCGCGTGCAAGGTGGCGCGCAGCGTCTGCTCGCGGTCACCGAACCAGGGGAAATGATCGGCCCCGTCGAGCGCGATGAACCTCGCCGCGGGCAGCCCCGCCGCCAGCTCGCGACCGAGCTCGAAGGGGATCGCCCGGTCCTCGCGACGGTGCAGGACCACAGTCGGGACCTTCACCTCGCCGAGCCGCGAGGCGACGTCGAAGCAGTAGACGGTCTCCAGCGTGCGGGCCGCGGTGTCGGCGCTCGCCGAGCGGCGCTGGAAGTCGACGAACGCCTCGCGGTCCCGCCCGTCGGCGGTCGGCATGAACGTGTCGGCGAGGACCCGGGATCCGAGGCCCCAACGCTCGCGCACCAGCCGGACGATCTCCTGCCGCATCGACGGATCGGCGATGCCGGACCCCGAGGCGTAGCCGCCGTAGAGGACCAGCCGGCGCACCCTCTCCGGGTGTCTTGCCGCATAGGCGATGCCGACCGGGGCGCCGGAGGAGGCGCCGACCAGGTCCGCGGGGCGGGCGCCGGCCGCCGCGGCGACGGCGGCGAGCGCCGCCTCCGCGTCCTCGATGCTCGCCGACGGCAGCTCGCCGTCCGCCGAGGCGCCGGTCCCGGGCGCGTCGTAGCGGATGACCGTCCGGTGGCGGCCGAGCGCTTCGACGTAGGCCCGGAAGCGCGGATCGCCCCAGTTCAACTCGAGGTGGCTCATCCACCAGCCGGCGAAGAGGAGCGGCGGGCCTTCGCCGCTCTGAGCCCAGGCGATGCGTCGCCCACGCTCGTCGGTGAAGCGGATCGTCTGCTCCTCCATCGATCGAAGCCTAGGGACTCCGCGCCCTGATCCTCACCGGTTGGTGGCGAGGCGGTGGCCGGCGGCGCGGAGGTCGATGAGGTTGCGGGCCTCGGTGATCGAGGCGATCCCGGCGCTCTCGACGCCGGCCGGGTCGAGAGCGTTCTGACCGACGACGACTTGGAGCGGGCGATCGGCTTCCTTGCAGCGCTCGGCGATCTGGCCGACGATCTTCCCTTCCAGGCTCCGCGAGTCGATCCGGCCCTCCCCGGTGAGGACCACGTCGGCTCTCGCGAGCCGGTCGGCGAAGCCGAGCAGGTCGAGGATGAACTCCGCCCCGGGCCGCAGCTCCGCTCCAAATGTCGCCCAGAGTCCACCCGACAACCCGCCGGCGCAGCCGGTCATCGGCACCCCGCGCGGATCTCTTGGCAGTTTCTCGGCGATCTCCCCGAGTCTCCGGGTCAACCGCTGGACCTGCGCCGCATCAGCCCCCTTCTGGGGCCCGAAGACAACCGCCGCGTCCTCGAATCTCGTCGTCACATCACAAAGCACCACGAGAGCGGCATCTCCCGCACACCCACAACTGCCGTGTGTCGTGGTTGTGCTGGCGATGCCGCTCCCCCGCAAAGCCTCGATTGCTCCGGTCCCTCCATCCGTCGTCGCGCTCCCGCCAGCCGCCAACAGAACCGTTCGCGCGCCCGCGTCAACCGCCGCCCCGATCAGCTCACCGGTCCCGTAGGTGCTCGCCGCCTCGGGGTCGAGTTCGGTGGGCTCGACCAGCGGCAGTCCCGACGCGGCGGCCGTGTCGATCACCGCCGTGGCGCCGCCCTCGACCAGGACGAAGCTCGCCTCGATCGGTCGCCCGAGCGGATCGTGAGCCGCGGCCGTCCGCACCTCGCCGCCGAGCGCCGCCCGCATCGTCTCCGCCGTCCCCTCGCCACCGTCGGCGACCGGACAAAGGTCGACCTCGCCGCCCGCTTCCTCGATCCCGCCCCCGATCGCCGCCGCCACCTCGACCGCCGAGAAGGTCCCCTTGAACGAGTCCGGACACACAAGCCACCGCACCCCCCGATCCTCCCATGTTGATGGGCCGAAAACTCCTCTATATCTGGAGTTTTCGGCCCATCAACATCAGGGGGCGAGGACCAGCTGGCGCATGCCCCAGATGATCGGGGCGGAGTCCTCGGGGGCGGTGGCGACGCGGCCGAGGCCCTTGGCGACCCCGTCGAGCTCGCTCGTCTCGTGCGCCTCGACCACCTCGCGGCGGTCCCGCCAGGTGCCGAAGTTCATCCCGAACATCCGCGCCGCGACGCCCGCGCCCGGCTGGAAGGTCGCCACCTCGCTGCTGCGCAGCGACGGGTGCGGGCCCAGCTCGGCGTCCAGTCGCGGGCCGATCTCCAGCCGGTTCCCGTTCGCCTCGAGCATCTCCCGCTGCAGCGCCAGGTAGCGCGCCAGCGCCGGCTCCTCGGTTTCGATCGACTCGACCTCCTCGATCAGCAGCACGCCGCCGGGGGCCAGCCGCTCCAACCAGAGGTCGACCGCGCCGAGCGGGTCGCGCAGGTGGGTCAGCAGCATCCGCAGGAAGATCACCTCGGCGTCCGCGACCCGCTCGGGCAGCTCGAGCGCGTCGGCTTCGAGCACCTCGACCGTCGCGTCGTCGCCGACCCGCGCCGCGGTCGCGGCGACGTAGGCCTCGGAGAAGTCGACCGCCAGGGTGTGTTGCGGCCGCAGCGTGTCGCGCAGCAGCACCGTGGTGTGGCCCGGCCCACAGCCGAGGTCGACGGCCAGCGCCGGCTCCGTGGGGGCCTGGGCCCGGAGGAAATCCCGGGTGGTGTCCTGGAAGGTGGTGCCGAGCAGCTCCAGCCGGCGTTCGGCCAGATCGGAGTCGCCGAAGGTGTAGTCATCCTGCGGCATCAGCGACCGCCCTCCGCAGGGCCGGCGACAAATCGCCTTTGCGCCCCACCTCGACTCCGCCTAGTCCCAGCCATCGCGAGACCAAAGTTAGTTCGTCGGCCAGCTCGCGCGCCACGACCCTCTCCTCGACCCGCGGCTCGGTGAACGCCCCGACCACCCGCAGGACCCCCGCCTGGCGGTCGCTTTTGAGGTCGACCCGGGCGACCAGCCGGTCGCCGAGCAGGAAGGGGAGGACGTAGTAGCCGTAGACGCGCTTCGCCGCCGGCACGTAGATCTCGATCCGGTAGCGGAAGCCGAAGAGCCGCTCGGTCCGCTCGCGCGCCCAGACCATCGAGTCGAAGGGGGTGAGCAGCGCGCGCGCCCGGATCCGCCGCGGCACATGGAGGTCGCGCGGGGTGTAGGCGGGCGCGCCCCAGCCCTCCACCGCGGCCGGCACCAGTGCCCCGGCCTCGACCAGCTCCGCCAGCCGCGCCTTCGAGTCGGCGCGGGGGAGGCGGAAGTAATCGCCGAGGTCGGGCTCGGTCGCCACCCCGAGGCGGCGCGCCGCGAACAGCAACAGCTCACGTTGTGCCTCGGCCTCGCTCGGCGTCGGCATCGCCAGGATGGAGGCGGGGAGGACCCGCTCGGGCAGGTCGTAGAGGCGCTCGAAGTTGACCCGCCGCTCCGCCGTCACCTCGCCCGCGAAGAAGAGGTACTCGAGCGCTTTCTTGCCGTCGTTCCAGTTCCACATCTCGCCCGCCCGGCGGACGCGCTTCGGCCCGCCGACCTCGCTCGCGCGGATCGGCCCCCGCTCGCGGACGAGCTTCAGCACCCGCTTGACCAGCGCCCGCTCCTCGCGCCCGACCCGCGCCACCCCGGCCCAGGCGAGCTTGTCGGCGCGGGCCATCCGCCAGCGCAGCAGCGGCTGCATGTCGACCGGGATCAGCGAGGCCTCGTGGCCCCAGTACTCGAAGAGCTCGCGGCGGTCGCTACCGGTGCGCCCGTCGATCCCGTCCTGATGGACGCTCAACAGGTCGAGCGTCTCCCGCGGATAGGGCCCGAGCCGCGAGAAGAGCGGCATGTAATGGGAGCGGCTGAAGACGTTGACCGAGTCGAGCTGGACGATCCCGAGCGCGTCGAGGGCGCGGCGGATGTGGCGCACGTCGACCCGCCCCCGTGGCCGCGCCGCCGTCAGCCCCTGCGCGGCGAGCGCCGCCCGGCGCGCCTGCGCGGCGCTGAGCTCGATCTCGGCGGGGGAGGCGGGGGTGGGCACCGGGGGATTCTCACCGATGGGCCGGGTGTCGCCTCCCTCCACCGGTCGGGTGTCGCTTCCCCCCACCTGTCGGGGGTCCGAGGCGCTATGTGACGCTCGTCCGGAGTGAAAGCTCCGGTTTAACGGAGCGGCCACTTCGTTTCGTGCTACGGTCGGCCGCATGAACCGGAGCGATCACCACCACTTCAATCCCTGGCTGGCGCTGGTCGTCGTCTGCTTCGGCCAGTTCATGGTCGTGCTCGACTCGACGATCGTGAACGTCGCGCTGCCGGCCATCCAACTCGACCTCGGCTTCTCCGACACCTCGCTGGCCTGGGTCGTCAACGCCTACACGCTGTTCTTCGGCGGCTTCCTGCTGCTCGGCGGACGCGCCGCCGACCTGCTCGGCAGGCGCTCGCTGTTCATCGCCGGCGTCGCCGTCTTCTCCCTCGCCTCGCTGGCCAACGGCCTCGCCACCTCGGAGACGCAGCTGATCGTCGGCCGCGCGATCCAGGGCCTCGGCGGGGCGATGCTCTCGCCCGCGGCGCTCTCGGTCATCACCACCTCCTTCTCGGAGGGCGGCGAACGCACCAAAGCCCTCTCGATCTGGGCGGGCGTGGCGGCGGGCGGCGGCGCCGTCGGCCTGCTGCTCGGCGGCTTCCTGGTCGAAAGCCTCTCCTGGGAATGGATCTTCTTCGTCAACGTGCCGGTCGGCATGGGGATCATCTTCGCCGCCCTGCGCCTGGTCCCGAACTCGCGCCAGGAGAGCGCCCTGCGCCACTTCGACCTGCTCGGCGCGACCACCGTCACCGGCGGTCTCGTCGCCCTCGTCTACGCGATCGTCGAGGCCTCGAGCTGGGGCTGGGCCTCGGGCAAGACGCTCGGCGTCGCCGCCCTCGGCATCGCCCTGCTGGTCGCCTTCGTCGCGATCGAGCGGCGCTCGCCTGCGCCGCTGGTGCGGCTGGAGCTGTTCCGGCTGCGCTCGCTGGCGATCGGCAACGGCGTCTTCCTGATGGTCGCCGGCGGCCTCTTCGCGATGTTCTACTTCGCCTCGCTCTACCTGCAGAACATCCTCGGCTACTCGCCGCTGACCACCGGCCTCGCCTTCCTCCCGGTCACCTTCGGGATCGGCATCGGCGCGACCGTCGCCGAGAAACTGATCCCCCGCGTCGGGCTGCGACCGGTGCTCCTCACCGGGATGCTGGTCGCCGCCGCCGGGCTCGCGGTGCTCGCCGCGACGACCAAGGTCGGCGGCCACTACCCGGGCATCGTCGGCGGGCTCTTCCCGATGTCGATCGGGATGGGCGTCACCTTCGTCTCCCTGACCCTGGTCGCGACGACCAACGTCGCCGAGTCCGACGCCGGCCTCGCCTCGGGGATCTTCAACACCTCGCAGCAGATCGGCGGCGCCCTCGGCCTCGCCGTCCTCTCCAGCATCGCCAACTCGAAGACCTCCGACTTCCTCGGCGGGATCGTCGGCAAGCCGTCCTTCCTCGACCAGCAGGAAGCCCTGGTGTCGGGATTCCAGACGGCCTTCATCGTCGCCGCGGCGCTGGTCGCGGCGGGGACGGTGCTGGCGGCGCTGCTGTTGCGCCGTCGCGACGTCGCCCGGATCGAGTCCGGCGACACCGTCGCCGCGATCCCGGTCTGAGCGACGCGCGGGCGGGTTAGGCTAGGTCGATGGCGACCGTCGAGACCTCACCCGTCCTGCGCGCCGACGCGGCGCGCAACCGCGAGCGGATCATCGAGGCCGCGATCGAGCTGTTCGGCGAGCGCGGCTATGAGGCCTCGACCGCGGAGATCGCCGCCCGCGCCGGGGTCGGCGAGGCGACCCTCTTCCGGCGCTTCCCGACCAAGGAGGACCTGATCACGGCGATCGTCCAGATGATGCTGCAAGAAGCCGCCGCGATCGCCGCCTCCTGCCTCGAGGAGGAGGACCCCTGGCGCGGGGTCGAACGCTTCCTCTTCGAGATGGCCGAGCGGGCCTCCCAGGACCACGGCATCTCCGACGCCAACAAGGAGCGCTGCATGGCCTCGACGGCGCTGGCCGGGGACCGTCGCCGCGTCCTCGACCTCACCGCGCAGCTGGTCAAGCGGGCCCAGGGCGCCGGCGTCCTCCGTGACGACGTCGCAGGCCAGGACCTGATGTTCCTGATGGGCGCCGTCGCCTCGGTCGGCGAAGTCCCCTTCCCCGGCCTCCGCGACGACCTCTGGAAGCGTTACCTCGGCATCGTCCTCGACGGCCTGCGCCCCGCCTGCGCCACGAAGCTGCGGCCCGGCCCTCCGTCGCGCCGCCTGATCGAGAACCCCGACGGCGAGTAGCCGCGATATGACGTGGGTAGCCTTGTCGTCATGACTACCTCAACGGAGCTTTTCGGCGACGAGCACGTCGCCCGCTACATCGAGACCGACGGCGAGGAGGGGTTCGAGTGGCGCAACGGGACCAAGATCCTCGTGCTGTTCACCAAGGGCCGGAAGTCGGGCGAGGAGCGCGCCAACGCGCTGATCTTCGAGCCCGATGGTGACGACTACCTGGTCGTCGCCTCGAAGGGCGGTGCCCCGGCGCCGCCGGCCTGGTTCGTCAACCTCGAGGCCGATCCGGACGCGGTCGAAGTCCAGGTCAAAGGGGATCGCTTCAAGGCGCGGCCGCGGATCGCGAACGACGAGGAGAAGCAGCGGATGTGGCAGAAGATGGTCGCCGCCTGGCCCGACTACGACGCCTACCAGGAGAAAACCGACCGGGTGATCCCGATCGTCGTGCTCGAACGCGCCTAGCTCGGCGCGGCGACGCCGGCGGGAGTCTCGTCGCTGAGCAGCTCGTGGGCGAAGCGGACCACGAGGGCGCCGTCGCCGACCGCGCCGGCGACCCGGTTCGAGGCCCCGGCCCGCACGTCGCCGGCGGCGAACACGCCCGGGCGGACGGTCTCCAGCAGGGCGGGCTCGCGGTCGGCCAGCGGCCAGGCGATGTGGCCCTCGCAGTTGTGGGCGCCGTCGCCGCAGAGCAGGAACCCGGCGGCGTCGGTGGCCAGCATCCCGTCGGAGACCTCGGTGCAGGGATCGGCGCCGATCATCACGTAGACGGCGTTGGTGTCGACGTCTTCGCGGGCTCCGTCGGCCGACTGCAGGGTGACCGACTCGACCACCGCCGAGCCGTGCAGGGCGACGACCTCGGTCTCGGTGATCACCTCGATCCGTGGCGAGCGTTCGACCCGATCGACCAGGTAGCGCGACATCGTCGACTTCAGCGCTTTTCCACGCACGATCACGCGCACGCTGCGCGCCTTCCCCGACAAGCTGACCGCTGCCTGCCCGGCCGAGTTGCCACCGCCGATCACGATCACGTCTTTGTCGCGGGCCCGCTCGGTGTCGGTCGCCATCGCCGCGTGGTAGACGCCGGCGCCGCGGAAGCGGTCGATCCCGTCCGCTTTCAGCTCGCGCCAGCGCGCCCCGGTGGCCATCACCAGCGAGCGGGCGAGCACGTGCTGGCCGTCGTCGAGGTCGATCCGCACCAGGCCTTCCGGCCCGTCGGCGAGCTCGACCGCGCGGTGGAAGCTGGACAGCACGGCGTCGAAGCGGCGCGCCTGTAGGGTCGCCTTGGTGGTCAGCTCGCGACCGCCGATCCCGGTCGGGAAGCCGAGGTAGTTCTCGATCCGGGTGCTCGTCCCGGCCTGGCCACCGGGCGCCCAGGACTCGACCACCAGCGTCCGCAGTCCCTCCGAACCGCCGTAGACGGCGGCGGCGAGCCCGGCCGGCCCGGCACCGAGCACGACCAGGTCGAAGCGCTCGCCGTCGACCTCGGCCCGCAGCCCCAGTCCGCGGGCGACCTGGGCGGGGGAGGGGTTGCGCATCACCTGGCGGGCGTGGACGAGGACCGGCGTTTCCTCGCGCGGCACCTCGAGCCAGCTCAGCATCTCGTCGCTCTCGGGGTCGGTGTCGATGTCGTACCAGCGCACCGGCAGCAGGTTCCGCTCGAGCAGGTCGCGCACTTCGAAGGCGCGCCGCGAGGACTGCGGCGCGATCAACCGCATCACCCCGTAGCCGTGCTCTTCGTGCCAGGCGCGCCGCGCCATCAGCGTGCGGAAGACCCCTTCGCCGAACTCGGGCCATTCGGCGACCATTTTGCGCAGCTTGCCGCGCGGGAAGACGAGGGCCTCGGTCGGCTCGACCGCGATCGCGGCGCTGATCGTCGGCTCGCCGGTGAAGGCGGCGATGTCGCCGATGTAGGTGCCCCCGTCGGCGGCGGCGACGTGGACGTCCTTGCCCGGCTTGCGGTCGACGAACTCGACCCGCCCGTTCAGCAGGACGAAGAACGGGGCGTCGCGCACCCCATGCTCGTAAAGGACCTCGCCCTCCTCGAAGGTGCGGCGCTCGGCGCACTTCTTGCCCAGCCAGTGCAGCTTTTTCTCCGAGAGGCGGGGGAAGACGACCTCGTCGTCGAGGTCGGGGAACGGTTCGAGACGGACGACACGGACCTCTTGCATCGACTCAAAGCTACTCTTCCGACGACTGATGCCTGAGATACGTCCGCTTCGACGCGAAATCGCGCGGGTAATCGCCCCCACATGAAGGTCGGCACGCCGTTCGGCGAGTTCCCGTTCGAGTACCGCCGGATCGAGCGGCGCGACGACGGCGTCGCGATCATCGGCACCGTCGCCGGGCTGGAGTCGAGCGTCGTCTTCGACCAGGACGATGCGCGCCGCGCCGCCACGCTGTTGGCCGTCTCCGCCGGCGTGGCCCTGCTGCTGTTCGCCCGCTCGCGCCGGCACTGAGCCGTAGATCGCCCTCGAACCCGGAGCCGTAGAGTTCCCAGGCAGTGGCTGGGATCAGTTCCGGCGCCCGCGACAGGAGGTGGAGGATGGGAGCGACGTGGAGGCGGCTCGCGGCAGTGGTGGCGAGCCTGATCGCACTCGCCGTGGCGGCGACGCCCGCGGCGGCGGCAGGGTGGACGACGACGCAGCTCCCCGGGGGCCCGGGCGAACTGTTCCTTCTGAACGTCGACTGCCCGACGACGACATTCTGCGCGGCGGTCGGCACCCAGAACCTGATCGCGACCTCGACCGACCCGACCGGCGGGCCGGGCGCCTGGCACACCGTCTACGCCGGCGAAGGTCGCTACGAAGACTCTGTCAACGGCATCCCGGTGATCTCGAATCGCCAGGTGCAGGGCGTCTCCTGCCCCTCGTCCCACCTCTGCGTAGCGGTCACCGCGCTCGGCCAGATCTACACGAGCACCGACCCGACCGGGCCGGCCTCGGCCTGGGCCGTCGCCGAACTGAAGCCGACCGGCCGCAACATCCACCTCTACGGCGTCTCCTGCCCGACCGAATCGCTGTGCGTCGCCGTCTCCGGCCGGCGGACCAATACCGGCAAGGTCTTCACCTCGACCGATCCGACCGGTGGCGTCGGCGCCTGGCAGGAAGCCGACCTTGGCGAACAGTTCGACCTGCGCGCGGTCTCCTGCAGCTCGGCGACCCTCTGCGTCGCCGCGGGCGCCAACGGCGAACTCGTCGGTTCGACCAACCCGACCGGCGGGCCCGCCGCCTGGAGTGTGGTGGGGGCGCCGGCCGGGAGCATCCTGCAGTCGATCGACTGCGTCGCCGGCGCCTGCCTCACCGGCAACACCGGTGGCAACCTGCTCGCGACGAGCGAACCGACCCGGCCGGCGAGCTGGCGGGCGACGGGCGGCGGCGGCTCGGTCCAGGTGACCGGCAGCGCCTGCGCTTCGGCGAGCGCCTGCCTCGCCGTCGACAACAACGGCGACGTGATCGTCTCCACCGAACCGACCGCTGCCCAGCCGCACTGGGCGCTCACCAACGTGCGGCCCTACAGCGAAGGCGCCGAGGAGCCGGGCTCGGTCGGCGCGAATGGCCTCCTCGGCGCCTCCTGCCCGGCGGTGAGTTTGTGCGTCCTGGTCGGCAGCCGCGGCGCGATCCTGACCGACACGGAACCGTTCGCGGTCCCGCCGCCGTCGAAGCCGGGTGGGGGCCGCGGGAAGAAGCCCGCCAAGGGACGGCGCGGACCCCTGCGACCGCGCAGTCGAATCGCCCGCCTCGACTTCGTCACCCTCGACGAGGAGGTCGGTGAAGCGGGGCCACGGAAAGTCAAGATGATGCTGCGCTTCTATGCGCACGGGCCGGTGCGGCGTTTCGAATGCCGGCTCGACCGACGCCGCTTCCGAACCTGCCGCTCGCCGAAGCGCTACGGCGCGATCGGAAGGGGCATCCACGCGATCCGGGTGCGCGCGGTCGGTCGCACCGGGCTGCGCGGCCCGGCGGCGACCGAACGCTTTTACGTCGGCCGCCTCTGCCACCGCGGGGCCTGCCTCCGCGGCGCCGCGCCACTGCCGCGCGGGCCCGGCTGGAAATTTGGCTGAAAATTAAGTAGCAAGAACTCGTGACACGGGCTACAATCGCCCCATGCACAACCCGCTTCGTAACGAGGCGGATGTCTTTCGCCTCGTAGTCATCATCGGGGTCGCCGCGGCCCTCGTGGTCGCCCTCACCCTGATTGCCGGCGCGGTCTGGGGTGTCCTCCTTGCCGCCCTTCTGATCGGCATCGGGATCGGACTTGCCTGGCGAGTCACCCGCGGCAGCGAGCCGCGCAGCGTCGAGGGCCACCCGGTCGCCGACGACACCCGCCGCATCCTCGTCGTCGCCAACCAGACGGCGGCCGGCCGCGAGTTGCTGGAGGAGATCGGCAATCGTTGCCGCGGCCAGAAATGCCAGGTGATGCTGGTCTCACCGGCCCTGGTCGGGTCGCGCGCCGATCGTTGGGCCTCCGACATCGACGAAGGGCTCGACCTCGCCCGCGAGCGGATGGCCCGCTCGGTCAGCGCGTTGCGCGGGATCGGGGTGGAGGTCCGCGCCGAGGTCGGCGACCCTGACCCGAACATGGCGATCGAGGACGCCCTCCGCGTCTTCCCCGCCGATGAGATCGTGATCTCGACCTTGCCCCCGGAGCGGTCGCGCTGGCTCGAGCACGAAGTCGTCGAGAGGACCCGCCGCGAGGTCGAATTGCCGATGACCCACGTCATCGTCGACCTCGACGCCGAGCGGGCGACGACCACGCTGCGCTCAGTCGGCTGAGCGCGACAGCCCCGACCCGGCCCCCGGCTTCGCCGGCGCGGTCGGGTGTGCGACATTGCCGCGATGCCGACCGCCGCCACGCCTGCCGGGATCGACCTCTACTACGAGACGATCGGCTCGCCCGCCGACCCGCCACTGCTCCTCGTCACCGGGTACGGCGCCCAGATGATCGCCTGGCCGCGCGGCTTCTCCGAGCTGCTCGCCGCCGGTGGCCGCTTCGTGATCGAGTTCGACAACCGCGACTCGGGGCTCTCCTCCAAGCTCGACGGCGCGTCGCTCGACATCGATGCGGTGATGGCCGCCGCGGGCGAAGGCGACCTTCCCCGAGCGCGTGAGCTCGCGCCGTACACGCTGAGCGACCTCGCCGACGACTGCGTCGCCCTGCTCGACCACCTCGGGCTCGATCGCGCGCACGTCCTCGGTGCCTCGATGGGCGGGATGATCGCCCAGCAGCTGGCGATCGACCGGCCCGAGCGGCTCCTCACCCTGATCTCGATGTTCTCCAACACGGGGGAGCCGGGCGTCGGCCAGCCGACCCCGGAGGCGCTCGCGGCACTGCTCACGCCCTCGCCGCTCGAGCGCGCTGCCTACATCGAGGCCTCCTCGGCGAAGGCGATGCTCTGGGCCTCGCGCCGCTACGGCGACCGGGCGCGGGCCGAAGCCCTCGCCGCGGCGAGCTTCGACCGCGGCATCTACCCCGAGGGCGTCACCCGCCAGCTCGCCGCGATGCTCGCGAGCGGGCCCCGCGCCGAGGGGCTCGAAGCCCTCGCGGTCCCGACCCTCGTCATCCACGGGCTCGACGACACCCTGATCCAGCCCGACGGCGGCGAGCGGACGGCCGAGCTGGTGCCGGAGGCCCGACTCATGCTGGTCGAGGACATGGGGCACGACCGGCCCGAACCCCTCTGGCCGCTGCTCACCGAGGCGATCCTGTTGCACAGCGAGCCGGCGCGATCGACTCCGTAGGCTGAGCCGATCGCGACCAAGCCCGACAACGCCCGCGCCCGCAACCGCCCGCTGCTCACCGCCCGGGTCGAGTCGGTCGAGCCCCTCACCCCGACGCTGGCCCGGATCGTCTTCGGCGGCGCCGGGCTCGCCGGCTTCGAGCTCGGGGACTACACCGACCACTACGTGAAGCTGCAGTTCCCACGCGCGGGCGCGCCCGCGGACGAGCGGCCGAAGGTCCGCACCTACACGGTGCGTGAGTGGGACGCCGAGCGCCGCCTGCTGACGATCGACTTCGTCGTCCACGGCGACGAGGGCATCGCCGGCCCCTGGGCCGCCGCGGCGGCTCCCGGCGACACGATCGACCTGCGCGGCCCCGGCGGCGGCTACGCCCCCGACCCCGGCGCCGCCTGGCACCTGATGGCCGGCGACACCAGCGTGATCCCGGCGATCTCGACCTCGCTGGCGCGGATCCCGGCCGGGGCGACGGTCCACGTCTTCCTCCAGGTCCACGGACCCGAGGAGGAGGTCGAGCTCGCGACCCCCGGTGACCTCCACCTGCACTGGCTGCACGGCGACGCCGACGAGGGCCTCGCCGAGGCGATCGCCGCGCTTGACTTCCCGGCCGGGGACCCGCAGGTCTTCCTCCACGGCGAGGCCACCTCGGTCCGCCTCGCCCGCCGCCACCTGGCGATCGACCGCGGCGTCCCCGCCGAGTCCCTTGCCGCCTCCGGCTACTGGAAACGCACCCTCACCGACGAGGGCTGGCGCGAGGCGAAAGCCGACTGGAACCGCCAGGTCGAAGCCGAAACCGCGAATTGAGGGTTGATGGGCCGAAAACTTGCCATATAGGCAAGTTTTCGGCCCATCAACATCGAGGCCCTATTCGGGGATCGGGGCGAGGGAGTTACCGGGTGCGATGCTCGAGCAGTTCTGCGGGGCGGGCAGGCCGAGGAACCGGTTGTTCATCCAGGTCATCGCTTCGGCGATCCAGGGGACCGCGGTGCCGATATGGCCGAGCAGGTACTGCGTGTAGGAGACCTTCGTCCCTTTGTCGCAGTACTGACGGGCCAGGGAGCGGACGTCGCCGGCGATCATCACTCCGTCGCCCTCGCCGATCCCGGGCTTGTCGCCCGCCGTCCCTTCCAGCTCGCCGAGCGCGCCCTGGGAGATCTGCAGTGGCGTCGTCGGCGTGCCGCGGGTGCCCATGATCAGCTGGTTCACGGTGTGGACGTAGACCGGGATGCTCTCCGGCGTCGCGTATTCGGGCTTCGCCAGCTGCGTCCAGGTCAAGCCTGGATACTGGGCGAGCACTTCGCCGATCGCCGCTTTTTCCAGTTTCGCGTAGACCCCTTTGCCGTACTCGGAAAGATACGGGGTGAGGTCGATGTGGAAGGCGCGCGAGACACCGATGATCGCCATCGGCATCACCCCGGCCCAACTGAGGCTGCCGTCGACGTAGTGCAGGTTGTGGGCCGGGTCGACGAGGACGCCGCCCATCGTCGCCCCGACCAGCTTGCTGTTGATCGTCGGCGCATAGGTCGGCGCGAGCTCGGCCGCCCACTCGGTCGCGATCGCGCCGCCGGAGTAGCCGATCATCGCGATCTTTTTCGTCGACGCGAGGCCGGTCGCCGGGGAGGCGATGGCGGCCTTGAGGCTGTCGAGGGTGTTGGTCCCGTACTCAGGGCCGGCGGCGAAGTCTGCTTCCTCGCCCTCGGTGTCGGCGATCACGACCGTGCGCCCCGCCAGCAGCGAGGGGCCGATCAGCGCCGACTCGACCTGTGGGATCGCCCCGCCGAGGGTGAGCCCGCCGCTGATCGCGTAGGAGGGCTCGTCGACCGGGTTCAGCGAGTCGTAGAAGGACTGGTAGGCGACGACCTGCGGGGTGCCGATGGTGATCAGCGGTTTCAGCACCGAGGTCACGTTGACGGTCGGTTCGCCGAGCTCGTCGTTGGCTCGGTAGAGCAGCTGGATCGCCGGCACGGCGGTCGGCAGGCCGACCACGTGGTAGCTCAGGGTGCGCGTTTTCAGCACCGTGCCGGGGGCGATCTCGGCCAGCGGTTTGCTGCCGCTGTAGGTGTAGAACGGGTCTTCATCAGGGGTTGGCGGCGCCGCCCCGGCGTTCGGCGCGGCCAAGAACGCCACGGCCAGTAGCGCCGGCAACAACCCGAGCCGGATCGTCATGCTTCGCAGAATGCCCTTCCCCATCGTCTCGCCTCCCGCGTCGTTCCCGCCCGGAACGCTACCCGAAACTGTGTAGAGGTAAACGGTGGAGCACCTACGGAGCTTCGAGGAGATATATGCGGCGGCGGGGGAGGACCTCTCGGTGCCGTGGGCGAACCTGAAGCCGTTCCCGCTGCTGCTCGAGTGGCTCGACGGCAAGGGGGCGGGGGTGAGCGGGAGGGCGCTGGTGATCGGCAGCGGCTATGGCGATGATGCCGAGGAGCTGGCGCGGCGCGGCTTCGCGGTCTCCGCCTTCGACCTCGCGCCGACCGCGATCGAACGCACTCACGAGCGATTCCCCGACAGCAGCGTCGACTATCGGGTCGCCGACCTGTTCGAGCTGCCGGTCGAGTGGAACGAGCGCTTCGACCTGGTGGTCGAGATCCGCACCCTGCAGTCGCTGCCGATCGCCGAGCGCGAGCGGGCCGCGAGGGCGATCGCGGCGACCGTCGCCCCCGGCGGGACGCTCTGGCTCTTCGCCCTCGGCCGCGAGGCGCACCAGCGCGGCGAGACCCGCCCCTGGCCGGTGACCGAGGAGGAGCTCGCCGTGCTCGAGGCGTCCGGCCTGAAGTGGGAGTCGCGGCGCGAGGACCTGCTCGACGTCGACCTTTACGAGGTGGCCGGGACGCTGCGGCGCCCGACCTGACCGCGCGCCTAGGTCAGTTCGAAAACGACGTGGACCGTCGCCTTGACGGTCGAGGTGCCGGGCTTGGTCGGCGGGGTCGGCTCCGGGGCCGCCTTACCCGCCGAACTTTCGACACCGACGCTCCGCGGACCGATGAATTCCGCGCCTTCGCCTTCTTCGATCGTCAGCGCGGCGCCGAGGCCCGCGCCCGCCTGGGTGGCCAGCACGGTCGCCCGTTCCTTGGCCTTGACGAAGGCGGCGGCGAGCACCTTGGCGAACGCCTCTTCTTCGTTGCCGACCGCGAAGCTGGGGCCGCTCACCCCGGTCGCCCCGGCGGCCAACGCCTTGGAGATCAGTTCGCCCGCTTTCGACGGTTCGTGCAGCGTCACCTGGATGCCCTCGCTGGCGCTGTAGACGGTGACCTTGCCCTTCTGCACGGGCCGCACGTCGATCCGCCCGGTGCGGATGTCCCCTTCGCCGACGCCGGGGAAGGCCTGGGCGACGGCGATCACCTTGCGCAGGTCGGCGGCGGTCGCCTGCAGCGCCGCGCCACGCGTCTTCCGTTCGGCTTTGACGCCGAATCCGAGCCTCGCCGTGTCGTTCGGGACCTTGACCGTGGCCGAGGCGGTGACGGCGACGGTGCGTCCCGTCGCGGCTCCGGCGGCGGCGGGGAGGAGGGCGCAGGCGGCCACCAGCGCGGCGAGGGCAAGGATCGGGGAGGTCTTGCGAGTCGAAGGCATCATTTCCTCACTACCCCTGAGCCAGGGATCCATCACAAACCGGGCTACGGCTTGATCACGATCTTGCCGAGCACGTCGCCCTCGGCGAGCGCCCTGATCCCCTCGCCGACGTCGCTCAGCGCCAGCACCCGGTCGATCCGCGGGCGGATCCCGGTCAGGTCGACCAGCGAGACCAGGCGCGCCAGCTCGTCCAGCGTGCCCATCGTCGAGCCGACGACCTCGAGCTCTTTGAAGAAGACCCGGCTCAGCTCCGCCGAGGGGTCCATGCCGCTGGTCGCCCCGGCGACGACGATCCGCCCGCCCGGCTTCAGCGAGCGCAGCGAGTGCCCCCAGGTCGCCTTGCCGACCGTCTCGATCACGACGTCGACTTTCTCCGGCAGCCGCGCTCCCGACTCGAAGACGGCATGGGCGCCGAGCTCGGTCGCGTAGTCGCGCTTGCGCTCCTCGCGGCTGGTCGCCCAGACACGGAAGCCGCCCGCGCGGCCGAGCTCGATCGCGGCGCTGGCGACGCCGCCGCCGGCGCCCTGGATGAGCACCGTCTGCCCCGGCGTCAGCCCGGAGCGGTCGAACAGCATCCGGTAGGCGGTCAGCCACGCGGTGGGCAGGCAGCAGGCCTCCTCGAAGCTCAGGTCGGGCGGCTTCGGCACCAGGTTGCGCCGCGGCACCGCGACCCGCTCGGCGAGCGTGCCGGGGTGGAGCTCGGAGAGCAGGGTGCGCTTCGGGTCGAGCAGTTCGCCGCCGGGGAAGTCGGGGTCGCCGAGTACCGCGTGGACGATCACCTCGTCGCCCTTGGAGTCGATCCCGGCGGCGTCGCAGCCGATGATCATCGGCAGGCGCTCCTCCGGCAGGCCGATCCCACGCAGGCTCCAGACGTCGTGGTGGTTCAGCGAGACCGCCTTCACCTCGACCAGCTCCCAGCCGTCGGGCACGTCGGGCTCGTCGACCTGGCCCAGCTCGAGCGCCGAGAGCGGATCCTCCATCGAAGCCGAGACGGCGCGGGCGGCGAGCATCGAGGGGAATCTATCGATCCGTGGGTGGCGCCACGAGCCCGTCGGGATGTGACGCCCGTCACCGAGTGAGCGCAGTCACAAACGCCCGTTCGCCTGCTGCCGATACTTGTATACAAGCCGCAAAGCAACTGGAAGAGACTGATCATGCAGAAGACCTGGAACGTGACCTTGTACCGCGATGGCCAGCCCGTCAGCGAGCGGCGTGGTGTCAGCCAGAGCGACGCCGTCGCCCAGATCTACCGCCTCGCCCGCACCGACGCCCCGCTCCACGTGATCGAGGACGAGATCACGCCGGACACGCGCGAACTTCAGCTCGCCGCCGCCTAGGCGCGCAGAGCAATAGCCGCATCGCCGCCGCCCACCCGGGCGGCGGCCGTCTGAAACGCCGCCCACGGGCGGCGTTCGACTATCGGGTGGGAGCCTCGACGCTCGCGCCGCGCCTGGCCGCCTCGGCCATCGCGCGCTCGACCGCGTCGACGTCGCGCACCGCGCCGGTGTCGGCCGAGGTGGCCATCGCCGCGTAGGCGCGCAGCGCCGGCGAGACGACCCGCTCGCGCGCCACGGGCACGTAGCCGGGCCCGGCCAGCAGCGCCTCGCGCCGCTCCTCGAGCACCTCGGCGCCCACCTCCAGCTCGATCGAGCGGGCCGGGATGTCGATCGCGATCATGTCGCCGTCCTCGACCAGGGCGATCGCCCCGCCCGACGCCGCCTCCGGCGAGACGTGGCCGATCGAGAGCCCCGAGGTTCCGCCGCTGAAGCGCCCATCGGTGAGGAGTGCGCACTTGGCGCCCAGCCCGAGCCCCTTCAGGTAGGAGGTCGGGTAGAGCATCTCCTGCATGCCGGGACCGCCCTTCGGCCCCTCGTAGCGGATCACCACCACGTCACCGGCGACGATCTGGCCGCCGAGGATCGCCTCGACCGCCTCGTCCTGGGACTCGAGCACGCGGGCCGGGCCGCGGAAGGTGAGGATCGACTCGTCGACGCCCGCCGTCTTCACCACGCAGCCGCGCTCGGCGAGGTTGCCGTAGAGGATCGCCAGGCCGCCGTCGGCCGAGTAGGCGTGGGCGACGTCGCGGACGCAGCCCTCGGCCGCGTCGAGGTCGAGCGACTCCCAGCGCTCCGACTGCGAGAAGGCGGTGGCGGAGCGCACGCAGCCGGGGGCGGCGTGGAAGAGCTCGACCGCCTCCTCGGAGGCGCCGCCGCCGCGCAGGTCCCAGGCGCCGAGCCACTCCTCGATCGAGTCGGCGTGGACCGTGTGGACGCCCTCGTTCAACAGGCCGCCCCGCCGCAGCTCGCCGAGGATCGCCGGGATGCCGCCCGCGCGGTGGACGTCCTCGACCAGATAATCGCCGTTCGGCGCCACCTTGCAGATGCAGGGCACGCGGCGCGAGAGCTCGTCGATGTCGGCCATCGTGAAGTCGACCTCGGCCTCCTGGGCGGCGGCCAGCAGGTGGAGCACGGTGTTGGTCGAGCCGCCCATCGCAATGTCGAGCGTCATCGCGTTCTCGAACGCCTCGCGGGTGGCGACCGAGCGCGGCAGCACCGACTCGTCGCCTTCCTCGTAGTAGCGCCTGCAGAGGCCGACCACGGTGCGGCCGGCGTCCTCGTAGAGCTCCTTGCGCGCGGTGTGGGTGGCGAGCGTGGTGCCGTTGCCGGGCAGGGCGACGCCGAGCGCCTCGGTCAGGCAGTTCATCGAGTTGGCGGTGAACATCCCCGAGCAGGAGCCGCAGGTCGGGCAGGCCGCCTCCTCGATCCGGGCGATGTCGTCGTCGGAGACCTCGGTGGCGACCGCGTCGGCGATCGCCGAGATCAGGTTCACCCGCTTGCGCACGGTGCCGTCCTCGAGCACCGCGGTGCCGCCCTCCATCGGCCCGCCGGAGACAAACACGGTGGGGATATCGAGGCGCAGCGCCGCGTTCAGCATCCCCGGGGTGATCTTGTCGCAGTTGGAGATGCAGACCAGGGCGTCGGCGCAGTGGGCGTTGACCATGTACTCGACCGAGTCGGAGATCAGGTCGCGCGAGGGCAGCGAGTAGAGCATCCCGCCGTGGCCCATCGCGATCCCGTCGTCGACCGCGATCGTGTTGAACTCGCGCGCCACCCCGCCGGCCTCGTGGACGGCGGCGGCGACCACCTCGCCGACCGGCCCGAGGTGGGTGTGGCCGGGGACGAACTGGGTGAAGGAGTTGGCGATCGCGACGATCGGCTTGCCGAAGTCCTCGCGGGCGACGCCGGTGGCGCGCAGCAGCGCGCGGGCGCCGGCCATGTTGCGGCCATGCGTGACGGTGCGGGAGCGGAGTTCGGGCATCTCGTAAAGGTATCGGCCGAACGGCTCAGGCAAGCGCTTTGACGAGCGCCGCCCACTGCTCGCCCGGGACGCCTCGGTGGAGCGCCTGCAGGGCGACGTGGTCGGCGCCCGCCTCACGGTGTTCGCGCACGCGCGCGGCCACCTCGGCGGCGCTTCCGTGGGGGATCACGTGGTCGATCAGCCGGTCGGTGCCGCCATCCTCGATGTCGGCCTGCTCGAAGCCGTGTTCGAGCAACGCCTTGGTGTAGTTGCGCAGGCCGAGGTAGAGCGAGGCGTAGCGGCGCGCCTTCTCCCGCGCCCGCTCGACGTCCTCGTCGAGCACGTAGGCGACCTCGGGGATCACCAGCGCGTCCGGTCCGACCGCGGCGCGGGCGGCGCGGGTGTGCTCGACCGAGCTGAAGTAGGGGATCGTGCCGAGCGAGCGCCGCGCGCTCATCGCCAGCATCTTCGGTCCGAGGGCGGCGATGATGCGGCGCTCCACCGGGATCGACCCGGCGGCCGCGTCGACCCCGTCGAGGAAGCTTTCGACCGCGGTCAGCGGCCGCTTGTAGTCGCTGGTCGCCTCCGGGTGGCCGACCCCGATCCCGACGCAGACGCGGCCCGGGAAGTCGGCCTCCAGCTCCGTGTATTCGCGCACCAGGTCGGCCGGGTCATAGCCCCAGATGTTCACCACCGAGGTGGCGATCGTCAGCTTCTCGGAGCCTTCCAGCAGGGCGCGTACCTCGGCCAGGCGGGGCGAGCCGCCGAGCCAGAAGGTCCCCAGCCCGGCCGCCTCGGCGGCACCCGCCGCGGCACCCGCGTTCTCCTCGCCGATCGCCCGATAGGAAGTCCACGCTCCGTACTCGCCGAAGTCCATGTGCGGGAGCTTAGGGAGGTCGATTCGTCGGCCCTTCAGCTCCACCCGAGCGCCGGATTTCGCTCTCCGAAACGGTGCGTTGGAGACCGCCGCCGGCGTGTGCTTCAATCGTCAGACCAGAGAAAGGAGGTGGTCCTAATTTTGAGTCACATGCTTGAAGGGACTCTGGAGGTGCAGGGCCGCTAGGCGCCGCACTGGTTCGGGCGTCCGGCGGAATCCACCCCGGGCACCGGCGTGCGTGTGGAGGTCACGCTTTGTCCCACGTGACCGCAGTGTCATGCGTACGTTCCCATGCACCAGCGAGAGGGCCGTCCTTCGGGGCGGCCCTCTTTTTTAGGGCTAGGCGTCGTATTCGGCGAGCTCGACGAAGTAGTCGAGCGCCTCGGGGTTGGCGAGCGAGTCGCGGCTCACGACCTTGGTCGGATCAGCGCCCATGAGGATCCGTTTGGTCGGCACCTCGACCACCTTGCCGGAGAGGGTGCGGGGGACGGCGGCGATCGCGCGGACTTCGTCGGGGACGTGACGCGGGCTGCAGCGTTCGCGGATCGCCCGCGCGAGGGTCTTGCGCAGTTCGTCGTCCAGCTCCGCCCCCTCGCGGAGGACGACGAAGAGCTCGATCACGCCGTCGGTGCCCTCGCGAGGGAGGTCGACGACGAGGGCGTCGACGACCTCGTCCGAGTCGAGCACGGCGCGGTAGATCTCGGCGGTGCCGATGCGGATGCCGCCGCGGTTGATGGTCGAGTCGGAGCGGCCGTAGATGATCGCCGTGCCGCGCTCGGTGATCTCGATCCAGTCGCCGTGGCGCCAGATCCCCGGGTACATCTCGAAGTAGGACTCGCGGTAGCGCTCACCGTCAGGGTCGTTCCAGAGGAAGAGCGGCATCGAGGGCATCGGCTCGGTGATCACCAGCTCGCCGACCACGCCGATGTGCGGGTGCCCCTCCGGGTCCCAGGACTCCACCTTGGCGCCGAGCGCCCGCGCCTGCAGCTCGCCGCGGTAGACCGGCAGGGTGGGGACGCCGCCGACGAAGGCGGTGCAGAGGTCGGTCCCGCCGGAGGTGGAGAACAGCCAGGTGTCGTCGCCGAGGTGGTCGTAGACCCAGTCGAAGCCCTCCGGCGCCAGCGGCGAGCCGGTCGAGCCGACCGAGCGCAGGCGGGAGAGGTCGCGGCCCGCGCCGGGCTCCTCGCCCGCCTTCATGCAGGCCGAGATGTAGGCGGCGGAGGTGCCGAACATCGTGATCCCCGCCTTTTCGGCGAGGTCCCAGAGGACTCCCATGTCGGGGAAGCCCGGGTTGCCGTCGTAGAGGACGATCGCCGCCTCGGTGAGCAGCCCGGAGACGATGAAGTTCCACATCATCCAGCCCGTGGTGGTGAACCAGAAGAGGCGGTCGCCGGGATGGGCGTCGGCGTGGAGGTGCATCTTCTTCAGCTGCTCGAGCAGGATGCCGCCCTGGCCCTGGACGATCGCCTTCGGCAGCCCGGTGGTGCCGGAGGAGTAGAGGACCCAGAGGGGGTGGTCGAAGGGGACGCGCTCGAAGCTCAGCTCGGCTCCCTCGCCCGCGACCAGCAGGTCGTCCCAGCGGATCACGTTCGCGAGCGCGGCGGCGCCGGACGTGGCGTCGGCCTCGGGGTCGAGGTAGGGGAGGAGGATCGTGCGCTCGACCGACGGCATCGCCTCCTGCAGTTGCTGAACCACCGGACTGCGGTCGAAGTCCTTGCCGCCGTAGCGGTAGCCGTCGACCGCGATCAGGACCTTCGGCTCGATCTGGGCGAAGCGGTCGATCAGCGAGCCAGCGCCGAAATCGGGCGAGGCGGAGGACCAGATCGCGCCGATCGAGGCGGTGGCGAGAAAGGCGACGACCGCCTCGGCGACGTTGGGCAGGTAGGCGACGACGCGGTCGCCCTTCTCGACCCCGAGGGAGCGGAGGCCGGCGGCGCAGGCGGCGACGCGGGCGCGCAGTTCGCCCCAGGTGATCTCATCCAGCTCGCGCAGCTCGGAGGCGTGCAGGACCGCGACCTGATCGTCGTCCTTGCCGGCGAAGGCGCGCTCGGCGTAGTTGAGGCGGACGCCGGGGAACCACTCGGCGCCGGGCATCTCACGCGAGGCGAGAGCGGCGCCGCGCTCGCCGTCGTAGCGCACCTCGAAGTAGTCGAAGATCGAGTTCCAGAAGGCCTCGAGGTCGTCGACCGACCACTGCCACAGCTCCGGGTAGGTGGTGACGTCGACGCCGCGCTCGGCTCGCAGCCAGTCGGTGTAGGCGGTGAGGTTGGAGCGCTCGACCGCCGCCGCGCTCGGCTCCCAGAGAATCTCGGGGGTCTCCTCCAGCGGCGGCATCGCCGGGACTTTATTCAGGCGTCGATACCCTCAGCCGCGATGTATGCAGTGGCGTCTGGGAGGATGGCCGGGTGAGCGATCTCTTCGTCCTGCGTCAGGGGCCGCTCGGGGATGACCCGGGTGCGGTGACGCGGGCACTGACCGAGGCGTTCGTCGCCGTCCGCGAGGCGCTCGAGGCGCGGCGGCCGGTCGTCATCGGGGTCACCGCGGGGGATCTGCTCGGCCAGGGCGGTCCGCTCGACGCCGCCGTCGCCACCGGCCTCCTGGGGATGGTGCGGGCGCTGGAGATCGAGGGTGCCAAAGCGGGCTGGCGGATCAACGTCGTCGCCGGGCCGGGCCTCGCCGAGGACGGCGAAAAGCAGGAGTTCGGGGTCGCCCCGGTGGACGAGGCGGCCGACGAAGAGGACCCCGTGGCGCTGACGATCGCGATGCTCGCCGAGTCCGAGCTGACCGGGCAATTGCTGCAGGTCGGCGGCGCCAACCTGGGGAAACTGCCGGCTTGAGCACGGCGATCGTGACCGGGGCCGCGGGCGGCCTGGGGGGTCGGATCGGCGAGCGGCTCGCCGCCGCCGGCCATGAGCTGGTGTTGGTCGACCTCGATCCGGACGTCGAGCGGGTCGCCGCGGCCCAGGGCGCCCGCGGGGTGGTCGCGGATCTGACCAAGCCCGAGGGAGTCAAGGCTGTGGTCGAGGCCGCCGGGACGGAGGTCGGGGTCCTCGTCAACAACGCCGGCATCACCCGCGACGCCCGCACGGTGAACATGACCGAGGCGAACTTCGCCGCGGTGATCGAGATCAACCTCACCGCCGCGATCCGGCTGACGCTGGCGCTGGAGCCGCGCTTCGTCGAGGGCGCCTCGGTGGTGAACATGAGCTCGCGCGCCTCGCTCGGCAACTTCGGCCAGGCCAACTACAGCGCTTCGAAGGCGGGACTGGTCGGCTTCGGCCGGGCGCTCGCCCAGCACTGGGCGCCGCGGGTGCGGGTCAACGCGGTGGCTCCGAGCCTGGTCGACACGCCGATGACCCAGGCGATGCCGCCCGAGGTGCTGGCGAAACTGGTGGCGAAGATCCCCGCCGGGCGGATCGGCACCCCCGACGACATCGCCGGCATCGTCGCCTTCCTCGCCTTGCCCGACGCCGCCTACATCACCGGACAGGTGATCTACGCCTGCGGCGGGCGCACCGTCGCCCCCTGAGCCTCCCGGAACACCGCGAGTCTCTAAAGTCCTCCGAGCATTTGAAGGCTCTTGGGGCAAAACCGAGGTGACGGTGCGGCGCAACCGTTCGCAAGACGTGATCGAGGCGGCGATCCGCGTCTTCCATAAGAAGGGCTACGCGTCGGCGTCGATCCAGGACGTCGCCGACGAGGTCGGCGTCCTCAAGGGGAGCCTCTACCACTACATCGAGTCGAAGGAAGACCTGCTGGCGCGGATCTTCGAAGACTCCGCCGGTCATTTCGAGGCGATGCTCGCCGAGGCCGCGGCGCTCGACGCGCCGCCGGTCGAGCGCCTGCGCTCCTTCGCTCGCGATTGCTCGCTCTGGTACCTGCGCAACATCGAGCGGGTCGGGATCTACGTCAAAGAGTGGCAGCACCTCTCGGGCAAAAGGCGCAAAGAAGTGGTGCGGATCCGCAAGGACTACGAGCAGAAGCTGGCCGGGCTGATCGGCGACGTGAAGGACGCGGGACAGGCCGGTCCCGATCTCGACGTCGACTACGCGACCTACTTCATCTTCGGCGCCCTCAACGGGCTGCCCGACTGGTACCGGCGGCGTGGCCCCGACCCGGCCGAGCAGATCGCCGACGGCTACGCGGCGCTGATCGTCGCCACCGTGGCCGGCGGCAGCCGACTGGAGTCGACCAACCCCTCCTAGCCCTGCTTCGCCTCGTCGAGGCTCTTCGAGGCGATCCGCCAACGGCGCTGCAGCTTGCCTTCGATCTCGCCTGCCGCACAGCCTGCGGTCCCGGCGCAGTCGCCCCAGGTGTTGGCGGCGCGCAGGTACTGGTTGAGGGCGTCCTCGGCGTCGCTCGCGGGCCCGTCCAGGCAGGAGCCGCCCAGCTTCTTCACCGGGATCGCCTCGTAGGCGTCGCGGATCGCCCGCACCCGGACCACGTATTCGGAGTAGCTCAGCCCGGCGAGCAGCGACTGGCGGAGGTCGCTCATGCGGCCGACGAATTCGCCGAGTTGCTTCTCGCAGTCGCCAGTTCCCGTCACCTTCCTCGGCGTTTCCACTTCGACGACCGTGGTCGAGGATCGCTTGGCGGTGATCGTTTCGGTGCTGCTCGAGGCCCCGCCGCCGCCGCAGGATGCGAGTGCCAGAACCATCACGATCGCCGCTGCCAGCGGCCCGGTGCGGTACAAAGCGCGTCGATGCCAAATCGCAGGGGTATCGTCGCGACGCTCGCAGTCGCCCTCTTCTCCGCGCTCGCCCTGAGCGCGGCGCTCGCCCCGGGCGCCAAGGCGCTGCCGGGCAGCGGCCGCGTCCTGCTCGTCGGCGACAGCCTCCAGGAACTCACCTCTCCGTACCTGCAGCATTTCCTCCCCGGTGTCCCGCTCACCGTCAACGCCGTCGGTGGCTCCAACAGCTTCCAGATCTTCGACCTGTTCCAAGAAAGCTACGAACCTTCCGACTCGGTGATCGTCTTCGACGCGGGGACGAACGACGACCCCGAATATCCGGAGATCTTGGCGGAAAACCTCAAGAAGGTCGCCGCCACCGTCGGCGAACGGTGCTTGGTGGTGCCGACGATCCACGGCTTCACCGTCAACGGCGTCGACAACGCCGGCAAGAACAGGGTGGTCGCCGAATTCGCCGCCTCGCGTCCCGGCACCCAGACCCCGGACTGGGCCGGCTTCGTCCACGCCCACCCTGAGCTGATGCAGTCCGACAACCTCCACCCGATCGAAGCGGGCTCGGAAGCGCGGGCCGAACTGATCGCCGCGGGCATCAGTCGCTGCCTCGCGGGCGAACCGAACGCCCCGGTCGCCCGCGGCGCCAACGAGGGGGCGATCCCGCCCGGCATGGAAGGACAGAACGGCGAAGCCGAAGGCGAACTCAGCCCTTCGCACGAAGCCTACGAAGCGGCGGCGGAAGCGAGTTCGGCGGGTCCCGAACCGGGCTCGCAGCCGGTCGCCGAACCGGTCCACTTCGCCCTCGTCGACCGGGTCGCCAAGGCGCGGGCCAAGAAGCGGGACGAGCAGCGGAGCGCCGCCCGGCGGAACGTCGCCGCGGCCGCTGTGGCGGCGATGCATGCGGTCTTCCCATAGGGTCCTGGTCGATGGCGCAGACCGATTCCGTGCAGGTTCCCGGGGCCGAGTGGGTCGCCGGCCCGAGTGACTTCGAGGACATCCGCTACGAGACCAGCGAGGGGATCGCGAAGATCACGATCGCCCGGCCCGAGGTCCGCAACGCCTTCCGGCCGCAGACCGTCGTCGAGCTCTCGCGCGCCTTCGAGATCGCCCGCGAGGACCCCGAGATCGGCGTGATCGTCTTCACCGGCGAAGGCGACCTCGCCTTCTGCTCCGGCGGTGACCAGAACGTGCGCGGCGACACCGGCTACATGTCGGAGCCGGGCAGCGTCGGCCGCTTCCACATCACCGACCTGCAGGTGCAGATGCGCCGGCTGCCGAAGCCGATCATCGCGATGGTCGCCGGCTACGCGGTCGGCGGCGGGCACGTGCTGCACGTCTGCTGTGACATGACGATCGCCGCCGACAACGCGCGGTTCGGCCAGACCGGCCCGCGGGTCGGCTCCTGGGACGGCGGCTTCGGCGCCTCCCTGCTGCGCGACCTGGTCGGGCCGAAGAAGGCGAAGGAGATCTGGATGCTCTGCCGCCAGTACGACGCGGCCGAAGCGGAGGACATGGGCCTGGTCAACACGGTCGTGCCGCTCGCCGACCTCGAGGTCGAGACGGTGAAGTGGTGCCGCGAGATGCTGGCTCTCTCGCCGTTCGCGCTGCGCCTGGTGAAGGCGAGCTTCAACGCCCACGAGGACGGCTACGCCGGGATCCAGCAGCTCGCCCACGA
>Ga0134125_10000660_pt1 | contig 45287 bp, 45 predicted proteins | sample KB31751_FD_96464 | JGI IMG/M metagenome (GOLD analysis project Ga0134125, IMG submission 96464) | Terrestrial soil microbial communities with excess Nitrogen fertilizer from Kellogg Biological Station, Michigan, USA - KB3-175-1 | ecosystem: Environmental > Terrestrial > Soil > Unclassified ...
CGGGCCACGCTTCCGGTACGTGGACCAGCCACGCCCGTCAGCCAGCTCCTGGCGCCGGGTCTTAGTGCCCGGGAGTGGAGCCCCGTCGCCGCCCGGGGGCGGGGGATGCGTTTTCCCTCGCCCGCGGGCACCGCATCCGTTCCCGTCAATCGAGACGCCTCGCGACGACGCCCCCGGCCGGACCGGACCAGAGGATCATAGGCACGTCTCCTAGGATCGGTCAACGGTCCTAGTTAAAAAGATTTTGTGCTGCGGTGCGGCGGGTCTCTTAATCTCTCCCCTGAAAGGGGAGGGTCCGGCGCGAAGCGTGGGGGTAGGGTTTTGCCGAAATTGAGATTACCCCCGCCCGGCGCCTTCGGCGCCACCCTCCCCCGAGCCGAAGTCGGATGTTTCCGACTTCGGCCACTATAAATGCCGAACTCGGGTAAACCCGAGTTCGGTTGCGGGTGAGGGATAAGAACGGCTACCCCTCGATCTTCGAGAAATCCGCCACCGCGCGCGTCGCCTCGCGGATTTCGTTGAGGAGCTTAAGCCGGTTCTCGCGCACGGCCTTGTCGTCGTCGTTGACCTTCACTTTGTCGAAGAAGGCGTCGACCGCGGGCCTGAGCTTGGCGATTGCCGTCATCGCGGCGGCGAAGTCTTCCTTGGCGACGGCCGCGGCGGCTTCCGCCTTGGCGGCGGCAATCCCTGACGCCAGCGCCTTCTCTTCCGGCAGCGTGAGCAACTTCGCGTCCGGAGTACCGGCAAACGTGCGCTTGTCCTTCTTCTCCTCGATGCCGAGGATGTTCGAGGCGCGCTTGACGCCGGCGAGGAGATTCTTGCCGTCGTCGGTGTCGAGGAACTTGCCGAGCGCCTCGACGCGGCGGACGATCAGCAGCAGATCGTCCTGGCCTTCGAGCGCGAAGACCGCATCGACGAGGTCGTGCCGCGCGCCCTGCTCGCGGAGTTGGACTTTGAGGCGGTCGGCGAAGAAGGAGAGTAACTCAACCTGGACAGCATTGACGGTATTGTGCAGAGAGCCCCCTCGAAGCGGCCCGCGAATTTCGGCATATGCTTTGTTGACAGCACTCAGCAACCGCAGCCGCAATTCATTGTCGAGCACGATACGAATGACACCCAGCGCCGCCCTGCGCAGCGCGTACGGGTCCTTGCTCCCCGTCGGCTTCTCGTCGATGGCCCAGAAACCGACCAGCGTGTCGATCTTGTCGGCGAGCGCGACCGCGACCGAGACCGGATCGGCCGGCACCAGATCGTCCGGGCCCTTCGGCTTGTAATGATCCTCGCAGGCGTGCGCGACCGCTTCGTCCTCGTCCTGCGCCTCGGCGTAGTAGCGGCCCATCAGGCCCTGCAATTCGGGGAATTCGCCGACCACTTCGGTGAGCAGGTCCGCCTTGCAAAGCTGCGCCGCGCGCTCGGCCTTGGCGCGGTCGGCGCCGACCAGCGGCGCGAGTTCGCCGGCCAGCGCGACGATGCGCGCGATGCGCTCTTCCTGGGTGCCGAGCTTCTCGTGGAACACGATCTGTGAGAACTTCGGCAGCCGCTCCTCGAGCTTCGTCTTCAGATCGGTGGCGTAGAAGAACTTGGCGACGGACAGCCGCGCGCGGATGACGCGCTCGTTGCCGGCGACGATCGCCTTGCCGCCGTCGGCCGCCTCTTCGTTGGCGACAAGAATGAACTTGTTGACGAGCTTCGCCGTCTGCGGATCGCGCAGCACGAAGCACTTCTGGTTGGCGCGGATGGTGGCGCGGATGACCTCGTCGGGGATCGCGAGGAAGTCTTTGTCGAACGCGCCCATCAGCGTGACCGGCCATTCGACGAGCCCGGCGACTTCCGCCAGCAGCGCCTCGTCCTCGACCAGCTCGTGGCCTTGCGCAAACGCGAGATTGCGCGCGTCGTGCAGGATCATGTCGGCGCGGCGCGCGGCGTCGAGCACGACTTTGGCGCTGTTGAGCTTCGCCACGTAATCGTCGAAGCGCTTCACCGTGATCGCGCTAGGGGCCATGAAGCGGTGGCCGCGCGTGACGTTGCCGGCCTCGATGCCGTCGATGGCGAAGCGCACGATCTCCGGCTCTTCCGTTTCCGGTCCGAAGGTGGCGACGATGGAGTGCAGCGGCCGCACCCAGTTGAGTTTCCCTGAGCCCCAGCGCATCGACTTCGGCCACGGGAAGGCGCGCACGACCTCGGGCACGATTGTCCCGATGACGTTAATCGCCGGTTGGCCCTTCTTCTCGGTGACGGCGACGTAGAAGTCGCCCTTCTTGTCGGCCTGCACTTTGGCCTGATCGATGGACGAAAGACCCGCCGCGCGCAGGAACCCGGCGATGGCCTGCTCCGGCGCGCCGACCTTCGGACCTTTCCGTTCCTCCTTCACGTCCGGCTGCTGCGCCGGAACGCCGTGCACGGTCAGCGCGAGACGGCGCGGCGTGGCGAAGGCCTTCGCGCCCTCGTAGACGAGGCCGGCGGCGACGAGGCGGTCGGTGACCATCTTGCGCAGGTCGTCGGCCGCGCGCGCCTGCATCCGCGCCGGGATCTCTTCGGAGAACAGTTCGAGCAGAAGGTCGGGCATTTAATTTCCTTCACCCTCCCCTGGAGGGGGAGGGTCGGCGCGCGGAGCGCGTCGGGGTGGGGTGAACGCGGGGCTGACGGGCGTGAGTCAGCGCGCGTGGGTAGGCGTCGCGAGAGCCATAAAGCGCGGCATAGATCACGTCCAGCACGCCGGGCAAGTTCTGACTTACTTCGCTGTTCCAGAACCTGAGCACCCGATAGCCCTCCGCCTCCAGCCAGCGGGTGCGCTCGCCGTCGCGAAACCGGCCCGCCTCGTCGCCATGCTGCGATCCGTCGACCTCGATAACGAGGTGCGCGGCCATGCAGGCAAAATCGACGACGAAGTTGCCGATAGGGACTTGGCGGCGAAAGTGCGTTCCGCGGGTCTCAAACTGCCGCAGGCGGCGCCAGAGCCTGACTTCCGCCGCCGTCGTATTCATTCGGAGACGGTGTGCCGTCTTGCGATTGAATGCATCGATCGGAGACTTCGGCATTGCCGATCACCCCACCCCGCCGCCTTCGGCGGCGACCCTCCCCCTCCAGGGGAGGGTGAAGAAAGACTAAGCCCCGCCGCCCGCGGTGGCGAGCCAGGCTTCGCCGCAGGCTTTGGCCAGTTCGCGCACGCGCAGGATGTAGCTCTGCCGCTCGGTCACCGAGATCACGCCGCGCGCGTCGAGCAAATTGAAGACGTGGCTCGCCTTGATGCACTGGTCGTAAGCCGGCAGCGCCATCGCGTGGCGGGTGCGCTCGGCGTTCCAGCCGGCGGCGAGATACTTCTGGCAGGCGCCTTCGGCCATCTTGAACTGCTCGAACAGCATCGCGGTGTCGGCAACCTCGAAATTGTGCTTCGAGTATTCGCGCTCAGCCTGCAGGAACACGTCGCCGTAGGTGACCTTGCGGTCGCCGTCGAGACCGTTGAAGTTGAGATCGTAGACGCGCTCGACGCCCTGCACGTACATCGCCAGCCGCTCGAGCCCGTATGTCAATTCGCCGGTGACCGGCGCGCATTCGATGCCGGCGACCTGCTGGAAGTACGTGAACTGCGAGACTTCCATGCCGTCGCACCAGCATTCCCAGCCGAGGCCCCAGGCGCCGAGCGTCGGGCTCTCCCAATCGTCCTCGACGAAGCGGATGTCGTGGATCGTCGGGTCGATGCCGATGGCCTTGAGCGAATTGAGGTAGAGGTCCTGAATGTCGGCCGGTGACGGCTTCAGCACCGCCTGGAACTGATAGTAGTGCTGCAGCCGGTTCGGATTCTCGCCGTAGCGGCCGTCCTTGGGCCGGCGCGAGGGCTGCACGTAGGCCGCCTTCCACGGCCGCGGCCCGAGCGCGCGCAACGTCGTCGCCGGATGGAAGGTGCCGGCGCCGACCTCCATGTCGTAGGGCTGGAGAATGACGCAGCCCTGCCCCGCCCAATACTGCTGGAGCGTGAGGATCAGGCCCTGGAACGAGCGCGCGGGGTCGAGATTGGCCGCACGCGCCGCGGCACCGGCGGGAAGGTCAGCCATCGCTTTCGGGTTCTTGCGTCTTTGAAAGGTGGCGGACCCTATCGGCGGTGGTTTGGGGGGTCAAGCAAGGCCCACAAACCCGCTCATTCCCGCGAAAGCGGGAATCCAGCGGGAGCTGTCGGTGACGCGATTCGGCGCTGGGTCCCCATCGCAAGTCGGCTCTAGCCGACTTGCGCACTTAAATACTGCGGACATCGGGTAAACCCGACGTCCGCGCGCGGGGACGAGCGGGCTACAGTCTGAACTCGCCGGTCATGGGGTCGCGGCGCAGCGTCGGGCGGCGCTCCTGGTCGCGGATGCGCACGCGGGCGCGGCGCGCCTCGAGCTCCTCGTTGACGCGCTTCACCTCGGTCACCACCCAATGCACCAGGACGGCGCCGCCGGCGGCGGCGAAAGTCCATTTGACGAGCGGCGACAACAGAATGTGCGGCATCGGCTTCTCCTTACCCACGCCAGAGTAGGCTAACACTCTTAGCGAATGGTGGCGAATTCGCGGCCAGTAGCACGGTACCGCGACTCACAGCCCGTAACGCGACCAAAGCGCGCGCGCTTCCGCAGCCGAGATCACGTCGTCGGCGAGCCCCTCGGTCGACAGCGCGCCGCCGACCCCGGCGAGTCTCCGCCCGAGCAGGCTGCGGTCGCCCTCGATCAGCCGCAGCCGCACCTTCTCGCCATAACGCTCGCGCATCGCCGAGCGCAGGTCGCCGATGCGGTCGGCAAGCCCGAGCTCGATGGCGCGGTTGGCGGTCCAAAACTCGCCCGAGAACAAGGTGTCGTCGGAACCGGCCAGGCGCGCGCCGCGCCGCGCCTTCACCAGCGCGATGAAGTTAGCGTGCATGTCGGCCTGCACCGCCTTGATGCGGGCGACGTCCTCCGGCTTCTCCGGCTGGAACGGGTCGAGCATGACCTTGCGCTCGCCGGCGGTGTAGACGCGCCGCTCGATGCCGAGCTTGTGCATCAGCTCGACGAAGCCGAACGTGCCGCCGACCACACCGATCGAGCCGACGATGGAATAGGGATCGCACACGATCTCGTCGGCGGCGCAGGCGAGCATGTAGCCGCCGGAGGCGCCGACGTCCTCGATGAAGGCGTAGACCGGCAGGCTCTTCTCTTCAGCGAGCGCCCGGATGCGCCGGAAGATCAGATGCGACTGCGACGGCGAGCCGCCCGGCGAGTTGATGGCGAGCGCTACGGCGCGGGCGCCGGAGATGGAGAAGGCGCGCTCGAGCGCACGCGACACGCTCGACAGCATCAGCCCGGGCTTGAGCGGCGTCGCCATGCCAATCGTGCCGGAGAGCCGCACCACCGGAACAACGGGAATGTCCGGCCGCAGGAACGGCGGCAGCAAGCGGTGCAGTTTGTCGATCAGGGCCATAGGCGCGCTCGCAAGGTCAGACCGGGACTTAAGGCACTTGCCCATCATCGAGTCAAAAGCGACGCATTAAGCCGCGATAATTACGTGGTGTTTATCCGCCGCGGCAGAGTCGTCACGCGCTCGTGACCACATGGTCCGGACATTTGCCGCGTTTTAACGATTGGAATGCTTCTTGCGACACGCGGGGCTGCTGGGGGCAGATTCGCGGGAGAAGGACGATGGACCCGAAACTCACACTGCTGTTCGTATTGATCGGAGCCATTGTCGCGCTCTCGCATCTCGGCCGCGAAAGCGCGCAAGAGCCGCGCCGCAGCCTCGTCAGCCGCCGCTGGCGGCAGATCCTGCGCAGAACCTAGGCATCCGCCGCGAGCGGCAGCACGCCGCCGCCGCGCAGGATAGCCTCGGCCGCGGCGGACGGACGCCCCGCCGCATCATTGAGCACAAGGCCGGGTTCCTCCCGCAGTCCGGGGGACGCGCCCTTCACCGCCCGCACCAGAATCCGGATCGCCGCGGCGTCCGGGCGGGGCAGCACCGGCAGCACGGCGGCGCCGCCGAAACCTTCGCGCAGCGCGGCGAGCACCTCGTCGCGCGCATCGGCGCGCCAGATCAGGGTCAGCACGCCATCCGGCTTGAGCAGCGCCGCCGCGCTACCGAGCCAGCGCCACAGGAGGCCGGGATCGGCCACATGCGCCAGACGGCGCCGCGCATCGGGCGAGACGGTGCTGCGGGCGGGATCGTTGAAGGGCGGGTTCATCAGCACGCGGTCGAAAGTGCCCGGCATGAGGCCGGCGGCGGCAAGCGCGGTCCGATCCTCGGCATCGGCGGTCACCGTCCGCACCCGTTCGGAAAGCCCGTTGCACTCGGCGTTGTGCGCGGCGAGCGCGGCCAGCGCCGGATCGATCTCGACCAGCGTCGCCATGAGGCCCGGCACACGCCGCGCCAGCGCCAGCCCCGCCGCGCCGACGCCTGCGCCGAACTCGACGGCATGCTCGTGCGCCACGCCGCCGGTCGCCGCCGCAAGCAGGATGGCATCGTGGCCGACGCGATGGCCCTTGAGCGGCTGTCGCAGCACCAGGCGGCCGCCGAGCACGGCGTCGTCGCTGGTATCCACGCCTCAGCGCTCCTCGGGGCGCAGCTCGTGGCCGAGCCCGGCATCCTCGAGCAGGCGGCGGGCGCGCAGCTCCTGCTCGTCGGCGACCAGGATGCGCCGCGGCAAGACGCCGAGCGAGCCTTCGAGCACGCTCATGTTCTGGTCGAGCACCATGTGCTCGATGCGCGCGGCCTTGAACAGCGCGTCGATCGCCGTCACCAGCACGGCGTCGTTGGTGCGGACGATCTCACGCATGGGGGTTGCGCCTGCGCTCCTCGCCCGGCGCGCGGTGCGCGAGATAGGCGAGCAGCTTCATCTCACGCCGACCGCGGCTCACGGTGTCGAGGATGAGGCCGACCGAGAACGACAGGAAAGCGGCGAGCATCAGGCCGGTCGACAGGATCGCCGTCGGCAGCCGCGGCACCAGCCCGGTCTCGGCGAAGGTGACGAAGACCGGCACGGCGAAACCGATCGCGGCGAGCGCCAGCGCCACGCCGAAGGCACCGAAGAAGCGCAGCGGCCGCTCCGACCGGTAGAGCTGAAGGATGGTCCACAGGATGCGGAAGCCGTCGCTCCAGGTGCTGAGCTTCGACAGCGAGCCCTCCGGCCGCGCGTAATAGGGCGTCTCGATCTCGGCCACGGTGAGGCCGAGCTCGAGCGCGTGCACGGTCAGCTCGGTCTCGATCTCGAAGCCCGCCGACAGCAGCGGGAACGACTTGACGAAGCGGCGCGAGAACACGCGGTAGCCCGACAGCATGTCGGTGAAGCTGCGGCCGAACACGTTGGCGACGAAGCCGGTCAGGAGCCGGTTGCCGGCGCGATGGCCGGCGCGGTAGGCGGCCTTGGCCTCCTCGACGCGCGTGCCCACGACCATGTCGCAGCGGTCCCCGATCAGGCGGGCGATCAGGCGCGGCGCGCTCGGCGCGTCGTAGGTGGCGTCGCCGTCGACCAGGACGTAGATGTCGGCCTCGATGTCGGTGAACATGCGGCGCACGACAAAGCCCTTGCCCTGCCGCGCCTCGCGGAACACCTCGGCGCCGGCCGCGCGCGCCACCGCGATCGTGTCGTCGGTCGAGTTGTTGTCGTAGACGAAGACCGTGGCGGCAGGCAGCGCCGCGCGGAAGTCGCGCACGACCCGCGCGACCGCGACGGCCTCGTTGTAGCACGGCACCAGCACGGCGATGCGATAGCCGCCCAAGGCGCTCCCATCCGCTTTCGTCGAACCTTCAGCCACCGGCCGATTCCCCCGCCCGCGCCCATAGCATACGTCGCGCGGCAACCCCATGGAACCAACGCACTTGCCGGCTTAACACGCGGTTTCTATGCTCGCGAGCCTTGTCTGAACCGGAGTCCGATTTTGGCCGTCGTCGTCCCCTTCGAGCACCCGCGATCCGCCACGCTCAACCGCCTCGTCGACCTCGTCGCCGCGGACATGGAGCGCGTCAACGCGGCCATCGTCGCCCGCACCGGCTCCGAGGTCACCATGATCCCGGAGGTCGCCAACCACCTGATCTCGTCGGGGGGCAAGCGCCTGCGCCCGATGCTGACCATCGCCATGGCCAAGCTCGCCGGCTACACCGGCGACGGCCACATCAAGCTCGCCGCGGCAGTCGAGTTCATGCACACGGCGACGCTCCTGCACGACGACGTCGTCGACGAGAGCGACATGCGCCGCGGCAAGCTCGCGGCCCGCATGGTGTGGGGCAACGAGGCGAGCGTATTGGTCGGCGACTTCCTGCTTGGCCAGGCATTCCGGATGATGGTCGAGGTCGGTAGCCTCCACGCGCTCGACATCCTGTCGTCGGCGGCGACCGTGATCGCCGAAGGCGAGGTGATGCAGCTCGGCACCGCCAAGAACACCGCCACCAACGAGGACGAATATCTCGCGGTGATCCGCGGCAAGACCGCGGAACTGTTCGCCGCCGCCTGCGAAGTGGGCCCGGCGCTCGCCAGCAAGGAGAAGGCCGAGCAGGCCGCCTGCCGCTCCTTCGGCATGAACCTCGGCATCGCCTTCCAGCTCGTCGACGACGCGCTCGACTACGGCGGCAAGTCGGCCAAGCTCGGCAAGAACGTCGGCGACGACTTCCGCGAGGGCAAAGTGACGCTGCCGGTGGTGCTGTCGTTCCGGCGCGGCAACGAGAGCGAGCGCGCCTTCTGGAACCGGACTCTGGTCGAGGGCAAGGTCGAGGATGGCGATCTCGAGAACGCGCTGGCGCTGATCGCCAAGCACCACGCGATCGAGGACACGCTCGGCCGCGCCCGGCACTACGGCGCCATCGCCAAGGACGCGCTGGCGCTGGCGCCCGACTCGGCGGTCAAGCAGGCGCTGGAAGAGGCGGTCGACTTCTCGATCGCGCGGGCGTTCTAGGGCATTTCCGCTGACGTCGGAAACGTCGCCGCGAGCACGGCGCGTTCCCTCTCCCCTGTGGGGAGAGGGTTAGGGTGAGGGGGTTCAGGCGTCTCGACTTTTGTAACCCCTCACCCGGATCGCCTTCGGCGATCCGACCTCTCCCTATGGGAGAGGTGAAAAGTGGCCGCCCCGATTCAAACCAGGACGAAAACGCACCAGGACGCCTCACTGACCCAAAGTCGACTCGTAACCCGTCTGCGGCTGGCGCTGCAGCTGGAAGCGGATGTTCGGGTCCGGGTCCTGGCCGACGTAGTAGCCGAATTCGTTGACCGCGGGCGCGCAGCCGTTCGCCGTCGGCCGCTCGTTGGTGAGGATGCCGAGCCAGGAGAACTCGACCGGCCGGTCGACGCATTGCGGCGGCGGCGCCGGCCTGTGACGCGCCCGGGCCAGCGCCGGATCGGCGGCGAGGAGCGCGGTGGCGGCGAATGCGACGGCAAGCCAGCCGGTCTTCATGCGTCTTCTCCGTAGGTGCCGGCGCGACGAGGCCGGTTCGGGACCGACAGTTCTCACGCAAATCGGGCCTTTTGCAAGGCGGTGGGCCGCACGGCTCAGCCGAGCGTGGTGGCCGCGACCCACCAGTCCGGCCGCGCCGCGCGCAGCGTCTCAGCCGCCGCCGACGCGGCCGGCGCGGTCTCGAACAGCGCGAAGCAGGTCGAGCCGGAGCCCGACATGCGTGCGAGTTGCACGCCCGGCAGCGCGACGAGCACGTCGAGGACGTCGCCGATCACGGGTACGCAAGCGATCGCCGCCGCAGTGAGATCGTTGCCGTGCGCGCGCAGGAAGTCGACGAGGCCCGTCGCCGGCACGTCGCCGAGCGGCTTTGCGTCGCCGTGCATGCCGGCGAAGGCCCTGAACACGTCACGCGTCGCGGTCGCCACACCCGGATTGACCAGCACTGCCGGCAGCCGCGACATGGCGATGGGCGGCGACAGCACTTCGCCGATGCCGCGCATCACCCGCGCCTTGGCCGTCACGCAAACCGGCACGTCGGCGCCGACCGCGAGCGCGGCCTCGGCGAGGCGCGGATCGCCGGGCACGATGCCGTTGGCGCCGGCGAGGAGCCTGAGCGCCGCCGCGGCGTCCGACGAGCCGCCGCCGATGCCCGCGGCCACCGGCAGCGACTTGTCGAGGTGGAACGCGCCGCCGCGCAGGCCCGGCACGCGCTGGCCAAGCGCCGCCGCCGCCTTGAGCACGAGATTGTCCCGCGTCTCGCCGCAGGCGCCGGCGAACGGCCCATCGACGGCAAGCGCCGTCTCAGGCCCCGGCCTCAAGGTGAGCGTGTCGCCGGCATCGGCGAAAGCGACGAGGCTTTCCAGTTCGTGATAGCCGTCGGCGCGGCGGCCGACGATGCGCAAGGTCAGATTGATCTTAGCGGGGGCGAAGGCGGTCGTGGTGCTCATCGGCGCTTTGTAGCATCCGTTCGTCCCCGCGAAAGCGGGGACCCAGCGCTGGATTCCCGCTTACGCGGGAATGAGCGGAGATCGCCCTACCCGCCGTTGCCTTCCTTCTTCACCGGCGCCTTGTTGGCCTGCGAGGACGTCTCCTCCGGCAAGCCGATCTTCAGCTTCTCCAGGATCTTCGGCAGCTCTTCCGGATCGGGTTTCAGGTCGCGCGCGTGCGCCCACTGGAACTGCGCCTCGAGCGTGCGCCCGACGCGCCAGTAGGCGTCGCCGAGATGGTCGTTGATGGTCGGGTCTTCGGGCTTGAGCTCGATCGCGCGCTCGAGCTGTTTGACCGACTCGTCATAGTCGCCGAGCCGGAAATACGCCCAGCCGAGCGAGTCGACGATGTAGCCGTCGTCGGGGCGCTGCGACACGGCCTTCTTGATCATCGTCATGCCGTCGTCGAGATGCGCGCCCTGGTCGATCCAGGAATAGCCGAGATAATTGAGCACCTGCGGCTGGTCGGGATAGAGTACCAGCGCCTTCTTCAGGTCGGCTTCGGCTTCCGGCCATTTGTGCGAGCGCTCGAAGCAGATGCCGCGGAAATAGAACAGCACCCAGTTGGCCTTCTCCGGCGTGCCGAGCACCTTCACGGCCTTCGAGTAAGTGTCGGCGCATTCGGCGAACTTCTTGTGGCCGCGCTGCACGTTGCCGAGCGCGACGATCGCCTCCATGTCGTCCGGGAATTCCTTGACCAGCGCGGTGAGATGCTTTTCGGCTTCATCGGCGCGGTCGAGCGCGTCGAGATCGGTCGCCATCTGGATCGCGGCGTTGCGATGCAAAGGCGAGGCCTGCGCGATGCGCTCGTAGGCCTTGATCGCCAGCTCCGGCTTCTTCAGCGACTCGTAGAGATCGGCGAGCGAGAGCAGCGCCAGCGGGTGGTTGGGCGTGAGATAAAGCGCGAGCTGGAGATAGACGAGCCCGAGGTCCTCGCCGCCGCGGCGGCCGAGCGAGGCGCCGAGACCATACAGCGCCTCGGCGGCGCCGTTCTGCGCGTTGTCGACGAGCGGCGGCAGCTTCTCGCCCTTCTTCAGCCTGGCCATCGCAGCGACGACCAGCGGATGGCGCGGCACCTGCTTGTCGAATGTCTCGAAGATCGTCAGTGCCTCGGCCGGCGAGCGGTTGCGCGAAATCCAGCTGCCCCAGGCCTCGACGACGCGCAGCGCCGACGAATCGAGCTTGTAGGCCTGCTCGAGCCTGATGCCGGCGTCCTTCTCCTGGCCGGCGACGTCGAGGATCATGCCGGCGTGCAGGTCCTTGAAAATGGCGTACCAGTCCGGCCCCTGCAGCTTGTCGATGCCGGCGACCGCAGGCTTGACCTCGCCGGCGCCGTACTGGCCCCAGGCCGTGAGCAGGGTCGCGGTGAGATCGGTGATAGGGCCGCGCACCGACTGCGCCAGATCGCGGCGCGCCGCCGGGAAGCGCTTGTGCTTGAGCGCGCTGACGCCGAGCACCAGCCGCGCGACGCGGTCGGTCTTGTCGGCTTTCACCACGCGCTCGGCGTACTTCACCGCGCCGTCGATATCGCCGCCGACCAGGAGCGACAGGAACGCGCGATCGAGCAATTCGCCGTTCTTCGGGTCGCGCCGCAAGGCATCGCGGTAGAATCCGGCCGCCGCGATGGCGTCGCGCTCAAGGCCGGCGTGCCGCGCGGCGAGGTAGCTGCCGGCCGCCGTGAAGCCGGAAAAGTCCTGCGCCGGGTTGCCCGGCTGCGCGGATATCTCGATCGGCGCGACGAAGAGAAGACCGGCAAGCGCGGTGCCCGCGAGGGCGCGGACAAGGCTCGAAAATGTCACGGGCGAGGCTCCAATGATGCGGCCGCTGCGCCGGCGCGCGAACCGCCGAGGTTGGACGCAGAATGGCCTTTTTGCGCTGTCCCGGCAAGAACGGCGGCGAGATTGACCGCCGCGGTGTGGCAGGAACGTGGCCGCGGCGGCACCGCCCCCGATCACATGTTCGGATAATTCGGCCCGCCGCCGCCTTCCGGCGGCACCCAGACGATGTTCTGATTCGGGTCCTTGATGTCGCAGGTTTTGCAGTGGACGCAGTTCTGCGCGTTGATGACGAATTTAGGCGCGCCGCCCTCCTCGATCCATTCGTAGACCCCCGCGGGGCAATAGCGTGAGGACGGCCCGGCGAAAACGTCGTGCTCCGAGCGCTTCTGAAGGTCCATGTCCTTCACCTTCAGGTGCGGCGGCTGGTCCTCCTCGTGATTCGTGTTCGACAGGAAGACCGACGAGAGCCGGTCGAAGGTGAGCTTGCCGTCGGGCTTCGGGTAGGCGATCGGCGCGCACGCGGCCGCCGGCTTGAGGCTCGCATAGTCGGGCTTGCCGTGGCCGAGCGTGCCGAACAGCGAGAAGCCGAACGTGTTGGTCCACATGTCGAGGCCGCCGAGCGCGATGCCGGCGAGCGTGCCGAACCTCGACCACAGCGGCTTGGCGTTGCGCACGCGCTTCAGGTCCTTGCCGATGGCCGAGCCGCGCCAGCCGGCGTCGTAATCGGCAAGCTCGTCATGTGCGCGGCCGGCGGCGAGCGCGGCCGCGGCCGCCTCCGCCGCCATGATGCCGGACAGCATCGCGTTGTGGCTGCCCTTGATGCGCGGCACGTTCATGAAGCCGGCGTCGCAGCCGATCAGCGCGCCGCCCGGGAAAGTCAACTTCGGCACCGATTGCCAGCCGCCTTCCGTCAACGCGCGCGCGCCGTAGACGAGGCGCTTGCCGCCCTCGAACGTGTCGCGCACCAGCGGATGCGTCTTGAAGCGCTGGAATTCCTCGAACGGCGACAGATACGGGTTCGTGTAGTTCAGGTGCACGACGAAGCCGACCGACACGAGATTGTCGTCGAAGTGATAGAGGAACGAGCCGCCGCCGGTCGAACCGTCGAGCGGCCAGCCGAAGGAATGCTGCACAAGACCTTTGCGGTGCTTCTCCAGCCTGACCTGCCAGAGCTCCTTCAGCCCGATGCCGAACTTCTGCGGCTCGCGCCCCTCGCCGAGACCGAACTTCGCGATCAGATCCTTGCCGAGGTTGCCGCGCGCGCCCTCGCCAAACAACGTGTACTTGGCGCGCAGCTCCATGCCGCGCGTGAAACTGTCCTTCGGCGCGTTGTTCTTGCCGATGCCCATGTCGCCGGTGGCGACACCCGCCACCGCGCCGTGCGCATCGTAAAGCACCTCGGCGGCGGCAAAGCCCGGATAGATCTCGACGCCGAGAGCCTCCGCTTTCTGCCCGAGCCAGCGGCATACCTCGCCGAGCGAGACGATGTAGTTGCCGTGATTGCTCATCAGCGGCGGCATCATGAAGTTCGGCAGGCGCACGGCGCCGGTTTGGCCGAGGTAATAGAAGCGGTCGTCGCTGACCTGCGTGCGGAGCGGCGAGTCGTCGTTGCGCCAGTCCGGCAGCAGCCTGTCGAGGCCGGAAGGGTCGACCACCGCGCCGGAGAGGATGTGGGCGCCGACCTCGGAGCCCTTCTCCACCACCACGACCGAAACTTCGGCGTTGACCTGCTTGAGACGGATCGCGGCGGCGAGGCCCGCGGGGCCCGCGCCGACGATCACCACGTCGAATTCCATCGCCTCGCGGGCGGGCAGTTCGGCCATGTGCGTCGCTCCTGACCCGGTCATTGTTCACGTTTGCGCCGCCGCGGCAACAACGTGCTAGATAACTGCCACGATGCCGACCGAGCCGACAACCGCCCGCGCGCTGCTCGACTTCTATCTGGAAGCCGGCGCCGACGCGCTTGTCGGCGAGGAGCCGGTCGACCGCTTCGCGGAGCCCGCTCCCGCCCGGCCCGCGGTCCCGGCCGCGCCGAAATCGGCCGCGCCGCAGCGTCCAATGGTCGCCGCGCCGGCGCTGGCTCCTGCCGTCCCCGAGGCCGCCGCCATGGAAGCGCGCGAGGCCGCGAAGAGCGCGGCGACGCTCGCGGAGCTGCGCGCCATCCTCGAACGCTTCGACGGCTGCGCGCTCAAGGCGTCGGCGACGCAGCTCGTGTTCGCCGACGGCAACCCGGAGGCGCGGCTTATGCTGGTCGGCGAAGCGCCCGGCCGCGACGAGGACATCGAGGGCCTGCCCTTCATCGGCCGCTCCGGCAAGCTGCTCGACCGGATGCTGGCGGCGATCGGGCTCGACCGGAACTCGGTCTACATCGCCAATGTTGTGCCGTGGCACCCGCCTGGGAACCGCACGCCGACGCCGCAGGAGACGCAGATCTGCCTGCCCTTCATCAAGCGGCAGATCGAACTCGCCAATCCCGACGTTCTGGTGTGCCTTGGCGGCCCATCCTCGCAGACGCTGCTTGGGCAGAGCGGCATCACCAAGATTCGCGGCCGCTGGTTCCCATTTCACACCGGCGCGCGCGACATTCGCGCGATGCCGACGTTCCATCCGGCCTTCCTGCTGCGCAGCCCTTTGCAGAAGCGATTCGCCTGGCGCGACTTCCTCGCCATAAAAAAGGCGCTCAGCGGCTGAATGTCGCTGGCGGTGGCTCCGCGCCGCCGCCTTTGGTAGAATCCACCCATGCGTCTGTTGCTGTTGCTCGCCTCCGTCTTCGCCGTTGCCGCGATGGCCGCCCCGGCCGCTGCGCAGGATCCGGGCGCGCCAGACGCCAATGCCAAGCCGGTGACGACGCTCAAGCCGGAAACCTTTTCGCTGCCGCCCTCGGCCTACGACACCGGCAAGTTCAATTACACGCCGCCGCAGCCGGGAAGCGGCGGCTTCAATCCGGGCCGCGTCGACCTCGGCGACTCGGTCTTGCAATTCAACGCCAAGCGCGACGAGCCGGCGAACCGCGTCGGCATCGAGGCGATCGACCCCAAGCGCCTCGGCGGCATCACCAAGGACAGCTCGTCGCCGCTGCCGAACTATTTCGGCATGACGCTGTCGAAACCGCTCAACTGAGCGCGCCGCGCGCGTTCACCCCGTGATCGCGAACTTCGCCGCGAAGATCACCGCCAGCACCAGCACGGCCGGCGACGCCTCCTTGAACTTTCCGGCGAGGATCTTCACCACCGCGTAAGTGATGAAGCCGAGGCCGATGCCGGTCGCGATCGAATAGGTCAGCGGCATCGTGACGGCCGCGACCACTGCCGGCCCGTATTCGGTGATGTCCTCCCAGTCGATGTCGGCCAGCGAGCGCACCATGACGCAGGCGACGTAGAACAGCGCCGCCGCCGTCGCGTAGGCCGGGATCATGCCGGCGAGCGGCGCGAAGAAGAGCGCCAGCAGGAAGAAGATCGACACGAAGGCCGCCGTCAGGCCGGTGCGGCCGCCAGCGGAGACGCCGGCCGCGCTCTCGATGTAGCTCGTCGTCGTCGAGGTGCCGATGATCGAGCCGAACATCGCGGCGAAGCTGTCGGCGATCAGCGCCTCCTTCATGCGCGCGAGCTTGCCGTCCTTCATCAGCCCGGTGCGCTGCGTGACGCCGATCAGCGTGCCGGCGTTGTCGAACACGTCGATGAACAGGATCGACAATATGACGATGAGGAACGTGCCTTCGGCGACGCGCGAGAAGTCGAGCTGGAACAAGGTCGGCGCAATCGACGGCGGCATCGAGACGATGCCGGAATAATGCGTCAGCCCGAGCGGAATGCCGATGATCGCCACGACGAGGATGCCGATCAGCGTGCCGCCCATGACGCGGCGATAGTTGAGCGCGGCGATCAGCACGAAGCCGAGCAGCATCAGGATCGGCTCCCAGTGGCGCAGGTCGCCGAGCGTGACAAGCGTCGCCGGATGCGCCACCACGATCTTGGATTCCTCGAGCGCGATGATGCCGAGAAACAGGCCGACGCCGGCGGCGACCGCGAGCTTCAAGTTGTGCGGGATCGACTCGATCACGTACTGCCGGATGCGGAACACCGAGATCAGGAAGAAGATGACGCCGGAGCAGAACACGGCGGCGAGCGCCTGCTGCCAGGTGTATTTGTAGGTGAGCACGACGGTGAAGGCGAAGAAGGCGTTGATGCCCATGCCCGGCGCCAGCGCGATCGGGTAGTTGGCGTAGAGCGCCATCACCATGGTCGAGACCGCGGCGGCGATGCAGGTCGCGACGAACACCGCGCCGGTGTCCATTCCGGTCTTGCCGAGGATCGCCGGGTTGACGAAGACGATGTAGACCATCGTCAGGAAGGTGGTGAGGCCGGCGATGAATTCGGTGCGGACGCTGGTGCCCTGCTCGCTCAGCCGGAAATAGCGCTCGGCCCAGCCCGCGAAGCCCGAGCCCCGGTCCTGCCCGCTCGTCTGTGTCGACATTGGGTCGTCTCCCCCGCTTGCGCTGCCCGCCCTCGCGGCAATGCGCACGTGCGAGGGCTCCCGCGCCTAGTTATCGGCGCAAGCGGCCGGGCTCGGCAAAGCGAAATTGGCAGCGATGCACCGTTATTTGCGGGGCGACTATTGCGGCTGAGCGGGCCGGATCACCGCCCAGCCGAGCCGCAGAAGCGGCAGGAAGCCCTGCACCGGCCGCTCGAAGGAGCGGGGCACCTCCGGCACCAGCTCGGGGAACTGCGTGGCGAGCCGCTGCGGCGCGTTGCGCGAGGTTTCCGGTGCCGGCCACGCCAGCACGGCGCCGTCGCGGCGCAGATCGGCCGGGCTCGCCCAGGGGCTGCGCTCCGGCGCCCAGTCGAAATAGACATGCGGCCGGCTCGGCGCGGCCATGGCGACGAGCAGCGCGAGCTGCGGGTCGCCGGCGACGTAGCGCAGCGGCTTGCCGGTGCGGCGCTGGAAGGAGTCGGCAAAGAAGGTCGCCTCGGCCCGCGCCGGCTGCGCGACGGCCAGCTCGGAGCGCGTCACCCACGGCATCACGGCGATGCTGAGCACAGCCAGCAGCGGCGGCGCGACGAGCAGCCCGACCCAGGCGGTCGAGACGAGGCCCTCGCGATAAAGATGGATGCGCTCGCCCGCGGCGAGGATGACCGCAAGCCCGGTGAGCACGACCAGCGGCGTCACGCGCTCGAGCGGCCCGAGCCGCCCGGTATCGAGCGCGATGGCGATCGCGACCAGCGCCGGCAGCAGCGCGAAGCAATAGACGTAGGCGCGCGCCAGCGGCGTCGCGTGCATGGTCCGGTCGATTTCCGGCGCGCGCTGCTTGCGCCGGCGCGGATAGCCGCTGGCGAGCAGCACCATCAGCACGACGCCGAAATGCGAGGCGATCAGCGCGCTCGAGAGCCAGAGCCAGGGCCGCGGCTTGCCGGCGAGCGAGGCGGCGTCGGCGAGGCCGCCCAGGACGAGGCCCCAGGATTTCGCCAGCCACAGCGCGTGTGGGAAGACGACGATTGCGAGCAGGATGAGCGCGATCCACGGCTCGCTGTGGACGAGCGCGTGGCGCGCCCGCGTGCCGGCGGTGAAGATGACGAGCAGGGCGACCAGGATGAGGCCGACATAGCTCGTCAGCAGCAACAGCCCGAGGTCGATGGCGAGGAGGAACCAGTAGCCGCGGCGGTCTTCGCCGGCGGCGCGCCAGTAGTGCAGCAGCGCCAGCGCCCAGAACGGCGCGGCCAGGATCGCCGGGCCGAAGTCGACGCTCGGCAGCGTGAAAGCGGCGATGCCGCCCATCAGCAGCACCGCAAGCACCGCGTGGCGCATGCCGACGATGGCGCGGCCGAGCATGAACACGGCCCAGTAGGTCGTCACGATCGCCGCCTGCGCCAGCACGTAGACGCCGAACAGGCCGCCGATGCGGAAGGCGGTCTCGCCGAGCCAGAAGGCCAGCGGCGGCCCCTGATAGCTTCCGAGCAGATATTCGTGGCCGATCGCGAGCAGCAGCGGCACTTCGCTCGGGGGCGCGGCGTAAAACAGCGCCGGCAGCACTGCCCAGAGCACGGCCTGGCTCAGGGCGGCGGTCCAGAACACGAACCGCGGCCGTCCGCGCAGACATTCGATGAGCAGGGAAACGGAGTGCATCGGCCCGCGCTGGCTTTCTTAATCCCTCCCCTGAAAGGGGAGGGTCCGGCGCGTCAGCGCCGGGACACGCGCAGGAATAAAGGTCCGTCTCTAAAGAGGCAACAACTCGGCGATGGTCTCGTCGGAAGCACCCGTCAGGAGCTTCTCGGCGACCGGCGCGAACGACTTGCGGTGGTGCGCGCAGGGACCGAGCTTTTTCAGCGCGGCGAAGTGCTCCGGCACGCTGTAGCCCATGTGGCGCTCGAAGCCGTAGCCGGGATGCGCGAGGCCAATGCGGGCCATCAGCCGGTCGCGCGTCACCTTGGCAACGATCGAGGCGGCGGCGATCGACAGCAGTAGCGCGTCGCCGGAGACCACCGCCTCACAGTCGCAGCCGCAATCGATCTTGATGTTGCCGTCGACGAAGACCTTTTGCGGCCGGACCGGCAGCGCCTTGACCGCGCGCGCCAGCGCCCACAGCGAGGCGCGCAGGATGTTGTCGCGGTCGATGCGTTCGATCGAGCCGAAGGCGACCGAGACCTGCGCGGTGGCGCAGATCTTCAGGTAGAGCCGCTCGCGTTCTTCGGCGTCGAGCTTCTTGGAATCGTTGAGGCCGCGCGGAATGCGCGCCGGATCGAGGATCACGGCGGCGGCGACCACCGGGCCGGCGAGCGGCCCGCGCCCGGCTTCGTCGCAGCCGGCGACCGGCCAGACGCCCTTGGCGATCAGGCGCCGCTCGCGCCGGAAGCTGGGGCGCAGCACGGGCTCCTTCAGCGGCAGGCGCGGGGCGGGTTTGGCGGGACGCGGCATGGCCCGATCAGCGCCCGCGCGCCCTGCCCTGTCAACGATTCGATGCGTCCGGTGTGGAATGCGGGGACCGGAAGCGGTCAGGCTGCGGGAACCCGGTCAGAACAGGCGCAACTGCGCATCATCCCGCTTCGGCTTGCGGAAGTGCTGCGTCGTCAGGCTCGTGCGCGCGGTGTTCAGCCCGAGCCGCTCGCACGCGACCTCGAAGCGACGGCCGAGCATCCAGGCGTAAGGCCCGGTGCCCTTCATGCGCGTACCCCACTGCGAGTCGTAGTCCTTGCCGTCGCGGGTGTCGCGCACGAGCTTCATCACGTGGCGATAGCGGTCGGGATAGTTCGCCATCAGCCATTCGCGGAAAAGGTCGCGCACCTCGAGCGGCAGGCGCAGCAGCACGTAGCCCGCTTCCTTGACGCCGGCGACCTGCGCCGCCTCGAGGATGCGCTCCATCTCGCTGTCGTTGAGCGCCGGGATGACCGGCGCGACCATCACCGTCGTCGGCACGCCGGCGTGCGACAATTGCCGCAAGGCCTCGAGGCGCCGCATCGGCGTCGCCGCGCGCGGCTCCATCTTGCGCGCCAGCTCGGCGTCGAGCGTCGTCACCGACAGCGCGACCTTCGCCAGCTTGCGCTCGGCCATGCGGGCGAGGATGTCGATGTCGCGCAGCACCAGCGCCGATTTGGTGACGATGCCGACCGGATGGCCGGCACGCTCCAGCACTTCGAGGATGCGGCGCATCACCTGATATTTGCGCTCGATCGGCTGGTACGGGTCGGTGTTGGTGCCGATGGCGATGACCTTCGGCTGGTAGGTGGGCGAGGCCAGTTCCTTCTCCAGCAGTTCCGCCGCCTCCGGCTTCACGAACAGCTTCGACTCGAAATCGAGGCCCGGCGACAGGCCGAGATAGGCGTGCGTCGGCCGCGCGAAACAGTAGACGCAGCCGTGCTCGCAGCCGCGATAGGGATTGATCGACCGGTCGAAGCCGATGTCGGGACTGTCGTTGCGGGTGATGATCTTGCGCGTCGCGTCCGCCTGCACGATCGTCTTGAACGGCGGCAGATCGTCGAGCGTGCGCCAGCCGTCGTCGAAGGCGACGCGCGCGTGCGGCTCGAAGCGCCCCACGGCGTTCGACTGCGCGCCGCGGCCGCGGCGGCGCTCATGCTCGACGACCACGCCGAGCATGTCGCTGACGTCCTGATAGACGCCGCCTTTGCCGCCCGCCGGTGCGGAGGGCAGCTCCTCAACCGGCGGGCGTCGCGGGGCTGTGTTCGAACGAGCCATGCTTTCACCCTAGCGAGGCGATGTGAACGAAACAAGAACATTTTCGGAAACCGGCACGACAGGGCACACCTGCCTCGATTTTGTGCCTGCCGGACGCGCCGCCACTTGATATGGAGGCAAGTCGCCGGATACCTCGCGGGTTCCATGCTCACGGTCATCATCCCCACACGCGAATCGGAGCGGGCGCTGGTCCAGACGCTGGCGCCTTTGGTCGCCGGCGCGACGGCGGGGCTGATCGCCGAGGTCATCATTGCCGATGCCGGCTCGAAGGACGCGACCGCCGAGGTCGCCGACCTTGCCGGCTGCCGCTATCTCGCCGCCGACGCGCCCACAGGCGCGCGCCTCAAGAGCGCGGCGCAGTCGGCGCGCACGCCGTGGATGCTGTTCCTGCGGCCGGGCACCGTGCCCGAGACAGGCTGGGTCGAGGCGGTCGAGCAATTCATCGGCGGCAGCGAGGTAGAACGCGCCGCCGTCTTCCGCCGCCGCGCCGACGAATTCACCGAGCCGGGGATCGCCGCCGCCGTCGCGGCCGTCCGCGCCGCGCTGTTTGGCCCACCCCTGAACCCCGACCAGGGCCTGCTCATCGGCCGCCGCCTCTACGACGGCCTCGGCGGCCATGCTTCGGGCGACGACGCCGAGGCGGCGCTTCTGAAAACGCTCGGCCGCCGCCGCATCGCCCTGCTCTCGGCGGCGGCGCGGCCGGCGCACACACTTACTTGACTTTATCAACTAACCGTCCGAGGCTTCCTCCATGCCCGGACGTGACCAGATCGAGGCCGTACGCCGCTTCAACCGCTTCTACACGCGCCAGATCGGCGTCCTGAAGAAGAACTACCTCGACAGCCCCTACTCCGCCGGCGAGATGCGCGTGCTCTACGAGATCGCGCACGGCGCGACCTCGGCGCGCGACATCGGCCGCGCGCTCGACCTCGACGCCGGTTATCTCAGCCGCACGTTGCGCGCGTTCGAGAAGCGCGGCTTCGTCTCACGGCGCACCTCGAAGGCCGACGCGCGCGCAAGCGACATCGCCATCACCGCGCGCGGCCGCAAGGCCATGGCGCCGTTCGAGGCGCGCTCGCAGGAGCAGATCGGCCAAATGCTCGCGGTGCTGACCGCGGGCGAGCGCAAGCGCCTCGCCGGCGCGATGGCCGAGATCGAGGCTTTGCTCGGCAAGGCGGCACCCGCCGAAAGGACTTACACGCTGCGCGCGCCAGCCGTCGGCGACTTCGGCTGGATTGTCGCGCGGCACGGCACGCTCTACGCGGAGGAATTCGGCTGGGACGAGCCGTTCGAGGGCCTCGTCGCCGGCATCGTCGCCGATTTCGCCAAAAAGAACGATCCGAAGCGCGAGCGCTGCTGGATCGCCGAGATGAACGGCGAGAACGCCGGCTGCATCTTCCTCGTGCGCGACTCCGACGAGGTCGCCCGCATCCGCCTGCTGCTGGTCGATGGCAGGGCGCGCGGCCTGCATCTCGGCTCGCGGCTGGTCGACGAATGCATCACGTTCGCGCGCGCGGCCGGCTACCGGCGCATCACCCTGTGGACGCACGCCGAACTCGTCGCCGCGCGCAAGATCTACGCCAGCCGCGGCTTCACGCTCACGACGAGCGAGACGAAGGTGTCATTCGGCAAAGAGGTCGTGTCCGAGCACTGGGATTTGGAGTTGTAGTGTCTTCACCTCCCCCTGAAAGGGGGAGGGAACAGGAGCGCGGCGAGTTGCGAAGCCTACGCCGTCGCGCCCCTGGCCTTCGGCCGGCGCAGGTGCTCGTCGAGCCGCGGCAGGATCTCGACGAAATTGCACGGCCGGTAGCGGTAGTCGAGTTGATGCACCAGGATGTCGTCCCAGGCGTCCTTGCAGGCGCCGGGCGAGCCCGGCAGGCAGAAGATGTAGGTCGCATTCGCCACGCCGGCCGTGGCACGCGTCTGCACCGCCGAGGTGCCGATCTTCTGGTAGCTGACCAGCAGGAACAGCGTCGCAAAGCCCTCCATCTTTTTCTCGAACAAAGGCTCGACCGCCTCCGGCGTCACGTCGCGTCCGGTGAAGCCGGTGCCGCCGGTCGAGATGACGACGTCGATCGATTTGTCGGCGATCCACGCCTTCACCTGCGCGCGGATTGCGTCGACTTCGTCCTTGACGATCTTGCGGCCGGCCAGCACGTGCCCGGCCTTTTCAAGCCGCTCGACGAGCGTCGATCCCGACTTGTCGTCGGCAAATTCGCGCGTGTCGGACACGGTCAGCACCGCGATGCGCAGCGGCACGAATGATTTGCTCTCGTCGATGCCGGGCATGGTTCCCTTCCTCGTGTCCCGGACGCGGTGCAGCGCGTAAGCGGTGCACCGCAGATCCGGGACCTCGATATTAGCTGGGTCCCGGGTCAGCAGCGCAACATTGCATGTTGCGCTGCGCCCGGGACACGCGATTCAGAGCTGCGCCGCGCCGAACGTATTGCACGCCGACACCTTGCCGTCCTTGAAGCCGATCGAGAACCAACGCTGGCGCTGCGCCGAGGTGCCGTGCGTGAACGAATCCGGCACCACATAACCCCGCGCCTGCTTCTGTAGCCGGTCGTCGCCGATCGCGGAGGCCGTCTGCAATGCCGCCTCGACGTCGCCGGGCTCGAGCGCCTTCCAGCGCTGGTTGGAACGGTTGGCCCAGACGCCGCCGAAACAGTCGGCCTGCAATTCGACGCGCACCTGGATGCGGTTGGCCTCGGCCTTGCTGCCGGCTGCGCGCTGCGCGTTGTGCGCCTTCGGCAGGATGCCGAGCAGGTTCTGCACGTGATGGCCGACCTCGTGCGCGATCACATAGGCCTCGGCGAACTCGCACGCCTTGCCGGAGCAGCCGTGGAAGCGCACCTGCATGTCGCGGAAGAACGACGTGTCGAGATAGATGCGGCGGTCGTTCGGGCAGTAGAACGGGCCCATCGCCGCCTGTGCCTGGCCGCAGCCGCCCGGCTCGCTGCCGCTGTAGAGCCGCAGCTTCGGCGGCCGGTAGGTCTGGTTGCTCTCCTTGAACACCGCGATCCAGACGTCCTCGCTATTGCCGAGCACGGCGGCGACGAAGTCGCCCATCTTGTCATTGGGCGCGCTGCGGCGGACGGTCTGCTCGTAGCGCGGCTGATAGGAGCCGCGATTCATCATCTCGGCGCCGCCGATCAGCACGCTCGGGTCGATGCCGAGCGCGTAACCGATGATGCCGAGCACGACGACGGTGCCGATGCCCAATCCGCCGCCGCCGAACGGCAGGCCGAAGCCGCCGCCGCCGAAACCTCCACCGCCGCGATCGTCCTCGACATTGTCGCTGCGGCGGAAATCGTCCCAACGCATCCGAATTCCTCCGTCACCCGTGGCGCCAATATGGTCGTTCCGCCTCGCGCGGGAAAGAAGGCCGCGATCCGGCGCATCGAACCGGCGCAAAGCGGGCGCATGCTACCGTCGCTAACCTCTCGTTAAATCGGCAGAATTTGCCCAGTCGAAGGCGCTTTCCATAAACCGTTTTTTCACCGTCCGGCCGCATGATGTGGGCCTGTCGGTTGTAGGTCCCGCGTCGCCGACCGCGTCGTCTGTGAGTCAGAGTTCTGAGTCATGGTTGTGTCGCGTCGCGGGGCGCCCTCACGGGCGCCCCGTGGAGTTTCAGAGTCCGCCTCGCATCGCATCGTCGTCGGCGATTGCGTTGCCGAAATGGCAAAATTGCCGGCCGCGAGCGTCGACCTCGTCTTCGCAGACCCGCCCTATAACCTCCAGCTCGCCAGCGACCTGAAGCGTCCCGACGATTCGCACGTCGACGCCGTCACCGACGACTGGGACAAGTTCGCAAGTTTCCAGGCCTATGACGATTTCACGCGCGCCTGGCTCTTGGCCGCGCGCCGCGTCCTGAAGCCGTCCGGCACGATCTGGGTGATCGGCTCATACCACAACATCTTCCGCGTCGGCGCGATGATGCAGGATCTCGGCTTCTGGATCCTGAACGACGTCATCTGGCGCAAGACCAACCCGATGCCGAACTTCCGCGGCCGCCGCTTCACCAATGCGCACGAGACCCTGATCTGGGCGTCGCGCGAGGAAGGCGGCAAGGGCTACACGTTCAATTACGAGGTGTTGAAAGCCGGCAACGAGGACGTCCAGGTCCGTTCCGACTGGACGATCCCGCTGTGCACCGGCGAGGAGCGGCTGAAAGGCGGCGACGGCAAGAAACTGCACCCGACGCAGAAGCCGGAATCGCTGCTCGCCCGCGTCATCCTGTCGTCATCGCGGGTCGACGACCTCGTGCTCGATCCTTTCTCCGGCACGGGCACGACCGGCGCCGTCGCCAAGCATCTCGGACGCCGCTTCATCGGCTTCGAGCGCGAAACGAAATACGCCAAGGAAGCGCAGAAGCGCATCGACGCGACGCAGCCGCTCGACGCGCCGTCGATCGCGCCCTTCGTCACCGCGCGCGAGGCACCGCGCGTTCCGTTCTCGGCGCTGATCGAACGCGGGCTGGTTTCGCCCGGCGCGCGGCTCACCGACGCCAAGAAGCGGCACAAGGCACTGGTGCGCGCCGACGGCGCGCTGTCGTTCGGCGAGAAGGTCGGCTCGATCCACCGCATCGGCGCGCTGGCGCAGGGGCTGGACGCCTGCAACGGCTGGACCTTCTGGCACGTCGAGACATCGAAAGGCCTGACCTCGATCGACACCTTCCGCGCCCAGGTGCGCGAGGAGATGAGCGAGGCGGCGGAGTAGCGCCTAGCGCGCGACGGCCACTCCGAGCTTCACGCCGGAAGTCTTCTGCAGCTTCGCGATGACGGTAAAGAGATTGTCCGCGCGCGGATTTCCTTTCGGGCCGAACATCCGCATCAGGCTCTTCGCCGGCGTACCCGTCTCCCGGGACAGCCGCTCAAAGCCGACAGTCGCGTTGATATAGTCGCGCAGCACCGCCTTGCCGGCATCGGTATCGCCCGCGAGCAACTGCTCAACCGCTTCCTTCAGCAGCGCCGCACGAAATTTCGGATCGTGGTCGGCACGCGCCTTGACAGTGTCTTTGAACTCGCGGGTCAGCGGCATCTCAATTCCTCTTCCGTCTCTTATAGTCGTCCCATCGCTCATGCGCGGCACCGATGTCACTGCTCTGCCGTGCCTTAGTCCCGCCACCGAGCAGGATCACCAGAACGTCACCGTCTCGGCCAAAGTAGATGCGGTAGCCGGGGCCGAAGTCGATCCGGCTCTCGAACACACCGTGACCGACGCCTTTGACATTCGAGACGTTGCCTTGCGCAAGCCGGGCTACCGCGATGGTGACCTTTGCCGCTGAGACGGCATCGAGCCGCTCGAACCAGCGCCCGAAGGGGCTCCGACCGCTCAGATCCAGATATTCCAGTACTCGCATTTAGATAGTATCATATATGTTACTAATTATGGCAACTGCAAGGCATGCTTATAGGCGCGGTGATCAGGATGCCGAGGCAATGGCCTCGTGAAGCACCTCCAGCGCCCTTCTCGCGAATGCGTCCATGTTGGCGCGACGGTCGGCGCTGCCGGTTTCGAGCGTGATGGCGCGTTCGACGGGGCCCGCCACCGCGATGCAGGTGTGGCCGGCGGCGTCGCCGTAACGATTGCCGGCCGGGCCGGTAGCGCCGGTCTCGGCAACGCCCCAGGTCGCGCCCATGCGCTCGCGCGCGCGGCGAGCCAGCAACAACGCATAGGCTTCGGTCGAAGGCCGCAGGCCTTTCATCTCGGCGTCGCCGATGCCCATGAGGCCGGCGCGCGAGGCCTTCGTGTAGACCACCGCGCCGCCGGCGAAATAAGCCGACGCCCCCGGCAGCGCCAGCAGCGCCGCGGCGATCAGCCCGCCGGTCGAAGACTCGGCGACGGCGATCGTCTCCTTGCGCGCAATCAGTCGTGCGGCGATCCGTTCGGCCAGCGGCAGCAGCGTGTCCATGCGTCAGCCTCCGGACCCGAGCGTGCACAGCACGCGATAGACGCCGGTGTCGGCCGCCGGATATTGACGGGCGAGCCGCGCGCCCAGCGCCTCGGCCGTCGCCTGCCGCAGGGTGTCGACGGTCAGGCAGGCTTTGATCTTCCTGTCGCCGCCGCGCAGCTTCTCTTCGGCGGAAACCGGCGCGGCCGCATCGGCGGCGACCCACAATTCGGCGGAGGCGACGCCGCTGTCCTGCACCAGCGCGTCGAGCACCGGCAACATCGCCGCCTCGTCCGGCATCGCGTTGAAGCGCAACGTCACCGCAAAAGCGCCGCGCGGACCGCCGCGTCGCGCCGCGCGCCGGCACACGGTGCGGTTCATGTTCATGAACACTTCCGACATTACCATGCTCGTCATCGGCGTCGGATTGTCGACGCGGTCGAGATAGGCCTTCGACGTCAGCACTTCCGGTCCGTCGGTCACGTAGAACACGAAGAAGCGCGGCGCGCCCGAGATCGCCTCGTGCCGCCGCCCGAAGCGGAATCCCGGCACGCCGAGGCGCTCGGCCAGATGCTCACCCTGGAACCAGGCCTCGAAGTCGGCCTCGCGGCCCGGTTTCGTGTCGTTCCAGATCGCGAGGATGCCGGGCTCTCCGCTCATCGTCAGCCCCGCGCCCGCTGGATGTTGCCGCTGCGCTCGGGCACGCCGAACTCCTTGCGGCAGACCTCGGCCAGCACGGCGATGCCGTCGCGAATTTCGTCGTGCGAGGGGCTGGCGAAGCACAGCCGGATGCGGCTCCTGCTGTAGGCCTTGTCGATCGACCATTCCGGGCCGGGATTGATCTGCACGCCGGCGGCCAGCGCCTTTTCGCGCAGCTTCATGGCGTCGACGCTGTCCGGCAGCTTGACCCAGAGGAAGATGCCGCCCGGCGGATAGTCGAACTCGGCCGCGGTGCCGAACTGCTCGTTGAGCGCCGCCACCATCGTGTCGAGCTTGGCCTTGAAGCGCTGGCGCAGGGCCGGCACGTGCGTGGCAAAATGCGCCTCGCAATATTCGGCGAGCATCAGTTGCTCCAGTCCGCCCGAGCCGGCGTCGGTCTTGAGCGGCAGGAGGCGCGACAGGATCGCCCACGGCGCCACCATGAAGCCGACGCGCAGCGCCGGCGCGATGGTCTTGGAGAACGAGCCGAGATGGATGACGTTCTGCGACGGGCTCATCGCGTAGAGCGCCGGCGGCCGCGCGCCGCTCCAGGTCAGGTCGGCGTAGCAGTCGTCCTCGAAGACCGGCACGCCGTAGTGCTCGGCGAGCGCGAGCAGTTGGCGGCGGCGGTCCACGTCGAGCACCGTGCCGGTCGGGTTCTGCACCGTGGCGATGGTGTAGATGAATTTCGGCCGCACGCCCTTTTGCTTGAGCTCCTCGAGCGCCTGCTCGAGCGCGTCCATGCGCATGCCGCCTTTGTCGACCGGGATGCCGGCGACGCCAACGCCGCGGCGCGCATAGCGATTGAGCGTGCCCTCGTAGCAATCGCGCTCGCAGATGACGGTGTCGCCGCGCTCGGTCAGCGCGGCGTTGACGAGATCGAGGCCCTGCAGCGAGCCGGACAGGATCAGAATGTCGTCGGCGGTGCAGTCGATGCCGGCGTCGCGCTTGAGCTTCCTGACCAGGAACTCGCGCAGCGGCCGGTAGCCCTGCGGCCCGGACAGCATCCGGTAGTCGGCGAGCCGCCGCCCTTCGCGCGTCAGCGCCGCCTCGGCCGCGGCCTTCAGGTCGTCGATGGCGATGCCGTCGGGATCGTTGTTGCCGAAGGTGAAGTTGTACTTCGCCCAGCCGGCCCAGCGCGCAGCCGCCGGCGGCAGGTTCGCGGCGAAGAACGGCGTGAAGTCGAAGGACATGACGGACCGCCTATTTCGCCGCCGTCACCATGATCTCGACCTTGTAGTCCGGCGCCGCGAGCTGCGCCTCGACTGTGGCACGCGCCGGCGTGTTGCCGGGCGACACCCAGGCGTCCCACACCGCGTTCATCTCGGCGAAGTTGGCCATGTCGGTGATCCAGATGTTCGCCGTCAGCAGCTTCGACTTGTCGGTGCCGGCCTTGGCCAGGAAGCCGTCGATCTGGCCGAGGATGTCCTTCGTTTGCTCGGTGACGCTCTTGCCCTTCGCCTTGTCGGCGACGATGCCCGCCAGATAGACGGTATTGCCGTTGACCACCGCCTTGCTCATGCGGGCGCCCACGTCGATACGCTGGATACTCATCTCGTTTCCCCATGTGTCGAAAGAAATCTCACCCGATTTCCTAGCGGGCTTCGCGCCTTTTGGGAACCCGTGCCGCGCCTCGCGCTTATTGCTGCAAGCGGAACCCCGCAAAGGAGGCGACGACATGGGCTGGTTCACATCCGATATCGAGACGGTCGACGACCTGTTCCTGCACACGCTGCAGGACATCTATTACGCCGAGAACAGGATCGCGCAGGCGCTGCCCGAGATGGCGGCGAAGGCGTCCGACGCCGAGCTCAAGAAGGGCTTCAACCTGCACCTGCGCCAGACCAAAGGGCAGATCAAAAGGCTCGACCGCGCCTTCAAGGCGCTCAAACAGAAGCCGAAGGGCACGCGCTGCCCGGCCATCGACGGCATCATCGACGAGGCCAACGAGATCGCCGGCGAGGTCGACGACAAGATGGTGCTCAACGCGGCGCTGATCGCGGCCGCGCAGGCGGTCGAGCATTACGAGATGACGCGCTACGGGACGCTCGTCGCCTGGGCGAAGCTGCTCGGGCATTCGGCGGTGGCGAAGCTTCTTGCCGCCAACCTCAAGGAGGAGAAGGCGACCGACAAGAAGCTCAACGGCATCGCCATGCGCAAGATCAACAAGAAGGCGCTCGCCGCCCAGAAGAAGCGCAAGGCGCGCCGTCCCGACCACGTCGAGCAGGCCGAGAACGCGATGCTCGCGGTGGCGTCGGGGATACCGGCGATTTGAGCTCCGGCACGTCCACGAACGACGGCGCGCTCCCTCTCCCCGTTGGGGAGAGGGTTGGGGTGAGGGGGTCCATGACTCTCAGTTCTATAACCCCTCACCCGCCCGCGCTGCGCGCGGTCGACCTCTCCCTATGGGAGAGGTGAAGAACACCTGTGGCACGTCAGTGTCCCTCACCCACCCTTCGCGCCTTGCGTGTTGACGTAGAGCGAATAGAGCGAATGGCTCGCCGCCATGAACAGCCGGTTGCGCAGGCGGCCGCCGAAACACAGATTGGCACAACGCTCCGGCAGCGCGATGTGGCCGATCGGCTCGCCGGCGGCCGTGAACACGCGCACGCCGTCGAATTCCGCCGTCATGCCCCAGCCGCACCACAGGTTGCCGTCGACGTCGCAGCGGAAACCGTCCGGCGTGCCGCCGGGGCCCGCGTCGATGACGATGCGGCCGTTCGAAATCCTGTCGCCGCTCGCCGCGACGTCGAACGCCAGGATGCGGCGTGGCTCGCTGCGCGACTCCACGATGTAGAGGATCTTCTCGTCCGGCGAGAAGGCAAGCCCGTTCGGCGCCTTGATGCCGTCGGCGACGACCGTCACCGCGCCCGACGTGCCGTCGACGCGGTAGACGTTCATCGGCAATTCGCTGTCGGCGATCTCGCCCTCGTAATTGCTGATGATGCCGAAATGCGGATCAGTGAACCAGATCGAGCCGTCGGACTTCACCACCACGTCGTTCGGCGAATTCAGCCGCTTGCCCTCGAAGCGGTCGCAGATGACGGTGATGGTGCCGTCATGTTCGGTGCGCGTGACGCGCCGCGACAGGTGCTCGCAGGTGACGAGCCGCCCCTGGCGGTCGCGCGTGTTGCCGTTGGAGTGGTTCGACGGCTTGCGGAAATAGCTGACCGCGCCGGTCTCCTCGTCCCATCGCCGGATGCAATCGCCCGGCACGTCGCTCCACAACAGGTAACGCCCGTCGCCGAACCACACCGGACCCTCGCCCCAGCGTGCGCCGGTCCACAGCCGCTCGACGCTGGCGAGCGGCAGCCGGTACTTGTCGAATTTCTTGTCGAGCGAGCGCACCGCCGGGTCGGGGTAGCGCAGGCTCGGGCTCCATTGGTCGGCGGACATCCGTCTCTCCCTCAAGTCTTCCCTTCGAGCGCGTGCGCGATGACCTTGCGCATCACGTTCGGCAGCGCCTCCTCGCCGGCGCGCGCGAGGCCCACCCAGCGCATGCCCTTCGGCGCCGGTGCGCCGCGCGGCACCGTGGCCGCGAACACCGTCAGTTGCAACGGGAAATGCGTGAACACGTGGCTGACGGCGCCGGGAAGCTTGCGCCACTTCGGCTTGCCGCGCAGCGCGGGCGCCGACCGCAGCGCGCAGGCGACGTCGAAATCGTGCGACCAGTCGCTGCCAGGCACCTCGGTCATCTTCGCCAGCAGGCCCTTGTCGGGCCGCGTCCGCAGGAGGATCGCGCCGTCGGCGCGCAGCGCGACGAAGGCCGCGCCGCGCCGCAACTTGCCTTCGCGCTTCGGCGCCTTGCGCGGGTAGGCCTCCTGCTCGCCGCGCGAGCGCGCGAGGCAGGCGTCATTCCACGGACACAGCGCGCAGGCGGGTTTCTTCGGCGTGCAGATGGTCGCGCCGAGGTCCATCAGCGCCTGCGCGAAGTCGCCGGAGCGCGAGGGCGGCAAGAGCGACGCCGCCAGTTCCTTGATCCGAGGCTTCGCCGCCGGCAATTCCTGCTCGACCGCGTAGAGCCTTGTCACCACGCGCTCGACATTGCCGTCGACCGGCACTGCCGGCGCGTCATAGGCGATGGCGCCGATCGCCGCCGCGGTGTAGTCGCCGATGCCGGGCAGCGCGCGCAAGCCTTCAAGCGTGTCCGGAAAAACGCCGCCTTGCCGCTCCGCCACCGCCTGCGCGCAGGCGTGCAGATTGCGGGCGCGCGCGTAATAGCCGAGCCCCGCCCAGGCGCGCAGCACATCGTCGAGCTTCGCCGCCGCCAGCGCCGCGACGTCCGGCCATTGTGCGAGGAAGCGCGCGTAATAGGGCGCGACGGCTTTGACCGTCGTCTGCTGAAGCATGATCTCGGACAGCCAGACCCGGTAAGGCGCCGCGCGCGCGCCGCGCCGCGCCCGCCACGGCAGCACGCGGGCATGGCGGTCGTACCAGGCGAGAAGCGAATGTGGATCGATGTTGCGTTTGGTCCGAACCGCTTGCTCAGAATGTCCCCTCCCCCCTTGGGGGGTAGGGCTAGGGAGGGGGGTATTCTTGCTCCGCGCTTTCGGCTTACCCCCCTCCCGGCTCGCTTCGCTCGCCGACCTCCCCCTCAAGGGGGGAGGTGAAGGAAGATCGGCGGAAGGCAAAACCTCCCCGTTATTCTTCGTCCGCTTCGCACGCGCCGCTGGCTTCATGGCGGCGACGATGGCACGACTGACCCCTTGATGAGCAAGCCCAGCCGCAGTTTTCCCCGGCCGCTGTCGGACCTTCTGGCGCCGACCCTGACCGGCGTGCTCAAGGCGCAAGGCTTCGCCTCGGCCGAGATCCTGTCGCGCTGGGCCGACATCGTCGGCACCGAGATCGCCGCCTCAAGCGAGCCTCTCAAGATCAACTGGCCCCGCGTCCGCGACGAGGAGACGCCGGAACCCGCCACCCTCGTGCTGCGGGTCGAGGGGCCGGCGGCGCTCGAAATCCAGCACCTGTCGGCGGTCATTTTGGAACGGGTGAACCGCTTCTTCGGCTGGCAGGCGATCGGCCGCATCGCGCTGCGCCAGGCGCCCTTGCGCCGCCGAGCGCCGCAAAAGGCCCCCGCCCCGCCCGACCCTGAGGCCGCCCGGCGCATCGCCGAGACCCTGCCGGGCATCGAGGACGAGGCGCTGAGGCAGGCCGTCGGCCGCCTGGGCGCCGCCATCAAACGAAAGTGACAAACCGCCCCCGGCTTGGCGGACCGGCCCGGCATTGCCACAATCGTCCGGTCCAGCTAGGCCAACGCGCGAAAAGCGGACCGTACCCAGGAGCCTTCCTTGCCGATCAACCGCCGTGAATTCTGCCAGCGCACCGCCGCGGTGATGCTGGCCAGCACCGTGCTCACCGCACTCCCGCTTTCGTTCGCGGCCGCGGCCGGTCCGGACCAGGTGCCGATGTCGGACCTTATGAAGCCGGAGGCGCTGCCGGACATGGTGATGGGCGACGCCAAGGCGCCGGTCACCGTCGTCGAATACGCCTCGATGACCTGCCCGCACTGCGCCCACTTCCAGGAAACGACCTTCCCGGAATTGAAGAAGCGCTACATCGACGCCGGCAAGGTGCGTTACATCTTCCGCGAATTCCCGCTCGACAATCTCGCCGCCGCCGCCTTCATGCTGGCGCGCTGCGCCGGCGAACTCGATTCGAGCAAGTACTACGCGATGATCGACACCATGTTCGCGCAGCAGCGCACCTGGGCAGTCGAGAAGCCGATCCCGCCGCTGATGACCATCGCCAAGCAGGCGGGCTTCACCGAGAAGACGTTCGACGCCTGCCTCGCCAACCAGAAGCTCCTGTCCGGCATCGAGGACGTGCGCCAGCGCGCGATCAAGGAGTTCCAGGTGGACTCGACGCCGACATTCTTCATCAACGGCAAGCGCGCGGTCGGCGCGCTGACGATCGACGAGATGTCGAAGACCATCGACGCGATGCTCGGCGAGAAGAAGGGCTGAAGCTGGCACCGATTCGCCTGATCGGCGCCGGCTCGCCCCGGCGCAACCCCGCCGCCGCCCTATCCAACGCAAAATTCGCCGGCGGCATTTGCAATTGCCGCCGCGGGCCGCAAACCGGCGATATCGGGCCGTTTCCGCACCGCCCGCGCGGAGCAGCCGGCAGCCGCCGCAATTTTGCCGCCTGAGTCCCTGAAATATCTGGAAAACCGCGCCTGATTCGCGCGTCGCTGTTGCCGACCGGGCCTAGGCTGTTCATTCTCCAGGCCAATGCGGTACAGCGATGGACCGTGCCCGGGATCGACCCCGGTCGGCATGTGCTCAGGTCCAAGACCTTGTCCGGCGCCGCCTTCGGCTCGTCCTGCCGGAGCGCGCCCGACGATTCAAGAGAAGTAGACGTATGAAGCTCACCCGGCTGCGCCTCCTCGGCTTCAAGTCGTTCGTCGAACCGACCGATTTCCTTATCGAGCCCGGGCTGACCGGCGTCGTCGGCCCGAACGGCTGCGGCAAGTCGAACCTCGTCGAGGCGCTGCGCTGGGTGATGGGCGAGTCTTCGTACAAATCGATGCGCGCCTCGTCCATGGACGATGTCATCTTCTCCGGCAACACGTCGCGCCCGGCGCGCAATAACGCCGAAGTCGCGATGACGATCGACAATTCCGACCGCGGCGCGCCGGCCGCGTTCAACGACACCGACATGCTGGAGATCGCGCGCCGCATCGAGCGCGAGGCCGGCTCCAACTATCGCATCAACGGCCGCGACGTGCGCGCCCGCGACGTGCAGATCCTGTTCGCCGACGCCTCGACCGGCGCACGTTCACCCGCGCTCGTGCATCAGGGCCGCATCGGCGAGATCATCCAGGCCAAGCCCGAGCAGCGACGCCGCGTTCTTGAAGAGGCCGCCGGCATTTCCGGCCTGCACGCGCGCCGCCACGAGGCCGAACTGCGCCTGAAGGCCGCCGAAACGAACCTCCTGCGCGCCGAGGACGTGATCGGTCAATTGACCGGTCAGGTCGAGGCACTGAAGAAGCAGGCGCGGCAGGCCATTCGTTATCGCACCGTCTCGGCACAGGTGCGCAAGCAGGAAGCGACGCTCTATCACCTGCGCTGGACCGCGGCGACCATCGAGGTCACCGAGGCCGACGCCGCCAAGGATTTGTGCGTGCGCGAGGTCGCGGCCCGCACCGAGGCCGAGGTCGAGGCGTCCAAGCGGCAAGCCAACGCCGCCGCCTCGCTGCCCGAATTGCGCGAGGCCGAAGCCGCCGCCGGCGCGGCGCTGCATCGCCTCAATCTGGCGCTCGCCGATCTCGACCGCGAGGAGCAGCGCGCCAAGGACCGCATCGCCGAGCTCGACAAGCGCCTCGTCCAGTTCGCCGCCGACAGCGACCGCGAGCGCCGTCTTGCCGCCGACGCGGAGGAAGCGATCGCGCGCATCGCGGCCGAGGAAGAGACGATCCGCGCCGAAGCGCACGCCAATGCCGGCCGCCGCTCGGGCGTCGACACCAAGGTGGCCGAGGCCGATACGGCATTGAACGCCGCCGAGAAGATTTTCGCCGACGTCACCGCCAAGCTCGCCGCGCTCACCGCCGAGCGCAACCAGCTCGAGCACGCGGTGCGCGACCACGCCGCGCGCGCCGCCCGCGCCGAGACCGAGATCGCCGGCATCGAGCGCGAGCTTGCAGGCCTGAAGGGCACCGACGGCCCCGACCTTGCCGCGCTCGCAGCCGCCGTCGAGGCCGTGCAGCAGGCCGTCGCCGCCGCGGAGACCGCCGCTGTCGACGCCGAGATCGCGCATGCGGCCGCGCGGGCCAAGCTCGAGGCGACGCGCAACCCGCTCGCCGAGGCCGAGCGGCGCCTGCAACGGCTCGAGACCGAGGCCAAGACGCTGTCGAAGGTGCTCGCGGTCGAGACCAAGAATATGTGGCCGCCGGTGATGGACCACATCTCGGTCGCCAAAGGCTACGAGAAGGCGCTGGGCGCCGCGCTCGGCGACGATCTCGACGCGCCGGCCGATCCGTCAGCGCCGATGCGCTGGATGGGCTCGGCCATCGACCCCGCCGATCCGACGCTACCCAGGGGAGCCGAACCCCTTCTGACGCGGGTGCAGGCGCCCGGAGAGCTGGCGCGCCGCCTCAACCAGATCGGCGTCGTCGACAAGGAGACCGGCCCCCGCCTTGCGCCGCAACTCAAGCCCGGCCAGCGCCTTGTCACGCTCGAAGGCGACCTGTGGCGCTGGGACGGCTTTGCCGCAGCCGCGCACGCGCCGACCGGCGCCGCCCGGCGTCTCGCCGAGCGTGCCCGTCTCGCCGACATCGAAACCGAATTGCAGTCGGCGCGCGCCCAGCTCGACGCCGCGCGTCAGCAGAAGGATGCCGCGGAAGGCGCGCTGCGCACCGCCGCCGAGGCCGAGACCGAGGCGCGCAACGCCTCGCGCGAGCGCCAGCGTGAATTGAACGCGGCCCGCGACAGGCACGAGGCGGCCGAGCGCGAGGCGAACCGCAACGCCGCGCGCGTCTCCGCCCTCGACGAGGCGCGGCAGCGCCTCACCGCCACGCGCGACGAGGCGGCGGAAGCCCGGCGGCAGGCCGAGACCGCGCTCGCCGCGCTGGCGCCGGCGGCCACCTTCGAGGCCGAGCTCGCCACCGTGCGCGAGGACATCATGGGCAAGCGCGCCGTGCTCGCCGAGGTGCGCGCCGAGCAGCAGGCCATCGTGCGCGAGGCCGAACTGGCCGACCGCCGCCTCAAGGCGCTCGAAGCCGACCGCGCCGCCTCGGTGCAGCGCCAGGACGGCGCGCGCAACCAGATCGCCACGCTCGAGCAGCGCATGGCCGAGGCGCAGGCCGCGCGCACCGAGCTGGAAAACGCGCCGCAGGTGTTCGCCGAAAAGCGCGGCGCGCTGCTGAGCGAAGTGCAGCTTGCCGAGGCCGACCGCCGCGCCTGCGCCGACCGTCTTCAGGCGGCCGAGAACGCGCAGGCCGAGGCCGACCGCGACGCCCGCGCCGCGCTGGAAGCCGCCAGCCATGCGCGCGAGGAATTGGCTCGCACCGAGGAGCGGCATGAGGGCGCCAAGCGCCGCCTCGCCGACATCGCGCGTGAGATCCACGACATGCTCGAGGTCGAGCCGGCCGCTGTAGCCGAGCTGGCCGAGCTGAAGGCCGAAGACGCCCTGCCCGATCTCGCCGAGACCGAAGCGACGCTCGAGCGCCTGCGCCGCGAGCGCGAGCGGCTCGGCGCCGTCAACCTGCGCGCGGAGGAGGAACTGACCGAGGTCGAGGCGCAGTTGACCTCGCTGACCGCCGAGCGCGACGACCTCGTGCAGGCGATCGGCAAGCTGCGCCAGGGCATCCAGAGCCTCAACCGCGAGGCGCGCGAGCGGCTGCTGGCCTCGTTCGAACAGGTCAACAAGCACTTCCAGCACCTGTTCACGCAGCTGTTCGGCGGCGGCACGGCCGAATTGCAGCTGATCGAGAGCGAGGACCCGCTCGAGGCGGGCCTGGAAATCCTCGCCCGCCCGCCGGGCAAGAAGCCGGCGACCCTGTCGCTGCTGTCCGGCGGCGAGCAGGCGCTGACCGCGATGGCCTTGATCTTTGCGGTATTCCTCACCAACCCGGCGCCGATCTGCGTGCTGGACGAGGTCGACGCGCCGCTCGACGACCACAATGTCGAGCGTTTCTGCGATCTTCTCGACGAGATGATCAAGTCGACCGATACGCGCTTCGTGATCATTACTCATAACCCGATCACCATGGCCCGCATGAACCGGCTGTACGGGGTCACCATGGCCGAGCGCGGCGTGTCGCAGCTTGTCTCGGTCGATCTGGAAGCCGCGGTGCGCTTCCGCGAAGCGAGCTAAACGCGGTTCCAAAGTCGCACGCGCCGCATAGACTAGCCGGTGCAAAAAATTTCGGATTCCTGCGAGCCGCGCAGGAACCAACCGCGGGAGCCGGAGTTATCTGCCCGATGACTTAGTCGGGCGGCTCCCCCCTTACCCCCCGAATAGCCGTCTGGCGAAAAGGCTCCGAGCTTCGGCTCGGGGCCTTTTTTCTTTGCGAATTCAACTGCTTCGGCCCGCCGCCCGGAGCGGTGCGCGGGTGCCGCCTGGCAACCCGGTGCCGATGGCAAAGCGCCACAAATCTGGGCTAGGTTCCCTCACCGTTCCGAACCCATACGCGCGGAGCCAATTCCAATGTCCACCACCGGCTGGATCGTTCTCGGCGTTGTTGTCGTGATCGTGATCTGGGCGATCAGCATCTACAACGGCCTCGTCGCCATGCGGCAGCGCACCGACCAGGCCTTCGCCGACATCGACGTGCAGTTGAAGCAGCGCCATGACCTGATCCCAAACCTCGTCGAGACGGTGAAGGGCTACGCCGCGCACGAGCGCGGCACGCTCGAGGCCGTCATCCAGGCGCGCAACGCCGCGGTCGCCGCGCCCGGCGTCGACCAGAAAGTAGCGGCCGAGAACATGCTCTCCGGCGCATTGCGGCAACTGTTCGCGCTGTCGGAGAACTACCCGAACCTGAAAGCCAACGCGAATTTCCAGCAGTTGCAGTCGGACCTGTCGGATATCGAGAACAAGCTCGCCGCCTCGCGCCGCTTCTTCAACAACGCGGTGCAGGAATACAATACCGGCATCCAGCAGTTCCCGGCGGCGCTGTTCGCCGGCATGTTCGGCTTCTCGGCGAAGACCTTCTTCGATCTCGGCGAGCAGCGCGCCGCGCTGAGCGAAGCGCCGAGCGTGAAGTTTTGAGTTCTGTCATTCCGGGGCGCGAGCGGAAGCCCGCAAACCCGGAATCCAGATACTGGCTCTGCGTTATCCCTCTGGATTCCGGATCGCCGCTCACGCGGCGTCCGGAATGACGGAAACAGACGATGGCCGCCTACGGTCTCTACACGCACATCCAGTCGAACAAGCGCCGGTCGGTCGCGCTGCTGATCGGCCTGTTCCTCCTCGTCTACGTGCTGGTCTATGCCGGCGCGCTGGTGGCCGAGGCGCTGTCGGCGCCGAACGCGCCGCTCGACTACTATCTGCGCGCCGCGGCCTACGACTTCGTCAAGGCTTTCCCCTTCGCCACCGCCGGCGCGATCGTCTGGATCCTCATCGCCTACAGGTTCCACCAGGCAATGATCGACGCCATCACCGGCGCTTCGCCAGTGACGCGAACCGAGGAGCCGCGGCTCTATAACCTGCTGGAGAACCTGTGCATCTCGCGCGGCATCACCATGCCGGCCCTGCGCGTCGCCGACGACGAGGCGCTGAACGCCTTCGCCACCGGCCTCAATCCGAAACAATACTCGATCACCGTGACGCGCGGCCTGATCGACACGCTCAACGACCAGGAACTCGAGGCCGTGCTCGGCCACGAGTTGACCCACATCCGCAACGGCGACGTGCGCATGCTGGTGATCGCGGTGGTGATCGCCGGCGTCGTCTCGTTCTTCGGCGAGATGATCTTCCGCCTGTTCTTCCAGGCGAGCTGGTACGGCGGCTTCGGCGGCCGCCGCTCGCGCAGTTCAGGCGACGGCGAGCGCAAGGGCGGCGGCGCGGCGGTCGCCATCATCATCGCCATCGCGCTCGTGGTGCTGGCCTGGGTGCTGGCCATCGTCATCCGCTTCGCGCTGTCGCGGCAGCGCGAGTTCCTCGCCGATTCCGGCTCGGTCGAGCTGACCAAGAACCCCGACGCCATGATCTCGGCGCTGCGCAAGATCGAGGGCCGCGGCGAGCTGGCGCACGCCAACTCCGCGGTCATGGAGATGTGCATCGACAATCCGCGCGCCGGCTTCGCCAACCTGTTCGACACGCACCCCTCGATCGAGGCGCGCTGCGACGCGCTGGTCAAGTTCGCGGGCGGCCACGACCCCGGCCCGCTGGCGCTCGACGCGCCGGAGCCGCAGGGCCGGATCGAAAGCCAAGCCGCGCCGGAAGGCCCCTGGGGCGGCGCGCCCGATCAGGGCGGCAAGCCGTTCCTGCCCGACCAGCCGCCGCTCGGCGGCGACGGCCCGTGGGGGCCGAAACGCTAGCAGTCTCTCGTGAAGGACGATCCCCGTGCCATGGCCTGAACCCATCACCCTGAAGGGCGCGCATGCCCGTCTCGAGCCGCTGTCGCAGGCGCACCGCGCCGGCCTGATCGAGGCCGTCAAGGACGGCGAGCTGTGGCGGCTCTGGTACACCGCGATCCCGGCGCCGGAGGGCATGGAGCAGGAGATCGAGCGGCGGCTGTCGCTCCAGGCGAAAGGCTCGATGCTGCCGTTCACGGTGTTCGACGCGGAAGGCCGCGTCGCCGGCATGACAACCTACATGAACATCGACGCGCCGAACCGCCGCGTCGAGATCGGCTCGACCTGGTACGCCAGGCGCGTGCAGCGCACCGCGCTCAACACCGAATGCAAATTGATGTTGTTGACGCACGCATTCGAGCGGCTCGACTGTATCGCGGTCGAATTCCGCACACACTTCTTCAACCGCGCCAGCCGCAAAGGCATCGAGCGGCTCGGCGCCAAGCTGGACGGTATCCTGCGCAGCCATCAGATCGGCCGTGACGGGGCGCTGCGCGATACCGTCGTCTACAGCATCATCGCCGGTGAATGGCCGGCGGTGAGGCAACATTTGAAATTTTCTCTGGAGAATTAAACCTTTAATCGGCGCGCCGGCGGGTGGTGGGTACAGTACTACTTCATTTCCGCTTTTCCGCAGCCATAAGATGTGAGCGGCCGCCGGCGCGCGCGATCACGCGTTCGACCGACTTCCGCGGAGCTCACAATGGCACGTCAATCCCCGTCCGAGGCCAGGGAGCGGACCAAACCCGCCTCCTTCGCGCCTGCGTCGCGCCGGCGCCTGTTCGACACCGCCATCATTGGCGACGAGCAGGCGGCAATGGGCTTCATCACCAACATCCTGGAATCCTCGACAGAATATTCGATCATCGCCAAGGACCTTACCGGCAAGATCCTGCTCTGGAACGAAGGCGCTCGGCGCCTCTACGGCTACGAGCCGGGCGAGGTCGTCGGCAAAATGAATTCCTCGATCCTGCACACGCCGGAGGATGTCGCCGCCCGCCTGCCGCAGAAAATTCTCCAGGACGCGCTGCGCGACGGCAAGTTCGAGGGCACCGTCGGCCGCCGGCGCAAGAGCGGCGAACAGTTCACCGCCCGCCTCGTCATCACGCCGCGCCGCGACCCGAACGGTAAGGCCATCGGCTTCCTCCTCATCTCCAAGGACATCTCCGACGAAATCCGCATGGCGCAGTACGCGCGCAGCCTGATCGAGGCTTCGCTCGACCCGCTCGTCACCATCAGCGCCGACGGCAAGATCACCGACGTCAACGAGGCGACCATCAAGGCGACCGGCGTATCGCGCGAGAACCTGATCGGCACCGACTTCTCGAATTACTTCACCGAGCCGGCCAAGGCGCAGGAAGGATACCGGCAAGCCTTCGCCAAGGGCATGGTGACCGACTTCCCCCTCACCATGCGTCACGCCACCGGCGGGTTGACCGACGTGCTCTACAACGCCTCGGTCTACCGCGACGAGCGCGGCAACGTGCTCGGCGTGTTCGCCGCCGCGCGCGACGTCACCGCGCAAAAGCAGGCCTCGCAATACGCGCGCAGCCTGATCGAGGCCTCGCTCGACCCGCTCGTCACCATCAGCGGCGACGGCAAGATCACCGACGTCAACGAGGCAACCGTCAAGGTCACCGGCGTCCACCGCGAAAGGCTGATCGGCACCGACTTCTCGAACTACTTCACTGAGCCGGCCAAGGCGCAGGAAGGCTATCGCCAGGTGTTCGCGCAAGGCATGGTGACCGACTATCCCCTCACTATCCGCCACGCCGACGGCGGCCTGACCGACGTGCTTTACAACGCCTCGGTCTACCGCGACGAGCGCGGCAACGTGCTCGGCGTGTTCGCCGCCGCGCGCGACGTGACAGCCCAGAAGCAGGCCTCGCAATACGCGCGCAGCCTGATCGAGGCCTCGCTCGATCCGCTCGTCACCATCAGCGCCGACGGCAAGATCACGGACGTCAACGAGGCCACCGTCAAGGTCACCGGCGTGCCGCGCGAAAAGCTGATCGGCACCGACTTCTCGAACTACTTCACCGAGCCCGAAAAGGCGCAGGAAGGCTACCGTCAGGTGTTCGCGCAAGGGATGGTGACCGATTATCCCCTCACCATCCGCCACGGCGTCGGCCGCCTCACCGACGTGCTCTACAACGCCTCGGTCTACCGCAACGAGCGCGGCGAGGTCATCGGCGTGTTCGCCGCCGCGCGTGACGTCACCGCCCAGAAGCAGGCGGAGGCGCAGATCGCCGACCAGCGCGCCAAGGAACTCGAGCGCCTGGCGGAGCTGGAGCGGTTCCAGAAGCTCACCCTCGGGCGCGAGCTGCGCATGATCGAGCTGAAGAAAGAGATCGACGAGTTGAAGAAGAAGCAGGCGTGAGCGGCCGCATGCCGGGAAACGGCTCATCATGAGCGCGAATGCCATCCTGACTGAACCGAGCGACCGGCAGGCCGAGCTCCGCGATTTCCAGCGCGCCACTCTTAATATCCTGGAGGACTCGGAGGCCGAAAAGCAGCAGTTCGCGAGCCTGCACACGGCCGTTCTGAACATTCTCGAGGATTTCGCCGAGGAACGCGGGCGCTTCGCGCTGGTGCAGACGGCACTTTTGAACATCCTCGAGGATTTCGACTCCGTGCGCGGCCGCGGCGCGCTGGTCCAGACCGCGATCCTGAATATCCTGGAGGATTTCAGCGACGAGAAGCGCCTGCTGGAGGACAGCCAGCGCGCCCTGCTCAACATTCTCGAGGACGTCGACCTCGAGCGCGCCAAGTCCGCTTCCGCCGTCAAGCGCGTCGAATCTGTGAATACCGAACTCGAGGAGTTCGCCTACGCCGCCTCGCACGACCTGAAAGCGCCGCTGCGGGTCATCGACAACGCCTCGCGCTGGCTCGAAGAAGACCTCGCCGAACATCTTACCGACGAGACGCGCGAGAACATGACGCTGCTGCGCGGCCGTGTGGCGCGCATGGAACGGCTGCTCGACGACCTGCTCGAATATTCGCGCATCGGCCGCATCACCGACGAGCGTTTCGCCGAGATGATCGCCGTGGACGAGCTGATCGGCGACGTCCTGGCGCTGCTTTCGCCGCCCGCGCGGTTCACCATCGCGGTCGACCCGGCTTTCGCCGCCGTGCGCCTGCCGCGCATGCCGCTGCAACACGTGTTCATGAACCTCATCGGCAACGCCATCAAGCATCACGACCGGCAGCTCGGCCTCATCGCGCTGAGCGTCGCCGACGCGGGCGCCTTCTATCGCTTCGCGGTTTCCGACGACGGCCCGGGCATTCCGCCGCGCTTCCACGAGCAGGTGTTCAAGATGTTCCAGACGCTCAAGCCACGCGACCAGGTCGAGGGCAGCGGCATGGGCCTCGCTTTGGTGCGCAAGAACGTCGAGGTGGCGGGCGGCAGGATCGAAGTCGACTCGCCGGCCGGCCGCGGCGCCACGTTCCGCTTCACCTGGCCGAAACGCCAGAAGCTGGGAGGCCCGGAGCCGTGAACACGATCGCGACGGCCAACAGCAGGCCGCTCAATATCCTCCTGGTCGAGGACGACGACGGCGACGCCAAGGCGATCGAGCGGGCGTTCAAGAAGGCCAAGATCGCCAACCCGATCCTGCGCGCCGTCGACGGGGTCGAGGCGCTCGACATGCTCAAGGGCGCGAACGGCAAGACGAAGCCGCCGTCGCCTTACATTCTGCTCGTCGACATCAACATGCCGCGCATGAACGGCATCCAGCTGATCGAGGCGCTGCGCGCCGATCCCGACCTGCGCCATACCGTCGCCTTCATCCTCACGACCTCGAAAAGGGACGAGGACAAGACCGCGGCCTACGACCTCAACGTCGCGGGCTACATCCTCAAGACGACGGCCGGCCACGACTTCCTCAATCTCGTGAGCCTCGTCGATTATTACTGGCGGATCGTGGAGCTGCCGTGACGCTTGAAAAGATCGAGCCGGTCAAAATTCATATCCTCATCGTCGACGACGACGCGGGCGATCGCAAGGCCCTGCGCCGCGCGCTGGAGGGCTCGGGCACCGCCGGCGATATCGTCGAGGCGGTGGATATCGAGTCGGCGCTGGCCGCCTGCGACAGCCGCGCTTTCGATTTCGCCATTGTGGATTACCGCATGCCCGGCCAGGACGGGCTGCACGGCGTCACGGCTTTGCACGCCCGCTTCCCCTTCATGCCCATCGTCATGGCCACCAGCCACGGCGACGAGGTGATCGCCGCCGAAGCGCTCAAGCGCGGCGCCGCCGACTACATCCCGAAGGCCAACATCAGGGCGCAGTCGATCCGCCGCGTGCTCGACAGCGCCATGGAGAAGGCGACGCTGCGGCGCGAGCTCGCGCGCCGCCAGGAGGAGCTGGAGAAATTCGCCGCCGTGCTGGTACACGATCTGCGCGCGCCGATCACGGCGATCCGCGCTTTCGCGCGCTATATCGACAAGGGTCTCCAGGCCGAGACGCCCAACCGCGAAACCATCGCCGGCCAGTGCCGGCAGATCGTCGAATGCGGCCGCCGCATGGATGCGCTGATCACCGCGCTCTACGAATATACCAAGGCGGATGCCGAGGTCGGCTTCGATGTGGTGGACATGCGCTCGGCGCTGGCGGAGGCGCGTTCTAATCTCGAAGCGATCATCGAGCGGCAACACGCGCGCGTCGAGCACGGCCCGCTGCCGACCGTGCTCGGCAACCTGCCGCAACTCAGCGAGCTATTGCAGAACCTGATCGGCAACGGGTTGAAATACTGCGAAATGCCCGCGCCGGTGATCGAAATCCACGCACAGCCCGAGCCGGACAATGTCTGGCGCTTCGCCGTGCGCGACAACGGCATCGGCATCGCCGAGAAGAACCGCCGGCGTATCTTCGAGCCGTTCGAGCGGCTGCACGGCACCGGCAAATACGAGGGCAGCGGGCTGGGGCTGGCGATCTGCAAGAAGATCGTCGAGCGCCACGGCGGCGCGATCTGGTGCGAAAGCAATGAGGGGCCCGGCTCCACATTCGTCTTCACCCTGCGCGGGGCGCCGGGGTACTGAGCGCCCGGCCGCCGGCGTCAATGCCCGCCGAAGGAGATCAGCGTGCGCACCGGCACGCCGAGCGCGCGCAGCTTTTCCGCGCCGCCGAGGTCCGGCAGGTCGATGACGAAGCAGGCGGCGAGCACCTCCGCGCCGAGCTGGCGCAGCAGCTTCACCGCCGCCTCCGCCGTGCCGCCGGTGGCGATCAGGTCGTCGACCAGCACGACGCGCTCGCCGGCGACCAGCGCGTCGGCGTGCATCTCGATGACGTCCTCGCCGTATTCGAGCGCGTAGGTGACGCTGACGCGCTTGTGCGGAAGCTTGCCCTTCTTGCGGATCGGCACGAAGCCGGCCGAGACCTGGTGCGCCACCGCGCCGCCGAGGATGAAGCCGCGCGCCTCGATGCCGGCGACCTTGTCGATCTTCGAGCCGGCCCAGGGCTGCACCAGTTCGTCGACCGCGCGGCGGAAGGCGCGCGCGTTGCCGAGCAGCGTGGTGATGTCGCGAAACATCACGCCCGGCTTCGGGTAGTCGGGAATGGTCCGGATCGCGTCGCGCAGACCGAGAGCGGGGTCGGGTTTATCCATAGTGCACGCTGTTCCTGTCTCGAACGCCGCAAGTCGTAGAAGAGGCGGCCTGCCGGCACAAGCCCGGCATCAGCGCAGCACCCGGCCCGCGACCGCGTCGAGCTTCTTCAGGAGCACGGGATCGCGCGCCTCGGGCGCGGTGATGAGCGCGGTGTCGAGCGCGCGGTCGGAGCCGATCGGGCAGGCCTCGTGCTCGCGGGGGAAATCGCGCGCCAGCCGCGCCACCAGGCCCTTGGCGCGCTCGGCGTTGTCGACCAGCACTTTCACGATGTCCTGCACGGTGACGGCGTCGTGCTCGGGATGCCAGCAGTCGAAATCGGTGACCATGGCGACGGTCGCGTAACAAATCTCCGCCTCGCGCGCGAGCTTGGCCTCCGGCATGTTGGTCATGCCGATCACCGAGTAGCCGAGCGACTTGTAGGTCATGCTCTCGGCGTAGGTGGAGAACTGCGGCCCCTCGATGCAGACATAGGTGCCGGCGCGGGCGAACGGGACACCCTCCTCGCGCGCGGCCTCGGCGAGGCGGATGTGCAGGCGCGGCGCCACCGGATGCGCCATCGACACGTGCGCGACGCAGCCTTTGCCGAAGAAGGACGTTTGCCGCAGATGCGTGCGGTCGACGAACTGATCGACCATGACGAAGGTGCCGGGCGGCAGCTCTTCCCTGAACGAGCCGCAGGCCGACAGCGAGACGAGGTCGGTGACGCCGGCACGTTTCAGGACGTCGATATTGGCGCGGTA
>Ga0134125_10000661_pt1 | contig 45276 bp, 26 predicted proteins | sample KB31751_FD_96464 | JGI IMG/M metagenome (GOLD analysis project Ga0134125, IMG submission 96464) | Terrestrial soil microbial communities with excess Nitrogen fertilizer from Kellogg Biological Station, Michigan, USA - KB3-175-1 | ecosystem: Environmental > Terrestrial > Soil > Unclassified ...
CTGTCGGGAATATAATTGTCCGGGTAAGAAATAAACCGGGTTTGACTATACGCCGATTGCAATGCCGACCAGTTCTTCTGAAATTCCCCTAAGGCTTTCTTCACCTCCTCTATTCCGGCTTTCTGCTGCCCCTTATCGGGACTGTCACTTTGTTTAAGTGCAAGAAGCAAACGGGGCGTAGAGATCTGAAAATTGTATAATGCCAGGGAAAGGCTCCAGTAATATTTATTTCTTCTGGAATGATCATACAGGTCCTGCAGTCTTTTTGATAAAGCAGGATACTGATCTATCTCGGCAGCCGACCTGTCCAGGCGGTCCTTATATTTCCGGCTCCAGGTACCCGGCGATTTCAAATCCGGCAGTCCGATTAATTTGGACGTATAATCAAACGATATGTTTTCCTGCCCCGCGAGCGGAGGCAGCCAATGCTCTACCCGCTTCAGACTCAGCAATGCATTGTCATCATCCAGCAGATTACCCTTTTTAAAAAGAGCTTCATACCACAGAACGGAGCCTTTCCGCAATTGCGCATGGAAGCTTAGATAATCCGGCATGGATATGCCGAACTCCCTTTGCAGCCAGGCCGCGTCGTATTCCTGCAACGAGCGGCCATTGGGAGACCAGCTATATTCGGCAGCCGCGATAAATCCACGCCAGTAATTTTCCATATGCGGTGACTTATCATCCCAGGCCGTGCAAAGCATTCCCTGGATTTTTTTTTCGGCGGCAAGTTGTATAAAGTTTTTGATGGTTATGATACCGGATGATTCCATCCCTTTATCCCGTTCTTCGGGTTGAAACAGCATCCCCCCTTCAGAATTTGTAGCCGTGGCGATCATGGCTTTCAGTCCGTGGCTTTCATACCAGTCGAGTGCACGAATATTTCCGGGCTGATTGGCCATAGAATAATTCCAGCGCATATAAACGCAGTTTTTGGGAAAATCGGTAAGCAGGCTATCGAGTTTTGGAACACCCTGCTTCCAGGCCCTGGCTGCTTCACCGGAATCCACTGCGTTACTCCAGGTGCTGGTATAAAGGCCGGCATATTGCAGGGGCATATCGTCCCAGAATATGGGAATACGATTGTTTTCTTTTGCGAATTCACAAACTCTTCTCAGCCAGTAAAGATTCAGGCTGATCAATCCTTCCTTGTCTGCCGTGGGTTTACATCGTGGACATAATCCAATATTTCCGATCTCATCTCCGCCGATATGAAGGTATTTTGAACCGGGTGTGGCCTTGATCGCATCCCGGTATAAATCGAACAATACCTGGTACGTGCCTTCATTCAAAGGACAAAATGCCCAGGGACTCCAGGGCAATTCGCGCAGTCCGGCATATTCCTCATGTTTCAGAATAAAGCTGGCGTGGCCCAGACCCTGAACCAGCGGCGTAATTTCAATATGTCTTTCCCGGGCATACCGGGTTAAGGAAGCCATTTCCTCGAGACTGATAGACTGGGGCGCTCCGACCAGCGGTTGTCGTTGATAACGAAGCTTGTCCTCGAATTCAAATACAATTGCATTGATCTTATACCTTGCCAGCCGGTCAATGCTCTCGTAATAATAGTTCATGTGATCCAGGTGATGCTTCACGTCAAAATGCACCGCTCTGTAGGAGAGCGCGGGATAATCGGTGATCCGGCAGGAGGGCACCGGCTTTTTAAAATCCATGGCATCTTCCAGCAGTTGTTCGAGGGACTGACAACCATAAAATAAACCTGCCTCTCCGGTTGCATTGATCTCCACCCCATCTTTGGAAACGGTCATCAGATAACCTTCCTCAGAAGGAAGTGAACGAATTTCTTTATCCAGGATAAGGGTGAGCGTGCCATTGCCTGCTGAATTTCCTATGGTTAGCCGTGACAGGATATTGCCCATAACCGGAGGTTTGAAATTTCCTTTAATGACTAATTGTTGCAGGCTGCCCGGTTGCAATCCTTTTCCTTTGAGCAGACTTACATTTTGTGGCTGGGGCAGAATCTTAAAAGGGCTGGGTAATTTCTCAGCAGGCAGGCTGATCCAGGAACCAAAACTAAATAGCAGGCAAACAGCCAGTGCAATTTGTTTCATCGTTACAAAAATTATTGCGGTAATTAGAAACTAAGATAGCTTATTTAATCCTTGAGTTGGAAAGCTATATAAGCGTCTCCCGAAGGAGAGCCAACTTTGCCACCTCCGCCTGCGGCAATGACAATGAACTGTTTCCCATTCACCAGATACGTGGATGGCGTAGCATAACCCGCAGCCGGTAATTTGTATTGCCACAATAAATTACCCGTTTGCTTGTCGAATATTCTGAGCTTTTCATCGCCGGTAGCGGCGATGATTACCAGCCCGCCCGCTGTGACGACGGCCCCACCCAGGTTCTGGGTGCCCGTTGGAGGAATGCCTCTTTTGGTTAAAGCAACGTATTCTCCCAAAGGTACTTTCCAAAGCAATTCCCCTTTATTCAAATCAATCGCATTCAGCGTGCCCCATGGTGGTTTAATTCCCGGATAGCCATCTTTATCGGTTAACTGAAGCCAGCCATTGTTTACGTACCGGTATTTTTTTGCTTGTGGTTTTTCCTTATTTTTTACAGACTTATTCTCAGGCTTCTTATCAAATAGAAAGTCAAGCAATTCCTTTTTGTCTTCACCGGTAATATTAGGGTAGGCAGGCATTTGCCCTCTGCCCTTCTTTAATGTATTTTCCACTTTTGCAGGCGTGAGCCTGCCCGCGAGGTTAAGCAGCGAAGGAAATACAGTCGTACCCGCGCGGTTTGCACCATGACACATGGTACAGTTGTTCATCGTGTAAATTTTTTCACCGGGTGAAGTGCTCCGATCATCTGGCGGAACCCGTTTCATTTTTAAAAACAGGGGCAGTTCGTTTGCATTAACATACAGGATACCGGTTTCCGGATCGAATGAAGCTCCACCCCATTCAATGCCGCCGCGGGTACCTGGGATCTGCACAACTCCTGCCGTATCCGGCGGCGTAAAAATCGAACCCATCCGCGCGTTGCCAATTTTTTCTTTTATGAATGCGTGGGCTGAATCTGAAATATCGGTGATGTCATTTTCAGAAAAAGATTGCCTCACAAGGGGTCCGGGTTTTACGGGAAATGGCTGCGTGGGCCAGGCCGCTTCTCCGGGTAATGTAGATTTTCCAACCGGTCTTTCTTCGATGGGAAACAGGGGTTTTCCGGTAGTCCGGTCAAACAAAAAAATCATACCCATTTTAGTCAGCTGTGCTACGGCATCGGTGGTAGTATTTTCATGCTGTACCGTTACCAATGTCGGCGGCGCCGGTAAATCATAATCCCAGAGATCGTGGTGAACCAGCTGATAATGCCATTTACGGGTACCGGTCAATGCATCCAGGGCGAGCAGGCAATTACCAAAGAGATTTTCTCCTTTGCGATTACCCCCGTAAAAATCAAAAGCCGGTGAACCCAGGGGAATAAAAACGATTCCCCGCGCTTCATCAACGCTCATTCCCGCCCAGGCATTTGTTCCGCCCACTTCTTTATAGGATTCCTTATCCCAGGTATTATATCCTGGCTCTCCGGGTTGAGGTATAGTATGGAAGGTCCATTCAATTTTACCTGTCAGGGTGTTATAGGCTCTGACAAAACCTGGCGCCGCATTATATCCTTCCTCCAGCGCGGTGCCCTGTATCAGCAGATTTTTATAAATTATTCCCGGGGACGTGGACCATACAGAAAGCCTGGCAGGGTCTCTGCCCAATCCAATGCGGAGATCTATTTTTCCATTGGTTCCGAAGTTGGTAACCCGTTCTCCATTATCTGCATTCAATGCATAAACATAAGGACCGGCAGAAAAAAATATCCGCTTGTCCCCTTTCCCATTGGTCCAATAAGTAACGCCCCGGTTTACGCCTGATGCATCCTGTGCATTAAAGGGATCGAACCGCCATTTTTCCTTACCTGTTGCCGGATCAAGCGCAATCAATTTTAGTTGCGGGGACGTTACATACATCAATCCATTCACAACAATAGGATTGCATTCCATTGTCGAGCGGTTGCCTTCACTTGCATCTCCGGTATGGTAGGTCCAGGCAAGCTCCAGCTTTCCGAGGTTGGATTTATTGATCTGGTTTAAAGCAGAATAACCGGTGCTGCCTTTATCACCTCTGTAAACAGACCATGTTGTATACGGCTTATCAGCCTGTTTGCAGGAAATGAAAACAGCCGTCGTTAAACAGTAAGCCGAAATTTTTTTTACGAACTTTGCAGCGATTGAGTGCTTTATTTCGTTATTCATAATAACCGATGTTGGGTGCGAAATAAAATCTACCGTAATGCAAGTCCGCAGCGGATTTGATTTTCTTTATATTGATCTGATACCGAAAATTTGCTAAGTTAAGAATTGCTGTTAAAAATTCATTCACCAGGGGTGGTCCGGTTCTAAACATTAAACAGCTATCTGCGCCCGATCGGAGGAAGACGGCTTTATTATTGGCTCAAATAAAGGTTACGCAGACTTGCTGATTTTCTCCTCCCCAATGCGGAGGCGGATTAAGGGTAGATGCGGACTCAGAAGCCAGGAACTTGCAACAGCAGCGTCTAAAATATTAAACCCGGGCCTGCGAATTACAGCCCTTTTACAATCGCCAGCACTTTTTCAACATGGGCGGCGGGTGAAACGTGATCGGTTGCTGATGAAAAGACCGCTACAATTTTGTCTTCTTTATCGATGACAAAAGTGGTTCAATGCTTTCCGGTAAAAAGGATTCTTCAGTGTTTTTTCTGTGACAAGATCTACATTCTTTTTCAGGAGATCTTCTAATGCATGTGCGAGGGTGAAATAATTATTGGCGTAAGTTTCATAATCCATGCTTTCCGGGAAGCTGATGATGAAATCAACATCGCTATCCTCACGCATAGGCCCTTTTACCGCGCTTCCGAAGGCAAATGCCCGGTTCACACCGTAGTATTGCATGAGTCTTCTGACCTGGGGCAGAGGATGTTGTAATAAATCGTTCACATATGTTACGCATCGAATACGGCCAATTATCGCCCGTATCCTCGTTTTGTGAACCGGAAGCGATTCGAACGCTTGGCCTGCTGCTTAGAAGGCAGCTGCTCTATCCAACTGAGCTACCGGTCCTTATTCGCGCAAAAATAATGGTTTTAGGCTAAGTTCTATGGCGACATAGCAATTAAGGGCGCGTTTGAGAAAGCGGAGGGCAACAGGCGGGCGAATGTAAAGATTGCCAAATCATTCGCTCCAAAGGGAAATGGCTTCAAAAGTGAAGTAAATTTGTGCGATGAAGGATAATCGGTTGAAATTCTATTCAAGCGAAGCGGAGGCGGAGAGGGCGAAGGCCCGACGGGCTGCCCGCCGCACCTATACAGAACGGTTTTATCTGCTTATGGAGCTAATTAAGGTTTCTGCAATGATTTCCTCTGCGAAAAAAATAAAGAACTCAAACAACTGATTTATTCATGGATGTTTTCGATGCCGGCGGCAGGACGCCCCCCAATCCTTGAATTTTCCCCCCAACAAACGTACCTTTGCCCCTTCAAAAACTATCCCCATGATCAGAGCGAATAATGTCACCCTTTCTTTTGGCAAACGTGTGCTGTTTGATGAAGTGAACGTTTCTTTCACCAAGGGGAATTGCTATGGGGTGATCGGGGCGAACGGCGCGGGGAAGTCCACTTTTCTGAAGATCCTTTCCGGGGAAATTGAGCCGAACAAGGGCAGTATTGAAATTACCCCCGGGCTCCGCATGGCCGTGCTGAAGCAAAACCATTTCGAATTCGACAACCAGACCGTGCTCAATACCGTGCTCATGGGGTACAAGAAAATGTGGGATACCATGCAGGAGCGCGACGCCATCTACGCCAAAGCGGATTTTACCGAGGCCGACGGCCTCCGCGCCGGCGAACTGGAAGGTGAATTCGGTGAAATGGGCGGATACACGGCGGAAAGCGATGCGGCCTCACTGCTGAGCGACCTGGGGGTAAAAGAAGCCCTGCACAGCACGCTGGTAAAAGACCTTTCCGGGGCCATGAAAGTGCGGGTGCTCCTCGCCCAGGCCATCTTTGGAAATCCGGATATCCTTTTACTGGATGAACCGACGAATGATCTGGACGTGGAAACCATCAACTGGTTGGAGAATTTCCTGGCCGGGTATGAGAATATCGTGATCGTGGTTTCGCATGATCGTCACTTTCTGGATGCAGTATGCACCCACGTGGCGGATGTGGACCGGCAGAAGATCAAGGCTTTTACCGGGAACTATACTTTCTGGTACGAATCTTCCCAGCTCATGGCTCGCCAGATGGGCGATAAGAATAAGAAAACAGAAGATAAACGCCAGGCCCTGCTGGATTTCATCGCCCGCTTCTCTGCCAATGCCTCCAAATCCAAACAGGCCACTTCCCGTAAGAAAGCCCTGGAAAAACTGACCATCGAAGAAATTGAACCTTCCAACCGCCGCTACCCTGGCATCATTTTCAAACAGCAAAGAGAAGTGGGCAACCAGATCCTGAATGTGGAAAAGCTCAGGAAGACGGCCGATGATGGTACCCTGCTTTTTTCCGATATCAGTTTCAGCCTCAATAAGGGAGATAAAGTCGCCCTGGTGAGTAAAAACCCCCTGGCGCTGACCAGTTTTTACGAGATCGTCACCGGTAAAATGCCTGCCGACCGCGGGCGTTTTGAGTGGGGTACTACGGTTACCAATGCTTATCTGCCGAACGACAACCAGCAGTTCTTTACCGATAAGAACCTCAACCTGATGGACTGGCTCCGCCAGTTCGTTCCGCCGCATGTGACCGACGTGGATGAACCCTTTCTCCGGGGTTTTCTCGGAAAAATGCTGTTCAGCGGAGACGAGGTAATGAAGAAAGTGGGCGTGCTCAGCGGGGGCGAAAAAGTGCGTTGCATGATCAGCCGCATGATGCTCCAGGATCCCAATGTGGTATTGCTGGATGAACCCACCAACCACCTCGACCTGGAATCCATCCAGGCTTTCAACGAAAGCATGAGTAATTTCAAAGGCGTGGTGATGCTCACTTCCCATGACCACACTTTCCTCGAAACCGTGGCCAACCGGGTGATCGAACTCACGCCTTCCGGCGCGATCGACCGGCTGAGTACTTTCGATGAATACCTGAACGACGAACGCGTAAAACAACTCCGGGAAGAGATGTACACAGGCGGAAAATTAGTAAACGCATAAATCAAGAACTTGGATTATATCGTCCCAGCGCAAACCCGTATCGGTCATGTTCACCTCAAAGTGGCGGACATTCCGCGAGCTCTCGGGTTCTACCGGGACCTCCTGGGCTTTGAGATCACGGAATGGTATGGTTCCAGCGCGGTTTTCCTCTCAGCCGGCGGCTATCATCATCATATCGGCCTGAATGACTGGTACAGTAAGAATGCAGCGCCGGCCCCCCAGCATGCAGCCGGTTTGTTTCATACAGCTATTCTTTATCCCACGCGCAGAGACCTGGCTTTTATCCTCGAACGTCTGCTCAAAGCCGGTTACCCGCTTAGCGGAATGGCCGACCACGGCGTATCGGAAGCTATCTATCTGAATGATCCGGACGGGAACGGAGTGGAACTGTATTGGGACAAACCAAAAGATCAATGGCCGAAAGATGAAGATGGGAATTTAAAAATGGTAACTGAAGCCCTTGACAGCAAGGGGCTGCTGGATGAGCTTAAGGTTTCAGCTGCACAATAAATGCCTTGTTTCCGCATTTTAAGAAAAACCAAATTCTTTGACCAAAGGGCTGCTTATAGGGTTGATTTTCTGTGGGTTGTTGAATAGAGCGCTGGCCCAGCGGCCCGGCTCCCGGCCTCCCCCCACAATTAACAAGATCAGCTCCAACCTGCACAAAAAATTCATTCCCGTTACTGCCGGCGTTCAAAAGCTGGATTCCCTGAGTCTGGTGCCCGGCACGTTTGTCGTTACCGGAATCGCTGACAGCCTCTACATGATCGACTATGTTCATTCCACCCTGACCTGGATCAGAAAGCCAAACCTGGACAGTGTATATGTTCAGTACCGCAGTTTTCCCTACCAGCTGAACGGCGTGGTGCAAAGGCTCAGTTATGAAAAAGTGATGGACCGGTTCATCATTGCACCTTCCGTATATAATAAGGATAAGAACGACAACGGGGATTTTTTCAACTTTGGCAATATCAATTATAACGGAAGCTTCGGAAGAGCGATTTCTTTTGGAAACAGCCAGGACGCCGTGGTCACTTCCAACCTCAATCTGCAGATCAGCGGATACCTGGCCGACAGCATCCAAATCGCCGCCGCGATTACCGATAACAATATTCCCATCCAGCCCGACGGCACTACCGCGGAATTAAATGATTTCGACCGCATCTATCTGCAGTTCAAAAAAAAGAACTGGGCCCTGAGCATGGGCGATATCGACCTGCGGCAGACAGAGAATTATTTTCTGAATTTTTATAAACGTTTGCGCGGCGGATCATTCGAAACAGTGAATAAAATTTCAGACCATATAACCAACAAAACCCTGATCAGCGGTGCAGTAGCCAAGGGAAAGTTTACCCGGAATGTTTTTCAGGGGCAGGAGGGGAACCAGGGACCCTACCGTTTGCAGGGAGCGAATAATGAACTGTATTTTATTGTGCTGGCAGGAACGGAAAAAGTATATATCGACGGACAATTACTGCAAAGAGGAGAGGACCAGGATTATGTGATCAACTACAATACGGCGGAACTAACGTTTACGCCTAAACGCATGATCAGCAAGGACAGCAGGATTCAGGTCGAATTTGAATATTCCAACCAGTATTACCTGAATGCGAACCTCTATCTCTATGATGAAGCACAGATCGGGAAGAAGCTCCGGCTCCGGCTGGGCGCATTCAACAATAGCGACGCGCGCAATTCGCCGATCACCCAAACCCTGGATGCCGGCAGAAAAAAATTCTTAAACGGTGTGGGAGATAGTGTGAACCAGGCTTTCTACCCCCTGGCGCCAATCGATACGGCCGGCGCGGGAAAGATCCTTTACCGGAAAGTGGATACGGTTTACCTGGCTGCCAATGGTTTGTACACGCACGATTCTGTGTATGTCTTCTCCTCAGACCCGGCTTACAAACTGTACAATCTTTCTTTTGTGAATGTAGGCGCGGGCAAGGGCGATTACGCGCCCGATCCGAATGGGATCAACGGCAATGTGTACCGGTGGCTGCCTCCGGGCGCCAGTGGAAAATCAGGACAGTTTGAAGCGGCCGAGTTCCTGGTCACGCCCAAAACCCAACAGGTGATTACCCTGGGAGCTGATTATAACCTGAGTAAGGAAACTTCGGTAACAACAGATATTGCCCGCAGCAGGTTTGATGTGAATACACTTTCCGGGATCGACAAGGGTAATGATGTCGGAAACGCCATCAAAACAACGCTGAAGAATTTACATCCTTTTAAAAATTCATCCAAAGGCCTGGAACTGGGTACTTCTCTTGCCTATGAGTATGTGGATGCACGTTTTCAGCCGCTGGAAAGACTGCGCCCTGTGGAATTCCTGCGCGACTGGGGCCTGCCCCTGCAACAGCCGCAGGCCAATGAGACTTTTTACAATGCAGCGCTGAAGCTGAGCAATAAAAAGAAAAATGAAATCCGTTATGAGTTGGCGGGCTATAACCGCGGCAGCTCTTTCAACGGCATCCGCAATACGATCGGACATGCCACGGATCTTGCCGGCTGGCGTTTTAACGACCAGCTGAGCTGGACGACCGACCGGGGTGATATCAATAACGGATACCTGCTTCGTCCTTCGGTAGATATTTCGAAGACCCTGAAGCAGCTGAAAAACTATACAGTCGGATTCAATTACTCTCTCGAAAAGAATGAACAAAGAAATAAGATCAGCGATTCTGTTTCCTTCGACAGCTATTCTTTTTCCATTGTTCAGGCTTATTTAAAATCCCCGGAGAAAAATCCGAATAAATGGGGCGCAACGTATTTCTACCGGGAAGATGCCTATCCCTTCGGCAAAAACCTGGCGCGTGCGGATCGGAGCCAGAACATTAATGTGTATACGGACCTGACAAAAAGCAAACATGAACAGGTCCGTATCAATGCAACCTACCGGAGCCTGCAGGTGATCAATGCAGCGGTTACTACACAAAAACCGGATAACAGTCTGCTAGCCCGCGCGGAGTACAGTATGAATGAATGGAAGGGAATGGTCGCGGGAAACGCATTGTATGAAGTGGGTTCGGGCCAGGAACAGAAACGTGCCTATACCTATATTTCCGTTCCGGTGGGCACCGGGCAATACACCTGGATTGACCTCAATAAAGATGGGGTGCAGCAGCTCAATGAATTTGTGATTGCACAATACGCCGATCAGGCAAATTTCATCCGGATCTTTACGCCTACCAACGATTATGTGAAAGCCAACTACAGCACTTTTAATTACAGTGTGATGTTAAATCCTCGGATGCTGCTGGGTGCTAAGGCCACCGGATTTAAAAAATTCCTCTCGAATCTGTTTCTGCAATCCTCCCTTCAGCTGAGCCAGAAAGAACAGGCGCATGGATTTATTCAGATGAATCCATTTAAAGCGCCGTTGAATGACACTTCACTGATTACCCGTTCATCCGTGCTGGTCAATTCCTTTTCCTATAATAAGATGAATTCGAAATGGGGATTTGATGTCAGCAATAACCAGAATATTTCGAAATCGCTTTTAACCTACGGTTATCAGACCCAGTCGCTCAGGGAGTGGAACCTGCGCACGCGCTGGAATATCTCCCGTTCTTTTCTGCTCACTTCCACTTCAAAGAAAGGGATCAATTATTTATTTACCAGCAGTTCCAATTTCGACAACAGCAATTATAGCGTGAACCAGTATTCGGTTGAACCGGATATCAGTTTCACGCGGCGCGCCAACCTGCGCATCACCCTGGGTTACCGGTATGCCGAAAAAAAGAACGCGGCGCAGTACGGCGGGGATACTTATTATTCAGGTTCCATCAATACCGATGCAAAATATAACCTGGTATCGAATACTTCCCTCCAGGCCAAATTCACCTACAGCGATATTCATTATACCGGCAATACCAACAGTACGGTCAGCTATATCATGCTGGACGGCCTGCTGCCCGGCAAAAACTATCTCTGGAACCTCGACCTTACAAAAAAGCTGGGAAATAATCTGGAACTCAGCATTCAGTACGAAGGACGCAAGCCCGGCGAAGGCCATACGATCCATACCGGGAGGGCTTCGCTACGCGCAATTTTATAAGAAATTTTTCATGCGCCGGATCGATGTTGGGAAATTTTTACCCCATCCTGATTACGAACTGCCAGCGACGAACTAACCTTCCGCGTCCTGATTTCCCCCGCAATTACTCAAACGTTTTCGTAAATAAATTGTTAAGATATGAAAACGATTCCAGTTTTTTTTGCCAAGTTTGGGACTGCTATAATTTAAACCGAAAACTGCTTGCGTATGATACAGACCCACCATCTGCGGATAAGATTCACATTATTTGCACTGAAGCTCCTCCCACTCTTACTCTGTTTTCCCTTATTTTCCCTGGCTCAATTGAAAACGATTTCAGGAATGGTGACGGACGAATCAGGCAATCCCGTACCGGATGTTTCCGTGATCGTGCAGAATACGAAAACAGGAACCAAAACGGACGCTAACGGACATTATTCCCTTCAGGCTGCCCCGGGTGCAACAGTTGTTTTTTCTTCCACCAATACGGAAACGGCTACGGTCGTGATTGGAAACAACAATGTGTATGATATCGGGCTGAAATTAAAAGTCGGCGGTCTGTCGGACGTGGTGGTCGTGGGTTACGGACGACAAAGAAAAGTAAACCTTGTCGGCGCAGTGTCAACGGTAAACGTAGACCAGAAAATGACCGCACGCGCTTTGCCCAATATCACCGCCGGACTGAGTGGTCTGGTACCGGGGCTGGCAGCTACGCAAACCACCGGCATGGCCGGCAGTAATGGCGCCTCCCTGCTCATCCGGGGTCTCGGAACTTCCAATAACAGCGATCCCCTGATCGTTGTGGATGGAATGCCCGATGTGGACATCAACCGCGTGAACGTAAATGATATTGAATCCATATCCGTTTTGAAAGATGCCACTTCCGCTTCCGTTTACGGATCCCGGGCCGCCAACGGCGTCATCCTCATCACCACCAAATCCGGTAAGGGAATGAAAAAAACGGTGGTGACCGCCAGCGCGAATATGGCGCTCGAAAAACCAACCAAAAGTTTTGCCTTCATGGCGGACTATCCCCGCTCCCTGACGCTGGAACAAAGAAGGGCTGCGACCAATACTTTGCCCTCGAACCAGCTGTATAAAAACGGCACCATCGATCAATGGATGGCGCTTGGCATGATTGATCCCCTGCGTTATCCGAATACGGACTGGTGGAATGTCATCATGCGGGAAGGCTCTTTGCAGGATTACAATGTTTCTGCAGTGGGTGGCGGCGACAAATCGAATTTTTTTGCTTCCGTGGGCATGAAGAATGAGGAGGGATTGCAGATCAACAACGATTATAATCAGTACAATGCCCGCTTTAATTTTGATTACAAGCTGCGCAACAATATGAACACGGGTATCCGCTTCAACGGCAACTGGTCAAAATTCAACTATGCCCTGCTGGAAGGATACACGGATCCTACGGCAACCAATACGGCCGGCTTCGATATGCAATATGCGATTGCCGGAATAACACCTTATGATCCGGTTTCGGGAAATTACGGCGGCGTAATGGCTTATGGAGAAGATCCGCAGGCATATAATCCGTATACGGTTTATGTAAATTCGCCGAATCATCAGGAACGCCAGGAAGCCAATGCCAGCATGTACTGGGACTGGACGCCGGTAAAGGGATTGACAGCCGGTGTGGACTATGCACTCAATTATTACAATCAGTTTGCCTGGACTGCCAATATGCCCAACCAGGCCTTTAATTTCCAGACCAACTCCTTTGGCAGCCGCGTGTATGTCGGACCCAATGCAGGGGTTTCCAACAACACCAATACAGGCTATAAAACACTCATGAATGCCCGGTTGAACTATCATACCAATTTTGGAGGCAATCACGATGTGTCCGCGCTGTTTGTGTACAGCGAAGAATACTGGTACGACCGGTTTCAGGGAAGTTCCAGGAATGACCGCCTCTTTCCAACCCTGCATGAAATTGATGCGGCATTAACAGATATACAGAGCACCGGCGGAAATTCCAGTACGGAAGGACTTCGTTCCTATATCGGCCGTGTGAATTACACGGCATATAATAAATACCTCCTGGAAGCAAACTTCCGCGTGGACGGCTCTTCGAAATTTGCGGAGGGCCAGCAATATGGATTCTTCCCTTCGCTCGCATTGGGATGGAAGTTTACAGAAGAAAATTTCCTGCGGCCCTTCCTCAGCAAATTCTTAAGCAATGGAAAGCTGCGGGCTTCCTATGGAAGTCTGGGTAATAACAGCGGCATCGGCCGGTATGAGCAGCAGCCAACGCTGGAAGCAAATAATTACATTATTGCGAACGGTGTAACCCGGGGATTTGTCAACACCAAACTGATCAACAAGAACCTGAGCTGGGAAGCAACCAATGTGTTCGACCTCGGCCTGGAACTGGGCTTCCTCGACAACCGCCTGACCACGGAATTTGATTATTACGACCGGCTGACTACCGGGCTCGTGCGGCCTTCCGATTTATCGATCCTGCTAACGGGCGCGTTCGACGCACCCCGCACCAATATCGGCAAAGTAAGGAACCGCGGTTTTGAAGGAACCATTTCCTGGAAAGATCATGCGGGTGCGTTTAATTATGGAATCAGTGTGAATGCTTCTTATAACCGGAACAGACTGGAAGAATGGAATGAATTTATTGCGCGCGGCGCCACAACCAGCGGCAATAATATTTTTCTCGATATGCCCTACAATTTCCTGTATGCATACCAGGATGCAGGCATTGCACAAACCTGGGCAGACGTATATAATGCAACGCCACAGGGAGCTTCCCCCGGCGACCTGCTGCGCAAGGATCTCAACGGCGACGGCCGTATAGATGGGAACGATCAGAAAGCATATCCCAATATCCAGCGCGACCGGCCCACAGCCTATTTCGGATTGAATGGTTATGTTTCCTGGAAAGGAATTGATCTCGGTTTTCTTTTTCAGGCTTCAACCGGGCGGAAGGACTTTTGGCTGAACGCATTTAATAACGTCAATTTCGGAACGAGCCGCTATGCAACCACCTGGGATCACTGGAATAATCCCTGGTCGGTGGAAAACCGCGGCGGCGCATGGCCAAGGATGGGTGGCAACGGGAATAATACAACGACCACTACTTTCTGGCTGGATGATATGAGCTATATCCGGTTGAAAAATCTTCAGCTGGGTTATACCATTCCGCAAAAGATTTATAATAAACTCGGTATTACCAGTTTACGGATAGCAGGTTCGGCAGAAAACCTGCTGACCATTACGTCGTACCGCGGGCTCGATCCCGAAAAGGATGGAAATAACAATAATCTCTATCCCATCAATAAAGCTTATTCGCTTTCCATTCAACTGGTATTTTAAACTGCTTAATTATGAAAAAGACAAGACTGATTTCTTCGATACTGCTGATTACCATACTGGGTGGATGCATGATATTACAGATCTCCTGCAGAAAAAACCTGCTCGATCAGCAGCCGACCACCGAATTGCCCGCCAACGCTTTCTGGAAAACGGAAGCTGATGCGGTTTCCGGACTGATGGGTTTGTATGCTGCAGCAAGACCCTGTTTCGACCGAGATTATTATTTCGACGGACAGGGAGAGTATGTCCGGGCCCGCGGCACCAGCACAACCAGCGGCAACCTTTCAAGGGGAGATGCTTATAACGGCGGAAATTATAATCCCTCCGGCTATGCGGGATCATTCGATAAAATGTACAGGTATCTCTACGGGGCCGTGAACCGCGCCAACTATGTCATCGACAATGTGAATAAAATGGAGGCTGGCACAACGGGAACCACCGATGTGCTGGAAACCATTAAAGGAGAATCCGCCCTGCTGCGCGGGATGGCTTATTTCAAACTCATTTCGATGTGGGGCGATGTTCCCTACTTTACCAACGTAGTAAGTGAAAACCAGGCAGTGTCAGATTTGGCACGCACTCCCATCGGCCAGGTAAAGGATTCCATCCTGGCCGATTTTAATTATGCATTTGACAAACTGCCCGAGCATGCAGCTGAGCTGGGCAGGGCCTCAAAGCCGGCAGCGCTCGCCTTTCGCGGTAAGCTGGAACTCTACTGGGCTTCCTGGAATAAGAACGGATGGCCCGAACTGGAAGGATTTACACCCAGTGCAAGCGAAGCAACAGCTGCTTATACTGCGGCCGCTGCAGATTTTAAATCGGTAATAGATAATTATGGCCTGAGCCTTTACATGAACGGCGAACCCGGTGATATAGATTCTCTCGGCAAAGCGGATGTTCTTCCCAATTATTACTACCTGTTTACTCCCAAGGCAAACGGCAATTCTGAAATGATCATGGTGTTCACCCACGGGGGAACCGGCACCGGCCAGGGCGAGGAACTGATGCGTGATTTTGCGGGACGTTCCCACGAAGGATCCCAGTGCTGGGTTGCGCCACGCTATGAAATCGCAGACCGGTACCAGTCAACCATTACCGGTGATTTTGTAACCCCGCTGATTCCCATGAACCCCACCACCGATCCCACGGCCAGGACCGCGCCCAATTCTGCGGTTAACCCGGACAGTTACCGGAACCGGGATTACCGCATGAAATCCACCATCGAATGGGATTATGAAATGAGCATCGGCATGGCCTCCCTGAAGTCCACCGGCTTCGTTCCGTTTATTTATAAAACCTGGGCAGGACATGTAACAATCGATGGCACGCCATATATCACCTATAACACAGACGGATGCAATTCAGGATATGTGTTTCGCAAATTTGTCCGCAACTATGCGGGGCAGGGGAGAAGCGATGGCGACTATGCATGGCCCGTTATGCGACTGGCCGATGTTTACCTGATGTATGCGGAAGCAACCAACGAAGTGAATGGTCCACAGATGGATGCCATTGATCTCGTGAACAAAGTGCGGCACCGCGGAAACCTGCCGGCACTGGATCCTTCCAAAACGGCCGACTATCAAACTTTTTTTGATGCGATTGAACAGGAAAGGATTGTGGAACTGATCGGGGAAGGACAGCGTTCATTCGATCTGCGCCGCTGGAGGGCATTGGAAAGAGTATGGGGACCTCCCGGCAGTCCGGGTGTATGGCGGATCGATACCCAGGGAGCCAACCAGCAAAGATATTTTCAGAATACTTCCGACCGCGAGTATGCGCAGGATTATATTTTCCGGATTCCGCCCAGCGAACGGGACAAGAACCCGAACCTTACCCAGAATATTCCCTGGAGATAAAGCTTAAAACGGAAACCTTTTATATCTAATACGTAAAATAATGAAGAAGCATATCAATATCGTCCTGATCCTTTTAGTGGCGGCCTGCACCTGGTCAGCCTGCAAAAAAGATTTTCCGGTGGATGAAGACGGACTGCTCATTACCACAAGGCAGGAATGTTATGTAAGCAGTTTTGAACTGCTCGGAACCGATTTTGTTACCGTGCGGGTGGGTGCAGCGGTTATTGATACAACCGCGCAGACGATTGATGTGACCGTGCAGTTCGGTACGGATTTGAAAAATCTGTATCCGCAGTTCACGCTGGCGAGCGACTGCAAACTGGATCCCAAGATTACCGGTAAAGTTGATTTTTCCGATCTCGCGCACCCAAAAGTATATACGGTGATATCCGGCAACCGGCAGATTAAAAAACCATACAGTGTCAATATCACTGTACAGCCGCGGCAGTAATTGTTAAACTCAAAACTCATTATAATGCAACGCAGAAAAATATATCATTACTCCTTTTTACCGGCGGCTTTACTGCTATTGGTAGTTGCCTGCAAGAAACAGGAATATGCACTGCCGACACCAAAGGATGTTTTGCAGAATGACTGCATCAAGCGAACCCTGGGCCCCAATATTGTCGGCCAGAAGATCGAATTTGCCTATGCCATGGCCATACTGCCGGCCAAAGGAAAACTTGTTTCTGCTGAAGTGGAAGCTTCCATTGCCGGCGCTCCGGGCACCTACATGGAAAATAAATCTTACTATACAGACCAGGGCGGTGTTGATGTAGGAATTCCCATCGGCGATTCATCCGTTACCAAAGGCACCAATACAGCCGTTACTTTTACAACAGACACTTTCGCCACAACGCTCCGCTATTACTACGTGATACCGGATGAGGCCCGCGGCAAAACAGTGAATTTTACTTTCACAACCAAAAGTAGTAACGGCGAAACGGCCAGTTTCTCCATGGGACCCTATACAATTGCGAAAATGGATATGGTGCGTAATCTGAAAGTGAGTACGGATAAGATGGCTTATATTTCTATTGCAGACATGACCGTTTATGATTCCACTGCTGCGGCCGCCAATCCGGACAAGATTGATCTGGTATATGTGTACCGGAAATTTGACAGCAGCGCGTTTAACCACGCGCTGGTTTCTCCGGCTGCGGATACAAATTATCTTCCCGGCGTGATGCTGCCCGCGGGCGTCAGCAGAAATTCGAAGCTGATAAAAGTATTTAACCTGCAGGACTATAACCTGGCGCTCCTGCAATACGGTATTTATATTGACGACGTTGATTTTCAGAAACTTGATTTTACCAACGCTCCGGACTATGCTATTAATCTGAAGGCCGAGGCCGGCGCATGGATAGAGACCGCGGATGCTAAATACCGGGCCTATATCTATATCAATTCGGTAAAAAGTGACGGAACTGCGGTCATCAGCATAAAACGACTTGCATTATAATTGATCTGGTATGAGGCTGATCCATTTTGCGCTTGCTGCCTTTGCTGTGCTTACCCTCTGTTTACCACAAAAGAGTTCGGCGCAACCATTTGTTCATCCGGGTATTGATCAGCGATTACAGGATCTGACCTATATGAAGAAATTAGTGCTGGACGGCACGCAGCCCTGGAAGGGCGCTTTTGACAGGTTACTGGCCGCCGCCGATACAAACTTTGTGGTGAAGCCATACACCCACGTGCTTCGCGGACCGTATGGTAAACCCAATATCGGCGGCGATGACCTGTCGCGCAGCGCCGGCATGGCTTATAACTGTGCGCTGGTTTGGTATATCACCCATAAGAAGGTATACGCCGATAAAGCGATTGAGATACTGAATGCCTGGTCCCCGGTATTGTGGGATCTTGATTATAACGATGCCAAACTGCTGGCGGCATGGACGGGTCATGTGCTTTGCAATGCGGCAGAGATCTTACGCTATTCCGGTTCCGGCTGGCTGCAAAATGATATCGGCAGTTTCACAAACATGCTGCTGACAGTATATTATCCGCTGATACGGTATTATTATCCGCAGGCCAACGGCAACTGGGACGGGGCTATCATTCATACCATCCTGTCCATCGCCATATTCACGAACGATCGCAAAATGTTTAATAATGCGGTTGATCATTTTCTGCATGGGCCCGTGAACGGCAGCATTTTTAAATATATTTATCCCAGCGGCCAGTGCCAGGAAACCATGCGCGATCAGGGCCATGTGCAACTGGGCCTTGGTGAATTTGCGGGCGCCGCACAGGTTGCCTTTACGCAGGGGACGGATCTTTTTTCCGTCGGAAATAACCGGATCGCACTCGGCTATGAATATACCGCCCGCTTTTTGCTCGGCGAAGAACCGTACAGTTATGGAAAGAAGTCCGAAAGATCCAGAATCCTTCGTGACGATTATGAATATGTTTACCGGCATTATACCGCAATGGGTGTCGATATGCCCTGGACAAAAAAAGCGGCAGATTCCATAAGGTCCAAAGCTTCCCGTAGTATATTGACGGCCGTTCGTGCGCCCGCAGGGAAACCGGCAATAAGAAAGGGCGCGCCTGAAATCAGCACGACCGGTTATATTGCCGGGGCCGGCGCTGCTACAGCTGTAAAAATTCCGGATGATGCCATCATCGTTTCACCTGGCCAGTCTGTTCAGGAAGCCCTGGATTCCGCGGCAGTGAAAAAGAGTTGGGTACTGGTAAAAAACGGCATCCATAGTTTTCCGCACACATTAAAGATTCCAAGTGGCGTAACCCTTTGCGGAGAAGGAGAAGGCACAATATTATTTCTCGATCCCGCTTCGGGTGAACGGGAGGCAATGATCAATGCAGACAATGATCTGCATGATATTACAATCCGCGATCTGGTAATAGAAGGTTCCAACAAGACCGATCCTGGCACCGATCCGAACAGCCGGCGTTCTTACCGGGGAGGCTATAACCGGGGCGGCATTCTTTTCCGTTCTTCGAAAGAAGGAGAGATGCAGCATCTGAATTTTCTGCATGTCACGATTAGAAACTGCACGTACAGCGGCCTGTCCATCAGTGGCGCAGGGGATGTCCGGATCACCGGTTGTGATTTCACGGAAAATGGAGTAAGCGTACCGCCGGGCCAACGACTCCTGCACAACCTCCTCCTTCTGCACTGCACGGGAGTAAACATCAAAGACAGCCGGTTCGACACATCCCCCTACGGATGCGGGATTGCGCTGGATCACTGCCGGAACACAGCCGTGAGCAACTGTGAAGTGGCGCGCAACGGATGGTATGGGATGCTCATTACGGAAAGTAAAGATATTTCAGTAAGAGACAACCTCATCGAGGGAAATGACCGCAGTGGTATCATGATCGAATTTCTTCAGAACGGATCCGAAAATATAACGGTCAGCCATAACCGCATCCATTTTAATGCGGGTTGGGGACTGGAATCCTACGCTGCTAAAAACGCGGGTATAACCGCCAATCAATATGCAGGCAATGGGGATCATGTTGCACAGGAGAAGATCAGCGCGGAGAAGCTGATTGGGATGGAGTGAATCACCATTCCCCTACAGGCTTCGCTCTTCCTGTCTTCACTTTGCCTTTCTCTCCATGAAATACAACAATGATATTGGTTTTGCCGGAGCTGGTCAGGTGAATGCTTAATTTCTGAACGCCTTTGTTGGGATTGTTTTCACTGGGCTGGGGCGAAGCCGGCAACGGTTTGGCGTCCATTACCGTGAATACCGCATTTGCAGGCGCGACAATTGTGGCAATATATTTCTTTCCGTGCTGACTCAATATAGCGGATTTTTTATCACGACTTAGCTTAATGGATGCGCGGGTATGGGCAAACCAATAGACATCAGCCGGGTTTTGATTACTGATCTCATCGGCGATAACAACGGACTGCCGATTTCCGGTTAGCGCAATACCGCGTTTCACAGAAGATCCGCCGGCCGCATAAGCAGGTGTGAGGTCCATGATGGCATAGCTTTCATCACCGGTACCCTCCGCCCTGGTTACTTTTGTGTCAGCCAGCGGATCCTGATCGGGCTCCCTGCCCGGATTTATTACCAGCGTATTATGGCCCTCTGCGCGGGTGCGGTAATAGGTCCACCGACGGCCATGGGCGCCGGAATTAAAATACTCCGGTATGTTATAATTGTCCGCACCGAGATCCAAAATCCACCTTTCGCCCAGGGCGTCCAAAACAAAACTACCGAGATCCAGATGACTGTGATTGGCTCTGTTGCTGCCTGCCTTACATGCTACGAATGTTGCCAGCGAATCGTTCCATCTGCTCCGCATGGTTACTACTTCGGCTTCGCGAAAATAGATATCGGGAGAAAACTGCTCTTTGTCATTTACCAGTTTCGGATCGTACCATATCAGGGCAAGCGGATCGGCAGGTTTAAATTTATACAGATAAGTGGCCACTGCGGGCTGATTAAATTCACGTGCAAACCAGAACATTTGCGCTGCAGCGGTACTTCCTTCCCCGCCGTCGGCATAATTAAAAGATTTATTGATGGGGCTGCTGTTATAAACCGGAAAGAGCCCGGTTTTTGAAAAGCCTTTCATGGAGGATAATCCGAAGTCCGTGCCCAATGCGCTCTTCAGGGAAGCGATAATGGCCACATTATACCGCGTGGCGTAACTCCAGTATCCGGGTCCCTCATTCCAGGCTCCGTCGGGTGCGAAATGTTTCATGGCAATGGGCAGTCGCTGTAATATTTCTTTGAGAATACGCGAGGCCAGTGCGGGTTCTTCATCTGCGATGGCCAGCGCGCCGATACCGATGCCGCCATTGCAGACCTGGTTCCAGTTATGCGGCACGTCCGTCCACCAGCCCTCATTTCGTATGGCAAGTTTTTCATAGGCCAGCAGCGCCCGCGAAAGTCCTTTTTCGATGATGGCGGATTTGATAATTCTTTTCTGATCATCATTCCAGTAATCGAATAACCAGTCGTATCCCAGGGCAAAGGCATATGTCATCGTGGCATCGTCCAGAAAATGTTTTGGATTCCAGTTGGGAAACTGCGAAGCCGCATCCAGTTCAAGCCAGGCGCGCTCCGCAAATTTCTTTTCTTTGGTCAGCCGGTATAGAAAAGCAAGGGTGGTAATGCGGCTGGCCACCCTGCCGGAAGCCGGCAGTCTTAGGCCATCCGGCGTTGCAAACTGACTGGCCGGTTCAGCCAATATCATATTTCCGCTTTCGTATATTTTCTCAAAGGCTTCCTTTACATAAGGATCTGATTCCTTTTCGCGGCCAATCCTTTCAAAATCTGCCGTTGTGGCCATCAGTCTCGGATGTTCCTTCTTCAGCGTTGCCAGGATGGAGTCTTCCGGAGCAATCCGCATTCCGGAAAGATCATGCGGGGGAATTCCGGAGGATGCCAGGGCGCCACAGCAGATTACGACAAGTAGCGCAAAAGCCTTTTTTGTAACGCGCTGCATTGTACATGTATTTTTTATAAACCGGGTAAATTGGATATGTCCACGCATAAAATAATTTTTCATCGTTGGTTTAATTCGCAGGGGCCGAAGCTATTTTGCAGCAATCGTGAAGCGGATCTGATCGCTGGCTTTGGGTGAAACAACTTCAAAATTTATCCTGTAAATATGATCGCCCCATTTTTCTTTAATGCCCTGGTCCTCCGGGGCCGTCAGCGGAACTTTTTCGATAGCCGGTCTTAACTGTTTTGCATTGTATTGCATTAGAAAATCCATAGCCCCTCCATCTTCAGACAGGGAATGAATAACCAGCGTACCGGGCTTTAGCACTTCGGCCGGATAACAGGTCATAAAATGTTCGGTTATTTTATTGGCGGCATCCAGGGAGATCACATCGTTCAGTTCAACATTCTTTCCCCTGTTCAGCCGTATGGTACGATGCCATGACCTGATGCCTGCGGTTGCAGGGTAGGCGTTCCGAATATCCAGTGAAAAACTGGCGGATTTCTTTTCTTTTTTATAAACCACCTGTTCGGCTTTATACTTTGCACCCGCGGGTTCCGTGACCCCGTTAATAGTTGGCAGGTTATGAAAGTCGGAACAGTTGGACCAGATATCATAGCGCTGATTGCTGAATGTTTTCCGGGTGTACGTGCCCCTGCCCACGTCAATTAGTACAGGCAGGCCGTTATTGTAAACGATAAAATTGCCGACATCGTTGTGATTGTGGCTTTCATCATTGTTTCCGCCTTTGGCCGCGAGAAACAGGCCATCCGTACTTCCCTCCTTGTCGCGGGCGATCATCACCTGTATACCGGGCAGCCAGACGTCTGCGGGCAAAGGCAGACCCTGCGGCGCTTTCTGATATTCATCCTGCATAAAAAGCGCATAGAGGTTCCTGAAATAGTGAAACCGGCCAATCCTCCCATCCTCCGGCTCGCGATAAAAAGCGCCGAACTTCATCATGTCCGGGTCGTTGATGTCTTTGCCAAAGCGATAGATCATGCTGGCCGCCATTCCGGGTTGCGGATCTGCGTCGGCGAAATCTAAAAAGTATTTTTTCCCGATCTGCGCCCGGTAAATGAATCGCCCCATGTTTTTAATTTTTTCATCTTCAAACACATATTGGAAGGCATTATGGGTAGCCAGGTTCAGCATGGCGATATTATCGTATAAGGAAGCCGCCGCCGCACCCCAGTAACCCGGGCCTTCATCACAACCTCCGTCCTGCGGATAGGGATTTACAAACTGGTCAAGTACCGTAAGTATTTTGGAAACCATGGCGGTCCGTTTTGCTTCATCTTTTTCCAGCAGCAGGGCCGCGTTCAGCCAGTTTGAACAGATCCAGGGATTCCAGTTGTTCGGCGGACGCCCATTGGCATTCTTTGTCATCCACCCGTGCGGCTTCGTCATCAGGGGCTGAAAGATCCGGTTGTTTACTTCATAATAAATGCGTTTTCTGATCTGCGGCGACACCGCATCCAGTTTGTCGCCAACAAAATAATCGACCCAGGAAAGAAAGCAGGCGGTTTCGGCGCCGAACAATTCAACAAATGGCGCAGATACATCCATTAAGCCGGAGTAGGCTTTTGTGCGGGGAAGATGCGCCGGGGCGCCCCACCAGGACTCTTCACAGATATTCCAGACGCCGTTGATGATCGGATCAATAAACCTTCCTTTGTTTTCGTATACTTCCGCCAGCACCAGGGTTCCCAGCACTTCCCTTTTTTTAAAGCTGATGCTTTCGTATTCACTCCGGTTGCCTGTGCGTTGTATTAACAGCGAGGTGGTTGCGGGAATAGAGGGCCAGTCGTAGTTGATATAGGACTCCGCTCGTTTTACCAATGCCTTCATCATGGGCCCGTCTGCTTTTGCCCAACCGTCCCGGTCATTGATTTTTGGAAAGGGCGTCCATTGATCGACCGGAATCAAGAGCATTTTCAAACTGTCGGCTGAATATCTTCCGCTCAAAAGATTTTGATCCTGCGCGGAAAGCTGTAAACCGGCAATCAGTACAAAAAGTAGCAGCGTGATTTTTTTCATATCGCGATTTTAGCAATCACCCGGACTTTGCCGGATGATATTTTTATTTGCTTTATCTGGCAGCAATAGTATTTTTTATAAATCAGTTTCCGTGCTCATTCCAGTCTTGCAGGGGAGCTATTTTTTTATTTGCTTTATTTATTGCTTTCTCCGGTATCAGTTCTACCGTACTTTCCGTACTGGCATTGGCAGGAATCTGCAATTCGAAGCCAACCAGAATGGTACCGGGATTGGGCGCATCATAGCTGTTTGGCGGATCGGTGGACCAGGTCTTCATGCTAACCTTATCGGGTGAATGAACGCGCAGTAAAAGTTTTTTGCCATCTTTCGTCAGCTCCGCTGTGTTTTCGCCGGTGATCTTTACGCTGGCCCGTGTTAGTAAGGTCCACCGGATGGTTGTCGGCGTATCCAGTGCCCGGATCTCATCCCGGACTACAACATATTGCTGGTCCACAATGGCAATTCCGCGGTTTGCTTTTGCTACCGCTCCTTTGTACACGGCTGTCAGATCCGTTATGGCGTACATAAATGATGTTGACGGGGAAGAACTGGTTATCGGAGCATGACCTGTTACGCGCTGCTGCAGGCCATTTACAGTAATCGTATTATGAACGAGGTTGCTGTAACGGAAAACCGTCCACCGCTGTGCATCCTGCGTCCTCCCAAAGATTTGCATCCCCTTTGACTCCAGCGATTCGTATTCCTGCATGCCGAAATCCATGGCCCACCGCACTCCGTCGGCGTCCATCACAAAAGAGCCTACATCCATATGGGCATGGTTCACCGAAACAGAACCGCCTTTCATGGCCACATAAATTGCATTGGAATCCGTCCAGGATGTTCGCATAAGAGCTACCGGATTCTTTCCCTGTCCCGTCCACATGTTTTTTTCCGGCGGCCGTATGCTATTGAGATTTAATCCGCTGCTCCATAAGAGCACCGCGGGCAGCAGCCGGTTATGCACCTGGTTTTTTGCCCCGTCGTTTAACAGGCGGCTGCGTTCAACCCATAATAAAGCAGGATCTTTTAGTTTTGACGCAAACCAGAACATGGCCGGTTCGAGACCGCCTCCTTCTCCCGCATCGGAATAATTAAAGGGCTTGCCGGAGGGTCCGGTCATATTTTCCAGGAAGCCTGCCGTCTTCAAAAAACCCGGCATATCGCTCAGCCCGGAATCATTTCCGAATAATTTATCCAGCGCGCTGATGAGCATCACATTAAAGCTGGTTCCGTATCCCCAGTAACCGTAACCTTCCGGATAAACGCCATCCGGAGCGTAATCCTTCATGGCCAGGGGAACGGCGTCAATACTCCGGTTAATGATTTGTCTCGCCAGTTCGGGATCGTCTTCGTATATAGCCATGGCTCCGTAGCACATACCGGCATTGCATACCTGATTCCAGTTGTGTTCAACCCGGAGCCAGCTGTTATTTTTTGGATCGAGGGAGGGCTCGATGCCCTTTTTCAAAATGGCTTCCTTAATGATGGATCTGCTTTGTGGAGATAACCGGTCATACAACCAGTCGTATCCGATGGAGACCGCCATGGTCATTTCCGCCACATCCAGGAAATGGGAAGGGTTCCAGTCGCTGAATGCCGACGTAGCCAGCAACTCTTTTTCCGCACGCTTTGCGTACTTCTGGTCACCGGTCATCCGGTAAGCGTAAGAAAGGAAGAATATCCTGCGAAGGGCCTCCCGCGACTTGTCGAGCAGGCGGCGGCCGATCTTGATTCTTTCGACGGGAGGAGCGGATAACAACTGATCGGATTCGTCCAGTATTGCCTGCTCCAATTGCATCCATACCTTATCGTTGCCAATGGTTTTCTTAATGCTGGTTTCCTCCCCTTTGAGCATCAGGATCCGGGGATGGGCGGGCAATTGAAAGGATGAACCGATATGGTCGGCCTGGGCATGGATAGGGTGACTGATAAATAACGGCAACAGGAAAATGGCAAACAGACCGGATAATTTCATAATGCGCAAAGATTTCCGTTTAAAAAAGGGTTAGACATAGAAAATTAGCTATTCTGTTTCACAAAAAGTGATTATCGTCTTCCTTTATCGGTCTGTTTTTACGAAAACGTTTCAGTAAATAAATCTTCCTTTTCTGAAAACGATTCCAGCTTTTTTCCCCAAGTTTGGAGCCGGTGGGCGGGGCGGGGTATAAGCCTTTTCCTGAGCGGGAGCATGTGATCAGGGGGCGGGAATTCATTTTTAACCCGCAGACTGACACTCGTGCGGATGATCCTTTTGGTATTCAGATGAAACCGATTTCAGATTTTGTGGAGGGTAGTGCTGGTCTTCCTTTGCGGGTGAAGTTAAAATAAAGTTGATCTTCGCGTTGCGAATCCGGGAATCAGCGTCCGGCTTATATATGGGATATGAAAAAAAAACCAGCTAAGAGGAATTCCATTCACGACATAGCCAAAATTCTAAAGCTGTCCCCGGCCACGATTTCCAGGGTATTGAACAATCATCCCCACGTGCATCAGTCCACGAGAAGCAAAGTGCTGGCCATGGTGAAACAGGTAGGCTATAAGCGCAATGCGATGGCGTCCGGGCTTCGTACCAATAAAACCAATACCATTGGTCTCATCGTGCCACGCATTTCTATGTTTGTGCATGCGGAGATCATCACCACCATCCAGAACGGATTGCACACGCACGGGTATAACCTGATCATCTGTCAGTCCAATGATTCGCTGGAAGTGGAAAAAGACCTGGCGCAGACCCTCTACGCTTCCCGGGTAGATGCCGTGATTGTCGCCTGTACCTTATTTACAACGGATTTCAGTCATTTTGATATACTGACCCAGAATAATATTCCGGTTATTTTTTACGACCGCGTTCCGGTAAAACCTTATCCGGCTGCGATCATCAAGGGGGACGATTTCCGCGGCGGTTATATCGGGGCTTCCCATTTAATTGAGCTGGGCTGTAAACGGATTGCTTATATATCCGGCCCGCTGGTCTGCAGCATCTACATCGACCGGTTTGCAGGTTTTAAGCGAGCTCTCCAGCAACACGGGATACCGGTATTAAATAACTTTATTTTTTACCACGAGCTGAACGCCGAAAATGCGAGGAAGACGATGGGCCGGCTGTTTGCAAAAAAGCCTTATCCGGACGCCGTCTTTGCGGTAAATGACGTAACCGCGCTGGAAGCGCTCCATTTTGCAAAGGAAATCAATATCCAGGTTCCTGCTGAATTAAAAATCGTCGGCTACTCCAATGATCCAAGGTCCTCCATTGTTTCTCCTTCTATTACGACCATTGAACAGTTCCCGGCAACCATTGGAAAAGTTATTGTAACCGAGCTGTTAAAAATCCTGAAAAATAATATAACCAAAGTTCCGGCCGATTTTCCGCAGATCCTTACCCCTGTTGAATTAATCAGGCGTATGTCCACCTGATCCGGCATGAACATTCCAGAACATTCCAAATAAATATATGAAGCAGATTAGCCTGATTATTTTAAATTTTTTACTGGCTCTCATAACCTTCGGGCAAACTTCTCAGCAGCCGATGAAGCAACTGATCAAAGAGGACCTGCATTTTGCTGCTCAGCAATATAAGTTTCTTATGCGGCAGCTTCCGCCCGACCGGATGCCAAGAACCTACGATTCCGCCAAAAAAGAACTGGTAACCAGCAATACCCGCTGGTGGTGCAGTGGTTTTTATCCGGGTACCCTGTGGATGCTGTACGCTGCCACAAAAGACAGTGTCATTAAAAAAGAAGCGGAAAGGCGGCTGACCATTTTAGAAAAGGAAAAATCATATACCGGAAGCCATGATCAGGGTTTTAAAATGTTCTGCAGCTTTGGAACCGCTTACCAGATCACGAAAGATCCGGCATACAAAGAGGTAATTTTTGCGGCAGCCGCCGCCCTGTCAACAAGATACCGGCCAGCCATCGAATCCATCCAGTCGTGGGATTCCAATAAAAACTTTAAATGTCCGGTGATTATCGACAATATGATGAACCTGGAATTGCTGGAATGGGTATCAAAACATGGCGGCGACAATAAATTTAATCAGATAGCCGTCAGTCATGCCAACACGACAATGAAAAATCACTACCGCCCGGACTATAGCTCGTATCATGTAGTGGATTATGATCTGGCAACCGGCACCGTTTCCCGGAAACTTACTCATCAGGGATATGCTGACGAATCCGCCTGGGCCCGCGGCCAGGCCTGGGGACTGTATGGATTTACCATGATGTACCGTTTTACAAAGGATACATCTTATTTATCGCAGGCCCGGAATATTGCCGGATTCCTGCTCCATCATCCGAACCTTCCGGCAGATAAAATTCCTTACTGGGACTTTAACGCGCCGGATATTCCGGCGGCAAAACGCGATGCATCAGCCGGAGCGATTATGGCTTCTGCGCTGCTGGAACTGGCGCAGTATACAAAGGGAAAGGAGAGCAAAACTTATATATCGGTTGCGGAGAAGATCTTAAGGACATTATCTTCTCCCCAATACCGGTCGCCCCTGGGAGCAAATGGCGGCTTCCTGCTGGAACACAGCGTCGGTTCCATACCGCAGCATTCGGAAGTCGACGTTCCGTTATCGTATACCGACTACTACTTTGTTGAAGCGCTGACCCGTTACCGGAAATGGTATTTGTAAAATCCTTTGTTCAGGCAGCCGGGAATTTAATTGGCCGTTGATTCCCTTTGAATGAGTACTGATTTAATGACGATCTGTTCATTTACCAGCCGGAACATTTTTTTCTCCAGCGATTTAAAGAGAATGATGGCTGCCTCCCGGCCGATATCAAAAGCCGGCTGGGTGATGGTGGATAGGGACGGATTTAACAGCGCAGCGATTTTGAGGTTGGAAAAGCAAATGACCTTCAGGTCGCCGGGAATCTTAAGCTTCAGTTCGCGGCAGGCGCAGTAAGTACTGATGGCATATCGTTCAACTGCAGCAAAAATGCCATCCGGCTTTTGTTCCAGCAAAAGGTTTTTGATCAGGCTCAGGTCCTGCTCATCATCATTGACGCACTCTACAATGAGCGATTCATCGATTGGGAATCCCTGATCCGTTAATGCCTTCAGGTATCCCTCCATTCTTTTGTTGCCGATGGATATATTTCTCGAGATCGCCAGATGAGCCGGCCTTTTACATCCCTGTTCAATTAAATGCCGGGTGGCAAGGTAAGCGCTCTCGAAATCATCCGTTGTTATTTTGGCAGTATCCAATGACTCGCATATCCGGTCAAAAAAAACAATGGGGAGACCGTTTTTCATTAACTGCTCCAGATGCGTGCAATCCGTTGTAGTACTGGAAACGGATATCAGTACGCCATCCACGCGGCCTCCGTGCAAATATTTGGTGAGCGCAACTTCCCTGCTGATATCCTCATGGGTTAAATAAATCAGCACATGGTATCCTTTTTCATGTGCAATCGATTCAATGCCATTGATGGCCAGGGTAAAATAATTGTTGTCGATTTCCGGTATAATTACGGCGATGGTTTTGCTGCTGTGTTTCCGCAAACTGCTGGCATGCGGATTCGGCTGGTAGTTTAATTCTCTGGCCAGGGAAACTACCTTATCTTTTGTTTCCTGACTGATATCATGACCGTCCCGCAAAGCCTTTGAAACAGTCGAAATAGACAGGTTCAGGATCCGGGCAAGTTTCTTAATGTTCACAGGTTCCATAACAGACTTTGATAACCAATCGAAAATAACGTAATATCTTGTGAAACTAAAAATAGCTTGTCCATGTTTACACTTGAGAATAAAAAAGCCGTTATTACGGGCGCGGGAAGCGGAATCGGGAGAGCGATTGCGGAATTATTTGCCGCACAAGGGGCCGAAGTTCATATTCTCGACCTGAATGAAGGAAATGCAGACGAAGTTGCCGGGGGTATTAAAGCAAAGGGAGGTAAGGCATTCGCCCAGGTCTGTGATGTCACGGATCAGGAAAAGGTAAAGAATCTTTTTGTCCGCATTAAAACCATTGACATACTGGTAAACAGTGCGGGTATCTCGCATGTGGGAACAGTGGAAACGACAACGGAGGCAGACTTCGACAAAATATTCAAAGTGAATGTAAAGGGCGTTTACAATTGCTTATACGCTGCGGTTCCGATAATGAAAGCGGCGAAAAAGGGAGTGATCCTCAATATTGCTTCCGTTGCCAATCACGTGGGGCTGGTTGACCGTTTTGCGTATTCCATGAGTAAGGGCGCCGTATATGCCATGACGCTTTCGGTCGCCAAGGATTATTTATCTGCCGGCATCCGCTGCAATTCGATTTCTCCGGCCAGGGTGCACACGCCCTTCGTGGATGGATTTCTTGCGAAAAACTATCCCGGAAAAGAGAAGGAAATGTTTGAAAAATTATCCAAAACCCAACCTATCGGCCGGATGGCGGAAACAAAAGAAGTTGCCGGCCTGGCCCTGTATTTATGCAGTGACGAATCTGCTTTTATTACCGGCACCGATTATCCCATCGATGGCGGCTTTATCAAACTGAATACCTGATACCGGAAACGGGGGCTTTGGTTAAAACCCGATTTTTAAATCCGCAGTCAATATTTAAAATCTGTCGATCATGCAGAGAAGATCTTTTTTGAAGAAGTCCGGCGTTTTGGCAGCCGGAACCGGTTTGCGGAATTTCATTCCCGTCGCAGGCCCGTTTTCTGCGGAGGATTTTATGTATGGCCGTGTGCCGGCGAATAAAAAGCTTAACGCCGCCTGGGTGAAATCCTTATACGACCGGGGTTCGGCAACGGTCTACCGCAAATCGAAAAACGAATTGCAATATATCGGCATGCCGGTGGGCGGCATTTGTTGCGGCACAGTCTATGTTGGCGGAGACGGCCGTTTGTGGGTCTGGGATATCTTCAATCAGAACCAGCTGGGTGCTGTGAAGAAAGTACTTCCCGTGCCGCTCGAAATGTTTAATGTAAAAGAGATCAATAATATATTTGGCACCTTATATTTAGAGCCCGCCACCAATAAACATTTGTTAGAACAGGGATTCGCGGTGAAAATAAAACAAAAGGGCAGAACCATTATTAAGCGCCTGCATCAGGATGACTGGGAGGATATCATTTTTGAAGCCACCTATCCTGTGGCCACCATAAAGTATATCGATAAATCCGCTCCCGTGGAAATCACGCTTCAGGCTTTTTCTCCCTTTATTCCGGGGAACGCGCAGGAAAGTGGTTTGCCGGCGACCGTACAATCCTTCTCCGTAAAAAATGTCTCCGCAGATCCGGTAAGCGTGGAGCTGATTGGCTGGCTTGAAAACAAAATGTTGTTGTATTCGGAAAAAGAGCAACAGGATTTCAAACGCATAAATAAGCTGGCGAATGTTCCCGGAGCTAAGGGGATTTTACTGGATATTCAAACTTCAGCCAAAGAAATCAGTAGCCTCGCTGATTACGGCAATATGTGCCTGATCTGCCTGAACCCTGCCGCCATCGCGGTGGAGGATATGGAAAACAGTGAGGATGAAACTATTCATGAACTCAAAAAATTCATCGGGTTCTCAAAAGCAAATCCGGTTGCAGCGGTCCGTATGGCCCACCGGCTGAATCCCCACCAGGAAGTCAGCGCGGATTATCTGATTACCTGGTTCACGCCGAATATTTCTTTTTCCGAAAAAGCGCAGGGCATGACGGTAGAAGGAGCCGATTTTCATTTTTACACAAAACAATTTTCAGGGGCCGCTGATGTGGCGGAATACCTTGCATCCCATTATAAAACACTCCGGGAACAAACACTGCTCTGGAAAAATACCTGGTACGACAGCACACTGCCACACTGGTTTCTGGAAAGAACATTTATGAATATTTCTACTCTGGCCACCACCACGTCCCATCGTTTTAAATCCGGAAGATTTTATGCCTGGGAGGGAGTGGGTTGCTGTCATGGTACCTGCACGCACGTGTATCAGTATGCCCATGCCATGTCGAGGATCTTTCCGGAACTGGAGAGGGATGAAAGGGAAAGAGTGGATCTGGGAATTGGTTATGATGAGGCAACCGGGATGATCCGTATCCGCGGCGAAAAAACGGGGCCCTCCATCGATGGCCAGGCAGGAACCATTTTGCGTATCTACAGGGAATATTTAATGTCGCCCGATGGCAGAATATTAAAGGAGCACTGGCAAAAAATTAAAAAAGCGGTGGAGTTTGTCATGCTGCAGGATAAAAATAAAGACGGGCTGGAAGATACGCCCATGGAGAACACCCTGGATGCGCTGTGGAGCGGGGAGATTTCCTGGATTGCGGGATTGTGTATTGCAGCCGTTTTCGCAGGACAAAAAATGGCTATCGTGGTGAACGATCCCGATTTTGCGGAAACCTGTAAAAGCTATGTAGAGAAAGGAAGAAGGAATATGGAAACACTGCTGTTCAATGGAGAATATTTTATACACCGTCCCGACCCGGCCAAAGGCAAAAAAGAGATCGGCTCTTACAATACCTGTCATATCGATCAGGTGTACGGGCAATCCTGGGCCTGGCAGGTCGGACTGGGGAGGGTGCTGGACAAAGAAAAAACCATGAGCGCATTGCGATCGCTCTGGAAATATAATTTCATGCCGGACGTGGGTCCTTATATCAAAGAACATAAGGGAGGCCGGTTTTATGCATTGGCCGGAGAAGGAGGTATGGTCATGAATACGAATCCCAAAAAAGAAGACAAGCCTTATGGAGAAGCGAAAGCCTGGCAGATCGGCTATTTCAGCGAATGCATGAGCGGTTTCGAACACCAGGTTGCTTCGCACATGATGGCCGAAGGAATGGTGGAGGAATCCCTGATACTGACCCGGACCATTCACGACCGCTACCATGCGGCGAAACGGAATCCCTTTAATGAAATCGAATGCAGTGACCATTACGGCCGTGCGATGGCGAGCTACGGAACTTTTATTTCTGCCTGCGGTTTCGATTATAACGGGCCGGAAGGATACATCCGGTTTGCTCCGGGATGGAATGCAAAGCATTTCAAAGCAGCTTTCACGGCGGCGGAAGGCTGGGGGTCCTGTTCCCAGCAAAAATCAGCTAACGGGCAGGAACATGCGATTCAGGTGAAATCGGGCTCCCTGCAACTGCGAGCCATTTGCGTGGAAAAAATAGACGAACTCCCGGTTAAACAGGTAAATGTGCTGCTTGCAAAGCAAAAGATCCCTGCCCGGTTTACCCTGCAGGGTAAACGGATAACGGTGCAGCTTGCATCCTCGAGCCGGATTCAGGCCGGGGAAGAATTAAGGATAATCATCCGCTCCTGAAATTATTTTGCTTTTCTTACCATCCACCAACCCAGCCAGATCCCGCACAGCGCCCAGCTGATGAGGGCATCAAAAAAATGCATCCAGATATCGGCTTTCGGATACCAGATGTGAATGGTATAGGGTGAATTAATAAAAACAATGATCCCGGTAAGAATGCAAACCGTGAATATCCTGCCGAAGCCAGGCGATGCAAGTTTGCCGAGGATCCAGCATAGGAAGGCCACCATAATGATGTCGGCTAAAAATCCCCGGAGGATATTCATTCCCATATTTGCATTCAGTGCTTTGTGATACTGGATCTGGGCCCAGGGTTTTCCGATATTGGATTGCATTTGCTTCTCCATTTCTTCGCGGGACTGGCCGGGAGGGTAATTGGGTAATAAATAGGAACCGTCTTCGGTAAACTGGCTGTTGAGGTAACTGAGAATGCTGTCCTGTTTTGGCGTGTATTCCTGGCTGGCATGGTGCAGGTTGAGGGCAGCCCAGGAAATAAACTGCCATAAAAAAATAATAATTCCGCCGACGATGGCGCCGATGATCAGTTTTTTCATAACCGGTGTTTTAGGTTAAAAATGGGACGATTAAGTTAAGGAATATTGCTGATGGAGAAGGAAAAAATTATCCTTCGATTTGCCCGGGAGGGTCCGGCAGATACCCGGGAAATGGCCGCGTTATGGCGCATGGTGCCCGGGCAAAGAAATGAACAAAATCGAAACCGGGGAATCTGTCAAAAAAGATATTTTGTTCAAACAACAATTTTTATTTTAGTTTTATCAGCACGGAGAGATGCCGCGCTTAAATAAACAACTGCTCATTTTAGTCAGCGTTTTTAAATGTACTCCAGTCATTCTGATCATATTGAAGATGCTTTGCTGTTCCGGGAAATTGAAAATGGGAACAGGGATTCGTTCAATTTGCTGTACGGAAGATATTGGGAACGCGCGTACAATGAGGCCTACAAGCGCCTGAAAGACCACGATCAGGCCAAGGATATTGTGCAGGAAATATTTACCCATATCTGGATTAAAAGGGAAACACTGCATATCGAAAGCCTGCCGGCATATCTGAATGTGGCGATCCGGAACAGAGTTTTTAAATTGGCGGCCAGGCAAAAGCTGACAAACGCCTTCCTGGACCGGGCCGAAATGATACCGGCCGCTTATCAGCAGGCTGATGCGGATCTTCTCTGGAAGGAGTTTTTCAGATCGTATGAAGCGCTGCTCGCTGCACTGCCGCCCAAACGCCAAATTATATTCCGCCTTCGTTTTCAGCATGATCTGCCGACTAAAGATATAGCCCGCCAACTGGGCCTTTCCAGAAAAACGGTTCAAAACCAGCTGGGTAAGGCAATAGAAAAACTCCGGATTTCCATATTGCGTCCGCCGACCCTGCTGGCTATTCTACTCTTATTTCCGTTCTGATTTATTTTAAAAGAAATATCGGACCCGGATGGGACTTTCCCCCCCCGGGGGGTCATAAATACGTCAACGCACTAATCGCAAATAAATGGACAAAAAATACTTTCTTGGACTGTTGAATAAATATCTTGCCGGAGAAGTAACCCGGGAAGAAGAGCAACTGCTTATCAGTTATTACGGACTTTTCCAGCATGACCCGGAAGTATTGGATCTGTTAAGCGAAGACAAAAAGGAAGAGCTAAAAGGGCAGATACAGGGCGCTATCTGGCGCAGGATCTCTGATAGTGAGCCAGGCAGGGGCAGGGTCCGACATCTGAACAGATGGCAGGTGGGCGTGGCGGCCACTGTTGCAGTTGTGCTGTGCGTTTCCCTGCTGTTGTATTTTTCCGGTCGTCAAGATGAAAAAGCGCCTTTCGCGATACATACTCCTTCCCTGAAAGAAAATCACCTGCTCTGTCTTCCCGACGGAAGTACCGTTGTTCTGAGCGCCGGAAGCAAACTTGATTATCCGTCTTCTTTTGACGGTCTGGCAAAACGGGAAGTTTATCTCGAGGGACAGGCATTTTTTGATGTGAAGCACAACGTTTCCAGACCTTTTATTGTTCATACCGGCAAACTGGAGACCAGGGTGCTGGGAACTTCTTTCAACATAAAGGCAATGCCGGGTGATGTGAATATTGTGGTAACGGTAAAGAGTGGTAAGGTCGGGATCCGCGATCAGCAAAAAACAATGGGTGTTATCGTGCCCGACGAACAGATTATTTATAACAGGCGGGACGCGCGGTCGGTTCGCAAAACCGTGGATGCGGATAGTTTCCTTGATTGGAAAAGGCAGGATCTGTTTGTCAATAATTTAACGGTTTCGGAAGTTGTATCATTATTGGAGCAGCAGTTCAGCGTTAAAATAACCGTGACCGATCATGTTATTGGAACCAAGCGATTCACCGCCACGTTGCCAAAAGACGAGACTCTTGAACAGGCATTAAAAAGCATTTGCGAATTCAATGGAGCGCTGTATTATTATGACAGGGAGAAGGCGGCTGTGAGAATTACTTCCAAGTGAATAATGCCGCCGGCAACAGGCATTGTTTATGGGGCGTTAACAATTAATTGTCGGAAATTTTTAAACCGGGTGGGGCTTTCTTCTTTTTTGGGGTCATTATAAAACCAAAAAACTGTTATAATGAATGATTCATCGTATGCTCTGAAGAAGCATTTTCCTGAAATAAAACTGGAGTGAGCTAAAAAAAACCCCTGAAAAGATTTCAGAGGTTATTGCCTTGTACCGACTGCAATCGGCACAGGGCATGTTTTAAATTTTAATCCGCGTATGCGGGTCCTGTATAACTTAAAACAAGCAAAAATCATGATTTTTTCTTTAATTTCTGAAGGATTTCAGAATTTTTTCAAATTGCTGCATAAGAACAAGTTGCTCATTGAGAAACACAACATTAAAAGTATTATGCGAATTGGAATAGTGACGGTGGCGCTGTTTGCCGGGTCTGTTCAGTTATTGTTTGCTTTGCCGCTCCGGAGCCAGCCGATTGACAAAGTGGAAATCAGCGTGGGATTGAGTAACGAAACGCTGGTAGAGGCTTTTCAAAAGGTTGAGGCACAGAGTCCTTTTCACTTTATGTACCGCAATGAGGAAGTAAGGAATGTGCGGGACCTGAATTTGCCCGCGGCCAAAAGAAACGTGGAGGAGTTCTTGAAAATCATTCTGTCGGGAACGCAGCTCATGTACCGTCAGGTCAATAACCAGATTTTGATCATGCCGGCCAGAAGCCTGATCCGGAATCTGGCATTGAATGATTTTAAGCTTTCGCAATCGGTGGCAGCAAATATTGTCCGGGGCCGGGTGACCAATTCAAAAGGAGAGCCTTTGGCGGGCGTGAGTATTTCGGTCAAGTCCGGTAGTGGCGGAACCTCTACCGACGGGAAGGGTGAGTATTCGATATCCGTAGGGGAAACAGCCACGCTGATATTTTCTTCCATCGGATTTATAACACAGGAAGTGGCGGTAAATAGTCAGGCGACGATTAATGTGCGGCTTCAGGAAGAAAGCACAGCATTGAACGAAGTGGTGGTTACCGCGCTGGGAATTAAACGGGAGGCGAGATCACTGACGTATAGCACGCAGAGCGTAAAGACGGAAAACCTGACGGAAGCGCGGGATCTGAACGTAATGAATTCCTTTGAAGGAAAGGTAGCAGGGTTGTCCATAAACTCTTCCGGTACAGGTGTTGGAGCATCCGACCGCGTGATCCTGCGGGGAAACCGTTCGATCTCCGGCGACAGCCAGCCTTTGTATGTGATAGACGGCGTGCAGATCATGGGGGATCCGTCCAATCTTGATCTGGATAATATTTCTTCCATCAATGTATTGAAAGGACCAAATGCTGCGGCTCTTTATGGAAGCGCTGCGCAGAACGGGGTCATCATCATCGAAACCAAAAGCGGCAGGAATAACGGTTTAAATATCAGTTTCAACAATACCTATATTTCAATGGAGCCGGTATTGTCCATTCCTTTTCAAAATGTATACGGCCAGGGACAGGCAGGTATTTACCAGAAAACATCCGAAGCAGCCTGGGGACCACTGATGCAGGGACAGATGGTGGATAACTGGGCGCTGGATCCCAAGCTGGCCGGAACGCAATATCCCTTAAGCCCGCAGCCTGGTAACCGTACCGGTATTTATCAGCACGGAAGTAATTACTCTTCCAATCTGTTTGCCAGCATGGGCAGCGATAAAATTAAAACGACTTTTTCCTATACGTATACCAAAGCGAGGGGAATCGTTCCCGGCAATGATCTGCAAAGACATAATGTGTCCGTAAGGTTTATTGACAAGCTTTCTAAAAAGCTGACACTCGACACCAAGATTGATTTTTTGCATCAACAGATCGATGATCAATTGTATGAAGGCGCGTTTAATTTCAATCCGAATATGCAGATCTACAGCATGCCGCCCAATATTCGCCTGGCGGACGCCTCCCATTATGAATTCAACGGGCCCAACGGTTATCCGCTGCAGAATTACTGGAGTCCTGCAAGTACACTGGGAGAGAATCCATTCTGGGTGCTGAACAATATTCCGAATAAGAATACACTGGATCGCGTCATTGCGATGAGCTCGCTATCCTATGATTTTACGGATGATTTGAGATTAATGGCGCGTGCCTCCTATGATGGATCCAATGGGACCCTGGACGAGAAATTGCATAACAACACGCTTGTGAGAGCCCTGGATGGCCGGTATACATTTGGTAAAACGCATGCCTTTTTATTGAATACAGACTTTTTGGTTTCGTATAAACATGATTTTGCACATGCTATAAAAGCTTCTATAAATGCTGGAGGAAGCGTGCTGGAGAAACGCAACGATGCCGTAAGCTCCAATACCGGCTTATCCATGATCATTCCTAACTTCTTTACCCTGTCGAATACAAATTTACCGGTTACCTCCAATGATCCGGGTTTAAGCAGCAATGTTCAGTCCTTATACGCGTTCGCCAACATTGGCTGGAGGGATGCTTTGTTCCTGGATATCACGGGTCGCAATGACTGGAGTTCTACTTTGCCGGCCAACAGCAGGTCTTATTTTTACCCGTCCTTCGGGTTAAGTGCTGTCCTGAATGATCTGATTCCTTCTTTTCCCAAATTTATTTCTTATGCAAAACTCCGGGCTTCCTGGGCAGAAGTTGGTAATAGTGCTCCGCCTTATATGCTGGACCGGACTGCCGCTTTTAAGGCAGGAGGCAGCTACGGCTTCCTGAGATTAAACAGCACGTTACCCAATCCAAATCTTCTGCCCGAGGAAACCAGATCAGCCGAACTGGGCCTTGATATCAGGTTCTTCTCCGGAAGACTGGGATTAAATGTTACCGCATATAAAACCAATACACTCAACCAGCTGTTCACCATTTCCATGCCCGTTGGATCGGGAGAAGCGCAATACTATACCAATGGCGGAAATGTGCAGAACAAGGGAATCGAACTTGTTTTAACAGCAAATCCCGTCCGGACGAAATCCTTTAACTGGGAAGCCACGGTTAATTTTGCCGTTAACCGCAGCATGGTCCTGAAAATCTCCGACGATCGTCCCAGCATCGTGATCGGCAACGATCCCTACGTCCGCCAATTTGAAGTAGAACAGGGAAAACCATTTGGTGAGATTTATTCCAAGGGTTGGTTAAGGGATTCTATCGGAAGGGTAATTATAGGAACGAATGGCATGCCGAAAATTACACCCGGCAGAACGGTGAAGGTCGCCAATTTCAATCCGGATTGGACAGGAAGCATTTCCAATTCCTTCACTTACAAGAATATTACCCTAAGCTTTCTGATCGAGCACAGACAGGGCGGTACGATCGTATCTATGACCAATGCCATGCTTGATGGCAGCGGACTTACCGAACGTACGCTGCAGGGAAGGGACGGCGGACTTATTTTCGGCGAGAATTTCTTCAGCAAAGAAACGGCAGTCATGCAGGACGGTTCCAAGAATACCATTCCGATTAACGCAGAAACCTTTTGGGAAGGAGTTGGTGGCAGAAGCACCCCGGTTGGCGAAGCTTTTGTCAGCAGTGCCACCAATACCCGGCTGAGGGAATTGACGCTTGGATACAGTTTTCCGCATAAAATGTTCGGCAATCTTCCGGTAAGCACCGTACAGCTTTCTGTTGTAGCCAGGAATTTATTTTACATCTACAGGGCCTCGCCGGATCTGGATACTGATTTTATGGTGGGTACCACGCCGGATTCAGAGGGATTTCAGGCTTTTGCTCCGCCTACCACCCGCTCTATCGGAGTGAACCTGAAAATCAACTTCAAATAAACAAGCATTAACTAATTAATAAAGGATTGAATTATGAGCGCCATTTATGTAAATAAAAGCTATAAAGCCGGTATTGGTTTTGCTGCGCTGCTGCTGCTGCTCAGTGCAGTGGGATGTACCAAAAAATTCGATGATATCAATACGCCCGATAACCTGGTTGTGGCCAAGAATGTGGATGCCACGCTGCTGGGACAGGAATTTGCCGCGGCAGAATATTACGGGTTGATGGCCGGGCAGTATCAGGTGGGGGAGAATCTTTACGCCGATGTCTATGCGCAATACTTCGCCACTACGCAGCCTACATTTAATTCAGATCAGTATGCCGAACAGGGTGCGTGGACAAATATTATGTGGAACGAGTTTTATTCCGACCCCGCGATACAACTTTTTTTTGTAGAGAATTATACGCGGGAGAACAATATGCCGCTGGCGAACGCAATGGCAATGGTTTGGAGAGTGGAAATATATCACCGCATGTCGGATTATTTCGGTCCGATCGTTTATTCCCAATTCGGCAGCGGGAAGACCAGCGTGGCTTATGATTCACAATCGGATATTTATCACAGCTTTTTCAAAACACTGGATTCTGCAGTGGAAATATTGAAGGCCAATGCAGGAGGAAATGCCTTTGCCGGAAATGATCAGATTTACAAGGGTGACGCCGATAAATGGCTGCTTTTTGCCAACTCGTTGAGATTGCGCCTGGCACTCAGGATTTCCTATATTGAACCGGCACTGGCTCAGTCAGAAGCAGAGAAAGCCGTAACCGCCGGGGTGATCACGGATAATTCGGCAAACGCCAGCGTATTTTCAACGGTTAACTCCATCAACTGGCTTTCTATCTGGACTTATATCGATGAGTTCAGAATGAGCGCCAGCATGCAAAGTGTTTTGACCGGATTTAATGATCCCAGGATCAGCGCTTATTACAGCCAGGCCGCTTCCGGCGGAGGATATAAAGGCGTACGCAACGGCCTGCCGGCTTCAGAAAAAGGAGGAACGCTGAATGCAGAACATTCGTTTGTGAGCACCGCTTATCTACCTATCGCCAAAGGAGGAAGCAATCCGCCGAACCGGGTGATGAGCGCAGCAGAATGCTATTTCCTGCGGGCCGAAGGTGCACTCAGGGGATGGAATATGGGAGGCACTGCCAAGGATTTGTATAATATGGGTATACAGATGTCTGTTTCAGACAGAACAACCGCCACCCCGGTACAGATAGATGATTATATCAACAGCACCAATACGCCTGTTGCGTTGGGGGATAAATGGAATACACCCGCGATGTCGGATATCCCCGTTAAATATGACGAAGCAGGGGATTTTGAAAGAAATCTGGAACAGATCATTACACAAAAATGGATTTCGCTTTATCCCGATGGCTGGGAGTCCTGGTCGGAACGCAGAAGAACAGGCTATCCAAAAGGCTACCCGGTAATCAATTCACTGAATCCCCTGGTTCCAAAAGATTCCATCATGCGGCGTTTGACATTTACGTCCGGGGAAATTGCGACCAACAACGCGGCCGTAGTCAATGCGAGAACCTTGCTGAACGGTCCGGATGCCAATAATACGCGGTTGTGGTGGGATGCCAAATGATCATTGCAAATACGCTCGGCCGATTTTTAATTTTTAAAAGTATTGGGCAATGAACCAGCACGGATTCTCGCGAAGAAAATTCATAAAACTCAGCTCGCTGACGTCAACAGGGTTAGCCCTGGGAATGGGCATGCCTCTTTTAAAAGCAAATGCCCCGTCCGCAGCCCCGGCGAAGGATGAACCCATTATTGATATTCACCAGCATACTAATTATCTTGGACGGTCTGACGAAGAACTTGTAGTGCACCAGCATAATATGGGCGTTGCCTTTACCATTCTCCTGCCGGCCGGCCATCCTGTGGATTATGGATCCACCTATTATGGTGTAGGTAACGGATTGCAGGCAGAGGCGACAGGAAATGAAGCCTGTTATTCCCTGGCAAAGAAATATCCGAAAGAATTCCTCTTCGGCGCCAACGAAGTGCCTGATTTACCGGGAGCGACGGCAGAGATTGAGAAATACCTGAAGCTTGGGGCTCCCATTATCGGGGAAAGCAAGTTCGGCGTGGAATGTGATTCTGTGGAAATGCAGAATATCTATCAGCTGGCGGAGCGCTACAACGTGCCCATTCTCATGCATTGGGAATATAATATGTATAACCGGGGATTCGAACGGTTTTATAAAATGCTTGAAAAATTTCCCAAAGTGAATTTCATTGGTCATTCACAAACATGGTGGGCCAATATGGATAAGAACTACAGCAATCAGAATGATCTTTATCCAAAGACCCGGGTTACGCCGGGTGGTCTGACCGACCGCCTGTTGCGCGACTATCCAAATATGTACGGAGATGTTTCCGCGCCATCCGGATTGAATGCCATCCTCCGCGATGAAGATCAAATGCGCGGTTTTATTGAAAGACACCAGGATAAACTTGTTTTTGGAAGCGATTGCACGGATAAGGAAGGGAGGGGAAAAGTTTGTGCCGGGTCACAGATTATTGCAGGTATCAAAAGACTGGCGCCCGATAAGGCGACAGAACGCAAGATACTTTATGAAAATGCCAAAAGACTATTGCGGTTACAATTATAGCTCCGGCCGTTTGAATTAAACACCTGTTATCTATTTAATAGCAAAAGACTCATCCGGTTCATGCTGATTCAGGACGAGACTGAAGATCGTATGCATGGAAGCATGCATGCATTTATCTAAAGCATTGGTTCATTTAAAAAAATAATATTTCCCATGATGGTTGAAAGCGTTCTCGTTTTTTGTAAAGTTTTTAACATAGAAAATAAAAACCATTCCGGATATGCCGGAAACCGGTTTAGAGCCGGCCTGAAATTATTTGCGATTTGCGCCGCGATCATCCTGACAACAAATGCCGGTGCCCAGACTTCATCCGGGAACGGATGGTACGAGCAGGGCAACTTTGTGCCGACAAACCGGATCAGCGTAACGGTGACCAATTCGCTTTCTGTTCCGCTGAAATATCAACCGGTATCAATTAAGCGGAACGAACTGCCGATGGAAAATATTCCGGAGCGCTGGGTGGATATTGTCGATCCGGACTTACCGGGCAATGCGAATCCCACAGCGGCTGAACTGAAGGACCTGGGCGGGTATGTGATCGGGAAGGAAATCAATGGTCATTCTATTCATTTTCAACTGGATGATCTGGATAAAGACGGTGTATGGGATGAAATATTTTTCCTTTCGGATTTCGCACCCGGGGAAACACGCCGCTTCTATATTTATTTTGATTTTCATGAACGCGGACTGTATCCGCATGAGGTGCATGCCAATATCGCAAATTATGGCCACCATACAGTGCCTTTGCTGGAATCGGAGATCATGGGATGGAAGCTCTGGTATCCGCACGATCTGGATCTGCATGGCAAGAGAAAACCGATGCTGACAGCCTACTACGAATATTCCACCAACCGGTCCGGGTACTATATGCCTTTTGAAATGGGAACCGATATCATGACCGTTCAGAACACGTTTGGCGCCGGCGGGATGTGCATATTTGAAAATCCGGATGATCCCGAACATCCTGCGAGGGCATACTATTCACCGAACAAGGACAAGGGCCCGATCAAGGATAGCCGTTTTTCATTTGACGTTGTTTGCAATGGCCCGCTCAGAAGTATTATCAAAGTGAAAACGACCAACTGGAATTCGGGAGGCGGCTTCTATGAACTGGAACAAAATTATACGGTGATCGCGCATAAGTCCTGGTGTATCGTTGACGTACATTTCAATAAATTTCTTCCCCCGCAAAAAAACGTGATGTTTGGCGCCGGTATTCGCAGGATCATGAGTGAATATAAATCGGTGAATAAGGGTGGAATGGTGATTTCGATGGGTAAGAATATTCCGGCCCGTATCCCGGATGAAGATATCGGCGATTCCGTGCTGGTGGTGCCCTGGGAAGGGATTGGTCTTGTGGTCAAAGACGAGTACAAACCCCATTATGTTGCAATCAAAAACTACGGAGGAGATCACCTTTTCCAGATTCCTGAAACAAAAGACCTGTCCTACCAGTACATGGCAGTAGATGGATGGAGTTTCGGAGAAGTGAACAATAACGAAAAGGAGTTTACGAAATATGTTGAAGCGGAAGGGCTCAAATATAATAACCCTCCCGTTGTGAAGGTGTTTCAGTATGAAAAGAAAGGGAAGTGAGCTTTTCGGATGATGATCCGTCCCGCTTGAAACAGGAATAAAGAGTAAACTTAAATATTTGCCGTAATGAAAAAAGACGTAAGGACTATTTTAGTGTTTTTTTCAGCTCTTGTGTTTTGGTGCTCCACTGAAGGGCAAAAGCCCTTGGCTAAGATTCCTTATACATTGTTTAATGATTTCGAAACGGGGCAACTTTATAGCTGGGAACCCTACCCCTACGCGCAGGATATCGGCTTTGACGCACTGTATTTTGCGCGGCAATCCCCTACCTGGCACCACAGCAAATATTCTCTTGCGCGTCCGGTAAAGGCAAGCGATGCAACAGAACTATATCAGGGATTCACGCGGCGGCTGGACCTCTATGCCACTACCGCAACCCATGTTAAAGCCGCCGTCTATTTCCAGGGCGACCGGAATCCGCAGGCGTTGGAACTTTCGCTCGGAACCTTTGACGGCCGCCGCTACCTGCATACCATTGAAAACCCGGAGGCCAATCAATGGATCGAACTTGATATTCCTTTGAATGAATTCAAGCTGAACGGGCAATCTCCCGATGCTGGCGCGCACCTCCAGGTTGTTACTCTCAAGGCCAGCTACCCGATGGTGTATTACCTCTATACCTATACGATTCTGATGGATGATTTTAGCATCAACGGGGAAAGACAGCAGCATTTTATCGGAATAAATCCGGCGTCGACAGACTTTGATATGTTCGGCATCTCCATTTTGGATAAGCATTATTTTTATGGCGATATACTCTCCCTGACCACCCGGCCGGAAAATAGCACGGACCTGCGGCAGGTCAAGGGAAAGCTGCTGGATAGTCATGGTAAAGTGGTCGACGATCATATCTCCTTTTCGAAAAAGGGCGAAGACTGGTCTAACGAGTCCATCCATCGGTTCACGGAGCGGGACGCAGCCGGACAATGGCAGATTGAGTTGTCCGGCGAAACAGCGGAAGGTAAAGAAGTGCAATGGGGATTCCGGTTTCTTATGCCGGGAAGGCAGGTTAAGGATCACCCGAGACTGTTTTTCTCCAAAGCGGAACTCCAGCAACGGCTTGCTACGGAGAAATCGCCTGTCGCAAAGAAAATACTTGATAATGCATTGCAGGATACAGGCTTCATGAAGGTCGATATCGATTCAATTCAGGAAAACCAGGATATGACCGGAGACAACCTGATTGGGGGTCCCTATTCCAAGACGGCTGTGGGCTTTAATGCGATTGGCATGTGGCTTAGCCCGTTAAGCACGCTGGGAAAGGTCATCGAGGAGGGAAGCTTTCGTTATTCTTTCACCCATGACAGGGCATCGGGAGAGAAAGCGAAAAAGGCGCTGCTGAAGCTTTGTTCTTTTTCTAAATGGAACAATGACTGGATGCTTCGTCGTAAATTCTGGACCTATTATCCCGTCGGCTACACAATCAAGTCGGCTGCCTACGGCTACGATATGCTTTATGACCTGTTGAGCGAAACAGACCGGGCCTATGTCCGGGATGCCATGATGAATAAGGGTCTGAAACTTTTTTACCGGGATATGGTGGAAATGAACAGGATGCCATCCAATATGACGAATCACATCGCGGTGATTGTTACCGGCTATGGCATGGCGGC
>Ga0134125_10000662_pt1 | contig 45211 bp, 39 predicted proteins | sample KB31751_FD_96464 | JGI IMG/M metagenome (GOLD analysis project Ga0134125, IMG submission 96464) | Terrestrial soil microbial communities with excess Nitrogen fertilizer from Kellogg Biological Station, Michigan, USA - KB3-175-1 | ecosystem: Environmental > Terrestrial > Soil > Unclassified ...
CGGCGTATTGCGTGATCTGCCGGGTCAGCGCGCCGCGGAAGCCGGCGAGATGCGTGCCACCGTCGCGCTGCGGGATGTTGTTGGTGAAGCAGAGCACGCTCTCGTGATAGCCGTCGTTCCACCACAGCGCGCACTCGACCGTGATGCCTTCGCGCTCGGCCTTGATCATGACCGGCGCCGGGATGAGCGGCGTCTTGCTGCGGTCGAGGAATTTGACGAAGGCCTCGACGCCGCCTTCGTACATCATGTCCTCGCGCTTCTCGACCGCGTGGCGCTTGTCGGAGAGCGCGATGCGCACGCCTGAGTTCAGGAAGGCGAGCTCGCGCAGCCGGTGCTCGAGCGTCGCGAAGTCGAACTCGGTCATGGTGAAGGTGGCGGGCGAAGCGAGGAAGGTCACCTCCGTGCCGCGCTTGCCGTCGGCGGGGCCGGTCTCCTTCAGCGGAGCCACCGCGACGCCGTCGCGGAACTCCATGAAGTGCTCCTTGCCGTCGCGCCAGATTGTCAGCTTCAGCCAGGTCGACAGCGCGTTGACCACGGACACGCCGACGCCGTGCAGGCCGCCCGAGACCTTGTAGGAGTTCTGGTCGAATTTTCCGCCGGCGTGCAGCTGCGTCATGATGACTTCGGCCGCCGACACGCCTTCGCCCTTGTGGATGTCGGTCGGGATGCCGCGGCCGTTGTCGTTCACCGTGCACGAGCCGTCCGGATTGAGCGTGACGGTCACTTCGGTGGCGTAGCCGGCGAGCGCCTCGTCGATGGCGTTGTCGACGACCTCGTAGACCATGTGATGCAGGCCCGAGCCGTCGTCAGTGTCGCCGATGTACATGCCGGGCCGCTTGCGCACGGCGTCGAGGCCCTTGAGGACCTTGATCGACTCGGCGCCATAGTCGGATTCGGATTGAAGATTGCGGGCCGGTTCAGCCATGGGCGGAAGCTCTCGGAAAGCAAAAAAATCGACTCGGATGAGCGAATTTGTGTGACACGATTTGGGGTGCTCGTACAGAGCAAAGTAGCTGGTGCTAATATGTTGATAGAGCTAGTATTTTTCAAGGTTTTCGACGCCCGCGGAAGGGCCGTTTTTGCGGCTTCCGAAAAGCGCTTGCGGCGCGCTTTTCAGGCCCTCATGCGGTGCCCCTGGAGCGCCGGTTTTCGCCGCCGCGCGGGAAGGCCATCCGCCGCAGCCGGCCTGTAAACCACCGCCCGCGATTTGACACGGCGCACTGCCGGAATGCGCCGCCGTCGCTTGCACAGGAGCGCCGATTGGCCTCTAAGCAGGAAGCCATGCTCGCCCGATCCGACCTGCTCCGCATGCGCTTCAAGGGCCGGCCGCTCGAAGTTCCTCATCGGCTTCGCGCGATCGTCCGCGCGCGGGAATCGAGCATCATTGTCCTCGCCGTCGCGATCGGCCTCGTCGCCGGTCTCATCGTGGCGGCGATGAGCGAGGCGGTGGGGCTGATGCACATCGTGTTTTTCGGGCTCGATCCCGGTGAGCGGCTGTCGGCCCGCGCCTGGATCAACCCGCTCTATGCCTTCCTGACGCCATGCCTCGGCGGTCTCGTGTTCGGGCTGGTGTCGGCCTACGTGACCCGCCGGCGTGGTACCGAGGTCGACCCGATCGAAGCCAATGCTCTGCACGGCGGCCGCATGTCGCTGCGCGGCAGCCTGATCGTGGCGGAGCAGACGGTCTGGTCGAGCGGCGTCGGCGCCTCGGTCGGCCTGGAGGCCGGCTACACCCAGCTCGCCTCCGGCATCGCCTCGGTCGTCGGCCGGGCGTTCCGGCTGCGGCGCGGCGACATGCGCGTGCTGGTCGGCTGCGGCGCCGCCGCCGCCATCGCCGGGGCCTTCGGCGCGCCGCTCGCCGGCGCGTTTTACGCTTTCGAGCTGGTCATCGGCAGCTACACGATCCCGAGCCTGGCGCCGGTCGGCATTGCCGCGCTGGCCGGTTATCTGACGGCGCGCACCTTCGCGCCGCTGACGCTCGGCATCGAGGCCAATGCGGTTTCCGACGTCGCCGTGCACGACGTCGTCATCGCCGCCGGCGTCGGGCTCATCTCCGCGATGGTCGGCATCCTGATCATGCGCGGGGTCGCGGCCTGCGAGCGGCTGTTCACGCGGCTGCGCATCGCGCCGGAATGGCGGCCCACGATCGGCGGCGCGATCGTCGGTCTCCTCGCGATGATCTCGCCGCAGGTCATGTCGTCCGGCCACGGCGCGCTGCATCTCACCGGCATCTTCAAGCTGCCGATCGCGATGATCGCGCTGATCTTCGCGCTCAAGATCCTCGCGTCCATCGTCTCGCTCGGCTCCGGCTTCCGCGGCGGCCTGTTCTTCGCGTCGCTGCTGCTCGGCGCTCTGGGCGGGCAACTGTTCGCCACCGCATTCTCCGCGGTCGTGCCCGGCGTGCACATCGATCCGGACGCCTATGCCATCATCGGCCTCTCGGCGCTGTCGGTCTCGGTGATCGGCGGGCCGCTGACCATGACCTTCATCGCGCTGGAGACGACCGGCGACCTGTGGCTGACCACGGCGGTGCTCATCGCCGCGATCATCTCGATGCAGGTGACGCGCGAATTCTTCGGCTACACCTTCGCCACCTGGCGCTTCCATCTGCGCGGCGAGACGATCCGCAGCGCCGCGGACATCGGCTGGATCCGCGACCTCGCCGTCGGGCAGATGATGCGCGCCGACGTGCGCACGACGCCGGCCGAAGGCACGATCTCCGATTTCCGCGCCGCGTTTCCGCTCGGCTCGACCAGCCAGGTGATCGCGGTCGACGAGGACGGCCGCTATGCCGGCATGGTGCTGGTCGCGGAAGCGCACGCCGCCGACATCGGCGCCATCGACAATCTGCGCGCGTTGCTGCACCACGCCGACCACATGCTCCTGCCGCAGATGACCGTGCAGGAAGCCGTTGCGGCCTTCGACCGTTTCGAATCGGAAGCGCTGCCGGTCGTCGATTCGGTCGAGCGGCGGCAGGTCATCGGCCTGCTCAGCGAGGCGCATGCGCTGCGCCGCTATTCGGAGGCCTCCGAGCGGCAGCGGCGAGAATTACTTGGCGAATTCTAGCGCGCCGGAACTTCGGTCAATCTCGCGCCGGTTGCCCCATCTCGTGCGCTGCGAGACCGAACCGCCGCGCGTGATGAAACGACGGCTCGTAGTCGGGAACCGGACGGTTGAAGGCCGAGAGCGCCGCGGTCAGGAGCTCGACGCGGTCGAGATCGGCGCGCAATGCGGCCATGGCGCGATCGAGCTCGCGCTGCATCCGGTCCGTTGCGGTGTCCGTTCTCATCGAGTCCTCGTCGCCGGTTCCTTGCGCGCATTTGCGCGCGCGGCATATCCGCGCCGTATACTCGAAAAACGGCACCGCGCGGCAATGGTTCCTGTATCGGCGAGGGCAAACAGCATGGCAAAGCCCGAAAATTGTCAGGGCTGAGGCAGGGGTTCCACACTTCCCGCTTTGATCATGAAGATTTGAGCGCGCGCGACAATGTCGCCGAAGGCGGCGGGATCGGCTCCGGTCATGAACACCTGCGCGCCCAACGACGACAGTGCGTCGTAAAGCGCGGCGCGGCGGGCGGGATCGAGATGCGCGACCACCTCGTCGAGCAGCAGCAGCGGCGCGAATCCGGTCATGTCCTTGACCAGCCGCGCATGCGCGAGCACGAGACGAATCAGCAGCGCCTTCTGCTCGCCGGTCGAGCAGTTCGACGCCGGCATGTTCTTGGCGGCATGCGTGACTGACAGGTCGGAGAGATGCGGCCCGTCGAGCGTGCGTCCGGCGGCGGCGTCGCGCGTGCGGTTCTCCTTCAAGAGCGCGCGGTAGCGGGCCTCGACCTCGACCGCGCTGTTATGCGGCAGGAGCTCCTCCATCCAGCCCTGCAGCGCGATGCTTGCGAACGGGAATTCCGCCGCGTCGTCGCGCGCGCCTTCGAGCGCAGACGACAGACGCGCCACGGTTTCGGCGCGCGCCGCGGCGACCGCGACCGCGACCTCGGCCGTCTCGTGCTCGATGGCGTCGAGCCAATGCGCGTCGCTGCGCGGGTCCTCGAGCAGGCGGTTGCGTGAGCGCAGCGCTCGCTCGAGCGCGGAAACGCGGCTGCCGTGTTGCGCGTCGACGGCGAGCACGAGCCGGTCGAGGAAACGGCGGCGCTCGGAGGCGGGGCCGTTGAACAGCGGGTCCATCGCCGGCGTCAGCCAGACAACGCGCAGGTGATCGGCAAAGGCGGTCGCCGACGACACCGGCTCGCGGTCGATGCGGCAGCGCCGCGCCGGCGCGGAGTCCTCGCCGGCCGGCGGGTCGATGCCGGTGCCGAGCGTGGCGAGCCCCAGCATGCCCTCGATCTCGGCCGAGATGGCCCAGCCGCCGTCGCCTTCGGAGAAGGCAAGCTCCTCCATGGTGGCGCGGCGCAGGCCGCGGCCCGGCGCCAAGAGCGAGATCGCCTCGATCAGGTTGGTCTTGCCGGCGCCGTTGGCACCCGTCAGCACGACCGGACCGGCGCGGTCGAGCGTCACCTGCGCGGCGTGATAGCTGCGGAAGTTGGTCAGCGTCAGGCGGCGGATCGCGGCGGCGGTCATCGGTCGGCTTTTAACGTGTCATGGCCTGGCTTGTCCCGGCCATCCACGCCTTCATTGGCGCGCGGCGCTCAAAGCCTCACGCCTGCGCGCCGGCCGTCGCCATGGCGGCGATGGCGTCGGCGATCTGGTCCGGCGTGTCCTCGATCGCCATCATCACCGACATTTCGTCGGCCGTGGGTTCCTCCAGCGCCGCGAACTGGCTGTCGAGCAGCGTCGGCGGCATGAAATGGCCGGCGCGCGCGGCGAGACGCTGCGCGATCAGTTCCTTGCCCCCTTTGAGATAGACGAAGGCAACGTCGTCATGGCCGTCGGCGAGGACGGTGCGATACGAGCGCTTCAAGGCCGAGCAGGTGACGACGACCTGCCGCCGGCCGCGGCGCGCGTCGTCGATCGCGGCAGCGATCGCCTTCAGCCACGGCAGCCGGTCGGCGTCGTCGAGCGGCATGCCGCGGCTCATCTTCTCGACATTGGCCGCCGGATGGAACGTGTCGCCTTCCATGAACTCGCGGTCGAGCTTGCGCGCCAGCCGCAGGCCGACGGTGCTCTTGCCGCAGCCGGAGACGCCCATCACCACGATGGCGGTGTTGCGCGCCATCACGCCTTGCCCTTCGGCTCGGTATGGCCGCCGAAGCCTCGCCGCATCGCCGAGATGAGCTTATCGGCGTAGTTCGGCTGCTTGCGCGAGCGGAAGCGTGCGTTGAGCGCGGTGGCCAGTGCCATCGCCGGGATGGCCCGCTCGATCGCGGTCTGCACGGTCCAGCGGCCCTCGCCGGTGTCGGCGACGACGCCGGAGAAATCGTCGAGCGCGGTGTCCGCATCGAGCGCCTTGGCGATGACGTCCAGCAACTGCGAGGACACGATGCTGCCGTGCCGCCAGACCTCGGCGATGGCCGCGGTATCGAGCGCGAAACGCTCGTCGGCGGGCAGGGCGTCCGACGCCGTCTCCTGAAGGATCTGGAAGCCCTCGGCATAGGCCTGCATCAGCGCGTATTCGATGCCGTTGTGCACCATCTTGACGAAATGGCCGGCGCCGTTCGGCCCGGCGTGCAGCCAGCCCTGCGGCGCCGTCGGCGCGTCGGCGCCGCCGCCGGGCGACAGCGCCGCGAACACCGGCGCCAGCCGTGCGACGGCGGCCGGCTCGCCGCCGATCATCAGGCAGTAGCCCTTGTCGCGGCCGAGAATGCCGCCCGAGGTGCCGGCGTCGATGTGATGGATGCCGCGCGCCTTCAGCGCCTTCGCCCGGCGCAGGTCGTCGCGCCAGAACGTGTTGCCGCCGTCGATGACCGTGTCGCCGGCGCTGAGGATTTCGCCGAGCCGCGAAATGGTCGCTTCGGTGGCCTCGCCTGCCGGCAGCATCACCCAGACCGCGCGCGGCGCGGCGAGACGCGCGATGAGATCGGCGAGATCGCCTGCCGCCGTGGCGCCGTCGCGCGCCAGCGCCTGCGCCGTCTTCGCGTCCCGATCGTAGGCGACGATCTGGTGGCCATTGCGCATCAGGCGCAAGGCAAGGTTGGCGCCCATGCGGCCGAGGCCGATCATACCGATCTGCATGCGGCGCTCCCGGCTGCTGCTGTCAAAAATAGGCGGGTGGTCAGACCCGCATTGGCATCAGGACGTAAAGTGCGCCCTTGGCGTCCTTGTCCTGGATCAGCGTCGGCGAGCCGGGGTCGGCGAGCTTGAGGATCGCCACCTCGCCCTCGATCTGCGCCGCGATGTCGAGCAGATAGCGGGAGTTGAAGCCGATATCGAGCGGCTCGGCGTCGTAGTCGACCTCGAGTTCCTCGGTCGCGCTGCCGGAATCCGGATTGGTCACCGACAGCGTCAGCTTGCCGGGGGCGATCGCCAGCTTGACCGCGCGGCCGCGCTCGCTCGATACGGTCGAGACGCGGTCGACGGCCGCCTCGAAGTCCTTCTTGTCGACGACGAGGTTCTTGTCGTTGTTGGCCGGAATGACCCGGCCGTAATCGGGGAAGGTGCCGTCGATCAATTTCGAGGTCAGCACCACGTTGCCGATGCTGAAGCGGATCTTGCCGGCGGAGAGCTCGATGCCGACTTCTCCTTCACCGGTCTCGGTGGGCTTCTGCACCTCGTTGACGGTCTTGCGCGGGATGATGATGCCCGGCATGCCGGCGGCGCCGTCGGGCAGCGGCAGTTCGCACTGCGCGAGGCGGTGGCCGTCGGTCGCCACCGCGCGCAAGGCCGCGGCCTTTGCCGAGCCGGCGGTGTGCAGATAGATGCCGTTGAGATAGTAGCGCGTCTCTTCGGTCGAGATGGCGAACTGCGTCTTGTCGACGAGACGCTTGAAGTCGCCGGCCGGCAGCTTGAACGAGTGCGTCATCTCGCCGGCGGCGAGGTCGGGGAAGTCGCTCTCGGGCAGCGTCTGCAGCGTGAAGCGCGAGCGCCCGGCGCGGAGGGTCACCACGGCGCGCTCGCCGGAACCTTCGAGCACGATCTGCGAGCCCTCGGGCAGCTTGCGCACGATGTCGTAGAACATGTGCGCCGGCACGGTGGTCGCGCCGCCCGGCGACACTTCGGCCGCGGTGGTATCGGTCACCTCGAGGTCGAGGTCGGTCGCTTTCAGGCTGAGATTGCCCTTGTCGGCCTTGATCAGGACGTTGGCGAGGATCGGGATCGTGTTCCGCCGCTCGACCACGCGGTGCACGTGGCCCAGCGACTTCAGCAATTCGGCGCGTTCGACAGTCACCTTCATGGAAAGACCCGCTGCGGCGTAAGAAAAAGCCCGGAATCCGGGCGTCGCCGTGCCGGCGTGGCGCGGTATGCGCGGCCGGGGACCAAAGGTGACAAGCCGGGGGGAATTGCGCAAGGGCGCGTTTTTGCTCCCCGCTCCTATCCCCAGGGCGTCCACAGCCCTTCTTTCACCTCTCCCCGTTCTTACGGGGAGACGACCGCCGAAGGCGGTCGGGTGAGGGGCTCTTGCCCCGATCTCGGCCTCGCGGATGCGCCCCCTCACCCGGCTCGGACCTGAGGTCCTCGCCACCCTCTCCCCGTGAAGGAGGGGGAGAGGGAAGCAAAGCGCTACTCCTGCAATTGCCGCTTCAGGACTTCGATCTCTTCGGCCAAAGCGACGTCGTTGCCGACCAGCCCCTCGATCTTGCGCACCGCGTGCAGCACCGTGGTGTGGTCGCGGCCGCCGAAGCGCCGGCCGATCTCCGGCAGCGAGCGCAGGGTCAGCGTCTTGGCGAGATACATCGCCACCTGGCGCGGGCGCACGACGTTGGCCGTGCGGCGCGAGGACAACAGGTCGGAGCGGCTGACATTGTACTGCCGCGCCACGACGCGCTGGATGTCCTCGATCTTGACGCGCTTGGGCTCCTGCGGCCGGATCAGGTCGCGCACTTCGCGCTCGGCCATCTCCAGCGTGACCGCGTGGCCGGTGAGCTTGCTGTGCGCCAGCAGGCGGTTGAGCGCGCCTTCGAGGTCGCGGCCGTTATGCGTGACGGTCTTGGCGATGTAGGACAGGACCGGCAGGGGCACGTCGAAGGTCGGGTGATGCGCGCGGGCCGCCAGCACGCGGGCCTTGAGGATCTCGAAACGGAGTTCCTCGCCGAGCCCGCCCATCTCGACCACGAGGCCGCCGGCGAGACGCGAACGGACGCGGTCGTCGAGGCTTTCCAGGTCCGACGGCGGCCGGTCCGAGGCGATCACCACCTGCCGCCCGGCGTCGATCAGCGCATTCAGTGTGTGGCAGAACTCGGCCTGCGTCGACTTGCCCTGCAGGAACTGGAGGTCGTCGATGACCAGCACGCCGATGCCGCGCAGCGCCTCCTTGAAGGCGAGCGCCGTTTGCGTGCGCAGCGCCGAGACGAAGCCGTACATGAACTTCTCGGCGGTGAGATAGAGCACCTTGCGCTCGCCGGTGGCGTTGCCGGCCCAGGTGATGGCCTGGAGCAGGTGCGTCTTGCCGAGGCCCACGCCGGCATGGATGTACAGCGGATTGAACATCACCGGGTCGGTGCGCTTGGCGATCGCCACCTGCCGTGCCGCGGCGTGGGCCAGGGTGTTGGAGCGGCCGACGACGAAGGTGTCGAAGGTGAGCCGGGGATCGAGCGGCGAGCCGCCGAGCGCCTCGTGACCGGCGGCGTCGGCCGGCAGCAGCGGCCGGGCGTGGCCGTTGAAGCGGCCGGCCTCGGCGTGGCCGTTCACCGCCGGCGCGGTCTCGCGCGGCTTCACCGCGACCGCGCTGCGCAGCACGGCCGAGCGCACGGTCAATTCGATGCGGGCGACGGTGGTGTCGTGAGCCTGCCAGCAGGCGAGCACGCGCTCGGCATAATGCGACTGGATCCAGCTCTTCAAAAAGCGCGTCGGCACGGAGAGCCGCACGGTCTTGTCGTCGTGCCCCTCGAGGTCCATGCGCGCGAACCAGCTCGAATACACATCGTCGCCGACGTCGGCACGAAGCCGCTCTTTGACCCGGGACCAGCTCTCCTGATCGGCATTCGACATTGTCTTCTGCTCTTATTCAAAAGGGTTGAAACGAAGGGGTTGCCTGGCAATAGCGGACAGCCGCTCACGCGCCGAACCGGACGCAACACGACCACTGGATGATGCCGTTGGAAGAGAAGGTCCCGATCAGGACCGCCGCTCTACGACACCCGCTTCCTTGCCTGAAGAAGAGGTGTCAGCCGGCGGGCGGCGACGCGGATGCCGCGAGGCCGTCGAGGCGCTGCGGCGTGGGGGAATTGGACGTACACGACAGAGAGGGAGACACATTGCTCGAGACGCTCGACATGGGCGAACCACACCAAGCGTGATCGGCGGCAATCGCCGATTGACTCCCGGTTTCCGTCATTTCGACCCCCTCTGTCTCTGCGGGCGTTTGGCCCGTATTCCGGCTCGTGTTCCTCAGCTCGCGCCTTCCGGCATTCGGCGCGTCAGCGACTTCTATCGTCGCGCCGCGCGGCGTCTTGGCATTCGACGCAACCGTTATTGGCGTCAGCGAAATCGTCCGGTGTCGTCACTTGCTTGCAGGCAACAGACAGCCGATCTCATCCGCCGATGAGCGCAGGACCGAACCTTTGTTTCTGAACGCGCGCGGCGAGTGCCGTGCGCGGATTGAATGTACACGTCCGAAGTAAGCCATCAACGGTTTTTGTACGGCAGCGTTCAGACTATGACGCGAAAGCTGCATCGGTGTTGCGTTTTTGTTGCGCCGCCTCGAACGCAACGCTTTGACTGGACGCGATGATTTTCGCACGCGTGAAAGGCGCGCGGAGGTATCGGCGTTTCGGGAAATTTTCGGCGCCGCCGCGATGCGCGCACGTGTCGCACCGTCCAATCTTCGGGTCCTTTCGAATTGTGGCCAATAACCTGTTTGCCCGCCTTCGATTTTTCTGCGCGATTTCGCGACTAGCCATTTTCGAAAACCCCCATGGAATAAGGGCTGGCAAGACGCGCGGCGCGATTTCAGCCGGTAAAACCGGCACGTCCAGATGTGTCTGACGGTGCAAAGAAGGTTTTACGACAAAAATACAGAAGCGCCCGCGAGCGGCAGGGCCGGCGGGCGCGTCAATCTCTCACAATGTGAGATGAGCGACGGTTCCGAAAAGGAAACCGCGCATGCGGGTATTACTTCGCGAGCTTGGCAATCCGGTGCGCGAGGCGCGACACCTTGCGGCTGGCGTTGTTCTTGTGAACGACGCCGCGCTGCGCCGCCCGCATGATCGCCGGCTCCGCCGCCTTGAGCGCGGCTGCGGCCGCGGTTTTGTCGCCCGCCACGATCGCTTCCTCGACCTTGCGCATCGACGAGCGCAGCACCGAGCGGCGCGCCTTGTTCACTTCGGTCCGGCGCGCGATGACGCGCGTGGCTTTGCGGGCGGACTTGGTATTGGCCATCTGTTCTCTCGTTCAACCGGCTGGCGCTCGCGGACCTTGTCTGTCCGCGCAGAAGCGCTCGAAATCTGAATAGGGTAAGGCGGCTGGCATCGATCCCGCCGCCAAGGCCGAGGCTTATAGACAGGCCCCGTCCGCCCGTCAACGCCCGCGGGTTCCGCGGGCCTCAGGCCACCTTGCGGGCGCGCACGCCGTCATAGCCGGCGACCACGGCCGCGCGGTCGGCGGCCGGGAAAGCGGCAAGCGGCGGCTTCATCCGCGCCAGCGCCGGGTCGCCGTGGATGTGCGCGAGCAGCGCCTTCACACCGGGCACCAGCGGCTTGCCCTCGAACAGCTTGCGGATGGTCACGGCGGCCTCGAGCGCATGCGCGTCGCCGGCCGACCAGGCGCGCTGGCACAGATCGGCATTCAGGTTGGCCGTCGCGGAGATGCAGCCGGCGAAATCGCCGCGGCGCGCCTCGAGCAGCGCCGCCTCGGTGGACGGGAATACGGCGAAGCCCGGCTTCACCGCCGCCGCAGAGCGCGCGTAGGCCATGTCGCCCGAAGAGTCCTTCAGACCCACGATGCGGGCCGGATGCGCCTTGAGCAGACGGTCGATCAGCGCGACATGCCAGGGCAGGCCGGACATCGCCGGGTAATGATAGAGATAGATCGGGATCGGCTTGGCCGCGGTCGCTTGGACGATGATGTCGATATATGCGGCAAGTCCGTCGTCGGGCACGCCCTTGTAATAGAAGGGCGGCAGCACAAGCGCGCCGGCAAAGCCGAGCTCGGCGGCATGCTTCGTCAGCGCCACCGCGTCGGCGACCGCGGCGGCGCCGGTGCCGACCATCAGCCGGTCGAGCGGCAGGCCGTTCTTCTTGTAGGCGTCCATCACCGACTTGCGTTCCGCGAGCGAGAACGAGGTCGCCTCGCCCGTCGTGCCGAGCACGTTGAGCCCGTCGCAGCCATTGTCGAGCAGGAACCGCGCGAGCTTCGTGGCGCGGGCGAGGTCTGGCGCGCCGCTCTCTTCGACCGGCGTGGCGATGGCGGCGATGACGCCGGACAGGGTTTTGGTCATGCGATTCACCTCTGATCGGAGCGTCGTCTTAGCCGCTGACGTTGAACGCCGCCAGCGCCGCCATGTTGACGATCTGCGTGTCCTTGGCGCCGAGCTGGACGATCTGCACTGGCCGGTCGAGGCCGACGAGCAGCGGGCCGATGACGGTGGCGCCGCCGAGTTCCTGCAGCATCTTGGTCGAGATCGAGGCCGAGTGGAACGCCGGCATCACCAGCACATTGGCGGGGCCGGACAGGCGGCAGAACGGGTAGGCCGCCATGAGCTCGGTATTGAGCGCCACGTCGGCAGCGATATCGCCATCGAATTCGAAATCGACGCGGCGATGCTCGAGCAGCTTCACCGCCTCGATTACCCGCGCCGAGCGCTCGCCCTGCGGATGACCGAAACTGGAGAAGGCGAGCAGGCCGACGCGCGGCTCGTAGCCGAGGCGGCGGGCGACGCCGGCGGCCTCGACCGCGATCTCGGCGAGTTCCTCCGCCGTCGGCATTTCGGTGACCGCGGTGTCGGCGACCAGCACGGTGCGGCCGCGGGTGATGACCATCGACACGCCGATGACGCGGTGGCCGGGCTTGGGGTCGATCACTCGCCGCACGTCCGACAGCGTCACCGAGAAATTGCGGGTGACGCCGGTGATCATCGCGTCGGCGTCGCCGAGCGCCACCATGCAGGCGCCGAAATGGTTGCGGTCGGTGTTCACCAGCCGCTGGCAGTCGCGCAGCAGGAAGCCCTGGCGCTGCAGCCGCTCGTAGAGATGGTTGGTGTATACGGAGTTGCGCGTCGACAGCCGCGCATTGTGGATCTCGATGCCCTCGGCGAGTTCGATGCCGGCCTCCTGCGCCGCCTGCTGGACGCGTTCCTCGCGGCCGACCAGCAGGGCGGTGCCGAGACCCTGGTGCACGAAGCTCGCCGCGGCGCGGATGACCTGGAGTTCCTCGCCCTCGGCGAAGACGACGCGCTTCGGCGAGCGGCGCAGCCGCGCGTAGACCTGCACCAGCGAGCCGGCGATCGGGTCGCGGCGGGCGCTCAGCTGCTGCCGGTAGGCGTCCATGTCGACGATCGGCTTGCGCGCGACGCCGGTGTCCATCGCCGCCTTGGCCACCGCCGGCGGCACATATGAGATGAGCCGCGGGTCGAACGGCACCGGGATGATGTAGTCCGGCCCGAACTTCGGCCGTGTGCCGTAGATGGCGGCGACGTCGTCCGGCACGTCCTCGCGCGCGAGATCGGCGAGCGCCCGCGCCGCGGCGATCTTCATCTCCATGTTGATGGTCTTGGCGCGCACGTCGAGCGCGCCGCGGAAGATGAAGGGGAAGCCGAGGACGTTGTTGACCTGGTTCGGGTAGTCGGAGCGGCCGGTCGCCATGATGGCGTCGTCGCGCACCTCGGCGACCTCTTCGGCGCTGATCTCCGGGTCCGGATTGGCCATGGCGAAGATAATGGGCTTGTCGGCCATCGACTTGACCATGTCCTTGGTCACCGCGCCCTTGGCCGAGAGGCCGAAGAACACGTCGGCGCCCTTGAGCGCGTCGGCCAAAGTGCGGCGGTCGGTCTTGATCGCGTAGGCCGACTTCCACTGGTTCATGCCTTCCTTGCGGCCCTCGTAGATGACGCCCTTGGTGTCGCAGAGGATGAGGTTTTGCGGACGGAAGCCGATCGAGCGCAGCAGCTCGAGGCAGGCGATGCCGGCGGCGCCGGCGCCGTTGCAGACGAGCTTGGTCGCCTCGATCTTGCGGCCGGTCAGGTCGAGCGCGTTGAGCAGCCCAGCGGCGGCGATGATGGCGGTGCCGTGCTGGTCGTCGTGGAAGACGGGGATGTCGAGCAATTCGCGCAGGCGCTGCTCGATGACGAAGCACTCAGGCGCCTTGATGTCTTCCAGGTTGATGCCACCCCAGCCCTTGCCGAGCAGCTTGACGCAATTGACGATCTCGTCGGGATCCTCGGAGGAGACTTCGAGATCGATGGAATCGATGTCGGCGAAGCGCTTGAACAGCACCGCCTTGCCTTCCATCACCGGCTTGGCGGCCAGCGCGCCGCGATTGCCCAGCCCGAGGATGGCGGTGCCATTGGTGATGACGGCGACGAAATTGCCCTTGGTCGTGTAGTCGTAGGCCCGGCTCTCGTCCTCGGCGATCGCCAGCACCGGCACGGCCACGCCCGGCGAATAGGCGAGCGAGAGGTCGCGCTGGGTCGCCATCGGCTTGGTGGCGATCACCTCCAGCTTGCCAGGGCGGCCGCTCGAGTGAAACTGCAGGGCTTCCTGCTCGGTGAAGGTCGGGCGCGGCGGGCCGGAACGCTTGGACGGCATGATCACTCCACTGACGGGCCTTCTGTCGGGCCGAGTTTGGACCCTACCGGAACCCTTGGCCTTCCCTCAAGGCGAGGGGGACAGGGCGGGTCCGCGCCCGGCGCGGGACGACCGCCGGTCGTGTCGGCAGTTGAATGCCAGCGCGGCAACGGGTAATCGGTGCGGGGGCGCCGCTTGGCCGCGAGAGCGTATCGATGATCCGGTTTGTGTTGCGATTTCTGGGCCTGATCTGCCTGGCCGCGGCCTTCATCCTGGCCATCTACGACGGCACGCGGTCGATCGCCGCCAACCGGGTGTTCCTGACCAGCGTCCGCACCCTCTGGGAGCTGATCAGCGCCAACAGCCTGACCCAGATGAAACCGCTGCTCAGTCCCTATGCCGGCGGCGTGCTCTGGGACCCGGGTCTGGTCTCGATCCTCAACGCGCCCGCCTTCACGCTGCTCGGCTGCCTCGGCGTCGTGCTCCTGATGCTCGGCCGCCGCAAGAAGCCGCTGATCGGCTACGCGCGTTCGTAAGGCCGCTCTCGCCGTCGTGAAGGCGATGCGCCGGTTCCCGCCCGAGACGTGATCGCCGGACGCATTCCGGGACGTATCGCGCGCGCCTATATTGGGGCCACGCAAACGGGGAGTTCAGATCATGTTCGGCTTCAAGAAAACGGCCATGCCGTCCGCTGCCGAGGCGCTGCCCGGCCGCAGCGCGGCCATTCCCACCGCCGAGAGCCATTTCGTCAACAGCCACGCGCTCAAAGGCCCGTATCCGGCGGGTCTTCAGACCGCGATGTTCGGGCTCGGCTGCTTCTGGGGCGCCGAGCGCAAGTTCTGGGAGCTCGGCGACGGCGTCTACGCGACCGCGGTCGGCTACGCCGGCGGCGTAACGCCCAATCCGACCTATGAGGAGGTCTGCTCCGGCCGCACCGGCCACAACGAGGTCGTCCTCGTCGTCTACGACCCGAAGAAGATCTCGTACGACGCGCTGCTCAAGACGTTCTGGGAAAGCCACGACCCGACCCAGGGCATGCGCCAGGGCAACGACGTCGGCACGCAATATCGCTCCGGCATCTACGCATTCACGCCCGAGCAGAAGAAGGCGGCCGACGCGTCGAAGGCGATGTACCAGGCCGAATTGAAAAAGAAGGGCTACGGCGCGGTCACCACCGAGGTCATCGACGCGCCGCCGTTCTACTTCGCCGAGGACTATCACCAGCAGTACCTGGCCAAGAACCCATTCGGCTATTGCGGCCTCGGCGGCACCGGCGTGTCCTGCCCGATCGGCACCGGCGCGAAGCTGCAGGGTGCGACGGCCTAGGAGCGCCGCAAACCCGGCGCGCTCCCTCTCCCCACTTGCGGGGAGAGGGCTGGGGTGAGGGGTTCTTTTCAAGGCTCAGACGTCGGATATGCCCCCTCACCCGGCCGCCTCAGGCGGCCGACCTCTCCCGCAAGCGGGGAGAGGTGGCATCCGGTGACACTTCCTTAACCATATAAAGCGTTAATCGGGCTCGTATTCCTTTCCAGAACGGCCCGGATTCGATGCGGGGTGTCTCCCTTTTCCTGACGGCGCTGATTGGGCTCGCGCTCGCGGGCTGCATGCATCAGCGGCAGACCTATTACATCGTCGATCCGGCGACCGGGCAGCCCGTGCCGGTCGTGCAGCAGTATCAGCAGCCGCAATACGCTCAATCCGGCTACGCTCCGCCCGCCTACCAGCAGCCGGCGCCGCACGCCTCCACGCCAGGTCGCGGCCTCTTCTCGTCTTCGCCCGCCGCCGCGCAGGAAACCTACGCCGCGCAGCCGGCCTATCAGGCGCCGCAGCCTACGCCGCAGGCGTCCTCCGGGCGCGGGCTGTTCAACAACATGCCGCATCGCGCCCCGCGCTATCAGACCTATGCGGCGCAGCCCGTCTACCAGGCGCCGCAGCCGCAGTATGCGCAGCCGCAATACGCCCAGCCTCAATATGCGCAGCCGCGCTACAGCGCGGGCGGCCCTTACGTCGCCGCACCGGCGCAGAGCTACGCCTACGCCGCGGCCGGACAGACCGCCTATACGCTCGATGCCGGCGACAAATTGCGCGTCGTCGTGTTCGGCCAGGACGGCATCACCAACAGCTACGTCGTCGGCGCCGACGGCCACGTGAACCTGCCGCTGGTCGGCTCGGTGCCGGCGCGCGGCTTCACGACTTCGCAATTGTCACAGATGATCGCCGAGCGGCTGAAGCAGGGCTACGTGCGCGAGCCGCATGTCAGCGTCGAGGTCGAGGCCTACCGGCCGTTCTTTATCCTCGGCGAGGTGACGACGCCCGGCCAGTACCCTTACGTCGCCAACATGACGGCGGAAAAGGCGGTGGCGATCGCCGGCGGCTTCTCGCCGCGCGCCGACAAGCGTAGGGTCGAATTGACGCGCAGCGCGCCCGGTCAGTCGTTCAAGGGCGACGTGCCGCTCACCTATCCGATCCGCCCCGGCGACACGGTGGTGGTGAAGGAGCGCTGGTTCTAGCGCCTCGCGGCCACGGTTCGGCCGTTGCCGAAGCATCTCCCGGTATTCCGCGCTAAGAAGGCGGCCCCTTCCGCCGGACCCCGCGCGATGACCGCCGCCAGAAGCGACAAGAGCAATATCGGCCTCGATCTTGCGCTGCTTCTTGCGCTGGCGACGCTCTGGGGCGCGTCCTACACCTTCATCAAGCTCGGCGTCGCCACCATCCCGCCGGTGACCTTGATTGCCGCGCGCACCCTGATCGCCGGCGCCATCCTCGTCACCGTGCTGCGCTGGCGCGGGCTCACATTGCCGCGCGACGGCGCGACCTGGCGGCGGTTCCTGTTCCAGGCCTGCCTCAACAGCGTCGTGCCGTTCACCTTGATCGCCTGGGCCGAGCTCGACGTCGTCGCCGGGCTTGCCACCATCCTCAACTCGACTTCGCCGATCTTCACCTTTCTCATCACTGCAACGATGACGCGGCACGAGCCGGCGACGTCGCGCAAGCTGATCGGCGTCGTCGCCGGCATCGTCGGCACCGCCATCATCGTCGGCACGCAGGCGCTCGACGGCCTCGGCCGCGAACTGTGGGCGCAGCTTGCCATCGTCGCGGCGACTATTTGCTACGCCGGCGCGGCGATCTTCGGCCGCGGCTTCAAGGGGCTCGATCCGATGATGCCCGCGGCCGGCTCGATGCTGTGCGGCGCCGTGATCCTCGTTCCGGCGAGCCTTATCCTCGACCGGCCGTGGACGCTCGCGCCGTCGTTTGTCTCGCTGATGGCGCTACTCGGTCTGTCGGTGTTCTCGACCGCTCTCGCTTTCGTTATCTATTTCCGCCTGGTGCAGACGCTCGGCTCGGTCGGCACCACGGCGCAGGCTTACTTGCGCGTGCCGATCGGCGTTGGCATCGGCGCCGCCTTCCTCGGCGAGACGCTCGAGCCAAGTGCCTGGGCGGGGTTGGTCTGCGTGCTCGCCGGTGTCGTGGCAATGACGCTTCCGGCGCGGGAGCCGGCGCTGGCGCGCTGAAAACGCGAAGGCCCGGCGGAGAGGCCGGGCCTTCGATACCGGCGCCGCCCCGCGGCCTATTTCAGATGCTTGGCGAAGAAGTCGGTGGTGCGCTTCCAGGCAACGTCGCGCGCCCCCGCGCGGAATGAGCCGCGCTCGTCGCAGGCGAAGCCGTGCGGTGCATCCGGGTAGGTGAAGGTCTCGGCCTGCGGCTGTTTCTTCTTGATGTCCTCGACCGTCGCCATCGGAATGCCTCGTCCTTCTCGCCGAAGTGCATCATCAGCGGGCACTTCGGCTTCTCGTCGGCAAACTTGCCGATCATGCCGCCGTAATACGAGACCGCCGCCTTGAAGCCGGGCACGCGGCATGCGCCGAGGAACGACGCCGTGCCGCCCATGCAATAGCCGACGATGCCGGCGGGGCCTACCCCCTTCACGTTGTCGAGCGCCGCGGTGATGTCCTTCATCATGTTGTCGAAGTTCAAATTGCCGAGATAGCTGCGCGCATGCGCGATCTCGTCCGGCGTGTAGCCGCATTCGAAGTCGCGGACGAAGCGGTCGAACACCGCTGGCGCGATCGCCGCATAGCCGATGCCGGCGAAGCGGTCGCACATCGCGCGGATATGATGATTGACGCCGAAGATCTCCTGGATGACGACGATGGCGCCCTTCGGCTGGCCGGCGGGATCGGCGCGGTAGGCGCCGAGCGTGTGCTTGTCCGAGGTGGTGAGCGTCAGCTTCTGGCCCAAGGGAACCTCCCGTTACTCAATTCGAAGGGATGAAAACAGCTCGTCGCGCCCGCGACGGTTCTTAACACAGCGGCACGCGGGCCAGAAGCCACGATGTCATGCGAACAACCCGGCCAGCAGCTCGTACGACCGCTTCCGCGCCGCGTGGTCGTAGATCATGGTCGTGACCATCAATTCCTGCGCCTGCGTCGCCTCGATCAGCGGCATGAGCCGGGCCTTCACCGTCGCCGGCGAGCCGACCGAGATCCTGGTGCGGCTTTGCGCGACGCGGGCGAGATCGACCGGCGCGTAGTCATAGGCCGCCGCCTCCTCGGGCGAGGCGAGCGGCAGTACCTCGCCTTTGGCGCGGCGCACCGTGTTGAGATCGACGGTCCGCGCCAGCCGCTCGGCTTCTTCGTCGGTGTCGGCGCAGACGACGTGCGTCCCCAAGATGGCATAGGGCTTCTCGTGCGCCGCCGACGGCTTGAAGCTGTCGCGATAAAGCCGCATCGCCTCCGCCGCGTCGAAGGTCGCGAAATGATGCGCGAAGGCGAAGGCGGCGCCGATGTGACCGGCGAGCTGCGCCGAGTAGTCGGACGAGCCGAGCAGATAGATCGGCGGCAGCGGCACGCCCTCCGGCATCGCGCGCACCTTGGCGAACGGGTGCCCCGGCGGGAAGCCGCGTGCTTCCAGAAGCATCAATTCGTTGAAGCGGTCGAGGAAGTCGTCCTCCTCGGTGATGCCCTGGCGGCGGCGCAGCGCATAGGACGTCGCCGGGTCGGTGCCGGGCGCGCGGCCGAGGCCGAGATCGATGCGCCCGGGAAACAGCGCCTCCAGCACCTTGAAGCGTTCCGCCACCATCAATGGCGCGTGATTGGGCAGCATCACACCGCCGGAGCCGACGCGCATGCGCTCCGTCGCCGCCGCGACTTGCCCGATCATGATCTCGGGCGCGGAACTGGCGATCGAGGGCATGTTGTGATGCTCGGCCACCCAGTAGCGGGTGAAGCCGAGATGATCGGCGAGCCGGGCGAGGTCGAGCGTGTTGCGCAGCGCCTGCGCGGGCTGCATGCCGGCGGCGACGGGCGAGAGGTCGAGGACCGAGAGCGGAAACATGGCGTCACCCCTGTGCGCCAGATCGCGCGGCCTGACAAGCCGACGGCGTGTGACTTTCCCGTTCCGCCTTGGCGCCGCCGCCATTATGATGCCGTCTGACGTGCGGAGCACGAAAGGACAGCCATTGGCCTCGGTGACGGAGTGGAAAGTGCCGGCGGCCGTGCAGCCGCGGCCGGAGGATTACGGCTACGATCTCGACCGCGCGCTGTCCGCCGTGGTCGGGCTGCACACGCTCATTCCGCCGGACGCCTTCACCGCCGAAACGCTCGGCACCGAGCGTGCCGGCAACGGCGTGCTGATCGACGACGGCCTCGTGCTGACCATCGGCTATCTCATCACCGAGGCCGAGACAGTGTGGCTGCACGTCGGCGACGGCCGCGTGGTCGAGGGTCACGCGCTCGGCTTCGACCAGGAGACCGGCTTCGGCCTGGTGCAGGCGCTCGGCAAGATCGACTTGCCGCCGCTGCCGATCGGCAAGTCGGGCGAGGCGCAGGCCGGCGAGCGCATCGTCGTCGGCGGCGCCGGCGGCCGCACGCGCTCGCTCGCGGGCCACATCGCCGCGCGGCAGGAATTCGCCGGCTATTGGGAATACCTGATCGACGACGCGATCTTCACCTACCCGGCGCATCCGAACTGGGGCGGCACCGGCCTCATCTCGCACAAGGGCGAATTGATCGGCGTCGGCTCATTGCAGCTCGAGCGCGAGCGCGACGGCCGCAACGAGCACCTCAATCTGGTCGTGCCGATCGACCTGTTGAAGCCGATCCTGACCGACCTGCGCCGCTTCGGCCGTGTCGACAGACCGGTGCGGCCATGGCTTGGCATCTATTCGACCGAGATCGAGGACAAGGTCGTCATCGTCGGCATCGCGCCGAAGGGGCCGGCCGCGCGCGCCGAACTCAAGACCGGCGACGTGATCCTCTCGGTCGATGGCGACAACGTGTCGAGCCTCGCCGAGCTCTACCGCAAGGTCTGGTCGCTCGGGAACGCCTGCGTCGAAGTGCCGATGACGCTCTACCGCGAGGGCGTGACCTTCGACGTGCGCGTCAATTCCTCCGACCGCGCCAAATTCCTGCGCGGCCCGAGGATGCATTAGGGCTCCCGTCGTCCTGAGGCGCGCGCATTCCTCGAATTGTCGTCCCCGCGAAGGCGGGGCCCCATACTCCGCAGCACCTCATGTCTACTGCGGAGTATAGGTCCCGGGCCTCGCTTCGCTCGCCCGGGACGACATCGTCGGAACTCACCCCACCTCGATCTCATCCACGCGGTTCGGATAGAACGCGAGATGCTCCTTGATCTCCGCCATTGCCGGGAACGGCGCCTCGTAGCTCCACACCGCGTTCTCGGCGCGGCGCTCTCCGGCGGAGATCGTGAAATAGCTGGCGTCGCCTTTGTACGGGCAATGGGTGTGGTGCGCGGTCGGCGTCAGCGCACTCATGTCGGCGTCGGCGCGCGGGATGTAGAAGACCGGCGGATAGCTCGCCTCCTTCAGCTCCAGCGCGCGCGTCGTGTCGGCAATGATCCGGCCGCCGAAACGGACGCGCACGTGCCTGCCGCTGCGCGAAATGGTGATGGGATGGTCGGGGCCGGGCTGCTTCATAGGGCCTCCTCGGCCTCGTTATGGTAACCGTTCGCTAACCTAATCGTCATTCTCATCTACCGCTATGTCAGCCGGGTGGCAGACACTGCTATCGAATGGTATCGAAGGACGGTTTTCGGAAAAATTGAACCAATCCGCTTAAGCCGGGTGTGAGGGCTTCCCCATTACTTTCCGTGCGTACCACTGCGGGGACTGCTTATGGCGACCCATGCGTTCGACAAGAAGATCCAGGGCCTCAACGTCCTGGTCGCCGACAAGAACCACTTCATGCGCCGGCTCACCCGGACCATGTTGATGAACCTTGGCGCCAAGTCGGTGATCGAGGCGTCAGACGGCCTAGCGGCACTGGAAGCGATCCGCACCTGCGATCCCGACGTCATGTTCCTCGAATGGGACTTGCCGGTGCTCGACGGCATGGAAGTCATCCGCATCGTGCGTTCGCCCGGCGTCTTCCCGCGTCCGAACCTGCCGATCATCATGCTGACCGCGCGCTCCGACCGCTCCTGCGTGATGCAGGCGTTGCGCGCCGGCGTCCACGAATTCCTGTTGAAGCCGACGTCGCCGAAGGCGCTGCGCGACCGGCTGACCTCGATCCTGCTCAAGCCGCGGCCGATGCTGAAGCTCGGCGAGTTCTACGTGCCGCAGCCGCGCCGGCTCGGCTCGCCGGTCGAACTGTCCGAGGCCGACGCCGAGTCTGCCGCGGCCACCGCGGAATAACGCCCCGAAATATCTGTCACCGCCGCGCGGTTTGCGCCGCCCGCGGCAATGCGTGTAATTCATGCCCTCCGTCATGAATGGGGCTGCGCATGACCGCTTCCACCGTCATCGACTCTCTTCTGTTCCGCGACGCCGTCGGCACCGCGGCGATGCGCGCGATCTTTTCCGACGCGTCGCTGGTCGCCCGCTATGTCGAGGTCGAGGTGGCTTTGGCCACGGCCGAGGCGCGGGTGGGCGTCATCCCGGCCGATGCGGCGATTGAGATCGCGAAACGCGCCGACGCGGCCGCGCTAGACGTCGAACTGCTGCGGCAGGAGACCGATCTCGTCGGCTACCCGATCCTTCCCATCGTTCATCAGCTGGTGAAGCAGTGCGACGAAGCCGGGCGCTACGTGCACTGGGGCGCGACCACGCAGGACATCATGGACACCGCGGTCGTTCTGCAGATGCGCGACGCGCTCACGATCGTCGGCGACGATATCGCCACGCTGCGCACGATCCTCGCCGATCTGGCGCGAATGCACCGCGACACCGCGATGGCCGGACGCACGCACCTGCAACAGGCGCTGCCGGTCACCTTCGGCTACAAGGCGGCGATCTGGCTCGCCATGTTCGACCGCCACGCCGCCCGCCTCGAGGAGCTGAAGCCGCGCGTGCTGGTCGGCCAGTTCGCCGGCGCCGCCGGCACGCTCGCCTCGCTCGGCGACAAGGGCTTCGCCGTGCAGGAGGCCTTGTGCGATGAGCTCAAGCTCGGCGTGCCGGTGTCGACCTGGCACGTGGCGCGCGACGGCTTCGCCGAGGCCATCAATTTCCTGGCGCTGGTCACCGGCACGCTCGGCAAGATCGCGCTCGACGTCATGATCATGGCCTCGACCGAGTTCGCCGAGGTCTACGAGCCGTTCGTGAAAGGCCGCGGTGCGTCCTCGACCATGCCGCAGAAGCGCAATCCGATCTCGTCGGAATTGATGCTTGCCGCATCGAAAGCGGTGCGCCAGCACGCAGGATTGATGCTCGACGCCATGGTGCAGGACTTCGAGCGTGCCACCGGCCCTTGGCACGCCGAATGGGTGGCGATCCCGGAGAGCTTCGTGCTCACCGCCGGCGCGCTGCATCAGGCGAAGTTCGCCCTCGGCGGCCTGATCGTCGACGCCGCGCGCATGAAACAGAATCTCGACATGTCGAAGGGCCTGATCGTCGCGGAAGCGGTGATGATGCGGATGGCGCCGCACATCGGTCGCCAGCAGGCGCACGACGTCGTCTATGGCGCCTGCCGCGTCGTCAACGAGCAGGGCGGCACGCTCGCCGAGGCGCTCGCGGCGATGCCCGAGGTGACGAGGCACTTCGATAAGGCGGCGATCGCGCGCATGACCGATCCGGCGAACTATGCGGGTCTGGCGCCGCAGATGGTCGACCGGGTGATCGGGAGTGTGAGGCGGTAGGCCTTCTTATCCCTCCCCTGAAAGGGGAGGGTCCGGCGCGTCAGCGCCGGGGGTGGGGTCACGCCAAAATTGAGAATTCCCCACCCGGTTCGCTGCGCTCGCCAACCTCCCCCGCAAGCAAGCGGGGGAGGGATAAGCGCGCATCACACGAAATCGTACAGCCGCGCCGGATTGTCGCTGAGGATGGCTTTACGATCCTCAGCCCGCGGGGTCCAGTCCATAAACAATTTGAGCAGATGCTTCGCGTCCGGCACCGGCCCCTCAGGTCGCGGATGCGGCCAATCCGAGCCCCAGACGAGATTGCCAGGATTGGCGGCGACCAGCGCCTCATGGAAGGGCTTCGCCTCCAGATAATCCGGCGCGGTGGAGCCGAGCCGGTAGGCGCCCGACACCTTCGACCACAATTTGCCGCCGCCGACGCCGCGCAGCAGTACCTGGAAGCCGGGATGATTGATCCCGTGGCGGTGGTCCATGCGGCCCATATGGTCGACCACGACCGGCACCGGCACGCGCGCCAGCGCCGACGACAGATCCGGCAGATCGCGCGCGTCGATCCACAGTTGCAGGTGCCAGCCGAGTTCGGCCATCGCTGGATAGAGCGGCTCGATGTCCGCGAGGCGCACACCGTTCTGGTAGTACGGCCTGCCGTCGCGGCGGAATTCGTTGGCGCGCAGACCGCGCACGCCGGCTTTGTGCCAGGCGTTCAGCGTTTCGCGCGACAATTCCGCGCCGCCGACCGCGACGCCGCGCAGGCGCTTCGGCTCGCGCATCAGCGCGTCGAGCGTGGCGCGGTTGTCGCGGCCGTAGGCGCTGGGCTGCACGATGACGCCGCGCTCGCATCCGAGCCGGTCGAGCAGCGCGAGATAGGCTTCAAGTGGTGCGTCTTCGGGCGTGTAGCTGCGCGGCTCCGCATAGGGAAACCGCGCCGCCGGCCCGAAGACGTGACAATGGCAGTCGCAGGCGTGCGACGGCAGTGCGAGGCTCATTGCGGCTTGAGACCGGCGAGCTTCGCCGCCGCTTTCATGTTCGCGGCGTCGGTCGCGATGAAGGCGGCAAAGCCCTTCTGCGTCATCTGCTCCGCCGTCGCGACCTCCGCGCCGATACTGGCGAGGCGCTCGGCGGCGGTGCCGCCCGGCTTCAGCCCGTCCTGGATCGCCTTCTCGATCTTGGCGAGGACGTCTGCCGGGGTTTTCGCCGGCGCTAGGATGCCGATGTAGCTCGACGCGGTGAAGCCCTTCACGCCGCCGTCGATGAACGTGCCGATGTCGGGCGCGAGCTTGGAGCGTTGCACCGAGGCGACCGCGATGATGCGCGCCTTGCCGCCTTTGTGCAGCGGCAGAGCGGTCGAGAACTCGGTCATCGCCGACTGAACGCTGCCGCCCATCAGGTCGGGCATCAGCGCGCCGCCGCTGCGGTACGGCACGTGGGTGATGTCGGCGCCGGTTGCCGCCTTGAACCGCTCCAGCGTCATGTGCGTGGCGCTGCCGACGCCGCTCGAAGCCATGGTGATCGCCTGCTTCTTCGACTGCGCGATGAACTCCGGCAGTGTCTTGGCGGCGAGCGAATTGGTGACGATGATCGCGTGCGGCACGTAGCTGGTCAGCGCGATCGGTGCGAGATCCTTCTGCGGGTCGTACTCCATGTGCGCCTGCACCAGCGGATTGACGGTGAGCGGGCCGTTCGAGCCGACCAGCAGAATGTAGCCGTCCGGCGTCGAGCGCGCGACGAAGGCCGCGCCGATGCTGCCGCCGGCGCCGCCGCGGTTCTCGACCACTACGGTCTGGCCGATGCCCTTGGAGATCTGGTCGCCGGTGAGGCGGCCGACTATGTCGGCGTTACCGCCGGCGGCGAACGGCACGATGAGATGCACCGGACGCTCCGGCCAGGCGGCGAAGGCTGCGCGCGGCAGCAGCGTGGCAGCGGGCAGCGCGCCCAGCGTCGCGATAAATGTGCGGCGTGAAAAGGTCATGTGCATCCTCCCTGTCGCAACCGGCGTGGGGCCGAAAGGCCCGCCGTAACACGTTGTGGTCCCGCCGTCGTGGCGCGCGGCAGGCGGGCCTCAGACTAGGCAACGGGCCGATATTCGCATAATCGATAATGAAAATGCGACCTATTCACCACGCCAATGCCGCCCCCGGGGCCCCATGAACCTGAGCAGTCTCGACTTCAACCTCCTGAAAGTGCTCGACGCGCTGATCGCCGAGCGCAACGTCACCCGCGCGGGTAAACGGCTCGGTCGCTCGCAGCCGGCGGTGAGCAACGCGCTGCAGCGGTTGCGACACCTCACGGACGACGATCTCCTCGTGCGCGGACCGAGCGGCTTCGTGCTGACGCCGCGCGCCGAGGCGATGCGCGAGCCCCTGCGCGAGGCGATCGCGCTGGTCGAAAGCTGCGTCGCCGGCGTGCCGCAGTTCGATCCGGGCAAGGCGACGGGCGCGTTCCGGCTGTCGACACCGGACCGGCTGAGCATCGCCGTGGTGCCGGCGCTGCTGGCGCGGTTGCAGAAGGCGGCGCCGAACCTGTCGCTGCACATCATCACCGCCGAGCGGCAGCGCGCTCTCGAATTGCTCGACGCCGAGCGCACCGACTGCGCGCTCGGCTGGTTCGACGAAAAGCCCGGCCATTGCGGCGCCGAGCTGATGATGGAGGAGAACCTGTTCTGCGTGTTCCGCCGCGACCACCCGATCCTGAGGCGCGGAAAAGCCTTCGACATCGCGGCGGTGCTGTCTTTTCCGCACGTCGTGGTCAGCGCCAGCGGCCAGGGCAGCGCCATTTTCGACGATCTGCTCAAGCGCCATGGGCTTTCGCGGCGCGCGCTGGTGGCGGTCACCAATTTCACCGCGGTGCCGTCGCTGCTCGGCGGCAGCGACATGATCGGCGTATTCACCAAGCTCGCCGCCGACGCGTTCCAGACGTCGTTCGGGCTCGCCAAGCGGCCGGTGCCGCTCGACGTCGGCAAGATCGCGACGCAGATGGTGTGGCCGCTGCGCTACGAGCGCGATCCGCGCCACCTGTGGCTGCGGCAGCAGATCAGGGCGGTGTATCGGGAATTCTGATCGCTACGCGTGCACGCGGGCGAGGAAGTCGAGCGTGCGGGCGCGCGCCGTCTCGGCCGCGCCGGGCACGTAAGCCGGGCGCACGTCGTTGGCGAAGGCGTGGCCGGCCTCATAGACATGCGTCTCGGCGGATGGAAAGGCGGCGCGCACCTGCGCGATGATCTCCGGCGTCGAATTCGGATCGGTGGCGCCGAAGTGGAATAGCAGCGGACATTTCGGTTTGCAGTCGAGATAGGTCGGCAGCCGCGTGCCGTAGAAGGCGATGGCACCCTTGAGGTCGATCTCGGCCGCGGCACGCACGATGACGCCGCCGCCCCAGCAGAAGCCGAGCACCGAGACGCCGTGCGGTCCGCGCACGCACTCAGCCACCGCGGCGACGTCGAGCATGACCGTGTCGAGCGTGAGGGCGTAGGCGAGATCGCGGCCGCGATTGGGATCGCTGAACGGCACCACCAGGCCGGGCGCGACGCGGTCATAGAGCGCCGGAATGATCGTGTCGTAACCGTCGCGCGCGTAGGCGCGCACCACGCCCTTCAACTGATCGGTGATGCCGAAGATCTCCTGCAGGATGACGAGGCTGCCCTTCGGCACCCCGGCCGGCGTGGCGCGGAACGCCTCGAGCGTGAAGCCGTCCGCCGCCGTCACGCTCGTCATGCCGTCAGTGATGCCGTTCGCCATCGCAGCGTCTCCCGTTTGTGCCGGCACGCTAGGGAGCGGCAGGGCCATCCACAAAATCGATTGTCGATATGGCGCGCATTGGCGCGATGAATGTCACGCCACGGCGCGGCGCGAAAAGCCGAGACGCGTAAGTCCCTGCGCGATTTCGGGGCAACTCGTGAACAGCCGCCACAACAGCGCCGAGCGGTGGTTCTCGATCATCACCACGATCGGCCCTTGGTCTATGGCGAGATGGCCTTCGGCGATCCAGCCCGCCGTCTCGTTGAACGCGTCGGCGAAGCCGAGATCGCGCCACAGCCGCCCGTCCATGACCTCGTGGAAGTGCCGCAGCGCCGCCAGCGACTCAGCCGGCGCATAGGGCATCGAGGACAGCGCCGCGGTCGGCGCGATCACACCGCGGTCGTTTGTGGGCGAGAAGGCGTTATAGCCTTTGTCGCCGTCGCAGGCGGTCAAGCCCCAGCGGTTTTCGCCGTAACCCGCAAAGCGGTTCGGATTGGCGATGCAGTGCGCGCGGTTGATCGACACATGCACGCGGTTCTGTGCCCAGTAATCGGCGTAGGCGTCGGAAAGCCCGCGCGGGTCGAGGCCGAGGAAGGAATAATGCGCGAAGAACAGCGGGCCTCCCAGGTCGGGCCCGAGCGGCAGCGCGATGCCGTGAAAGCTGCGGCCGTTGCGGAACACAGGACTGTCGGCCCAGCCGCGATAGTAGACCTCCGGCGCGATCGCGTGCGTCGGCGATGCCGCGGCCAGCACGTAAGTAACGAGGCACTCGTTCCAGCCGCGGATGGCGTGGTTCATCGCCCAGTCGTGGCGCGGGCTCCAGTGCCAATAGAGCACGTCCTCGCCGCGCGTGTGCCAGTCCCACTCGACCGCATGCCACAGCCGGTCGATGGCCGCGCCGAGCTTCGCGTCATCGGAAAAATACTGCCGCGCGCACAACAGCCCCATCATCAAGAACGACGTCTCGACCAGATCGCCGCCGTCGTCCTTGGCCGAGAAGGGAATCGTCTTGCCGGTGCCGCCATGCAGGAAATGCGGGAAGACGCCGTGGAAGCGGTCGGCGCTTGCGAGGAAGTCGACAATCGTCGCGACCTGCGCGCGCGCGTCGGCACGCGTGACAAACCCACGCGCGGCGCCCGCGATGAGCGCCATGACGCCAAAGCCGGTGCCGCCGGTCGTCACCGTGTCGCGGTAATCGTACCCGGCAACCGGATTACTGCGCTCGCGCGCCAGGCCGCTGACCGGATGCGCGAAGTCGACGAAATAGCGCAGTGTCTGCCGCTGCACGCGGTCGAGCAGGGCGCCGTCGGAGAGCGATGTCATCGCTGTCTGCAACGCCAGACGACGCGCTTTGCGCCGAGCCGGTCGGACGACGCGCCGATCTCGATGACGAATTCGCCCGGTTCGAACACGCGCTCCGGCGCGGCGAGGCGTTCCGCGCGGATGAAGGCGAGCTCGTCCGCGGTGATGCGGAACGACACCGTGCGGCTTTCGCCCGGCGCCAGCGCGATCTTCTGGAAACCTTTCAGCTCGCGCACCGGCCGCGAGCGGCTGGCGACCGGATCGCCGATATAGAGCTGAACGACCTCCTCGCCCGCGATCGCGCCGGCATTCCGTACCGTCACGCTGGCGGTGAGCACGGCGTCCTCGCCGTTGAGTTCGCGCCGGTCGAGCGCGATATCGCCGTAGTCAAAGCGCGTGTAGCTCAGTCCGTGCCCGAACGGATAAAGCGGCGTCGCCGCCCCCTCGATGCGGCAGGCGGTGGTGAACTTGCGGAACACCGGGCGCCCTTGCGCGTCGCGTTCGGTATCGCCGGCCGTGTCGAGCCCGACCTTGCCGGCGGGGCGGCCGGTCGGCGGCTCGGCGTAAGTGATCGGGCACTGACCGGAGTCGCGCGGGAAGCTCATCGCCAATTTGCCGGACGGGTTGGCGGCGCCGGACAAGAGATCGGCGATGGCGTGGCCCGCCTCGGTGCCGGGAAACCAGGCGTGCAGGATGGCGTTGGCGTGCCGGTCTTCCCACGTGAGCGCCAGCGGGCGGCCGCTGAACGTGACCAGCACCAGCGGCTTGCCGGTGGCGGCGAGGGCTTCGAGGAGCTTGCGCTGGCTGCCCGGCAGTTCGAGCTCGCTGCGCGTTGCCGCTTCGCCGCTGTGCTCGCGCGCCTCGCCGACACAGGCGACGACGACGTCGGCCTGCCGCGCACGCGCGATCGCCTCTGCGATCAGCGCCTCGGGCGGATCGATGGCGACCGTCTCGCCGAACAGATTGAGCCGCGCGGCGATGTTCGGATCGTCGACGATATTGGCGCCTTTGGCGTAGAGCACATTGCCGAATGTTGCGCGCAGGCCTTCCAGCACGGTGACGCTGTCTTGCGCCTGCGCCGCCACCGCCCAGGTGCCCTGCATGTTCCCGCGGCTGTCGGCGAGCGGGCCGGTGAGCACGATCGTTGTGTCGCGCGTGAGCGGCAGCACGCCGTCGTTCTTCAGCAGCACGCAGGACTTCGCCGCCGCCTCGCGCGCCAGCGCGCGTTTCTCGCGCGTGAGCGTCACCGCGGCACGCCTCTTCTCGTCAAGCCCGCGATAAGGATTGTCGAACAGGCCGAGTCTCTTCTTGGCTGCGAGCAGGCGGCGGCAGGCGGCGTCGATGTCGCTCTCCGCGATCCGCCCTTCCGCCACCAGTGCCGGCAGGAAGCGGCTGTAGCATTCGGCGACGAGATCGATGTCGACGCCGGCGCCGAAGGCCAGATATGTCGCCTCCTTCTCGTCAGCGGCGACGCCGTGGTTCACCAGTTCCATGATCGCGGTGTAGTCGGAGACGATCAGCCCGTCGAAGCCCCAGCGCTTGCGCAACAGGTCGTGCAGCAATTTGCGATGCGCAGTGCAGGGAATGCCGGCGAGATCGTGGAAGCCGGCCATCACCGCGCCGACGCCGGCCTCGACCGCCGCCTTGAACGGCGGCAGCACCACATTGTGCATGCGCCACGCGCTGATGTCGGCGCCGTTATAGTCGCGCCCGGCTTCGGCAAAGCCGTAGCCGGCGAAATGCTTGGCGCAGGCCATCATCGTGCCGTCGCGCGTGAGATCGTCCTGCTGATAGCCGTCGATCATCGCACGTGCGAACACCGCGCCGACAAACGGGTCCTCGCCCGGGCTTTCGGCGCAGCGCCCCCAGCGCGCGTCGCGCGAGACGTCGAGCATCGGCGCCCAGGCGAGCGCGATCCCGGAGGCCGCACCCTCGACCGCCGCCACGCGTGCGGTGCGCGTGACCAGATCGGGATCGAAGGCGCAGGCGAGCGCCACCGGCAGCGGGAAGGTGGTGCGGTGGCCGTGGATGACGTCGAGCGAAAAGATCAGCGGTATGCCGTGCCGCGATTGCTCCACCGCGATCCTCTGCAGCTCCGCGAGCCGCGTCAGTGGCGCTCCGGCGGCGAGGCTGCCAACGTCGCCGGCGCGAATGCGCGCCTCGATGTTCGCGCTCGCGCGGCCGGCGCCGGTTGCGTCGGCGCCGCCGATATTGGGATGGTTCAACTGGCCGATCTTCTCGGCGAGGCTCATCCGTCCCAGCAGATCGTCGATGCTCATCGCATGATTACGCTAGCGCGGCGGCGCGGTTCCGCACAGGCCCGTGATGCAGCCGGGCGCCGAGCGGGCTGCGCACCAGATGCAGCACGCGCGGATGGAACGCCTCGAGGCCGGGGCGGTGGCCGATACTGACGACGGTCGCGCCGGCCAATTCCTCGTCGAACATCGACATCACGCGCTTCTGGCTCAACTCGTCGAGTGCCGAGGTCGCCTCGTCGAGGAACACCCAGCATGGCCTGTGCAGCAGCAGGCGGGCGAAGCCGATCAATTGCTGCTGGCCGAGCGACAGCGACTTGTCGAGCCGCGCCGGCAGGTCGAGCATGCCGAGAAACTCGGACAGGCCGATGCGCTTGAGCGCGCCCACGATCGCCGCATTGGGGAAGGCGTCGGGCGCGTCCGGGTAGGCGAGCGCGGCGCGCAACGTGCCGAGCGGCAAATATGGCCGCTGCGGCATGAACATCATGGTGTCCGGGTCCGGCAGGCGGATCGTGCCGGTGCCCCACGGCCATAGGCCGGCCAGCGCGCGGAACAGCGTGCTCTTGCCGGCGCCGGATTCGCCGACGATCAGCACGCGCTCGCCGAGCGCGATCTCGACCGAGGTTTCAGCGATGACGACGCGGCCGTCGGCGAACAGCACGCTGACCTCGTCGAAGGCGAGCTTACCCTGCGGGTGGCGCGCAATGGCGATGTGCTCGACGGTTTCGTCGCTGCGGTCGAGCCGGTCGATCGCAGCCTTGAAGGCGCTGACGCGATGCAGCGTCGCGCGCCAGTCGGCGACCGAGGGAAACTGGTCGACGAACCAGCGCAGCGAGGCCTGCACCTGATTGAAGGCGCCGACCACGACCATCAGCCCGCCGAGCGTCAGCGTGCCGCTGAAATAGCCGGGCGAGGCGACCAAAGTCGGCACGATGATGGCGAGCCAGCCATAGCCCGAGGTGATCCAGGTCAGTTTCGACACCGCGCCGGTAAGCCGGCTCATCGTCGAGATGACGCGGTCGACATTGCCTTCGAGCTGGCGCCGCTCGTCGTCCTCGCCGTGATGCAGCGCGATGCTCTCCGCGCTCTCGGACACGCGCACCAGCGCGAAGCGCAGCTCCGCCTCGCGCGAATAAAGCTGCGCGTTGAGCCCGATCAGCGGCAGGCCGACGCGCCAGGTCAGCAGCGAGCCGACGAGCGCGTATGCAATGGCGCACCAGACCATGTAGCCGGGAATCGAGAAGTGGTAGCCGTCAACGACGAAGATGAGATGGTTCGACAGCGACCACAATATGCCTATGAACGAAACGAGCAGGATCGACGCCTGCACCAGCCCGACCGCGAGTCCGGCGGAGAGATCGGTGAGCTTGCGCGTGTCTTCCTCGATGCGCTGGTCGGGATTGACGCCGAGCTCGCCGGCAAGACCGAGCCGGTAGGCGCGGCCGCGCGCCAGCCAGTCGTCGAGCAGGTGCCGTGTCAGCCATTCGCGCAGGCGCACCTTCAGCATCTGCTGTATCCAGGTCTGGCCGACGACGAGCGAGAGCAGGAAGGCGACGATGCCGCCGAAGATGAGGAGCTGATGCCCCAGTTCGCCGACATTGCGTTTGGCGATGGCGTCGAAGAACGCGCCGTTCCAGTCGTTCAGGCGGATCTGGCCGAACATGTTGCCAATCAGCATGACGAGGATGCCGGAGGCCAGCATCGTCACGCCGAAGCGGTGGCGGCTCCGCCACAGGTCCTTCACCAGCGCGATGCTTTCGGCGACGGCGCTGCGGCCCTCGTAGGCGATGCTCGGCGGCTGGAACATCGGCAGGGGCTGCGCGTCGTCGTTCGCTCCGTCGCGCGGTGACGGATGTAGCGTGGCGACGGAACGCGCGAGCGCGCCTTCGCTGTGGCGGTCGTGCCGGTGTTTCACATCATTCCCGTGTGCCGGCCCCCTCCCGACCGGCGGGTGCGGTCGTGACTTCACGACTCGCAGAGACATAGGATGTTTTGTGTCTGCGGCCACGGATTGCAAGCAAACTTTACCAGTCGCTTGGCCGCGGCTGTGCAGGCGATGCAAAATTGTGACTGTGCGCGATGACGGCGGTTAAAATGGAACTCGACGACTGGATCGCGAAACAGGCACGGTTGAGCGCCGATTTGATGGAGCGCGCGATTTCGGCCGTGCATTTGCGGCGTGATCGCGCGCAATTCGGCCAGAGCATCGTGCCGGCGCGCGGTTCCGTGCTGGCCTCGCCCGTGATCGCGAACTGGGATCCGGAACCCGATTATTTCTTCCACTGGCTGCGCGATTCCGCGATCGTCATGCGCACGGTCGTGGAACTTGCAGTTCATGCGCGAGATGCCGCCGGGCGTTTGCGCTGGACGCGGCACTTCGAGGATTTCGTCGCGTTCAGTCTGCGGCTCGCACGGCTCGAGGGCCGCGATCTCGATTCGTTTGCGGACAGGACCGATCCGGGCTTTCGCCAATTCCTGTGTCCGGACGCCGAAATCCGCGCGCTCGCCGGCGACCGCCTGCTCGGCGAGCCGCGGTTCAATCCCGACGGCACGATCGACGTCCTGCGCTGGTCGCGTCCGCAATATGACGGCCCGGCGCTGCGCGCGCTCGCCTGCCTGAAATATCTCGCGGCCGGCTTTGGGCGGAGCGCCGATCTCGAAGCGCTGCTGCGGCTCGATCTCGATTTCACCGCGCGGTACGCCGGCGAGACCTGCATCGGCCCGTGGGAAGAGGCGGACGAGAACGCGCACCACTACTACGTCGCTGCCGTGCAGCTCGGTGCGCTCGTTCATGGCCGCGGCTTTCTCGGCGCGCCGGCCGAAGCGGCGGAGGCGCGCCTGCGCGCCGACCTCGGCCGGCACTGGTCGGAAGGGCAGGAGGTTTACGCGGCGATCTGGCCGTTCACGGGCAAGGCGCGCGATGATCTCGTCGATTCCGCCATTTTTCTCGCCGTCCTCGACGCCGACCTGGCCGAGGGGCCGCATTCCGTCGCCGATCCGCGCGTCTGGCGCACGCTCGCCGCGTTGGAGGACGTGTTTGCGCGCGAATTCCCGGTCAATCGTGGCCGCGCCGCCCCGGCGCTGGGGCGCTCGCGCCGCGACCGGTATTTCGGCGGCGGCGCCTGGTATGTGACGACGCTCGCCGCTGCGACGCTCAACTACCGGCGCGCCACCCGCGACGGCGACGCGCGCTATCTCGCCCGTGGTGATGCTTTCATGGCGACGGTGCGCGATCTGACGCCGCCGGACCGGCATCTCTCCGAGCAGGTCGACCGCGCGAGCGGCGTTCCGGCCTCGGCGCGCGATCTCACCTGGAGCTACGCCGCCTTCGTGGCGGCAGCCCATGACCGCGACGAGGCCGTGCTCCGCGGAGCCGCGCGGCCCTAGCAGCCCAGCATTGCGCCGGCGAAAAATTCGCGGCCTGCAGAAACATGGTGAGGCGGTCCGCGTTCACCGAGAAGCACGGCACGGGGGAGGACAGCCTCTGCCTGCCTATCGCGGTGCCCGGGGAGGATTTCCATGGACGAGGAGCGGGAGCAAAGGCCGAACGTCCTCACGCGCACCCATGGCGCCTGGTTCTGGCTGATCGGGGCTACGGCGGCCGCGGCCGCCCTCTACTGGACCGTTCCCGCCGGCGGCAGCCATCCGAGCTCGGTCACGGTCTTCGGCATCACCGAGCCGGCGACGCGCATCGCGAGCTATCCGGGGCTCCGTGTCCGCCCGCTGGCGCGTGGACAGGCGACAGCGGCCGACATCGTCCGCTGAGCGGCTTTATCCCGGCTGTGGCTACGAACGGGGTGGCGCGCCCGAGACGATTCGAACGTCCGACCTTTGCCTTCGGAGGGCAACGCTCTATCCAGCTGAGCTACGGGCGCCTTTTTCCTGCATAGCCCAAAGCGTCCCGGCCTTCAACCGCGCGCGGAAGGCGCAAAAGTCCCGTCGCATGGGCACTTTTGGCGCCGTTCCTGTGGTTAAGCCCCGGTTGGCGGGCCTTCCCCGCTTGCGCGGAAAAACGAATCTTCTAGTGCTTCTGGAACGCGCATGGTGCGCTCAAGGAGTTACGTCTATGGCCAAAGCCGCCGCCCTGTCCAAGCCGAAAGCCGCCAAGCCGGTGACCACCCGGCATCTGGCCGCGGCGATCTCGGAGACCCACCAGCTCACCAAGAAGCAGGGTTTGGAAATGATGGAGAACCTCGTCTCCATGATCACCAAGCACCTGAAGAAGGGCGAGCGGGTCAAGATTGCAGGTCTCGGCATCCTGCAGGTGCGCAAGCGCGCCGCCCGCATGGGCCGCAACCCGGCCACCGGCGAGGCGATCAAGATCAAGGCGTCGAAGAAGGTCGCGTTCCGCGCCGCCAAGGACCTCAAGGAAGCGATCTGATCGCTCTGTCCGGTAACTCAGTCGCGTACCCAAACCCCGTCGGCGTGGCCGGCGGGGTTTTGTTTTTCTTTGTTATCCCTCCCCCGCTTGCGGGGGAGGGTGGCGAGCGCGAGCGAGCCGGGTGCGGGGATCCGCCAGATCGTGAAGTGCCCCCCGCGGTGACGCGCGGGACTCTCCCCTTTCAGGGGAGGGATAAGAACGCCTTATTTGCAGCCCGCTCCCGCGCTACCATCTGTCCCGCATGCTGCGCCGCTATCTGTTGCGACCGCTCTGGATCCTGCTCGCCCTGCTGTTCCTTCTGGAAGCATGGCTGTGGGACCATTTGCAGCCGGTGGTCGCCCGCCTCGTCGCGCTCATCCCGCTCGATGCGGCGAAGCGCGCGATCGCGCGTCTGGTCACCAACCTGCCGCCGTGGGCGGTGCTGTTCGTGTTCGCGGTGCCGCTCGTCGCGATGCTGCCGTTGAAATTCCTCGAAGTGTATTTTCTCGCCAAGCGCAACTGGCTCGGCGCCTTCGCCGTGATCGTCTTTGTCAAATTGGCCGGTGTCGGCATCACCGCCTTTATCTTCGACGTCACGCGAGACAAGCTCTTGCAGATGGCCTGGTTCCGCCGCGTCTATGGTTGGATGATGTGGGCGCGCGACTGGGCGCACGCGCAGACCGAGCCGATCCGCCAGCGCATCCGGCAATTGATCTGGCTGATGAAGCCGCGCCGCGCCGGCACGTTCCTGCGCCGGCTGATCCGCCTGCGCCGTCGCGCCTATCGCCGCTGGGCGTGATCTACCCCGTGATGAAGTGCAGCGCGTGCGGCGCCCATAGGCCGACCGCGGTGAAGCCGAGGCCGATCAGGCCGAGCAGCCCGGCGCCCCAGCCAAGCAGCACCATGCCGGTGATGACTTCCGCCGACGCCAGCACGATGCCGATCTGGAAAGCGGCCGAGGCGAATTCGTAATTGTGGTAGCGCGCCAATGTTTCGTCGCGGTGATGCTCGCCGGCGCGCGCCCGCGCCATCAACTGCTTGCGGCCTTCGTTCGACGACGGTTCGTCGTCGTAGCGGGCGACGAGCTTCTTCCACTCGTCGACCTTCTTGGCCAGCCGCGCCTTCTGCTCCGCGTCGGCGGCGCGGTCGGCCTCGAGCTGCATCTGTTCGGAGGCGGTCGTCAGCACGGTCATGCGGATGGTCTTGGCCTGGAAGAAGGCCCACAAATCGTTGATCTCGACGTTGAGCGCGATAGCGTGCGTCTGCGCGCTCTTGCCGAGCGTCTCGGAGAAGGCAAGGAACAGCGCCAGCACCGAGATCAAGAGCGCGATCTTCTTGTTGCCGCCGTGCGAGGCATGCTCGGCGTGTTCGGCGTGCTCGAGATTTTCGTGTGCGCTCATGTTCGTCCCCCCGTGCCGGGTGACGATGCCAGCAAAGTCGCGCGGCGAAAAGGCGTATTACGCGCGCGGGTGCGTGCTCGCATAAACGTCGAGTAAACGCTCGGAATCGACCGCGGTGTAGATCTGCGTCGTCGACAACGACGCGTGGCCGAGCAGTTCCTGGATGGCGCGCAGGTCGCCGCCGCCGGCCAGAAGATGCGTGGCGAAGGAATGGCGCAGCGCGTGCGGCGTCGCCGTATCGGGCAGGCCGAGCGCGCCGCGCAGGCGCTCCATGGCGAGCTGCACGATGCGCGGCGACAGCGGGCCGCCGCGCGCGCCGAGGAAGAGAGGGCTGTCGGCCGGCAGGTCGTAGGGGCAGAGCGCGATGTAATCGGCGGCGAGCTTCGCCACCTGTGGCAACAGGGGCACCATACGCGTCTTGTTGCCCTTGCCGGTGACGGTGAGGGCGTCCGGCGCGCCCTCGAAGGCACGTCGCGTGAGCGACAGTGCTTCGGAAATGCGCAGGCCGCAGCCATAGAGCAGCGCCAGCACCGCGGCGTCGCGCGCGAGCACCCACGGTGCGCGCGCTTCGCCCGCGCGCATATCGGCGTCGGTGACGGCGCGCGCCGCGCTCGCGGTCAGCGGCTTCGGCAGGCTGCGCGGCAGCTTCGGCGTGCGCACCGCGGCGAGCGCGCCGACCTTGCCTTTGCCGTTGCGCTCGAGGAAGCGCGCGAAGGAGCGCGCGCCAGCGAGCTGGCGCATCAGCGAGCGGTTGCCGGCGCCGTCGCTGCGGCGCGCGGCGAGGAAGGCGCGCACGTCGGCGGGGGACAGCTTCGCCAGCGCCTTCAAAGTCGGCGCGCGGCCGAGATGCTCGGCGAGGAAGCCGAGGAATTGCGCCACGTCGCGCTGATACGCCTCCAGCGTCTTCGGCGACATGCGCTTCTCGGCGCCGAGATAGCCGAGCCAGCGGCCGATCTCGGCCGCGACGTCGGGGGAAGTGGAGAATTGCAGGTCCATATGACTGGGTCGTCCCCGCGAAAGCGGGGACTCATAACCACCGGCTTCTCGGCTCAATCGAAAAGCCGGGGGTTATGGGTCCCGGCTCGCGCGCCCTGTAGGCGCTTGGCCGGGACGACAATAATGGCCCTATCCTTCACCCTTCCTTAACCGCGCGGAATCGGCCTAGACCACTCTTTATGTCCATGCGCGTCGTCGATGTCCTGGTGCCGGTGGCGCTCGATCAGGCCTATTCCTATCGGGTGCCGGCGGACATGGAGCTTGCGCCCGGCGACGTCGTCGCCGTGCCGCTCGGCGCGCGCGACTGCGTGGGCGTGGTTTGGGCCGAGAATCCGAACCCGAACCCGCGCCTGCATAACCGGCTGAAGGACGTCGACGCCAAGCTCGACGTGCCGCCGCTCAAGCCCGAACTGCGCTCGTTCGTCGATTGGGTCGCCAATTATACGCTCGCTTCGCGCGGCATGGTGCTGCGCATGGCGCTGCGCATGGGCGATCTCGGCCCGGCGCGCGAACGCGTCGGCGTGCGCCTGACCGATGTGAAGCCGCAGCGCATGACGCCGGCGCGGCAGCGCGTGATGGCCGCGCTTGCAGACGGGTTCGTGCGCTCGAAAGGCCAGGCGGCGCAGGAGGCGGGCGTTTCGGCCGGCGTCGTCAACGGCCTTGTCGACGAGGGCGTGCTCGAGGCGGTGGTGCTGCCGCCCGAGCCGTTGATGCGCGTGCCCGATCCGGATTTCCGCAAGCCGGAGTTTTCGCTCGCGCAATTGGCCGCCGCCGACGCGCTGCGCACGACGGTCGATCAGGGCGGCTACACCGTGTCGCTGCTCGACGGCGTCACCGGCTCGGGCAAGACGGAAGTCTATTTCGAGGCGGTCGCCGAGAATATCCGGCGCGGCCACCAGACGCTCGTGCTGATGCCGGAGATCGCGCTCACCGCCGGATTTCTCGACCGCTTCGCGCAGCGCTTCGGCGTGCCTCCGGCCGAATGGCATTCGCAATTGCCGCCGCGCCGCCGCGCGCGCACCTGGGAGGCGGTGGCGAAGAACGAGGTGCCGGTCGTCGTCGGCGCGCGCTCGGCGCTGTTCCTGCCTTACGCCGATCTCGGCTTGATCGTCGTGGATGAAGAACACGATCCCGCCTACAAGCAGGAGGACGGTGCGCATTACCACGCGCGCGACATGGCGGTGGTGCGCGGATCGATCGCGAAGTTTCCGGTGATCCTCGCGTCGGCGACCCCGTCGGTCGAATCCGAAGTCAACGCGCGCAAGGGCCGCTATCGCCGCATCCATCTGCCTGAGCGCTTCGGCGGCGCATCGCTGCCGCATATCGAGCCGATCGACATGCGCACCGAAGGGCCGCCGCGCGGCCGCTTCATCTCGCCGAAGCTCGCCGAAGCGGTGCAGACCGTTTTGGAAAAACGCGAGCAGGCGCTCTTGTTCTTGAACCGCCGCGGTTTCGCGCCGCTGACTTTGTGCCGCGCCTGCGGCTTTCGCATGCAGTGCCCGAACTGCGATTCCTGGCTGGTCGATCACCGCTTCAAGCGGCGGCTGGTCTGCCATCACTGCGGCTATGCAGTGCCGCCGCCCAACGAATGCCCGAAATGCCACGCCACCGAGTCATTCGCCGCGGTCGGGCCCGGCGTCGAGCGCCTGCATCAGGAGGCGGCGGAGCTGTTTCCCGGCGCGCGCATTCTCGTTCTGTCGAGTGATCTCGTCGAATCGATCGAGCGGCTGCGCAGCGAGCTCGACGATGTCGCCGAAGGCCGCTTCGATCTCGTCATCGGCACACAGCTCGTCGCCAAGGGGCATCATTTCCCGAAATTGAACCTCGTCGGCATCGTCGACGCCGATCTCGGCCTCGGCAATGGCGACCCGCGCGCCGCCGAGCGCACGTTCCAATTGCTCCATCAGGTGACTGGCCGCGCCGGCCGCGAGGAGGGCCGCGGCGTCGGCTACTTGCAGACGCACCAGCCCGAGCACCCGGTGATGCGCGCGCTGATCATGGGCGACCGCGAGGCGTTCTACATCAACGAGATCGAGCAGCGCGAGCGCACCGGTTATCCGCCGTTCGGCCGGCTCGCGAGCCTGATCGTCTCGGCCGGCGACAAGCACGTTTCGGAAGGCTACGGCCGTACGCTCGTTTCGCTGGCGCCGAAGGACGACGCCGTGCGTGTGCTCGGCCCCGCCGAGGCGCCGGTCGCGGTGATGCGCGGCCGCCATCGCTATCGCCTGCTGGTGAAGGCGCCGCGCGCCTATGATTTGTCGGGCTATCTGCGCGACTGGCTCAGCGCCGCTCCTGGACGCAAGGGCAATTTGCAGCTCGAGGTCGACGTCGATCCGATGAGTTTTTTCTAAAACTATTCCGGCAACTCGTCGTGCTTCGCGTTCGGTTGCAACAGCACCGTCGCGGCCGCGGCGAAGATGAGCGCGAAGCCGATCGTGTCGGTCAGGTCCGGCCGCTCGCCGTTGATCGTCGCCGAGCCGATGACGCCGACGACCGGCACCAGCAGCGAGCCGATCGACGCCGTCATGGTCGGCAATTTGTCGACGACCACGAACCAGACGAAATAGATGAGCCCCATGCCGATCAGACCGTTGTAGCCGATCCACAACAACGTCGCCGTCGGCAGCGGCCAGATGTGCGGCAGGTGGTCGAAGGTCAGCATGCCGGCGAGCAGCATCAGCCAGCCGAGCAGCAATTGCCAAGCCGTCGAGGTCAGCGTCGGCACCTTGATCTGCGCCATCTTGAGATAGATCGTGCCGGCCGCCCAGCACCACGCGCAGCCGAGCGCGAACAGCGCGCCGAGCGGCAGGCCCTGCTCGATCAGTGGACCGATCAGGATGGCGAGGCCGATCGCGCACAGCGCCAGCGCCGCGAGCTTCACGCCGGTGAGCCTTTCCTTCAGCACCAGCCAGGCCAGCACCGAGGCCCAGATCGGCATCGAATAGGCGATCACCACCGCGCGCGATGTCGTGCCGTAGACCTGCGAATAGGCCGAGCAGATGTTGAAGATGCCGACGTTGAACAGCGCCGCGATCAGCACCTTCAGCCGCTCGCCGCGCGGCAGCGACAACGGCGTGCGGCTGACCGCGCCGGCGATGAACAAAACCAGCGCGCCGAGGCCGACGCCGATCACGCGCATTTGCCAGGGCGAGAGCGATTGCAGGATGGCGCGCGTGGCGATCCAATTCATGCCCCAGCCGATGCCCATCAGCACGACCAGGAGCCGCGCGCCGTTGCCGGCAGCGGCGGGCAGGGACTTCGGCTCGCTCATGCTTTCGCTCCGCCCAGCGCCGGCATCAGCAGCACGCAGGACGCGGCGCCGAAGATCAGCACGAAGCCGGCGGCGTCGGTCAGCGTCGGCCGTTCATTGAGCAACACGACCGAGCCGAGGACGCCGACAACCGGCACCATCAACGAGCCGATCGAGGCGGTGATCGGCGACAGCCGTCCGGCGATCGACCACCACAGGAAATGCGCAAAGCCGGTGCCGACGACGCCCATGAACAGGATCGCCGCCCAGGTTTCCAGCGTTAGGCCACGAACATGCGGCACGCCTTCGAACACGAATGTGCCTGCAGCGATGAACAGGAAGCCGAACACGAGCTGCCAGGCGGCATTGGCGAGCGGCGGCACCGTGACCTTCACCCATTTGAGATAGACCGTGGCGCCGCCCCAGACGATGGCGCAGCCGAGCCCGAGGAACACGGTCGCCGGCACGCCGTGCGCGAACAGCGGCCACACCAGCACGGCCAATCCCGCCGCGCACAGCGCGATCGCCAGCCGCCGTACCGCATTGAGCCGCTCGCCGAGCAGGAAACGGCTCATGATCGTGGTCCAGATCGGCATCGAATAAGTGAGGATGATTACGCGCGAGGTCGCGCCATTGAGCTGGGCAAAGGCCGAGAAGATCTGGAAGCAGGCGACGTTGAGGAAGCCCGCGATCATGACGTGGATGCGTTCGGCGCGCGGCACCTTCAGCGTATGGCCGGTCAGCCACGCCGCGGCGATCAGCGTCAGCGCGCCGAGCGCCGAGCCGAGGAAGCGCAGGCTCCACGGCGTCTCGCCGTGCACGCCGATGGCGACCGCGATCCAGTTGCCGCCCCAGGCGAAGGCGAGCAGGAAGACCAGGAGCCGGTCGCGGCCGGTGACCTCGGCGGTATCGCGCGGCTGCAGCATCGATCGAAAGGGGCCCGGCTGGCGGTTTCGGGGATAGCCCGCGATTCTGGCGGGGCCGCCACGCTAGCCCGGGCGGCCCGGCGGCGCGAGGCATGGCTCGCATGCACCCCTCGTCACCGCTGGTCGCGTCCGGGCGCTTCGGCCGAAGGTCGAGGGACCCGCGGCACCGTGGAACCGGCAGCCGTTGTTGCGCCGCGATTGCCGCTGTGTTAGCAACCCCTCGATTTCGCGAGGGGCGAAGCGGGGCTTTGACGCGCGCCCTTGCCGGATCGGAATTCCTCCTTGAATTCCAGAAGGTTGCGCCGCCGTCCTGCGACGGTGCCCGGCCTTGATGAGTTAGAAGAAAAACGAGCGTCCACGTGGCAGGCGAAGATCCTCTTATCTCCGGCATGGCAGGCCGTTATGCGCATGCGCTGTTCGAGCTCGCGCTCGAGGCCAAGGCCACCGATGCCGTCAAATCCGACCTCGAGACATTCGACGCCATGCTGGCGGAGAGCGGCGATCTCACGCGTCTTGTCCGCTCGCCGGTGTTCGGCGTCGACGAGCAGTTAAAGGCGCTGTCGGCGATCCTCGACAAGGCCGGCATCTCGGGCCTGGCGGCGAACTTCCTGCGCGTCATCGCCACCAATCGCCGGCTCTTCGCCGTGCGCGACATGATCCGCGCCTACCGCGCGCTGGTCGCCCGTCACAAGGGCGAGGTGCACGCGCAGGTCACGGTCGCCGAGCCGCTCAATGCCAATAATGTCGACGCGCTCAAGGGCGCGCTCAAGAACGTCACCGGCGGCAAGGACATCGATCTCGACGTCAAGATCGATCCGGCCATCATCGGCGGCCTGATCGTCAAGGTCGGCAGCCGCATGGTCGACAGTTCGCTCCGCACCAAGCTCAACGCGATCAAGTTTGCGATGAAAGAGGCCCGCTGATGGATATCCGCGCCGCAGAAATCTCCGCCATCCTGAAGAACCAGATCTCGAACTTCGGCCAGGAAGCCGAGGTTTCCGAGGTCGGTCAGGTGCTTTCCGTCGGCGACGGCATCGCCCGCGTCTACGGCCTCGACAACGTCCAGGCCGGCGAGATGGTCGAGTTCGAGAACGGCATCCGCGGCATGGCGCTGAACCTCGAGACCGACAACGTCGGTATCGTGATTTTCGGCGCCGACCGCGAGATCATGGAAGGCCAGACGGTCAAGCGCACCGGCGCCATCGTCGACGTGCCGGTCGGCAAGGGTCTTCTCGGCCGCGTCGTCGATGCGCTCGGCAATCCGATCGACGGCAAGGGCCCGATCAAGGCCGACAAGCGCGCCCGCGTCGACGTCAAGGCGCCCGGCATCATCCCGCGCAAGTCGGTGCACGAGCCGATGGCCACGGGCCTGAAAGCCATCGATTCGCTAATTCCAATCGGCCGCGGCCAGCGCGAATTGATTATCGGTGACCGCCAGACCGGCAAGACCGCGATCGCGCTCGACACCATCCTCAACCAGAAGCCCCTCAACGCGCAGCCGGACGAGAAGATCAAGCTCTACTGCGTCTACGTCGCCGTCGGCCAGAAGCGCTCGACCGTCGCGCAGTTCGTGAAGGTGCTCGAGGAGCAGGGCGCGATGGACTACTCCATCGTCGTCGCCGCCACCGCCTCCGATCCGGCGCCGATGCAGTTCCTGGCGCCGTTCGCCGGCTGCACGATGGGCGAATATTTCCGCGACAACGGTATGCACGCCGTCATCATCTATGACGACCTGTCGAAGCAGGCCGTCGCCTATCGCCAGATGTCGCTGTTGCTGCGCCGCCCGCCGGGCCGCGAGGCCTATCCGGGCGACGTGTTCTACTTGCACTCGCGCCTGCTCGAGCGCGCCGCCAAGATGGGCGACGCCTCCGGCGCCGGCTCGCTCACCGCGCTGCCGGTCATCGAGACGCAGGCGAACGACGTCTCCGCCTACATCCCGACCAACGTCATCTCGATCACCGACGGCCAGATCTTCCTCGAGACCGACCTGTTCTATCAGGGCATCCGCCCGGCGGTGAACGTCGGCCTGTCGGTGTCGCGCGTCGGCTCCTCGGCGCAGACCAAGGCGATGAAGAAGGTCGCCGGCAAGATCAAGGGCGAGCTCGCGCAGTACCGCGAAATGGCGGCCTTCGCGCAGTTCGGCTCCGACCTCGACGCCACCACGCAGCGCCTTCTCGCGCGCGGCGCGCGCCTGACCGAGCTCCTGAAGCAGCCGCAATTCTCGCCGCTGAAGATGGAAGAGCAGGTCTGCGTGATCTACGCCGGCGTCAATGGCTATCTCGACAAGTTCGAGGTTGCGCAGGTGCGCAAGTTCGAAAGCGGCCTGCTCGCGCTGCTGCGCACCAAGCATGCCGACCTGCTCGACTCGATCCGCAAGTCGGGCGATCTGTCGAGCGCCGACGAGGCCAAGCTGAAGGACATCGTCGACACCTACGCGAAGAGCTTCACGTAATAAGCGTCTTTACCTCCCCCGCTTGCGGGGGAGGTCGACCGGCCGAAGGCCGGTCGGGTGGGGGAATGGCTCGCTGAACGGTATAGCCCCCTCCCTAACCCTCCCCCGCAAGCGGGGGAGGGGACAGACCGAGGCAAGAGGATAGACAGAGTTTCGGAATGGCCTCCCTCAAGGACATGCGCGTCCGCATCGCCGCGACCAAGGCGACGCAAAAGATCACCAAGGCCATGCAGATGGTCGCGGCGTCGAAGCTGCGCCGCGCGCAGGCCGCGGCGGAAGCTGCGCGGCCCTTCGCCGAGCGCATGGACCGCGTGCTCGGCAATATCGCGGCCGGCATGGCCGGACGCGCCGGCGCGCCGCGCCTGCTCGCCGGCACCGGCGCGAACCAGGTTCACCTGCTGATCGTCGCCACCGGCGAGCGGGGTCTCGCCGGCGCCTTCAACTCGGCGATCGTGCGGCTCGCCCGCGAGCACGCGTCCCGGCTCCTCGCCGAAGGCAAAGAGGTCAAGATTTTCACCGTCGGCCGCAAGGGCCACGAGCAGCTTCGCCGCCAGTACGAGCGGCAGATCGTCGACCGCGTCGAACTGCGCGGCGTGCGCACCATCGGCTTCGAGCACGCCGAGGACATTGCCGCGAAGATTCTCGCGATGTTCGACAGAGGCGAGTTCGACGTCGCCACTTTATTCTATTCGCGCTTCCGCTCGGTAATCTCGCAGATTCCGACCGCGCAGCAGGTCATTCCGGCCAAGCCGCCGGAAGGGACCGCCGCCTCGACCGCATCCTACGAATACGAGCCGGAGGAAGACGAAATCCTCGCCGACCTGCTGCCGCGCTACGTCGCAGTGCAGGTGTTCCGCGCGCTCCTGGAAAATTCCGCGTCGTTCTACGGCGCGCAGATGAGCGCGATGGACAATGCCACGCGCAACGCCGGCGAGATGATCCGCAAGCAGACACTCACCTATAACCGCACGCGCCAGGCGATGATCACCAAGGAACTGATTGAGATCATCTCCGGCGCCGAAGCGCTGTAAATTTCGTAGCGAGGACGATATGGCCACTGCCAACGCAACCGGAAAAATCACCCAGGTCATCGGCGCCGTCGTCGACGTGCAGTTCGAGGCGCATCTGCCGCAGATCCTGAACGCGCTCGAGACCAAGAACGGCGGCAACCGCCTGGTGCTCGAAGTGGCGCAGCATCTCGGCGAAAACACCGTGCGCACGATCGCCATGGACTCGACCGAAGGCCTCGTCCGCGGCCAGGAGGTCGGCGACACCGGCGCGCCGATCTCGGTGCCGGTCGGCGACGAGACGCTCGGCCGCATCATCAACGTCGTCGGCGATCCGGTCGACGAGGCCGGCCCGGTGCCGACCAAGGCCCGCCGCGCCATCCACCAGGACGCGCCCGCTTACATCGAGCAGTCGACGGAAGCGCAGATCCTCGTCACCGGCATCAAGGTCGTCGACCTGCTCGCGCCTTACGCCAAGGGCGGCAAGATCGGCCTGTTCGGCGGCGCCGGCGTTGGCAAGACCGTGCTGATCATGGAGCTCATCAACAACGTCGCCAAGGCGCACGGCGGCTACTCGGTGTTCGCCGGCGTCGGCGAGCGCACCCGCGAGGGCAACGACCTCTATCACGAGATGATCGAGTCCGGCGTCAACAAGGACCCGAAGAAGGGC
>Ga0134125_10000664_pt1 | contig 45132 bp, 46 predicted proteins | sample KB31751_FD_96464 | JGI IMG/M metagenome (GOLD analysis project Ga0134125, IMG submission 96464) | Terrestrial soil microbial communities with excess Nitrogen fertilizer from Kellogg Biological Station, Michigan, USA - KB3-175-1 | ecosystem: Environmental > Terrestrial > Soil > Unclassified ...
GCCATCGTGCAATCGACGAGCTGGACGCTGTACGAGAGCGTAAGCTTCGACGACAAGCGGATCACCAGCATCGATTGGCAGACCTATCCGATTCTGCGCTTTGACGCGGTGCCAGATCGCATCGACGTTCACATCATCAACCGGCCCGGCCAGCCGTTCCTTGGCAGCGGGGAGACGGGGCAGGGCCCGGCGGCAGCCTCGTTGGCCAACGCGATTGCCCAGGCGACAGGCAAGCGGCTGCGGAACTTGCCTCTGACGCGAAAGCGGATCAAGGATGCGATCGATGCTGATGCAGCTGCGTTCGCAATTCTGCGAGCGCAGGCAAAGACGTGTCATATCGACACGATTTAAGGGAGTAACGCCATGGTTCATGCCATCCGCTTTCACAAGACCGGCGGGCCGGAAGTTCTGGTCTGGGAGGAAGTCGATCTGGCCAAGCCCGGCCCGGGTGAGGCGCGCATTCGCCACACCGCGGTCGGACTGAACTTCATCGACATCTATCATCGCAGCGGTCTCTATCCCCAGCAGTTGCCGAGCGGGCTCGGCGGTGAGGCAGCGGGCGTGGTGGAGGAAGTCGGCGCAGGCGTCACCGATCTTAAACCAGGCGACCGCGTCGCTTATGGCACTGCACCGGTCGGTGCCTATTCCGAAGCGCGGCTGATCCCGGCCGACCGTCTGCTCAAATTGCCTGACGGCATCGATGACAAGGCTGCGGCCGCCATGATGCTGAAGGGGCTGACTGCGCAATATCTGATCCGCCAGACGTACCGCGTCAAGGCGGGCGACACCATCCTGCTGCATGCCGCGGCCGGCGGCGTCGGCACTATCCTGTCGCAATGGGCAAAGCACCTCGGAGCGACGGTTATCGGCACCGTCGGGAGCGAGGAGAAGGCGAAGCTCGCGAAGGAGCACGGCTGCGCCCACACCATCATCTACTCGCGCGAAGATTTCGTGAAGCGGGTCGACGAAATCACGGGCGGCAAGAAGGTGCCGGTGGTCTATGATTCCGTCGGGAAGGACACTTTTCTGAAGTCACTGGACTGCCTCGCGCCGTGCGGTGTCGCCGCGCTGTTCGGCCAATCCTCCGGCAACGTCGAACCGCTCAATCTCGGCCTGTTGGCGCAGAAGGGTTCACTCTATGTGACACGGCCGACGCTCTTCACCTATGCGGCCAAACGCGAGAACCTGGTCGCGATGGCGAAAGAGCTGTTCGATGTCGTCCAGTCCGGTGCGGTCAAGATCGAGGTCCACCAGACTTATCCGCTCAAGGATGCGGCAAAGGCGCATGCTGATCTTGCGGCGCGTAAGACCACGGGATCCACGGTCTTCCTGGTCTAGAGCACGATCCCGACCCGAGGGCCGCAGCGCAAAGTGCGCAGCGGTTCTCCCTTAGCTAACAAACGCGAAGCGTTTGCGCGGAGATCATGCTCAATCAAAGAGCTAAAGCGCGATGACGATTAGCCGATCTCACCGCGCTTTAGGCCTACCCGGGCAGGACCATCGGCATGCGCTCTCTGGCTTCGTCGCGGCCTAACGCCAACACGATTCCCGTGGCGACGATGCCCAGTCCCGCGAGCAGCAGCAGGCCGCCGGTGTAGCTGCCGGTGTGATCACGGATCCAACCCATCGCAAACGGGCCGGCAAAGCCTGCGAGATTCCCAATCGAATTGATCACGGCAATTCCCGCGGCGGCTGCCGCCCCGGACAAGAAGGCCGTGGGCAGCGTCCAGAAGACCGGCAGGCAGGCGAAGATGCCAAAGCCGGCAACGCTCAGCGCGATCATTTTCAAGCTGGGATCGTTGAGCGCGGTCGATATCGCGATGCCGGCTGCGGCGACGAATAAGGGAATGGCAGTGTGGAAGCGGCGTTCGGCGACCCGATCGGAGCGGCGTCCCCACCAGACCATACCGATGAGACCGACCAGATAAGGCGTTGCCGAAACCACGGTGGTGAGGAAGGTGTTGAGGCCGAACGCCTTGACAATCTGCGGTAGGAAGAAGCTCAGGCCGTAATTGGTCGCGACCGCGCCGAAATAGACCAGACTCAAGCCGATTACCTTTGGATTGAACAACGCCTCCGTCACGGTGTACTGGCGGATCGCTTCGCGCTGCCGCTGTTCAGTGAGCAGTTTTTCCGACAGCCAGCCGCGCTCGTCAGCGCTAAGCCATGCGGCATCCATCGGCCGGTCGGTCAGGTAGAAGAAGACGACGCCCGCAAGAATGATGGCGGGGACGGCCTCGATGAGGAACAGCCATTGCCAGCCCGCCAAGCCCAGGCCGCCATGCAAATAAAGCAGCAGGCCGGAAATGGGCGCCCCGATCACGGTGGAGAGCGGGATGGCCGCCATGAAATAACCGACGATGCGCGCGCGGTATTCGGTCGGGAACCACAGCGTCAGATAGAAGATGATGCCGGGAAAGAAGCCGGCCTCCGCGGCCCCAAGCAGCACGCGAAGCAGATAGAAGGTCGTTTCGTTGCCGAGTCCGGTGGCACGCGCAATGTTCGGAATGAACGCCATCAGACCGGAGAGAATGCCCCAGCTCAGCATGATGCGTGCGATCCATTTGCGTGCGCCGAAACGCTCGAGGAGCAGGTTGGACGGCACCTCGAAGATGAAATAAGCAATGAAGAAGATGCCGGCGCCAAATCCGAACGCGGTTTGCGACAGGCCGAGGTCATGGTTCATCGTGAGCGCGGCAAAGCTCACATTGACCCGGTCCAAATAGGCAACGAAATAACAGATGATCAGGAAGGGAACGAGGCGCCGCGTGACCTTGGCGAGCGTGGCGACCTCTTGTGTGGTCGTTCCTTGGGGGTGCATTTGAGACAACACGCCGCCGTCGCAGGAGTTTCAATCATGGCAAATCGCTGGCGGCACTGTGAGGAAACACTGTCACAGGAAGTTTGCAGCGCAACAATTCATCGCCGCATCAAACCGTCTCATGCTTGCGCAGGTCACGTGCATGATCGAAGCGGTTGGCCTGCAGATCGGCTTCAGTGCTCCCGATCTCCGGGAGTGCGGCTTCGGCGAGAATTTCCTCAGTCACGTCTTGGACCGCCTGGTCGTTAATTTCGTGAATGAAGCTGATGTTTTTGTATTCGCCGGAGCCAATGCGAGCGATCACCTCGCGCCGGGTAATCTCGGGATCGACAACGGCCTCGCGGCCGCGGCGGCCATAATCGATCATCACAACGAAATATTGCATGCGGCTGCGGTTGCCCTCGACTATCGGATGATGTCCATTATTTCCGATAATCGGAAAAAAGTCAAGACTCGATTCCGAAAAACAGAAATCATTGCTTCTCAGAGGGCATTCAAGCGAGCATGACGAGAGAAAGAGGCGCTTTTTAAGCGCCTCTTTCGAGAGTCCTCCCGACCTACTTCTCCGCGGCGCGTGCGCTTTGCCCTTTAGCCGCCTTGCGGGCGCGGGCAGCGGCGCGGGAGCGCATCCGTGCGATCTGGGCCCGGGGCAGCGTCACGCAGATCTCGCCGATCCATTCGAGCTTGACGCCATTGATCGCCTTGGCGTTGAAGCTCGTCAGATTGACGAGACTAGGGGATTTGCCGCGCTCGATCGTCTTCAGGTAACGTTCGCCGGTTTTCAGGCGCACCGCGGCCTCTTCGCCGTAGAAACTCGTCAACGGATGGCGCTGCTCGCGGTAGACCACGATCACGTCGCCGTTTTCATATTTCGGCAGCATGGAATCGCCTGAAACTTCGAAGGCGATGGCTTCCTCCGAAACAGGGAAGGGCAATTCGACCTCGCCGATTCCCTCTGGCGGAACCTGCTCGTTTTCAGGCTCGATCACGGCGCCTGCGCCGACCCGCCCCATGATCGGCACCGAATTCAGATCCAGATATTCCATAATCGGTCCGATCTCGGAAGCCTTGATCAGGCGCTGTCCGCCCAGGATTTCCGAGACGGCGCCGGGGCGGACGCCCATGGCGCGGGCAAGCCCGCCCTTGGTCTTTCCCGGCCTCTGCAGTCCCCGTTCGATCATTGCAACGTCAAGCATGGCGCGACTCACCTCCTGAATTTCCGAAAGTATAGCAATTCCGATTGTCAGAAATCAAGCCTTGACTTTCACTTCTGAATATCGGAAATTGATGTGCCTGAGCGCGATTCGACCCCAGCGGGTGAATGCGCCAAGGAAAGGCGAAAAATGCAAGCAGACAATTGGGCGCCGGAACATTGCCAGGCGCTGCGTGACTATGTGGCTCTCGGCATGTCCTTCTCGGAAATCGCACGCGAGATCAACGCGAAATTCGGAACGGCTTACACCCGCAACGCGGCCCTTGGCCGGGGCAAGCGCATGGGGCTGCGCGCGCCCGAGCGGCCCAAAAGACCGCCGAGAGCGAAAATCCCGCAGGCGCCGAAGCGGCCCGAATGCAATGCGGCAAAGCCGGTGCAGGCCGCCGCGGCTCCGGAGCGTGCGGCTCCCGTGAAGCTTCGCTGTGTGGGTATCAGCCCCCGGCTGCTATCACTGGCCGAACTCGATGCGTCCGAATGCCGCTATCCTTACGGCGGCGACAAGGAGAACGAGCCGATCACCTTCTGCGGCCATCCTCGGCTTCCTGGATCGAGCTATTGCGCGCCGCATTTTCACCTGACGCGCACGACGGAGGCTCAGCCGGAGCTGGCTCCCGGCCCCGTGGTGCTGCGACTGGTGAAAGCGGCGTGATCGCCTGACCATTTCCAACGCTGTTCTCAATCTTACTGGAGGTAACGGTGGCGAAAGCCAAGCGTAACAAGTCATATCGGCTCGCGAAAATTCACGACCGGCGCGCGCAGGATTTGCCGCACAATGCCGAGGTCGCAACCGTCGAGGTCGACGATCCCTATGCGCTGCGGCCGGGCGAGAAGGTCGTCGCCTTCCGCTCGATCCGCAACGATCCCTTGGGCCGGTTGCATTCGCATCGCCAGATCGACGAGGCGCAATACCAGGGCGGGCGCGCGTTCCAGAACGATTGGGAGAGGGCGGAGCGCGGGCCGCAGGCCGTCGATCCAGCGCGCGAGTATGTCGACGGGGCGCGGATGCGCGAGCCGATCACGGAAGGCCAGCGTCAGGCCGTGTTGCGGCTGAACCGTTGCGAGCGTGAACTCGGCGCCGACGGCGCTGCGCTTGTGCACGACGTCCTGGTCCAGGGCATGACGATGGAGCAAGTCGGGCAGCGTCGCGGACTGAAGAGCCAGCGCTGGAACGACTATTTTGCGCGGCGCTTCAAGGAATGCCTCGACCGACTGGCGCTGATGTACGGCTTTGCCACGGAGAAGAACGGCCGCGGTCGGCGCCTCCTGGAAAAACGCCAAAGCGCGTCGCCGACCGAATCTTGATCTCTTGGCCCTTCCTCTTCCAGTTGGTGGGGACCCTCAGGCCGGTAGGCGGCGAATCTAGCCGCCCTTAATGCTGGTTTGAGGTTTGATCCTGATGCGAGGCTGCAAAATGGGTCGCATCATAGTGCAGCCAGACATCGAGGATTGCCAGGAAGGCTACCACGATGCCGATCCCGATGCTGAAATGCATCGCGCGAGTATGGGCAAACCCCAACAGCCAGGGCGAAGCGATCAGCCATACCCCGAGCAAGACGTTGGCCCATTCCTCCCAGTCCTTATAGGCGATCATGGCCGCCAGCGAGATCAATGCGATGACGGCGCCGCTCGCCCACAAATCAGCTTTGCCCGGCGAGTTGGTCAACCTGAAAAGCCAAGGGGATATGAACAACACCGCCGCGAGCAGCAGGTTGTACAAGTCCAGAACAGATTCCCGCTGCCATCTTCTCATGACGATCTCCTCCGTGCGGGGGACACTGAGGAAAACGAGCAGGCGTTGAGCCGGTTCCTGATAGGAACTGTTCGCGCCGACAGACTTTGGTCGAAATCGCAACATCGTGCGCTGCACCTAAAAGGACGGGCCGGCGGTGAAGTTGAACGGTTGCACCACGTCATAGGCAGCCTTGCTCAGCGGCTCCGCATAGCTCGCCGTGAGTGCGCCGAAGGGTGAAAGCCAGGTCAGTCCGACGCCGACGGACGAACGCACAATATTGGCGTTGGCGACCTGGGCGGTCTGACCGGAGAAAGTAGTCGGCCCGCGGTAGCCGAACACGCTGCCGGCATCGACGAAGGCCGAAGCCCTGAGACCATATTCATCGGGCACGCCGGGTATACCGCTCTGCAATTCGGCGGTAGTGGCCCAATACATGCTGCCGCCGACATTATCCATGGTCGAGCCGGGCGTAAGATCGCGCGGGCCGAAGCCGTAAGGTGCAAAGCCGCGCACCATGGTAGGCCCGCCAAAGAAACTATTCATGAGCGGCACCTGTTGACCGCCCCATCCCGTGATATAGCCGCCCTGGCCGCGCACCATGGCGACGAGATCGCTGCCCAGCGAATGGTAGTAACGGACGTCCTCCGACGTTCGCAGAAATTTGACGTCGCCTCCGAGCCCTGCGAGATCCTGACGCAGCTGCCAATCGACCCCGTTGGTCGGCAGCTTGCTGTTGTCGAGCGTGTTGTAGCTGGCGTTATCGCCAACAGCCGAGACGAGCTGCGGTCCTGCCGCGGCGGCCTGCTGGATCGGCAAAGAAACGCTGGCGGCCGGGGTAGCCGCGGGAATCGTGACGTCCTGGTCATAGAGCGAATAGCGCCATAGCACATTGGTCTGCTCGGTGAGCGGCGTTCCCAGGGAAAGGTTCATCCCGTAAGTGTTGCTGCCGTAGGACTGATACGGGCTGGAGAAGGCCTGGCGGTAGAACAACTCGCCCCCGCCCGAGATATGGTTGCCGAAGAGGTCGGGATCGGTCGCCGAAACCTCAGCGCCTTGCGCATATTGGCCGTAGCTCACCGACGCCTTTACGGCGTCGCCTGTGCCGTAGAAATTGCGGTCGCCTATCTTGACCTCGCCCAGCCAGCCATCGGTCGTCGAGTAGCCGCCGGAAACGGAGAAATCACCGGTCGCTTGATCGTCGGCTTCGACGTCAAGGACGACGCGGTCGGATGCCGAGCCCGGCTTGGCCGTGATCTTGACCGTCTTGAAGTAGTTCAGGTTCTTCAGCCGACGCTCGGCGCGATCGATTAGCGTCTTGTTGTAGGCATCGCCCTCGGCGATGTCGAACTCGCGCCGGATCACGTAATCGCGGGTGCGCGTGTTGCCGTGGATCTCGATGCGCTCGATGTAGGTGCGCTCGCCCTGATCGATGACGAAGGACACATTGACACGGTGTGTTTGCGGGTTTCGCTCAAGGTGCGGTGTGGCATGCGCGAAGGGAAAGCCGAGCTTTGCCATTTGGACGGCCAGCGCCTCGCTGGTCTTTTCCAGCGCGCGCCCATCGAACAACGCGCCGCTGCGGGGTACCAGCAGGTGATGGAGCTTGTTGCGATCTAATCCCGGCACGTTGCAGGTAATGCCGATGTCACCGAAATGATAAAGCTGTCCCTCGTCGATCACGAACGTGATGACGAACCCGTTGATGCTCGGGTCATACACGGCGCGCGCATCGGTCAGGTTCGCATCCGCGTAACCGTGATCACGATAGTAGTTTCTCAATCGCTCGCGATCTTCATTGAGGCGATCAGGATCATAGACGTCGCCGCCGGTCAGGAGGGTGATCAAGGATGACACGGAGGTCTTGATGACGGCATTGAGCTGCCGGTCGCCAAAGGCATGATTGCCCACGAAATTGATCCGCTTGACCGGCGTCTTCTTGCCCTCGCTGATGCTATAGACGAGATCAACCTGATTGTTGCCGCGGTCGATGATCTGCGGCACCACGGTAACGTCGTCGCGACCGATGTGCCGATAGGCCTCCAGGATGCGTCCCACATCCGCCTGCACTGTTGAGCGCTGCAGCGAGCCGCGAGCCTTGGATTGCACCGCGGCGGCCAGGTTTTCGTCCTTGATCTTCTTGTTGCCCTCGAAGGAGACGCGCTCGAGCACCTTGGCTTCCTTGAGATGCACAATCAGCCCGTTCCCGGCGCGCTCGATCCTGACATCATCGAACAAATTGGTGGCGATCAGCGCCTTCAGCGCCGTGTCGCGCGCGGCATCGTCGTATCGCCCTTCGGCATTGGGATGGAAATACGAGCGGATGGTGTCCGCGTCGATGCGCCGATTGCCTTCAACTGCAATGGCCTCGCGTGCGGCTGTGCCTGCTGCGGCGGTGGCGGCCATCAGGCCTGCCAGCATCACGCAAAATAGTGCCGCCGCGACCCGCGAACACCGATACCGCCGCTGGCCGGCAGCTTTGCTTTTGCTCCTCACGTCCCGCCTGTCCCGTAATTGACGGGCCGGATCGAATTGCCTGCGATAGGCAAAAAAATGTCGGAGCCGGGGAGAGTTGCGGGCAATGCCGATGCCGCCACAATTTGGACGCGGCGATGGACCGTCTGCTCCCTAAAACATTCGCATAGCTGCTTCAAACGCCCCCTAGCCAAGCAGCAGGCGGGCTCGCTGATTTCGATCTTGTTTTGGCGTCAGCGAACCTGTCGTGGAGCATTACATGCGTATCGTAGCTCTTGCAGCCATTCTCCTGACCTTAGTCCAATCCGCATCTGCGGCCGTCACGCCGGACATCGATCCGCGTGCTTCGCTCAGCGTGGTCCAGCAGTGGATCTACAATTATCGCGCCAAGCCGGACCGCGCCCACGTCCCGGCAGCGGTACGCGTGCTGTTCCACTCGCAGACCTTCCGGGAGCCGGAGAATGCCGGGATCTATCTCGGCTTCATTGCCGGGGCGATCGGATCGAACCCTGCCAGGGCCGAACAGCTGGTCAACAGCTTCTTCCCCGTGCCGCCCGAGGACGAATGGGTGATCGTGCGTGCAATCGCCTATTCCGGTCTGCCGAACTGGCGCAATTTGTTGCGCAAGATCGAGCCGAAGATGCCTGGACGGAAGGTGATGATCGAAGACTATCTGTCGGCCAAATTGCCGACATTGTTCGAGATTCCGTTAGAGGAAAAGCAGCCGGGTACGTTCGACAAGCTACGCGCCGTCTTCACCAAGAATCCGTTCAAAAAGGAAGAAAAGAAGCTCGACATGAAGCTCAGCTATGCCGACAATCAGGATTTGCTGGACACGCTATGGGGTTATTATTTCGCGACCGGCTCGCATCTGCCAATCCTGCGCATCATGCAGATGCTGCCTTGGTCGACGAGTCGCGACACGCTCGACAAGCTGACCGTCGGCAGCATGGCGCGCTATACGCTGGCAAGCTACGCGGTTCGTGACGCAGACCTGCGTGAGTTCCTGCGTACCGAACTGCCGCACCAACCCGCTCCGATCAAGGCGCCGCTTGCCGAAGTGATCGACGCCGCCGACACGGTGCAGCTATCCGCGCTGCGCAAGGATGCACTTGCCGCGGTGGAGGAACTCAAGACCAAGGGGTCGGATGCGCGACGTAGCGCTGACTTCTGGGGGCAAGTTGGCGTCGGCGCGGTGGCCCTTGGCTGCGTTTCGGCGGCAGCGTTGGGAGCGGTCGCAATAGGTATTCCCTGCGTGATCGGCGGCTCCGCTTCGCAGGGACTGCTTTCGTTCTGGGAAAAGCAGCAGTGATGCCAGCGCAGGTCTGTAGAGGCCGGTTACCGCCTTGCGCGCGCTAATGTGGCGGCATGGCTTCGCTGCACAAACGGGCGTTGGTGGGCTGGCAATTCTGTTCCTGGTGATGGCTTTGCTGCTGTTTGGGACAGCGGGAGCACTGCATTATTGGCAGGGATGGGTCTTTTTGGCCTGCTATTTCGCTGCATCGATTGCGATCAGCTTCTATCTCATGAAGTGCGATCCTGCGCTGATGGCGCGACGGATGCGCGGCGGACCCTTTGCAGAGAAGGAGCCAGCGCAAAAGCTCGTCATGTCCCTTTCTTCGCTGGGCTTCGTTGCCCTGATCGTGCTGCCGGGGCTCGATCACCGTTTGGGATGGTCGCAAGTGCCGAACGCTGCTGCTGCGGCCGGTAACGTGCTTATGCTGATTGGCTGGCTCGGCATTTTCTTCGTGTTTAGGGAAAACAGCTTTACTTCATCGACTATCGAGATTGCCGCGGATCAGCGGGTGATATCGACCGGCCCCTACGCATGGATTCGACACCGGATGTATGCGGCAGCCCTGATTATGCTGCTGGGCATACCGATCGCACTCGGCTCGTGGTGGGGCGTGCTCGTCGTCTTCGCGGTTCTACCGGCGCTCGTGTGGCGCCTCTTGGACGAAGAACGATTTCTCGCAAGTAACCTGCCCGGTTACGCCACGTACCAGGGCAGGGTACGCTATCGCCTGCTCCCAGGCATCTGGTAGGTAGGGCTGCCGAGTTCAGCAAAGCATTTGGGGCGGTCGCCGGTCCCAACCGCTATAGCTGGTGGTATTGCGCGAAGCCTTGCAGGTCGATGAAATGGGCGCATGGGAGGCCGCAGCCGACTTCACATTTTTGGCAACCGTGTCCGGGGCGCCCGGATCAGCCTGCAACGCGCACGTGAACGTGCCGCGGAAGCGGCCCGCGAGGCGGATGCCGCCGAATGCCGGCTGTGGTCGGCACAGATGGATGGGTTTGGTGGTCCGGCGCAGCCTTCTCCCACAATCGCGCAGTGCCTCAATGCCGGCTATGGTTGGCTGGAGGTGATGTGCCACCGCTGCGAGACCCGCGCCAGCCTGCCTCTCGATACCATTCGCCGTCCGCGCGACACGCCGATATGGAAATTGGAAGCAGCACTGAAATGCCGATCCTGCAGGACGCTGCAGTATGCGCCGCAGGTCCACATGATCAGGCTGACAAAGGAACGAAAAATTGCCCCTTACGCCTGGGTTCACCCGGATGATGATCGCTAATGATGGATTTGCCCCGTCGAATGGGCGGCGCGATCGGGACCGAAGTTTCCAGGCCAAGAGGAGACGGGTCATTTGCAAACGGGAGGAGAGCGACCATGGCTGAACCAAAACTGGAAGTGCCGGCCGAATTGCGCGAATTGGCCGAAAAGACCATCGAGCAGGCGGAGAAGGCATTCGGAATGTTTTTCGACGCGGCAAGCAAGTCGATGACCTCGATCCCGGGCGCGGGCACCGAGATTTCCAAGCAGGCGCTGTCATTCACCGAGCAGAACATGAAGGCGTCGTTCGAGCATGCGCGAAAGCTGGTGCACGCCACTGACCTTCAGGAGGCGATGCGTCTTCAATCGGAATTCCTGCGCAGCCAGTTCACCAATGCGGGAGAGCATATGCGCGAGATCACGGGCAAGATCATGTCCCCGGGTAAAGGGAAATGATAGGCCGTTCTCCAGCGCCGCAGCGCACGGCGCTGGACCTTGGCGCGCATGTTTCGAGGAAACCGCGACCGGCGCTCAATAATCGCCGGGGTTGACGATCATCGGTTGGCTAGTATCCGCCGCGGTCAGCTCGCTGGAAGCGGTTTGACTAAGGAACTTGTCAAGCTGCGCCTGGATCTTCTCCTTGACCGAGGCCGGTCCGCGATCGCTCAACTCAGTGTGAAGCGCCCCGGTATTGATGATGTCGATCTTGTCGGCCTTGGCTTGCGCCGGCGTCGGCAGCACGCCGGGGTCGGTCCTGAAATGCGGGTCCTTCGAGCGGAAGGAAAGGATCTTCAGCCGGTGGCTGAGCACGAACGGAACACGCAGATTGTCCAGCGTGACCACCTGCGACACCAATTCGGGGTGCTCCTTGGCGAAATACATCGATACGTCGCCGCCGTTGGAATGTCCGACCAGCGTCAGGTGATCATAGTCGGCATTCGGCTGCAGCTTCTGCAGCTTGTCCAGAACGAACAGAATATTGGCCTCGCAGCGCATGTAGATACCGCGCCGGCCGACATAGGGCTGGCCGACCAAGGTAATCAGCGGCGGATCGCTCGGAAGGTCCTGCTGGATACTGGCGACCAGATAGCCGCGGGCCGCCAGTGCGTTGGCGAGGAAGGAGTACTCGGTGTTCCTGATGGTGTTGCCGTTGCTGATGATGGCGATCGGAAGCTTCCACAGGCCGTTGTCGGCCTTCATCGCGTAGTCGCGGCGCACGGCCAAATCGACCGAGACGGGTCGTTGCCGCGTCGTGTCGAACAGATTCAGCGTTTCATGCTTGATCGCCCATTTGCTGATGGCGAGATATTCGCCGCCGGCGAGCAAGCAGAGACAGGCCAGTATCGCAAACGCCCTCTTCATCGCTTCCAACCCGATCATATCTTAAGTCAAGAGATAGTGATGGAACGCATGCGGGGCGGCGATCGGCAACGGCACGGGACATTAAATTTCCGCAACCCGGCGGGATTTGCCTTAGAGGCGCCCGGCAGCGTTCGGGGCAGAGCTGAAGCATCGAAAATTGAAAATAACAAGCGGGGGCTGCGCCTTTCGCCATCGTATCAGCCTGCACCTGCATGCTCGCCTACGGATCGGCGAGACACAAGGCGATTTTGAGACGTCGCTCGGCGTCGAACCGAAGGGCATTCAGCGTCGCCGTGTCAGCAAGGCGCCTAACAAAAAGCCGGCGAACAGACTGGTCAGCGGGGCCTCACGGACGGCACGGCGCAGCACCGGAATCGCTCGCCCGGATTGGGCTTCTGCAACGGTCGTACGCAGCTGTTCCACCGCGGCTTTTAGCGCGGCGGTCACTTCACTGATCGAGCGTGATGCATCGGTTGCGGTGTCCCTCGCGCGTTCTGCGAGGCCGGGTTTCTGCGCTGATTGTGAGGTGTCGATATCCACTCGATCCACTCGCTAGCGTCCCCGCAGATCGGATTAAGAGGCCGCCAACCTTTGGCTATCCGTGCAAGCGCTTGCTTTGAACAGCGGGTCCGAGGACCTTTGGCTATCTGCGACAGGCGCCGTGGTGAACGGCGGGTTGGCGGCCTTACGTCAGAAACGCAAATCGGGCGGCATTTGTTCCAGCGCAGATGCGTTGACGGCGAACGAACCGGCGGAATCTCTGATACCGTGAACGCTACGAGTGCCCCCGCAGCATAAGGGACGAGCCGTGACCGATCCGACCAAGCCGGAACCGATCTCGCAACGCATCGCGCTGTTGGGAGCGCCCATCGATATGGGCGCTTCCCGGCGGGGCACATTGATGGGACCGGCCGCGCTCCGCACCGCCGGGCTCCTGACCCTCTTGGAAACGCTGGGCTTCGATGTGACGGATCACGGCGATTTGGCCGTCCCCGGCATGACCGATCTCAGCGATCCGCCGCCGGAGAATGCCAGGCACTATCGCGATATTCAGCGCTGGACGCGGCTCATCAGCAGGCGCGCGTATGAAGTCGCCAAAACCGGTGCAATTCCGATCTTTCTTGGAGGCGACCATTCACTGTCGATGGGCTCCGTCAACGCCATGTCACGTTACTGGCACGAGCGGGGGCGGGAGGTTTTCGTGCTCTGGCTGGATGCGCATGCTGACTACAATACGCCCGCGACGACGATCACGGCCAACATGCATGGCATGGCGGCGGCGTTCTTATGCGGCGAGGGCGGCCTGGACGGCTTGCTCGGTGAGGAGGTGCGCGCCCCGATCCACCCGGATCGTCTGGAACTGTTCGGCACGCGTTCGATCGACAAGTTGGAAAAGGAGTTGCTGCGCGACCGTCGCGTCTCCGTCGCCGACATGCGCCAGATCGATGAATTCGGGGTTGGCATCCTGATCCGACGGGTCATCGACAAGGTGTGCGCCGCCGATGGCGTGCTGCATGTCAGCTTCGATGTCGATTTTCTCGATCCCGCCGTCGCGCCGGGCGTAGGTACCACCGTCCCGGGAGGGGCAACCTACCGGGAGGCGCATCTGATCATGGAGATGCTGCACGATTCCGGACTGGTCCGATCGGTCGACATCGTCGAATTGAATCCGTTCCTTGACGAGCGCGGCCGAACCGCGCGTACGGCGGTCGAACTCATCGGCAGCCTGTTCGGCCAGCAGATCACCGATCGACCGACGCCCAGCAACGCGATCGCGCGGGGTCGCTAAAGCATGATCCGGAAAAGTGCGAAGCGGTTTTCCGAAGAAATCATGCTCAATCAAAGCCTGGAGCGCGATGGCGACTGAATAGAATCCCGTCGCGCGCTAGGTCGGTGACGCCGCCGGCTGCAATCCAGGCCGGATGCCGTAATCGGCGAAATAACGATCGAGCGCGTCGGCCGCGCCGCGTGGATCGGCCAGCGCGACGTAGGTGTCGGGCCTGATGAGATACAAGGCGTCGCGGGCAAGTCCCGCGGCCTGGTGCTCCTCCCGCCAAGGGAAGCTGTGCAGCGGCAGGTCGTGCGCCGTGCACCAGGCAGAGAGTTCTCCGTCCGGCGAGCCGTAGACGTGAACCTGCCAGTCCATCCGCGCGAGCGGTTTGAAGTTGTCGACGCCGTCGAGCGGGACCCATGGCAGACGATCGCCGCCATGAACATGGCCCGCAACTCCGCGGCTCAAGGGACCATTGCGGTAGTTCAGCATCACCTGCGAGACCGTACGGAACAGGAATTCGCGCACGGCTTCGAAATTGACGGCGAACGGAAACAGCACCGGAGCGACACGGGTACGCAGGATATCAGCGACGCGGCCCTCGGCGGTAGCAAAAGTGAAGACGCGGTCGGTGGTCGCAACCAGCCGTCGCGCGAAACTGATCCGTTCGGTCTCGTAGCTGTCGAGCAGCGCCTCCGATGCGCGGCCGCTGACCACCGCCGCCAGTTTCCACGCCAGGTTGATCGCATCGCCGATGCCGGTGTTCATGCCCTGACCGCCTGCCGGGCTGTGGATGTGCGCTGCGTCGCCGAGCAGAAAGGCGCGTCCCTTGCGGAAATGCTGCGTGACCCGGTGATGGACGTGATAGGTCGAGAACCAGTTGACTTTGTCCACTTGCACCTTGAGGTGCTTGATGGCTCGTTCGCTGATGTCCTCGAACTTCAGGGTTTCGGCGCGGTCGGCGCGCTCGTCACGCACCGTGCCGATCAGCCGCCCCCGACCCTGTCCCGCCAGCGGAAAGACAGCGAGAAAATCCGCCTCGTCGAGGTCGACATGCAATTCGCCGTTCACCGCGGGACCTGAGGCCTCGATGTCCGCGACGTAGAAGATTTGTCGATAGGTGCCGCCCGGGAATCCCGTGCCGAGGCTTTCGCGGACGATCGAACGCGCGCCATCGCAACCGGCAAGGTAGCGCGTCTCGCAGTCCTGCTCTTGCCCGTCGCTCCCACGCAGTCGGGCGATGACGCTGCCGCTAGCTTCTGTGAAGCGCAGGAGTTCGGTGCGCCGCTCGACCGCGACGCCGAATGCGAGCAGCCGTTCGATCAGGAGCCGTTCGTGCTGGTCTTGCGGAAAGATATGAAGGAAGGGATAGGGCGTCAGGCCTGAGCCGACATTCTCGAACAGCAGGCGGGCTGTGGGTTCGCCTTTGACCCACAAATTGACCGCCGGCACTTTGTGGCCCTGTGTGATCACGGAGTTGGTGAGGTCGAGCTGCTGATAAAGTTCAAGCGTGCGTGCCTGGACCGCAAGCGCGCGCGACGTGGTCCCCGGCTCGGCGGTCTTATCGATGATGCGGAGCTTGACGCCGAGCTTGGCGAGCCACAGCGCGAGCACGAGCCCCGTGGGGCCGGCTCCCACGATCAGAACCTCGGTTTGCGCCATCTACGCCTCCTGATCCCTTGGGACAATCTGGACAAAACGAGGCGGCTTCGTTTTGGGTCCGCCGGCAAGCGTTGCCGGCGCTGCGTGGCCACCGATCGAGCTGCGATTACGCCTTGCGGCCATAGTTCAATAGTCCGCCGGCGACCTTGGGCGGATGCGCGCACAGCGCCTCTTCGTTCGGCTCGGTGCCCCAGCCCGGACGATTCGGCATGACCAGGTGACCATCGACGATCTCCGGAACATGGGTGAAAAGCCCGTCATCCCATGCGAGGCGATCGATGTCGATTTCCATGATACGCAAGTTGGGCACCGCCGCGCAGAAATGCGCATTCATCATCGAACAAAGATGGCCGTAAAAATTGTGCGGGGCAACGTTGACCTCGTGCGCCTCGGCGGCCGCAGCGATTTTCATGGACTGCCATACGCCGTTCCATGGCGTGTCGATGATCGCGACGTCCATCGCCTGTTCGCGCAAGTAGGGCAGGAATTCGCGCAGTCCCAGCAGCGTCTCGCAGGAGGAGATCGGATGCGGACTCTGCCGCCGGATAAATCCGAGCGCCTCCGGATTGAAGCTATCGATCTCGATCCAGAACATGTCGAGATCCGCGATCTCGCGCAGGATTTTCAGATAGCCTTCAGTCTTGGCATTGAAATTGAGGTCGAGCAGGATGTCGACGTCGGGGCCGGCTCCGTCACGGATGGCTTCCAGATGCATGCGCAAATCGCGCAGCACCTTGCGCTCGACGTTGATCTCGGGCTGGAACGGCGAGCCGAAGCCAGGCCGCCAGCCGGTAGGCTTGCCGCCCTCATAGGTGAAGATATTGGTCTTCAGCGCAGTGAACTTTTTCTCGCGGACCTCACGCCCGATTGCCTTGACGCCATCGAGCGTTTCAATTGCCGGCTTGTACCAAGTGGGATGGTTGATACGCCACGTCGCGCAATGCGACCAGTAAACCCGAACGCGGTCGCGGATCCGGCCGCCGAGTAGGTCATAGCAGGGCACGCCCAACAATTTTGCTTTGGCGTCCAGCATTGCGTTCTCGATCGCGCCAAGCGCCTGGGCCACCACGCCGCCGGCGGCGGGACGGGTCGCTGCATACAACTCGGCATGAATCCGCTCATGCTGAAAAGCGTTCTGTCCGATGACGCGGGCCGACAGGCGCTGGATCGCCGCACTCACGCCGGGAGAGCCAAAACCCTCGTCATATTCGCTCCAGCCGATCACTCCATCCCCGGTTGTAAGCTTCACGAAATGATAATTCCGCCAGCCGGCATCGCAGGACAGAAGTTCGAGGTTTGTTATTTTGGACGTTTCGGTCATGGCGTTTCCCTTGCGATTTCCTGGATTATGCAGGGGCCCGTGGCTGTAATCCATACCTACCGTCGCAAGCGCCAATAATCCCATCGCATAGCGCCGCTTGACCGGACCAGGTTCGCGAACTGAAATTGAAGCCGATCGAGCGACTCCAAGCCAAGTCTGTCCGCACGACTTGGAGTTGCGGGACCGGCTGACTTGGGGCGTCAGTACCTCAAGCGCGGGGCATCTGCAGGGCTATGGGCAACACCCGCATCCTAGTCGGCGATTACAATCCAGCCAATATGGGGTTGATCCAGCGCCGCCGAGGCAACGCGTCTGCTTCGCGCGACCGCTGCCCTCCCGGCCATAAGGTTTCGCCGGATCGGCTCAAAAACGTGCCGGGTCCGGACGTTTCTGACCATAATTGGCGGCCACAACCCGGGGATGAAAATACTTGCTGTGATTTCAATTTTGGCACTGCTCACAATGACCGGAGGTGCCTTGACCGATTGGGTTCTGACAAGCGATCAAGCGGCCGCGCAGCGGGCTGACTGAGCGCTGTCGCCCGCGGCCATGATCCGCCCGCACGGTAACCGTCACTTTCCTGTTCCTGGAGCTATCGGCTTGCGAAGGTCGGCCATGTTCCGCGATGGCCGCGGCCCAATTCGCTTGGCTCTCGCAATCCGAGCCCATATTTTACATATTTTATATGGGACAGGATGGTCTCTTTGAGTGAGCAGCAGACATTGGCAAGTAATGAGGCAAGCAGCGAAATCGCAGGGCGGATACCGCAGGGCAAGTTGAGCCTGCTTGCACTTGCTGCGCTCGGGGTCGTTTTCGGCGATATCGGCACCAGCCCACTTTACACCTTCAAGACCATCCTCGGCTCGGCCGGCACATCGCCCAATGCGGCCGCCGTGCTTGGAGCGCTGTCGCTGGTGCTGTGGACACTGTTCATCATCACCACAGTGAAATACGTGCTGTTTGCCATGCGCGTCGACAATGATGGGGAAGGCGGCATTCTCGCGCTGATGGCGCTATTGGGAGTGAAGAAGCAGCACCGGCCGACCATCGTCGCGGTCGGCCTGTTCGGTGCCGCGCTGATCTATGGCGACGGCGTGATCACGCCGTCAATCTCGGTGCTGTCGGCCCTGGAAGGCTTGAACATGGCGACGCCCGCGCTGCAGCCCTATGTAGTTCCGGCTGCGGTCGTGATCCTGCTCGCGTTGTTTGCGATCCAGTCGCAGGGCACCGCGACCATTGGGCACCTGTTCGGCCCGGTGATGCTGGCCTGGTTTGCAGCCATGGCGCTGATGGGAGTTCGCGGAATTGCCGAGCACCCGGCGGTGTTCGCGGCGCTCAATCCGATCTACGGTCTGTCCTATCTGTTCTCGAACGGAACTACCGGCTTTCTTGTATTGGGTGCGGTGTTTCTTTGCGTGACCGGCGCTGAAGCGCTTTATGCCGATATGGGGCATTTCGGCGCCAGGCCGATCAAGCTCGCCTGGTTCGCGATTGTCTTTCCAAGCCTGATCCTGAACTATGCCGGCCAGGCTGCGCTGGTGATCGATGGGGCGCCGACTGAAGGCAATATCTTCTTCAGGCTTTGTCCGGACGTGCTGCTGCTGCCGCTCATCGCGCTAGCGACCGTCGCAACCGTCATTGCCAGCCAGTCGATCATCACCGGTGCCTTTTCGATGACGCGGCAGGCAATCCAGCTCGGGTGGCTGCCGAGGCTGCAGATCAAGCAGACCTCGTCGGAGGGTTATGGCCAGATCTATGTCGGAGTCGTCAACTGGCTGCTGATGCTGGCTACGATCGGCCTGACGGTGGGCTTCCGCAAATCCGACAATTTGGCTTCCGCCTACGGTATCGCGGTGTCACTCACCATGCTGATGACCTCGGCGCTGCTCTTCATCGCCATGCGAGAGATCTGGAATTGGAGTCTGCTGGCAGCCGGGGCCATCGCTGCCTGCTTCCTGATCATCGACAGCGCTTTCTTTCTCGCCAATCTCACCAAGGTTGCCGAGGGCGGCTATGTGCCTCTGATCCTGGCCATCTCGGTCTACGGTATCATGTGGATCTGGCACCGTGGCGCCGCCGCGGTCTCGCAACGGCTGCGCGAGACGCTCATTCCAGTGCCGCAATTTCTGGCCCGCGTTGCCGAAAAGAAGGTGCCGCGAGTGCCCGGCACCGCGGTGTTTCCGACGCGGACCGAACAGGGTACCCCGCCGGTGATGGTGTGGCACGTCAAGCATAACCGTGCGCTGCACGAACATGTGGTTGCGCTTCGCGTCGAGACCATGTCAGTGCCCTGGGTATCGTCTGCTGAGCGCATGAAACTGGAGCAGGTTGCGCCGAACTTCTGGCGCATCGATGCGCATTACGGCTTCATGGAGCGTCCGCATATTCCGGAATTGCTCGCCTCGAGCAAGGCTCTGGGCTGCAACATCGAGCTCTCGGACGTGACCTACTATGTCGGCCACGAAACGGTGATCCGCCGAGAGGACGGCCAGGGCCTGCCGGCCTGGCAGGAACGGCTCTTCGCGCTGATGGAGCGTAACGCGCAACATGTCAGCGATTTCTTCAGTCTCCCAAACGACCAGGTTGTCGAGATCGGGCGGCAAGTGGCGATTTAGAAGCGCGCGCCGGCGGTGCGCGGACAGCGACGCAACTTCAGTATTGAGGGTCGTACATCTGCGCCTGAACGAATCCGATGAGGTCGTTGGGTGTCGGCCCGTGGGCGAGTCCGCGCTGATAGGCGACGGCGGCCACGGAAGCGGCGATCTGAGCTGAGACTTCCCGAATGCGCGGCAACGCCGGATAAAGGCTGCCCTGCTGGAGATCAGCTTCGCTTACCGAATTCGCCAGCGCATGCGCGGCCGCCATGAACATCTCGTCAGTGACGAGCCGGCTGCCGCTTGCGATGGCACCCAGGCCGACACCGGGGAAGATGTAGGAGTTGTTGCCCTGGCGCGGCACGAACGTTCGGCCGTTGAGTTCCACCGGATCATAGGGGCTGCCGCAGGCGAACAGCGCGCGGCCGCCGGTGTGGCGATAGGCGTCTTCGGCCGAGCATTCGGCCTTCGAGGTCGGATTGGAGAGCGCAAACACGATCGGCCGTTCGTTGAGCTCTGCCATGGTGTGCAGCACCTCGGCCGTGAACGCGCCGCCGACGGCAGCCACTCCGATGATCGCTGTCGGCTTCAGCGTCTTGATCGCGGCCAGGAAGTCGTCGATGGGGGCCTGATCATGGGCATAGCGCAGCTTGTGCCCGCTGAGATTGGCGCGGCCCTTGACAACAAGCCCGCGGGAGTCGACCAGCCAATTGCGGCGCAGCGCTTCGGATTCGGGCAGGCCTTCGGCCCTCATCGCGGACACGACGAGATCGGCGATGCCGGTCGCCGCTTCGCCCGCGCCGAGAAACAGGATGCGTTGATCGACCAGCTTGCCGCCGGTGGCGCGCAGGGCCGAGAACAGGCCGGCTAACGCGACCGCGGCCGTGCCCTGAATGTCGTCGTTGAAGACGCAGGCTTCATCGCGGTGTTTGTGCAGCAGCCGGAAGGCCGAGTGATTGGCGAAATCTTCGAACTGGATCAGAACGCCGGGAAAGGTCTCACGCGCTGCGGTCATGAATTCGTCGACAAATTCGTCATAGGCGGCGCCGGTGATCCGTCTCTGACGAAGCCCGATGTAATAAGGATCGTTGAGAAACTCTTCGTTATTGGTCCCCACATCCAGCATCACCGGCAGACAAAGCTCCGGATGAATGCCGGCGCAGGCCGAATAGAGCGAAAGCTTGCCGACCGGAATCCCCATGCCGTTGGCGCCGAGATCGCCGAGGCCCAGGATACGCTCGCCGTCGGTGACGACGATCAATTTGGTCGGATACGGCCAATTGGAGAGGATTTCAGAGATCCGCCCGCGGTCATTGGCCGAGATGAACAGTCCCCGTGGCCGTTGGAAAATCAGACCATATCTTTGGCAGGCAAGTCCGACCGTCGGCGTGTAGATCAGCGGCTGAATTTCATCGATGTGATCGCAGACCACCCGAAAGAACAAAGCCTCGTTGCGGTCATGTAGCGAGTTGAGCGCGACATATTTTTCAAGATCGCTCGGCAGCGAACGCAGATTCGTCAGCACCCGTTCGACCTGCGCCTGCATTGAAAGGACACCGGCCGGGAGGAAACCGCGCAGGCCGAGCGCGTCGCGCTCTTGCTCGGTAAAGGCTGTGCCCTTGTTGAGCAGCGGATCGCGCAACAAGGCGAGGCCGCGTGGCGAATACGAGGGCATCGAGCGTGCGCTCATCCGGTTCGGTTTGGTCAAAGGCATTTCCCCTGGTCGATTTCTCTGATGTCCCCGCGTTCTACGCAAGCGAGCGGGCAGGCGCGCGTCAAGACCTTCGTTGCGATTTGTGTTGGCGATTTGTGTCTCGCATGCGCGCAAGCGACAGCCTTTCGCGGCGGCGGGACTAATAGCACAAATCCCATATTGCAACGCACCAATGGTGATGCGTTACCATCACGGCTCCTGCGGCGATTATGCGAGGACTGACCAGAACAGCGCGACTACGGCGATGCCCATCAGCGCCGTACCGAGCCAGCCCAGGACCACAAGCCATCGTTTCGCCCGGAACCGCCCCATCAATTTCTCGTTCGAGACGATGGCCATCATCATCGCCATGATGGGTACCGCGACGATGCCGTTGAGCACCGCGCTCCAGACCAGCATGTGGATGGCGTCGAAGCCGGTGAAGCCAAGGCCGAAACCGATCACAGTGGCGGCGGCGATAATGGTGTAGAAGCCGACGGCATCGGGCGCCTTGGCTTCCAATGTAGCCTGCCAGCCGAATGCTTCGGCGACCCCATAGGCTGCGGAGCCGGCGAGCACCGGAATGGCCAGTAATCCCGTGCCGATGATGCCGAGCGCAAATAGCACAAAAGTGAAATCCCCGGCGAGCGGCCGCAACGCTTCGGCTGCCTGGGTTGCGGAATTGATGTTGGTAACCCCGTTTGTATTGAGGACGGCCGCAGTGGTCAGGATGATGAAAAAGGCGATCGTGTTCGAGAAGATCATGCCCACCGTCGTATCGATCCTGATGCGGCGAAGCTCGAGCTTGCCGCCATTGGCAGCCTCGCGGAGTGGACGGCGAACGTGACCACGGTTCATTTCCTCCACCTCTTGCGAAGCCTGCCAGAAAAACAAATACGGGCTGATGGTGGTGCCGAGGACGGCCACGACCATCAGGAAATAATCCGTATTGACGGTCGATCTCGGCCAGATTGCTGCCAGCAGCGCTGTGCTCCACGGAATGTCCACGGTCAATGCAGTGATGACATACGCAAACAGCGATAGTGTCAGCACCTTGGGCACGGGCGCATAGCGGCGATAAGGCACGAACACCTCAAGCAGGATCGAGAGCGAGGCGAAGATCAGCGCGTGCTCGTGCGTGAGACCGCCTATGACAAGCGAAAGCGACTCACCCATTGCCGCGATATCCGCGGCAATGTTGAAGGTGTTGGCGGCGACCAGCAGAAAAATCAAAGCCAGGACCAACCAGCGCGGCGCCAGTTCGACGACGTTCGCGGCGAGGCCCTTGCCGGCCACCCGGCCGATCCGCGCGCTGACGAGTTGGATCGCGATCATGAACGGCGCTGTCAGGAATGCCGTCCAAAGGAGACCGTAGCCGAACTGCGCACCAGCTTGCGAATAGGTTGCAATGCCCGACGGATCATCATCAGCGGCGCCGGTCACCAGCCCCGGGCCAAACAGCCTAAAAATCGTCTTGCTGGTGGGTTTGGGCCCGGAGCGGTTGGCTTGGAGCATAAGGGGTTGCTGATCTCTTGTTTCGGCAGGAAAAGTTCCACCGTTCCTCGACTTGCGACTGCACGCTCCTCGATCTCTTCAGCCGTCGTGTGGTCTGACCGGCTGATTTCCACGGACAGCACGTCGTTCGCCGGGGTAACAGGGATAGCAGGTCGGGTGTGAGCGTCTGCGGAGAAGTTAAGCCGACAGCCTCCAGTTTGACACGTCGGGCAAATCACCGGCATATTGCCATCATTCCGCAAACATCGAAGCTGGCGGCTGGCCGCTTCCCGGCTTTTAGGGGCTAGACAAACTCCGGGTCAGCGAACGCTGACGAATTTGCCCCAGACTGCCGCCAAGCCTGCTGCGACCAGCACATAGTGCGGACTGTCGCAGAATGGACTGCCGTAACTGCACATGTTCGCCCCAAACGCACCGATCTCGTGATTGCCGGCAGCATAGAATAGTCCTGACAGCACGGCCAACGCCGCGGCGACGAAGTACATCGATGTCTCCTCGCGTGCTCCTTCCATAGTGCGATTGGCCGCCGTCCGCGCTGTTGACACGTCGGGCAAATCAGGCGCACATCGATAACATCGCAGTGCTTATGCGGCCCGCGCCGGAGACCCGGCGGCGGGCCGTTCTCTTTATCGCCCAGATATAGCCGGTGCCGATTTTAAAGTTGCGAATGGCTTTGCTGCACTTTCATTAAAGTTTGACACGTCGGGCAAATCACCGCGATACTCACATCATCAAAGAATTTCAAAAAGCTCGCGCGGAGAAATCCGTAGCGGGCTTTTGTTTCGGAACCTCGCCAATCGGGCGGCGGCGCGCACGTCAGGACACCACATCCCCACATGCGTCGTCGACGCGCGTCGCCGTCCGATCCTTTCGTCAATCATCTAACAAGCATCTCGATCAGCCGGCACGCGCGAACGTGTCGGCAGGCTGCGCGCTTATTGAGCGCGCGCCTCGCGGCCCTCTTGAGAGGATAGGGTTCGCGCCCGAAACGATCGCGCCGACCCGCGATCTGCCGCGCGTTGAATTCACAGTGTGAGAGGACAGGATGACCGCCTATCTGATCTCGCTTGCGCTTGTCGGCTTGGTTGCAATTGCTATCTGCGAGGGCTTGTCATGAGTGGAGATAGCCCCGCTTGCTTTCGCCGCCGAGCTGCGCGGCCTCACCCGCTCTAGCCTGGAATGCCGATTTCATGTCAAAGACACTAACCGAAATTCGCTCGCTCGCCCGGAGTCACACCAGTGCGGCGATCAGGGCTCTGGCCGGCGTCATGAATTCAAGAAGCGCCACCCACGCGGCAAAGATCTCGGCCGCGAACGCAATTCTCGACCGCGGTTGGGGCAAGGCCCCGCAATCGCTGCAAAACGGCGAGGATGGTGCACTCGAGCTCATTCACCGCATCGAGCGGGTCATCGTGCATCCCGAGGACGGTGAGAATAACGAAGACGGTTGAGCTGTGCTCCCGGGCGGACAGACCTGCCTTCGCGAGATTCTTATTCTGTTCTAGATGCAGGCAGTTCGCCTGGTGTCGGCAAGGATCGAGTGCCATCTCAGGGCCGGCGGGTTGGGGCACGTCGGCAGCATCGCCGGCGGTGCCGTTCGTTTCCACTCCGATAGCCCGCTTGCTCCTGCGCCGTTCGCCAATCGCTTTGAAAAATGGGGCTCCTCTCCTCCACCCGCTCTCCAACAGCGGGTGTCGCAGCAGCAATCCGGCATCTCAACGCAACTGGATCCCCGAAACATCCGAGTCCTGAACCGCGTCAGTTCGAACAGCCGCGGCGCGGAGAAGGCCAGTCCTTCGCTGCCAGACACGGCGAACCAATCGCCACTCCGAACCGGCAAGCCGCCTGGCATCGTCACCGGCCAGCCGATGCCTAACTATCCCGTTCCGTCCATGGTTTACGGTCTACCAGACCGATCGGTTGGCTCCGGCGACAATATGGACGACTGGTTTGACCGCTGGATCAAGCCGCTCATGCAGCCGTGACGGCCAGAGCGAGCCGATCCTTCTTGGCGTTGCGCGGCGGAGGGCCCATCCTTGTCGATGCTGAGAATCCCGACCGCGAAGGTCTTTGAGCCGCTGCTGCAACCAGCCCGATACAAGGCGGCCTATGGCGGGCGAGGCTCGGGCAAGCTCCTTGTCTTCGACAAGGTGCTCGGTCTCGGAACGACGGACCCGCTCGCAGGCTTCGCTGCGACTACATCGAATCTCGTGATCTCGTTTTATTTCGCGAAACGTGGCTTTGAGAATGTCGCGAGGATCATCAAGCGATGAGCGAAGTGCGCAACGAGGATATCCGAGCCATTGTCGCTGCGACACTTGCCGAGCAGCAGCAGTTGCGGCGTGAAGAGATCGACGCGGTGGTCCTGAGGGCAATCGCGACGATCTTAACCTCCTTCGGGATAGAGGAGGAGGATCGGAGAGAGTTGCGAGCCGATTTTCAGCATCTGCGACGCTGGCGCAGGAGCGTCGAGCAGGCACAAAGCTACACTTTCAAGGCCGTCATTACGGTGATCGTCGCGGGGGTTGTCGGCGCGGTCTGGCTCGGCATCAAAGTGATGCTCGGGAAATAACGCTCCACCAGGCTTTGACGAATCCGAAGACGGGGTGAGTTAGGATCGGAAGGACGAGGGCGATGTATCGGATACGGGAGGCTGACGGGCAGGACGAGGAGGTTGCGGAGACGCTTGCCGAACTTCACAGGTTGACATTCTTCGGAAGTGCGCCGATCCCGCCATTCGACTGTGGCCATTGGTGGCTCGCACTTTGTGAGCGCGTTCCGGTGGCCTTTGCCGGATTAATTCCGTCGACACGCGCGCCGAACTCGGGATATTTCTGCCGTGTCGGCGTGATCAGGCGACATTGGGGACGATCGCTACAGTTGCGGTTGATGAGGGCCGCAGAGAAGCGCGCGCGACGCGATGGCTGGGATTGCATCGTCTCCGATACGACCGACAATGCTATATCCGCCAACAACTTCATCAAAGCCGGCTATAAGCTCTATGAGCCGCGAGCCCCTTGGGGCTGGCCGAACACATTGTACTGGCGAAAATTCATCAGCGCTCAGCCGCGATAGAAACGGATAGCATTCCTGGTCCTGCCAGGAAGCCCGGTGGCCGTGCGCCACCGGGCCTTTTTTTGTTTTTGGCGCCGCCTCGGGCATCTTCGATAGCCGAAGGCTCTCGCCGAAGACGCAGAACCTTATCGGGATTCGGCTCTTGTGGCCCAGCGGAAACAAACCTTAAAGTCCTCCCGTAACGACATGGGGAAGGCCAACAATGACAAAACCGTCGCTACCCGACCGTCCGGCGCGTCTGATGGACGCGCCAACCGCGCTCGACGATCTGCTTGTCGTGGATTTCACGCGAGTTGTGGCGGGACCGGCTTGCACGCAAACCCTGGCCGATTTCGGCGCGGAAGTCATCAAGATTGAGAATCCGGACGGCGGTGACGATACGCGGGCTTATGAGCACGCGGAGATCGGAGGAGAGAGCGCCGCCTATCTCAGCTTGAATCGCAACAAGCGCGGCCTTGCGCTCGACCTTACAGTGCCGGAAGCCCGAGAGGTCGCCAGGGAACTGATCTCGCGCGCGGATGTCGTCGTCGAGAACTTCTCCGCCAGCGTTATGGAGAGGTTCGGTCTTGATTATGCGTCGGTTGCACCAACCAACCCGCGCCTCGTGTATTGTTCGATCTCGGCCTATGGCCGCAAGGGACCCTTCGCTTGGCGTCCTGGATTTGACCCAATCACCCAAGCGGAAAGCGGATTTATGTCGCTGAACGGTTTCCCGGATGGGCCACCCGTCCGGACCGGTCCGCCGATCGTCGACATGGCAACCGGAATGTCCGCATGCAACGCCATTCTCCTTGCGCTGATCGCGCGTGACCGGCTCGGGCGCGGCCAGCATGTTGAGGTCGCGTTGTTCGACATGGCGATGGCCATGACCGGCTTTTATGGAATGGCCTATCTGATCAGCGGCACCAATCCCGGCCGCTTCGGCAATTCACCGAACGGCTCCCCCACCGTTGGTGTCTATGAGGCGTCGGATGAACCATTCTATATGGCCTGCGCGAATGACCGGTTGTATCATCGCCTCGTCACCGAGGTGCTGGGGCGGCCTGATCTGATCACAGACCCGGAATTCGCGACGCGGAAGGCGAGGACTGCGAATAAGGAAAAGCTGCGTTCCATTATTGCCGGAGTGTTTGCCGGCGATCGGCTGGAGAACTGGATGGTGAAGATGAAGAATGCCAACATACCCGTTGGCTATCTTCGGACTGTTGAACAAGGATTCAATGCACCCGAATCACGGGAGCGCCATCGCGTTGGTCGGATTCCTCATCCCACGGCCGGTTTCGTCCCCAACATTGAAGTACCCCTCAATCTGGAATTGACCCCGGCCGTTAACCCGGTTGCGGCGCCCCTGCTTGGCCAACATACCGACGAGGTGCTGCGGAGGACGCTTGGCTACAGCGATGAGCGCATAAGGGCGCTTGCTGATGCCGGGGCATTTGGGAAACTGCGAAAAGCGGCTGAAACTCGGACTTCCTGATTCGTTCGGTCGATTCGCCTGCAGCAGAAAGGCCTTGCTCATGGCTATTCAACTCTATGGATTCTGGCGTTCAATCGCGTCGTTCAGAGTGCGCGTGGCTTTGAGGCTCAGGGACTGCCTTTCGAAGAAATCCCCGTCGATATCCTCTCGGGAGAGCAATTCACGCCCGATTACGAAGAGGTCAATGCCGAGCGTGTGGTGCCGATGTTGGTCCATGACGGACATGCGTTGTTTCAGTCTCTGGCAATCGTTGAATATCTCGAAGATCTACAACCAGAACCGCGGCTACTACCGCAGGGTGCCAAGGAGCGGGCATATGCGCGCTCACTCGCGCTTGCGACGGTTGCAGATGCTCATCCGCTCATAACCCCGCGCGTTCGCAATCATCTTGGGCAGGGATTTTCTGCCGATGTTCACGCCTTGCAGAATTGGAGCAAGCATTGGACGACGGAGGGGGCGGCAACATATGAGAGGCTTTTCGCGCGCCAGCTGCCGGCCCCGTTTGCCTTGGGCGCCGAACCCGGCCTCGCTGACATCTGCATCGCAGGCCATGCCATCGGAGCGCATTTTTTTAAAGTTGAGCTGACCGCCTTTCCTGCGGTAGCGCACCTCGCGGAGCACTGCTTCGCGCTGCCGGCCTTTGCGACTTCCCATCCTTTCGAACAGCCGGGATACAAGGCCACCCCAGCGCGCCGTTAGTTCAGCTAATGGGGGATGTCGTTGCTGCGATGGCGGCCACAGGCCCGGGCCCCGGAATCATGCGAGCGGACGGCGGCCTCCGCTATTAGGGCTTTTGATCCGCATCGTCGCGCATGAGCAAACGACTATGGGTCGATCGAATTTGATTGACGCGCAAGCCTGGCCGCGCCTTAATTGTATCGGTAATTCCGTCAGGGAATGCCGACGGGCGGCGAGGTCGCGGGTTTCGCGGCCGAGCGACCTGGATGGATGGTCTTTAGAAGGTCCGTCTATATTTTGAGATCATGCGAAAGCGGAAGGGCGAGGACGCCAGATGGCGGATGTTGGTCGAAGGTCGACCGGGGATCATTTGGGACAAGAGATGATCGATCGCGCTTATGCCGCTATGCTTGCGCGAACCAAGGCTCTGATCCCTCAACTGCGCGACCGGGCGACTCGCACTGAGGAAATGCGGCGCCTTCCGCCCGAAACGGAACGCGATCTGCACGAAGCGGGTCTCTTCAGGGTTGTTCAGCCTCAGCGTGTAGGAGGCTCCGAATTCGACTATATCTCTTTGGTCGATTGCGCTGAGCTGCTTGGCAAAGCGGACGCATCGGTAGCTTGGAATTTTGCCAATCTCGCCAGCCACCACTGGATGCTGGCGATGTTCGACAAACGCGCCCAGGATTTGGTCTGGGACAAAGAGCCCAATACGCTTATCGCCTCCTCGTTTATCTTTCCCGCTGGGCGCGCGCGAAGAGTGGATGGCGGCTACAGGCTGCACGGAAGCTGGCCATTCTCATCCGGCGTTGCGTCCTGCGAATGGAATATGCTCGGAAGCGTGGTCGATTCCGATGATGAAGCCGACGGGATCGAATATCGAATCTTTCTGATCCCGAAGAAGGATTACCGGATTCTTGATACGTGGAATGCCGCCGGTTTGCGTGGGACGGGTTCGAACGACGTCGAAGTCAGGGACGTCTTCGTTGCCGAAGCTTTGACCGTTGCGGTGAGCGACCTTGCTGGTGGCCCGACGCCCGGCAGTGTCGTCAATCCGAATCCGCTTTATGCGCTTCCAGTGTTCTCATTGTTCCCCTATGTGCTTTCCGGAGTCGCCCTCGGGAATGCGCAGGCTTGCTTGGATGACTATGTGGAAATAGCCCGACATCGCGCATCGACTTATAATCGCACCAAGTTGGGTGACTTGCAGAGCACACAGATCAAAATTGCAGAGGCGTCTGCGAAGATCGACGCCGCACGATTGATCATGCGCTCGTACTGCATCGAAGCGATGGCCGCGGCGAGACGCGGTCAAATTCCGGACATGGAGCTGAAGACCCGATTGCGACGCGACGGAGCCTATTCCGTCAATCTGTGCACCGAAGCAGTATCGCTGTTGTTCGCGGCGAGTGGCGCGCGAGGATTGTTTACGACAGGTGCTTTGCAGCGACAGTTCCGCGACGCGCACGCGATCAATTCGCATCTGGCGTTCAATTTTGATGCGGCTGGCACTAACTATGGCCGCGTGGCGCTCGGCCTTCCATCTGAAAACGTCACTCTTTGAGGCCCCCGCGGATGAACGAAGCGCCCAAGCATCGGATCGGTCTGGATCCAGCGAACGAATTGGCCAGCGACCATTCGCCGATCGACCCGAGGGATTTCCGCAATGCGCTCGGCACCTATGCCACAGGGGTCACCATCATAACGGCGTCAGGCGCCGACACCAAGCCGTATGGTATCACCTGCAATTCCTTCGCCTCGGTGTCGTTGAATCCGCCACTGGTGCTTTGGAGCATCGTCCTTTATTCCTCAAGCCTAAGCGTTTTTCAGAACGCAAGTCATTTTGCCGTCAATGTGTTGGGCGCATCGCAGCAGGCTCTGGCCAACAAGTTTGCCAAGTCTTCCGGCGATAAATTCACTGGAGTGGACTGGACTCCGGGATTAGGCGACGCGCCGCTGTTGACCGAGAGCGTTGCCAATTTCCAATGCCGTTCCGTCAATCGGTATTACGGCGGCGATCACGTTATCTTCCTCGGTGCGGTCGAGGCCTATTCTTACAGCCCGAAAGAGCCCCTGCTGTTTTCACGCGGCGGCTATGGCCGGTTTATCGCGGACGATCGATAGATGACCGGCAAGACTCGGTGAGGGCAAGGCCTTCCAGGCGTGGAGCAACGAGGCTGCTCCCGGTCCGAACGTCACCGACGGCCCACCGCCAATCAACTCAGCGAGCAGCCGCCTGGGAGTTCAGCTTAGCGATCTCCGTCCGATACCAATCGCCGATTTCACTTGCCGTCATCAGCGCGACGCCATCATGACCGATGACATAGTCGAGCAGCGCCTCGACATATTTGATGCGATGGGGGACGCCGGTGATATAGGGGTGGATCGAAATGGCCATGACGCGCGCATTATCGGCGCCTTCTTGATACAATCGATCAAATTGATCGGTGCAGCGCTTCAAGAACTGATCGGACGGAAGATGTTGCAATGCATGAATGACGATATCATTGGTTTCTACCGAGTAGGGGATCGTGGTGATCGTTCCGTGAGGCGTAATGACATCCTGGGGAAGGTCGTCCATCACCCAATCCGCGACGTATTGAATGCCGTTGAGGCGTAGCAGGTCGAGCGTCTCCTCGGTCTCGGTCAAGCCCGGACTCTCCCAGGATCGGGGTGGAGTTCCGGTGAATTTTGCAATCGTCTCGACCGAGCGCTTAATTGTGTCGGCTTGGTTATCAAGCTTATGCAGCGGGCCTTGCAGGAATCCATGGCCCATGAATTCGAAACCCGCCTCCAATGCAGCGGAAGCCACGCGCGGATAGGAATTGCAGACATTGGCGTTGAGTGCGAGCGTGACCGGCACGTTGCGCTCTGTGAGTGCCTTGAATTGACGCCAGAAGCCCGCGCGCATGCCGTATTCGTGCCACGACCAATTCGGTACGTCCGGTAGCAGCGGCTGGCCCATCGGGGGACTCAGTACGGTTCGCGGCATCGCGTTCTCGATCCGCCATTCCTCGACGTTGAGGATAACCCACACAGCGAGCCTTTTGCCATGGGGCAGCACCAGCTTGGGGCGGTCGACCTGAGCCTGATAGGGAATGCGATCGGTAACGGCCACGGTACCTTCCTCGTCGAATTGACGGCCTATTTCGCTGCGGACAATTGTCTTGGGTTGGCGGCACTGACGCACGGTGTCACGTTCTCAGCCTTCGGTATCATTGATTGTCGCGCAAGCTCCCAGTTCTTCCGTACCCAGCAGATCCCCTCTGGGCGAAAGCGGCCAATCCCCTCTCGGGTGAGTGGATCGCATCGTGAGAATACGAAATTTCATGGCCTGCTCCTCAAGGGGCGACGTCCGCGACCGTGCGGCCTTCGGAAGCTCAAGACAAGTCCAAAAGGCGAGTGGATCGGGAGAAATGCTCGATAAACAAACTTGACCTTTGTGGGTCGGGGCTCTCTAATCGAGAAAAAATACGCCAGCTCTGGCGGGGGAAGGTCGCGCTCATGAAAGCTTCGGCTTTCACTTACGCACGCGTTGCCAGCATCGATCATGCGCTGGAGATACTTTCCGTACATGGGGAGCAGGCGAAATTATTGGCGGGTGGCCAGAGCCTGCTGCCGGCGATGAACCTCCGTCTGGTCTCGCCTCAGATTGTCATCGATATCGGCGAACTCGCCGAGCTGCGGGGAATATCCATCGACCGCGGTATGCTCCGTATGGGGGCGTTGACACGCCATGTCGAATTTTTAAACTCGCGCGAAGTCGCTGCCTCCGCTCCGCTTTTGGTCGATGCGGTCAAGCATATTGGCCATCCGGCGATCCGAAACCGCGGCACGCTGGGCGGCAGCCTTGTTCACGCAGATCCCGCTGCCGAGCTGCCAGCCTGCATGCTGGCGCTGGAAGCGACCATGATCATCCGCAGTCGCAACGGTGAGCGACGGATTGCCGCCGCGGACTTCTTCAAGGGCATCTACACGACCGCGCTTCATCAGAACGAGTTGCTGGTCGCGGTGGAGCTGCCGGTTGCGTCAGAGAACAGCATTCATTTTTTTCACGAATTCGCTCGGCGTCATGGCGACTATGCGCTGGCCGGAATCGCGGCGAAGGCTACGGTGGCGAATGCTGTGCTTTCCGACCTCCGCGCGGCATTTTTTGCTGTCGCCGATCGCCCGGTGTTGGCGGAAGCTGCGGCCGGGCTTGTCAATGCCGCCATTGTGCCGAAGCTAATCTCAGAGGCATCGGCCGCTTTGGGCGACGAACTCGATCCTTCCGAAGACCAGCAGGCGTCTTCGTCGATGCGCCGGCATCTTGCCAGGGTGCTGTTCAGGCAGTGCGCTGAAGCACTCGTTCTCCGCGGTGGACTGAACGGAGCAACTGCGTGACGGCTCCGATCGCAATTCTGCTGGAGGTCAACGGTGAGCGGCTCGAGATGGATGTCCCTCCGCGCGTCAATCTTGCGGACTTCTTACGCGATTATTTGCATCTGACGGGGACACATGTCGGCTGTGAGCACGGGGCGTGTGGTGCGTGCACTGTCAGAGTCGACGGCGAAATCGTTCGGGCCTGCCTGATGCTTGCCGTTCAGGCGCACGGTAAGGCCGTACAAACCATCGAAGGCTTGTCAGATAGCGGTGAAATAGCCGATCTGCAGGAGGCGTTTCGAGAACACAATGCCTTGCAATGCGGCTATTGTACGCCGGGGATGTTAATAGCCGTGCAGGATCTGCTGAGACGGCAAAATGATCCGTCGCGGGATCGCATCCGAGAGCATCTGTCCGGCAATTATTGCCGGTGCACCGGTTATCAGGCCATCGTCGACGCGGTCGCAGCCGTCGCCCACAGACGAAGGGAGCGGACGCGATGAGCGTGGCGAGAGGACAGTTTGAGCCGCTTTCGCGACTCGATCGACCGAACTCCTACATTGGTAAGACAGTGCCGAGGCCCAATCTCGATCGCCTCATGCAGGGTCGAGGCGTTTATGTCAGCGACATCGAACTCCCTCGGATGGCACATGTTGTGTTTCTGCGCTCGCCTTACGCCCACGCGAGAATCCTTGCGATCGATGCCGGCGCCGCTCAGCAGATGCGCGGTGTAATCGCCGTAGTTACCGGGCGGGAGCTCGCAGTAGTGATCACCCCCTGGGTGGGCGTCCTCTCGCATCTGAAGGGTCTGAAATCCGCGCCGCAGCACGCCATTGCCGTGGACCGCGTGTGTTGGCAAGGTGAGGCGCTGGCGGCGGTTGTCGCGACAAGCCGCGCGCTTGCGGAAGATGCCGCGGAGCTCGTCTCTGTGGAATATGAGGAGCTCGAGGCGGTAACGGATATGCGGACTGCTCTCGATCCGCAGACCCCGGTGATTCATCCCGCCCTGGGCGACAATCTCGCTTTTGAGCGTTTCCACGTCGCCGGCGATGTCGATAAAGCGTTTGCAGCCGCAGATGAGGTCGTTGAGGCCGAATTCATCTTCGGCCGCCACACCGGCGTGACGTTGGAGCCACGTGCCGTCGTAGCCGATTGGAACAGTGCAGAGGACAGGCTCACGATAGGCACTCAAGCGCCCCACATGGTACAGAGCATCGCCGCACTTCACCTTGGCCTCCGAGAGCGGCAGGTGCGCGTCTTGTGCAAGGACGTCGGTGGCTCTTTTGGTATTAAGGTGCACATCTATGCAGACGAAATGGCGACTTATGCTTTGTCGAAGCTACTGAGGCGACCGATAAAGTTCGTCGCGGATCGGGTCGAGAGCTTCAATACGGACATTCATGCGCGTGATCATCGTTGCACGGGCCGGATCGGTGTCATGCGTGACGGCACCATCACCGCCTTCGAGATCGACGACCTCACCGGAATCGGTCCGTATTCGATGTATCCGCGCACCAGCGCAATCGAAGCGAACCAGGTCGTCAACCTTGTCGGCGGACCCTACGTCGCAAAGGCCTATCGGGCGCGGACTCGCGTCGTGTTCCAGAACAAGAATGTGATGTGCCAGTATCGTGCGGTCGGGCACCCGATCGCGTGCGCGGTTACCGAAGGACTGGTCGATCTGGCCGCGGTGCGGATCGGCATGGATCCGGTTGAGCTCCGGCGTCGCAATCTCATTGCCGACGACGCATACCCCTGTACTTCGCCCGCGGGTCTGCGGTTCGAAAAATTGTCTCACCAGGATTCGCTCCGCAAGCTGGTGGAGATGATGGACTACGCGAGATTGCGCTCGGAGCAGGAGAGCTTGCGCAGCAGGAATATTTATCGAGGTATCGGGATTGCCAGTTTCATCGAGGTGACAAATCCCAGTGCGGCGTTCTATGGCATTGGCGGGGCGCGAATTTCTTCCCAGGACGGCGTGACCATTAGGTTGGACGCTCAGGGCTCGGTGATCTGCCAGACCAGCATCACCGAGCAGGGCCAGGGCTCGGAGGCGCTTACCGCACAGATCGTTGCGACCGTGCTTGGTCTCTCGATGGAGAGGGTTCGCGTTATTCTCGGTGATACCGACAACACGCCCTATGGCGGGGGTACGTGGGCTTCGCGCGGCGCCGGCATTGGTGGAGAAGCGGCGCTCCAGGCGGCGAAGGCGCTGCGCAAGAACATTCTGGATGTCGCGGCGGCCATCCTGCAAGCCTCCGCCGAGGAGCTCGATGTCGCCGACAATACCATCGTGAGCGCGAGCGATCGCGCGCCACGAATAGAGCTGACTGAATTGGCACGAATTGTCTACTTTCGCCCTGACACGCTGCCTTCCGGTATCCAGCCCGAACTGATGGCGACGCGCCATTTTGTGCCGCGAGAGTTTCCCTTTGCGTTCATCAACGGTGTTCAGGCATCATGGCTCGAAGTTGATGTCGCGACGGGCTTCATCCAGTTGCTCAAACATTGGGTGGTGGAGGATTGCGGCACCATCATCAACCCGCAATTGGTCGAGGAGCAGATCAGGGGAGGAGTGGTCCAGGGCCTCGGCGCGGCGCTATTCGAAAAGTGCGTCTATGACGAGCGCGGCCAGTTAACGAATGCCAATATGGCCGATTATCTGGTTCCGATGGCCGCTGAAATGCCGGATATCGAGGTAGGTCATGTCGTTTCGCCGACGCTGGAAAGCGAATTGGGTGCCAAGGGAGCCGGCGAGGCTGGCACCGCCGGCGCGGCAGCGGCAGTCATTAATGCAGTGAACGACGCGCTTAGGCCATTCGGCACTGTAGTCACAGAGATTCCGCTCACACCGCAGGTCATCCTGACGGCACTAGGGCGTATCTAAAAGCGCCTGTTTATTAGAAGATATCAGGGAAGGAAGCCATGACAACAAGGGTCTCGAAATCCAGATCGATTTCCCGCCGCCGGCTGTTGACGACAGCCGGCGTGGGCGCGGCGATAGCTGCCTCGCCGTTCCGCATTAGTCCGCTCAGAGCAGAAGAAGCGAACATCAAAATCGGATTTCCCGTGCCATTGACGGGGCCCTACGGCACCGAAGCGCAAGACCAGGTGCGCGCGGCTCAGCTCGCCGTTGCCCAGTTCAACGACGCCGGTGGTCTCGGCGGGCGTAAGGCCGAGCTCGTCGTACGCGACGATAAGCTCAACCCGGGCGAGGCTGCGACGCGCACACTCGAGCTGGTTGAGAAAGAGAAGGTGAATTTTGTTGTCGGTAGCCTCTCCGCGGCTGTGCAACTGGCGATCAACAACGTCACTAAGGAACGCGGCATCATCTTCAATTCGATTAGCCAGTCCGATGCGATCAACCAAGTGCCCGACTTCAGCCGATTTACCTTTCACGAGGCGCTGAACCCCCATATGACGTCGGGCGCGGTCGGACGCTACGCGTTCCCGAAATTTGGCAAGAAGGTCGCATTCCTGACCGCGGACTATGCCTTCGGACACGAAATGGTTCGCGGCTTCCTTGAGGTCGGCAAAGCATTCAACATCGAAAATCTCGGGGATTTTCGCCACCCGATCGGCACCACCGATTTCTCGACATTGCTGCCGCGGATCCAGGCGTTGAAGCCCGATATCCTCTGCATCAGCAATTTTGGGCGTGATCAGCAGATTGCGCTGAGACAGGCAACCGATTTCGGGATTAAGAAGACCACGCAAATCATTGTTCCAGTTTTGTCGCATGGCAGTCGTGTCGCGGCGGGGCCACAGGCCTTTGAGGGCGTGATTGGCGGATGCTCGTTCTACTGGGGCATCGAGGATAAGTTCGCGTCGACCAAAGCGTTCAATGATGCGTTCCGCAAGATGTATAACGGCAAACTCCCAACCGACTACGGAGCCTTGGGTTATGGGGGAGTACGTGCCGTCTTGAGCGCTGTGAAAAATGCCGGGAGCGTCGATACCGATAAGGTGATCGCCGCGCTGGAGGCTCTAAAGTATGACTACTACAAGGGGCCTCAATATTACAGGAAGTGCGATCATCAATCGGTGCAATCGGTTCTGATTATCCGGTCGAAGTCCAAGGGCTTGAGGAATGAGTCCGACGTCTTCGAGGTGATCAGTACCGAGGAGCCTAACGAAGCGCATCTGCGTACCTGCGAGGAACTTAGTCACAAAGCGTAGTGGACAGTGTATTGGAAGAATGGGGCGAGCCGGTCGGCCCGCCCCATTTTGGAGATGCGCATGGCCGGGCTCAATCTTGATCTCATTGGCTTGCAACTATTTGCCGGTTTGGCGCTCGGTGCGATCTATGTGCTATTCGCGATCGGTCTCTCCCTGATCTTCGGCATGCTCACTGTCGTGAATTTCGCCCACGGCGCGTTCTACATGGTCGGCGCCTATGTTGGGCTCTATGTCCTGATGTTGGGCGGGAATTTCTGGATATGCCTCGTCGCAGTGCCGCTGGCAGTTGGTCTGTTCGGGATGTTGGTTGAACGTCTCCTGATCCGGCGGCTTTACAGGCGCGGGATAGATTACCCGCTGCTGCTAACCTTCGGCCTAAGCTACGTGATGGTCGAGCTGGTTCGCATCGCCTTCGGCAAGATTGGCTACCCCTTCGACACTCCGGAACTGCTGCAAGGCGCGGTCAATATCGGTGTCGGTTATTTTCCCCTCTATCGGTTGTTTGTAATTGGCGCGACCGCTGCCGTGCTGCTGTGCCTCTGGCTATTTCTGGAGAGAACTCGCTTCGGCCTGATCATTCGCGCGGGGGCGCGCGATTCGCAGATTGTTCGCGTGCTCGGCGTTGATATTTCCAGGATCTGGCTGATCGTGTTCGGCATCGGGACTGCGATCGCCGGGTTCGCCGGCCTCTTGGCGGCGCCGCTGCAGGGCGTCATTCCCGAGATGGGTAGCACCATTCTGGCGGAAGCCTTCGTGGTGACGGTGGTGGGGGGGATGGGGTCGATCGGTGGCGCCGTCCTTGCCGGACTCTTGGTGGGCATCGTCATCAGCCTGAGCTCACTATTTGTGCCCGAAATGGCGAAGGTCTCCATTTTCGCGCTGATGGCAATCGTACTGATCGTTCGACCGCAGGGATTTTTTGGTCGCGCTGGACTGATGAGCTGAAGGTGAGAATCGGTAATGGATGAGATGAGCCGGCCACTGCTGCGGACGCGGACGGCCCGGACGAACTGGCTTGAGCTTGCGACACGGCATCGCGCCAGCCTCGCGAGCCTCGTCGTTCTCGTATTTCCGCTGGTGATGCCTTTCACTGCGCTCGCGGTGAATGTCTTGATCTACGGACTGTACGCGCTCGGTTTCAATCTGGTCTATGGCTATCTCGGTCTGTTATCATTTGGACATGCCGCGCTGTTTGGAGCCGGTGCCTATCTCTGCGGCATTGCCGTCGTGCATTTTGGATTGCCCTGGTACGCAGCCATCGCGATTGGCGTGATCGCAGGTCTGGTGATGGCGGCCTTGATGGGCGTGCTGGCCATCCGCACCCGCGGCATCTACTTTGCCATGGTGACGCTCGCCCTGTCGCAATGCGTCTATTACGTCTTTTATCAGGCCGTGGATTGGACAGGCGGGGAGAACGGGCTTCGCGGCATCAATGTGCGCACCATTGATATGTTCGGATTGAGGCTCGATTTCATCGATCCAATGATCCGCTATTACGTGATTGCCATTTTCGTGATTGCTGCGTTCTTCCTGCTGTCGCGTATTCTCGCTTCACCATTCGGCGCCGTCATCGAAGCGGTTCGCGAAAACACAACCCGCGCCCGCGCGTCCGGCTACGATGTAACGCTGACCCGGCTGATCACGTTCGTTCTTTCAGGCGGCTTTTGCGGCCTTGCCGGCGCGCTGCAGGCCCTGCATTTGTCGATCGTACCGATCGAGATTCTGCACTACGATACGTCCGGCATTGCGGTGATGATTACCCTGCTTGGTGGCATGGGGACGTTTTTCGGGCCAATGATCGGAGCAGCAGTATTTTTGCTGCTGGAAAATCTGGTCTCGGCCTGGACGGTGCATTGGCAGCTGGTCGTTGGTGCAATCTTCATGATCTGCGTGCTCTTCTTTCCGGCTGGGATCTGGGGCACGCTGAGTCCCCGCGAAAAGCCATGATCTCGCCCGAGTGGACACAAGTACCGATTTTGCGAACCAAGGGGGTCGGCAAGACCTTCGGGAAGTTCATCGCTCTTAAAGCTGTTTCAGCCGAGTTCCAGCGAGGTGTTGTTACGTCGATCATCGGGCCGAATGGTGCGGGCAAGAGCACCTTCTTCAATCTGCTGTCCGGCATGTTGGTGCCGTCGAGCGGCACGATCGAGTTCGAGGGCAAGGATGTAACTGGCCTGGCGCAGCACCGATTTGCTCATCTCGGGATTGCAAAGTCTTTTCAGATCACCAATGTATTTCCGCAACTATCTGCACGCGAGAATATTCGAATCGGGCTGCAGGCGCTGGTATCACGCTATGATCTGTGGCGGCCGCGCAAGCGGCTCAGCGAATTGGCCGACCAGGCCGACGAATTGCTGGCGCTCGTCGGATTGTGGCAAGCGCGTGAGCGCGCGGCGAACTCGCTTGCGCACGGTGAGCAACGAGCACTCGAAATCGGAATGGCATTGGCGAGCCGGCCCCGGTTGTTGTTGTTGGACGAACCGACAGCCGGAATGAGCCCCGAAGAAACCCGCGTCATGATGGATCTCATCGTCAAGCTGGCCAGCGAGCGAACCGTCATTCTCGTCGAACACAAGATGAAGTTGGTTCTTGGGGTCAGCGATCGGATCCTCGTGCTCCATCACGGCGAACTCCTGGCCGAAGGAACGCCGCAGGAAGTCCGGCAGAACGAGGCGGTGAAGCGGGTTTATCTCGGTCGACGGGAGCATTGAGCGTCATGCTGCGTGTCACCAACCTAAATGCCTGGTACGGTGCAAGCCACGTGCTACAGGATGTCAGCGTGGACGTGGCCAGGGGCGAAATCGTTTGCCTGATCGGACGCAACGGCGCCGGCAAGACGACGACCTTGAAATCGATCATGGGACTGATGGACCGAACGAACGGGTCGGTTAGCTTTAAAGGCAAGGAGCTGCTGAAGCAGCCTGCCCATTTGCGGTTTCAGCTGGGTCTCGCCTACGTGCCGGAAGAGCGGCGCATCGTGCAGGGTCTTTCCGTCCGGGAGAATCTGAGGCTTGGGCTGGTCGCGTCTCCGGAAAGGAGGCGTGAAGCCGAGCTGATCGAGGATATCGCAAGGATTTTTCCACGGCTTGCCGAACGGATGAATCAGGAAGCTGTGACGATGTCCGGGGGCGAACAGCAAATGCTGGCAATCGCTCGTGCCCTGATCGCCAAGCCCGATTTGATCATGCTGGACGAGCCCACCGAGGGCATCATGCCCGTGCTGGTCGACGAAATGCTCGACTTGCTCGTTGCCATGAAGGCGCAGGGCACGACTGTGCTGTTGGTCGAACAGAACGTCGAATTGGCGCTCGGAATTGCGGATCGCGCTTACGTCCTGGATCACGGCGCAGTCGTGCACCAATCCTCTGCCCGAGAGCTCCTCGCCGACGAGGAGGTGAAGGAGCGGTATTGCTCCGTCTAGGTTAAGTGACCGCGCGGCTGGGACCTCTGGCCGTACTGCGCGATATTCGGCTTGAAAGCATCCGGCGCAACGCCGCTGCGGCATGGCGGCGCCATTTCGCAGCGGTCAGTTGTCTGTCAAAGGAGTCATAGAGGGCCAGGCGGTGGGGGTTGGGTAAAGTCGTATTCGGGCGCGATGCGATAGTGCTCGAGATCGGTCCGGAAATTCTTGATTACTTGCGATGTGTTCGGTGCGCCGAAAGCGCGCGTTTCTTGAGCTCCTGCGTGGCGTCGTCGAGCGCGACTGTGATAGACGTGCGGCTTTTTGCCGGCCAGATTTCCCCCTGACCGTTCGGCTGCTACGTTGGTGATAAGATGTGAATTCGAATCCGGGTTGGACGGGCTCCAGCGCGTGCGATGCGATGGTAAGCCGTCTGCACGATCAGCGCCGCGGTGTCGTGATCGGGATGGCCGTCTTTAAAGGGGTATCGCGCAAGGAAATGTCGCAACCGGCTGCTCGGCTTCTTCCTTCTCGACCGCGGCAATTGCCTTGTTGGCGAGCATCAACGGACGGTGTTCGCCCGAATTGAACATGGTCAGGATGCGCCGGGCTGCCCTCTCCTGGGCACCCAAGCGATCATAACCGCGCAGCATGTAGCGCGTGGCAATATCGAGCGCGGCATACAAGGCCCTGGTCTGGTCGCTAGGATGAGGCAAGAGCATACGTCCTCTCACATAGCGAACGCCAATCTTGCACTGTCGTTCCAGCTACCACGCAGCAATTGTCTCGCACGGCTAATTCGGATGGCGACCTGTCTTTCCGCTATACGGACCCATGGGCCGACGCCTCAAGCCTTCCGGCAGAACCTCTTCCTTACTCGGCATGGGATCAGACCGTACGTCCGCACCATCTTGGGCCGCCTCGTGTGGCGTGATCGCCTCACGCACTTGGTCCGGTTGGGGGCGGCCTTCATTGTTGACGGGGTCATAGGTGCCGGAACGGAGATCCCGGAAATCGGTGCCGGCAAAGCTGTCTCTCTTATTCATGCGAATGATCCTAGCTCAACTGTTAGACAACCACGTTCGCGGAATTCGTTCCGTTCGTGATCGCATCTGTCGACAGGAGCCTTGATGTGGATGACCTTCGGACTTGCCTGTTGCGCGATCGAAAATGAAAAAGCCCCGCAAAGCGGGGCTTTTTCCGTTACAGCTCGCAAGCCGGTCGGCTTTAAGCCGCTGCTCTTAGTAGTGGCTGCCGGGCGCCTGCCCGGTATCTTTTGTCGTGCCGGCACCGGTCGAGGTGTTGGCCTTCGTGCTACCGCTCATGCCGGTCGTTCCGTGGGACGATTTCATGTTGGCGCCCGTCGTCATCGACGAGGACTGATGATGCTTGGTGTGCTTGTATGACTTCGCTTGCAGCGCGAGGGGCGAGCCCACCAGGCCCGCCGCCACGAGCGCGGCGATCGCCAGTCTGGTCTTCATCATGAATGGGAACTCCCTTGTTTGATGACACGCGGGAGCAACTTCTTTCCTTGGCAACGGTTCCAGTGCCGAGGGCGCTTCTAACCCTCCGGCTGCTTGTTCTTTCGTGTGGTAACCGATGCTTGTTCTTTCGTGTGGTAACCGAGGTGACCCGCGGCGGGCACCTGAGCAAAGGTCGCTAGCTCCGCCGCTCTAGCTTTAGAGTTCCGTCAGGAAAAAATGAAATCAGAGCCCGGATCATTCACCTCGTCCGGACCAGATTCATAGAACTTGACCTTGAAGTTGTCCTCTAGAACCTTTTCGCCGTCGGTGCGGGTTTCAACCAAACCGGCGCGCTCGGCGGCGGCCCAGACTTCCGGCTCCGTGGCAAAGCTGCGTGTCAGCCGCTCATTTTCTTCGAAGAGTGCGTAGGGCATGGCGGCCTCCTCCCGTTAAGCACGCCCGCATCGACAGTAGATGGGGGGCTCGGAGCTGATCTCTTTGGTCGATAATCTCTTTCCGAATCGTCCCGCTCAAGCAAACAATTCCACGCCGCGCGTGCCGTTCCTCGCCATTAGGTGCGGAACCGTTATTCGCGCAACGGATTGTCAGGCATGGCGACAACGACCGTCACTGTCCTGGAAAAGCCGATCGCGCGCATCAAGGAGACGTGCGAAATGATGGGGATTGTCGAAAAGTTCGACCAGGCGCTTCCAGAGCTCGAGACTTACCTGGAGGGCGAGGTGGCGGCCGGAGAGACGAGCGAAACGCGGCTGACCTACAACGGGCTCGTCTATCTGAAGCAAAGCTTGACGAAGCGCTAGCCCTAAGGGCGCAAGCCTCTTCGCGGAACGATGGGCGCTGTCACCGATTGATGCGGACACGCTTTCGCAAGGAGTGTCCTATGGAATTGAACGGAAAGAAAATCGCCATTCTGGCGACTAACGGCTTCGAACAGTCCGAGCTCGAGATTCCGCGCGATCGATTGAAGCAGGCGGGCGCAAATGTCGAAATCATCTCACTTCAAGCCGGTGAGATCAAAGGTTGGGACATGAAAGATTGGGGCCGGCCCGTCAAGGTCGATAGGACCCTCGACCAGGTGTCGGCATCGGACTACGACGCCATTGTGCTGCCGGGCGGCCAGATCAATCCCGACCTGCTGCGCGTTGAAGCAAGGGCCTTGAAGTTCATCAAGGATATATTCGATGCCAAGAAGGTCGTCGCTGCGGTCTGTCATGCGCCTTGGCTGTTGATCGAAACTGGCATCGCCAAAGGCCGGAAAATGACGTCTTACAAGTCGATTAAGACCGACATAATGAACGCCGGAGCCAAGTGGGAGGATTCGCCTGTTGTGGTGGATCAGGGGGTCATCACGTCGCGCAATCCTGGTGACCTTGAAACCTTCAGCAAAAAGATCATCGAGGAGGTCAAGGAAGGCCTCCACACCCACCGCAGCGCTGCCTAGAGCGGAACTCGAGGCCAGGGATCGTTCAGAGGGCAAGTCCAAAGATCTGTGTCCATTGTTCGATGCCCTTTTGGAACGCGCCCCTGTGGACCGGTCTGAGGAGAGGGTCGGGACGCGCCGGGTTGGCTGTAATGGAGGAGGCGGTGGGTGAGCAAAGTCCGGAGGGCGCGCTCCTGATGCCTTCTCCGAAGCATCTTCCGCCCCGAAATTCCGACCAAACAACGATCGGGCTCATAATGCGACGGAACGGGTCCGCATGCTTCTCGTTCTTTGCTCCGGAGATCACAGGAGGTCGTCAAATGGGTCTTGCTCAATACGCGATTGTGGCGGTGGATGACCAATGGGGTATCCTCCATGACGGAGACATCAAGGGCGAATACGCCACCAAGGAAGCGGCCTTTGAATCTGCGGCGGCTGCCGCATCGCTCGCGATCCGTGAGGGCCATGAGGTGCATCTGAGCGTTCCTGGCCGAGCGGCAAACGAGAGCGAGTAAAGAGCAGGGGATCTCGACGTCGCGGTGTTGATCGGAACGCGTTCTTGTCGCGCATTAACAGGTGCGACGGGAATTTGGTGCGGAACTCCCGCGCAGATTATATTCGCCTTCTCGATAAGTTAATTCAGCGACCATCCGCGAAGTTAATTTAGCGACCATCCGCCGCTTATGGAGCCAAGGCAGCTGGCTTCCACCGTGCGCAAGGAAAGCCGCCACAACGCCATTGCGGATTTCAAGGAGACGATTTTCGGGTGAGTCTTTGCGTCGACGGTCCCAGCGTCCAAGGGGCCGAACGCCGGGACCGCCATTCCACACGGAGTGCTTCCGACGTGACAGGGGGATCGGCGCCGGAAGCACAAGGAAGACTCTGACAGGATCAGATGGTTCCTCGCTAGGCATATATGGACAGATAACGCGAAGTCCGTGGGAGCGTGGAACCAAATCTGTGCATGAGATTTGGCCCTTCCGCCAACGGGAAAGGGAATATCATGAGCCGAGAGAAGCCGACCGACGATCCTCGTGAAAAGACCGATAAGCGTTCGTTCAAACAAACCGAGGATCCCTGGAAGGAGCGGGTCGAGAAGGAACAGGCCACAACCGTACGGAAATCCGATCTTGAGAAATGGCGGGACACCGACACGCATTGAACGAGCGGATTAGGGGTCTGTGGTGACCTCAAAACACGTGACTTGGAAATTCTTGTTGAGCTCACGCAATAGATCGACGGGAGGAAATGCACGATCTGGCCGGTGCCATGACAATTCAAACGTGTAATCCGCCTGATCCGACTCCGCGTGACACTTCCGTTCTCGGAAGTGAGCGTGATACTTCAACGGTTTCACCATATTGGGCAGACCCTCGAGGACCTCCCAGTTCGCCTCGCATGTCACCACCAGCCGGGCACGATGCTCGCGTGGAATCACACCATCTACCCACTTCAAGGTCGAGAGTGTGAGCACCGCGAGTGCCGTTGCGGCTATCCCGAGCAGCAATTGTCCGCCGCCGAGACAAAGTCCGATCACTGTCACCAGCCAAAGCGTTGCCGCAGTTGTAACGCCGGTGATCAGATCGCCCTTTCTGAGGATGGCGCCGCCGCCGATGAAGCCGACGCCGGTGAGGATGCCCAGTGGGAGCCGCATCAGATCCATGACCGCAAAGGACTGTGGCGTCTTGCCGCTTTCCGACAGCAGGATATTGGCCTGGATCATCGCGACTGAAGCCGCAAGCCCGACAAGGATCGTGGTTCTGAAGCCGGCCGCGTGTCCGTGCGCGCCGCGGTTGAACCCAATGACGCCAGCCGCAAGCATGGTCAGCGCCAGGCGAATTGCAATGTCTGCCCAGGTCGGCTGCAGCGGCATGTTCATCGAACTATCCAATTGGCCCTGCGGTAAAGGTCGCTCAGTCCGGACCGATCGCCTCGGGATGGCTGAAAGTCTCGAATGCTGTACCGCGCGCAACACCGACGAGGGTCATGCCGCAGGCGACCGCTGTACGAACGGCAAGCGCCGTCGGAGCCGAAACCGCGATAAGGACGTTGGCTCCGATCATTGCGGCCTTCTGGACCATCTCAACCGACACACGGCTTGTGAGGACAATGGCCCCGGTGCCGCCGGCCATGTTGTCGGCCGCAAGCGCACCGGCAAGCTTGTCGAGCGCGTTGTGTCGGCCGACATCTTCGCGCAGAGCGACCATACGGCCCTGGGGCAAATAAAATCCCGCGGCATGCATGGCGCGGGTTGCCACGTTGAGGATTTGAGCGTCCGTCAGTGCCTTCATGGCGTGCGCGATCTCGTGTGGCGTGAGAGAGAGGGTACGGCGCAGTCGCGGAAGCGGAC
>Ga0134125_10000665_pt1 | contig 45000 bp, 39 predicted proteins | sample KB31751_FD_96464 | JGI IMG/M metagenome (GOLD analysis project Ga0134125, IMG submission 96464) | Terrestrial soil microbial communities with excess Nitrogen fertilizer from Kellogg Biological Station, Michigan, USA - KB3-175-1 | ecosystem: Environmental > Terrestrial > Soil > Unclassified ...
TATGTGTTGGTGACGAGCATTCGGCTGTTAATCCCGATGCATCGGGATTGTAGGTTCTCCCGACTTGCGGGACTATCTGCGGAGCCAGTTTAGACGAAAGAAGGCCACCATCTCGGTGGCCTTCGTCTTTTTGAGAGGGTAACTCCTATGTTTTGGGTGTATGTGTTGGAGAATCCGTACGGGAAGTTTTACATAGGTCATACGGGTAACCTCAGGAAGCGTATCGCGGATCACAATCGAACTGATTCTTTTTGAGGGCCACTTCACACGAAAGAACGGCCCTTGGAAACTTGTTTGGTGCGAGGCTCACGATTCCCGTAGCTCTGCCGTGCGGCGGGAACGACAGATTAAGCAAATGAAGTCTGCGAAATGGATTCGCGACCACTTGTTGAGTGCCGAGCATTCGGCTGTTAATCCCGATGCATCGGGATTGTAGGTTCTCCCGACTTGCGGGACTACCTGCGGAGCCAGATCTTTAGACAAAGACGAAGGCCAGTTTGGGTGGCCTTTCGTCTTTTTCAGCACTTGATCGGTCCGCCTCAGGATTGATGAATGAACTCCAACTGCGATGCTATATTCTCCGAGACCGGAGAAGAATCATGACCGCGAATCTGGAAGATCAACTGATTGATAAAGTGCGAGCGCTGCCGCCCAATAAACAACAGGAAGCGCTAAGACTCCTTGATACGCTTGCCAGCGGGGCTAGTTCTGAACCGAACGGAACAGGTGTGGCCGCAGACCGATTTGGGAGATTGTTGAAGAGGTCAACGCTGGGTTACCCGCAGACACCTGGGACTCCGTACCGACCGACGGTTCGATCAATGTTGATCATTACCTCTACGGAGCGCCAAAGAGAGTAAAAGAACCGCGCTGTGGAACGTTGCTCCTGGATTGCTTCGACGGGTTACTAGCTCTCGGAGTAGCGACAACGCTTCGGCGAATGTGATTCAGGACGCATGCTGGAGCGAAGCTCGTCAAGCGGCTGCATAAAGGCGTACCGATCAACTCCCGCTTTTAATTGCACCCAACATATTTCGAATGGATGGGGCTAACTTGACACGGTAAATTGCTGCCCCTAAACTGTCTGACTTGCGTAATCCTCGGAAAGCGCTACTGTAGGGTATCCGACGTACTCGGAAACCCAATTTTGTTGGGAGAAGTAATGCCAAATCATAAGTCAGCCGAAAAGCGAATGCGCCAAAGTGAAGCCCGGCGCGTCATCAACAAGAGCAATCGAACCAGAGTAAGAGGTCAGATTCGAAAGTTGCGCGCTGCGTTAACCGCGGGTGACGCCGGCAAGTTGAAAGAGTTGTTGCCGACAACCATCTCGATCATCGATAAAGCAGTCCAAAAGGGCGCGCTGCATAGGAATGCAGCGGCGCGACACAAATCACGGCTCACCGAGGCCGTGACGCAGGCTTCGTCAAAATAAGCGAGCCTTAAATTTTCCACTGTGCGAGGCGGGTCGTTAATTCGATCCGCCTCGCTTTTTCTTGTCAGTACCACCTGCGGTGGCGGGTGGCTTGACACTTCCAACTTGAGGCTCGGAGCTAAGCAGCCGCTACCGCAGGTGGTACTGACAAGCGTCATAAGAGGTGCACATGTCCAACCATTTCAAAACTCAAAGTGAATTGGAAGCGATCGTGCGAGGGTTCGAAGAGTGCACGACTGCGGCCACCGACTTTCCGCATCGTTCGCATCTGGTGCTTGCCACCTGGTATCTCGGTGACGGCGACAGGTCGTACGCGCTTGATCGGATGCGCGCGAGCATTCTCAACTTTCTCGAGCACTATGGCATTACGGGCAAGTACAACGAAACGATCACGCTTTTCTGGATAATCATGGTTGAGCGGGTGCTGGGACAGTTGCCTCGCGACGGAACTTTACTCGAGCAGACCAACGCTGTGGTTGAAACTCTTAATGATTCGCGTTTGATGTTTGAGTACTACAGCAGGGAGCTGCTGTGGACTGAACAAGCCATGCGAGAGTGGGTCGATCCGGATCTGAAGCCGTTGGCCGTAACTGATGGCGGATTGCGGAGTGCTGATTGCTGATTCAGATCGGTGTTTATCTGTGGCCTATTACCTGGTCAGTTGCTGGCGAGCTCGCACACGAGCATTTCCAGCTGCAGCCGCGGGGTAGCTTGTGAAGTCTTGATAGCCAGATCAGCCGCGGCAATGCGTTGAATGCCACGAGAAATATCCGCCTCACTACTTCTTTGCAGCGTGCTCAGAAACTCTCCCTGCTTTCTCCATGGCATGCGAATCTGTTGGAAGACCGCATCTTTACCTTTGCGAGTCAGCAGATCTTTAGCCACTGCGAGACGGTGATAGTTACTCGCTATTAATCCAATCAGCATCACCGGCTCCGAGCCGTCTTCCAGCAATCGATAAAGAATTTCAAGGGCGCGCTTGCGATTGCGATTTATCAAGTGATCCGTCAGATCAAAATTGGAAAGCTCTCGCGAGCGTCCGATCAGATCGTCAACCAAATTGACAGTGATGCGCTTACTTTCAACCGCTGCGGTCGCCAGCTTGTCCAGCTCCGAGCTGAGCGTTTGAATATCAGTACCCACGAGCGTGACGATTTCGGACAAAGCTTGTTCGTCGGCAGGAATCTTGAGCCTTTTCAAATAATCCTTGGCCCAGGCTTTCGCTTCGCCGTCACCCACGGAAGGAAACTCGACTACGGTGCAGTTGTCGAACAGCGCTTTGGTCAACTTCTTCCGCTTATCTAAATCAGGAGCGGAAAAGATCACCACACTCGAGGGCACGGGATTGCCGACATAGCGAACCAGGACATCCTCATCAGCTTCACGCAGTTTCGCGAAATCACTGATGATGACTACGCGTCGTTCAGACATCATCGGCAATTGCTCGGCGGCTGCAACTGCTTGACGCGCATTCATCGTCAGCAAGCTGAAAGTTGACTCGTTGAATTCGCGAAGCAGAGTGCCGCGCAGCGCTGCCTCAGCGATAGCGGTCACTGCTTCGCCGCAAAGATAAGATTCGGGACCGACTGTCAGGTAAAGTGGAGCGACCGCGCCGTCATCGAGTGAACGTTTCAGTTGCTGCCGAGTAAGAGTATTCATTTCTTCATTTCGACCGCGTTCGTCAAAGTCGAAACGATGCTTTCGGCAAAGCTGCGAGCCATGCGCATCACGGCTGGGTCTTCTTCGTTGAAGAAGTTGCGAGGGTCGTTAGCAAACTCGTATTCACCTCGAAAGACGAAATTCTGGTTGTCGTAAAGGACTCGGTTCTCAGCCTGGTCGCGCACAGTGACTGCGGCTTCAATCGTGACTTCGAAGATGCGCGCTCGACCTTTATCGTCGAGCAGCACGCCGCGGAACTGGTAGCTCTTGATAATTCCTTCGATGACGGCGTCAGCGCCTTCACGATCGCCCTGAACGCGCAACCCACGGCCGCGCCGGATCAGTTCCTCGATGACTGCTTTCGTGAAGCGGTGCTCAATCTTGTAGCGCAGGGCGTAGTTTTGAAACGCAGGAACGGCAACGGTTTTGATTCGCGATGGCAGCTGGTTTTTGGTTACGGGCTTGTAGCACTCGGCAAACCCGGAGACGAAGAGTAGGCCGCAGCCAAGCGCTGATACGCGCAAAAGATTTTTGAGATGAAATCTATTCATAAGTGAAGGCTGATTGTCGCGCAGCCGTTAGTGATTAGGCAAGGCGTGCTCAGTGTCGGCGGGAGGTCATTTGAGCTGATGCCACGGGCTCGCCCCGTGGTGAATCACGGTAGCCGCTACAAAGCAGCCGAGTACTAAAGAAATTGATGCCACGGGGCTGGACCCGTGGAGCGATTACTTTGCTTTTCATCAGATTTTCGATGCTAACTACTAAAGCGTGACACCTCCACCGTGCAAGCCGGTGGCATCCGGAAAACTCTTGCGATCTTTCTTTAGCGGCCTACGTGAGTAACCACGGGTCAAGCCCATGGCATCCAGACTAGGAACTTGAACACTCTTCCAACTGGCCGCGTATTATCAGCCGGAGGAAGCCTCAAATGCATTGTCCACGATGTGGGTCTGATGCCGAGCTCAATCAGCTTTTTTGCCGCAACAACTCCAAAGCAGTTTCGTAACTCGACAGTCAGCAGACAGCGTCGTCAGGTCAGTACACCTGCGCTAGCGGATGGCTTCGATCCGCGTCATTAGCCTTATCGGCCTGCCCCTGAAACCTGGATAATGAAACGTGTCACAATCCGTGGGCTAGCGGTGTTCCCAATTCAAAAGCATCTCCGCACAATTGTGCTCTGAAAGGTAATTCCATCATGAAACGGTTACTCATTTCGGCATTTCTACTTTTGACCTTTGCCACAGCCGGGCTTGCTCAAAACGCCAGCACGGCGCCCGTGCCACTCCGCGTGAAACTAAACAAAGCCGTGCTGGCGGAACGGCTCAACGCCACGATTCCACGGCTGATGAACGAAGCCGATGTGCCCGGCCTCTCAATCGCAGTGATCAAGGATGGAAAAGTTTTCCTGAACCAGGCTTACGGAGTGAAAAACGCAACCACGAAAGATGCGGTCACCGACAACACAGTCTTCGAAGCAGCATCGTTGAGCAAGCCGGTCTTTGCTTACGCGGTTCTCAAGCTTGTCGACGCAGGCAAACTCGATCTCGATAAGCCGCTCGTCCAGTACCTCGGGGAGTCGTACATAAAGAATGACGATCGAGTTAATCTCATCACCGCGCGACGTGTGCTTACTCATTCGACCGGATTTCCCAATTGGCGGCCCAACGGTCAGGATTTGAAGATTATTTTTCCGCCGGGCGAGCGTTTCAGTTACTCAGGCGAAGGCTTCGTGTTTCTGCAGAAGGTCGTTGAAAAAGTAGCGGGTCAACCGCTCGACGCGGTGATGAAGCAACTCGTGTTCGATCCGTTGGGCATGACTAGCAGCAGTTATGTTTGGCGGGCAGACTACAAAGATACGAAAGCGACTGGTCACGATTTTGGTGGGCTTGCTGGTCAGGTACGACAACCGAAGGATGCGAATGCGGCTGCCACCTTGCAGGCGACTTCATCGGACTATGCGAAGTTCATGATCGCAGTAATGAACGGAACTGGTTTGAAGAAGAGTACGGCCGCCGCGATGGTGAGCGAACAGATGAAAGTTGATGAAGGCTGTAGCAACTGCGTTAACCGTCAACCCACGGGCAAACTCTCGGCGAACATTTTCTGGGGGTTCGGCGTTGGCTTGCAGCGGACGAGTGACGGCACTGCGTTCTGGCATTGGGGCGACAATGGTGATGTGCATTGCTACATGCTCGCTTATCCGAAGTCGAAACTCGGCGTAGTCATCTTCACGAACAGTGGTAATGGACACTCGATCATTCCGGAGATCATTTCGGACAGTCTGGGTGGTGACCAACCGGTGATTGGCTGGCTGCATTATGACTCATACAAAGCTCCCGGCCGGCTGTTCTACAAAGATGTGCTCGCTCGCGGAGTGGCGGCGGTTGACGAATATCATGACCGGAAGAAAGGCGCCGCTGATTCAATTAGCGAAGCGCAAATCAATAGCATTGGTTATGTGCTTCTTAATGGTGCCAGGAAGGTTCCCGAGGCAATCGCGGTGTTCAAGATGAACGTTGCCGACTTTCCCGAATCCTGGAACACCTACGACAGTTTGGGCGAGGCTTATGGAGTTGCCGGCGAGAAGGACCTGGCGATTAAGAACTACGAGAAGTCCATCGAGCTCAACCCCAAGAACGAAGGCGGCATCACCGCACTAAAGAAATTGAAAGGTCAGTAGCAACGTGGCACGGGCGTCTCGCCCGTGGGCTTCCCGATCCCGTTTTCCTTTGCGTTCTTTGCGCCGCTGCGGGTAAAGGTTTTGATTTCCCGCCAAGGCGCAAAGCACGCAAAGGCTCCATACACTGTGACATCACCTACGCGCAAAGCGATGAGCGCGTGAGTAGGACAACTACAGAATCCCGGCGCCTGAATTCAGCCGTCTTCAGACGGCTTGCCCGCTGAGGGTTGCTAGCCCAGCCGTTCACGGCTGGGGAGTGCGGCAATGAAACGGGAAGCACGCTTAAGCGCGCTTCCTCGATATGGCTTCAGCCTCTGTATTGCCAAACGATAAGGACGCTAAAGCGCCCTCAAATATGATGGCTCGCGTTACCAGTCCTAAAGGACTGGTCTAGTAACCCTAAGCGGGCAACCCGCGTGAACGCGGCTAGCTTCGGCCGCCTCGAATAAGTTTGTTCTCCTCATTTGTACTCGTTCGAAGGATACGACCGCTGATATACTCCGTCACGCCTTAAGTCTTGGGAGCACGCCTCGCGCTTGATCTAACGCTCCGGATTCTTCAAAGACCGGCTCACATTCACTATGATCGCAAAGAAGATCACCATTCACGGGTTCCTCAACGAATTCAAACGCCGCCACGAACAGATGCAAGATCGGCCCTTCTGTTGGGTGTTGGGTTCAGGCGCCTCGGTACAATCCGGAATTCCTACCGGCGGAAAACTCGCAAATGACTGGCTCAAAGAACTCCACGAGCTTGAAGACATGGAAGGTCGTCCGATCGAAGAGTGGGCAACGGCGGCTAGCCTTGGCATCCCGGGCTTTGACTACGCGCACGCGGAGAATTTCTACCCTTGGATTTACCAAAGGCGATTTGGCGCTTTCAAAGAACAAGGTTATGCGTTTCTGGAAAACGTCATGGATCACGCCGAACCGAGCTTTGGCTATTCTGTGCTGGCGCAGATCATGGCCACGACTCATCACAAGGTTGCCATAACTACGAACTTCGATAACTTGGTCGCCGACGCGCTTTCTATTTACACGCGAACATTCCCATTGGTATGTGGGCACGAGTCACTCACTGGCTACATTCGCGCCAACCTGCGCCGCCCGCTCGTGGCCAAGATTCATCGAGATCTTCTCCTGGCCCCACTCAGTAATCCTGATGAGATTGCCACTTTGCCCGGCGAATGGGCTAGTGCACTCAAAAAGATCTTCGATAGGTTTACTCCAATCTTGATCGGTTACGGCGGCAACGACGGAAGTTTGATGAATTTCTTGAAAACGATCGACCCAATCGACGGGGGAATGTTTTGGTGTTACCGCGAAGGGAGAGAAGTTGAATCCAAAATTGCAGAGGTCATTTCTCGTCATCGCGGCAATCTGGTGCCAATCGCTGGCTTTGACGAGGTGATGCTACAGCTTCAAGAAAAACTACAGCTTCCATTTCTACTACCGGAACTGCAAAAACTGAACGATAACCGTGTAAGAGACTACCAAAAACAGTTTGAGGCTCTCACTGCCGCGCTCAGGAAGCCGGGTGAGAGTCCAGCCGCTGAGGAAGCGCGCAAGCCGGTTCGAAAAGCGGCTGAAGCTGCGGTTGAACGTTTGACCAAGGAAAAAAACTGGTGGGCATGGCAGTTGAAAGCCAACGCAGAACCGGATCCATCAAAACGTGAAGAGATTTTTCGCGCGGGACTTGAGGATTTTCCTGAGAGTGTTGAGTTGATGGGAAATTTTGCCCTCTTCAAGCATCAAGTGCGCAAAAATTATGACGAAGCCGAGCAACTGTATCGTAAGGCGCTGGAGCTTGACCCGAACCAAGCGAACAATACCGGCAACTTTGCCATTTTCATTAAGAACGTGCGCAAAGATTATGATGAAGCCGAGCGACTGTATCGGAAGTCTTTGGAGCTCGACCCCAACGACGCATTTCACATCGGCAACTTTGCCAATTTCATGCTCTACGTGCGTAAAGATTATGTGGAGGCCGAGCGACTGTATCGGAAGTCGTTGGAGCTTGAACCGGATCAAGCTAATCACGCCGGCAATTTTACTCAATTCCTGGGATCGATAGGGAGGTTTGATGAAGCCAGAGAATTGGCTGTCCGAGCATCGAAGCGCTTACACCAAGAACCGAAGGATAACGCTGCTGAGATCGTGTTCATACGCTGGTTGTTGAATCGTGCCGCAAATCACGACGGTTCTCAAGCGCTGGGTCGTTTGAAGGTAATCTTACAATCCGAGTTCATCAGGTCGCCATGGTCGTTCGATGACTTGCTAGTCGCTCTGCTTCCGTTGCTTTCCGAAAACGAACAAGTTCTTGCCCGAGAACTTGCTGAAGCTATTCTTCATGAAGACAAAGTTCGCGAGTTGGAGAATGACCCGCTTTGGCAAGCTGTGGAGCCAATTCCGCTTGATCAACCTTGGCCAGCCAACGAATAGAGCCACATGTTTGAGTCGTCTTCAGACGGCTTGCTCGCTTAGCGTTACTAGCCCAGCCCCGACGAGTCGGGGCTGGGGCGTGCGTGCGGCATGGAATTGGAAGCACGCTTAAGCCCGCTTCTCCAAACGGCTTCATCCATCTCACGTGTTAATCAAGGACGCTAAAGCGCCCTCAAATGGCTCGCGTTCCCAGTCCCGACTCGTCGGGACTGGCCTAGAAACCTGAGCGGGCAAACCCGCGTAAACGCGGCTAGATCTGATACAAGCGTTGACTCACTTGATGTTCGTGTCAATCGATAGAGCATGGCTTGATATGAACAATCACTGCCACCCAAAATTGCTAGAACGCGATTAGAAGCGCTGCTATACTGCGCCCTACCTCGAGCTTCCAAATCAGTTGCGAATTCCCAAAATAAATCCGCAACCAAAGCTCACGCCTTTCGGGAGATTAGACCAATGTCGATTAATGAATGGACTCTTGATGGCTTTGTTGCACACTTCGATTTTGTCCACCACAAGATGCTCGATCACAAGTTCGTTTGGATCCTTGGCGCCGGGGCTTCTTATGCTTCCGGAATTCCGCTCGGTAATCAACTCGTCGATCGCTGGCTCGAAGAAATGCGATTACGAGAAGATCACGAAGACAGAATTTTAGAGGAATGGGCGACCAGTGAGCGATTAGGAATTAAGGACTTTAAGTTCGCCAATCGGGCAAGTTTCTATTCCCACATATATCAAAGGCGTTTCAAGGATTACCCCGATGAGGGCTATGCCTATCTCGAGAGTGTGATGTCTAGAATAGACCCAAGCCCAGGGTATTCAATACTTGCGGCCGCGTTGGCATTTGATCCTCCTCGGCATAATGTCGTAATTACGACAAACTTTGACAATCTAGTTGCGGACGCATTGTCGATCTATACCGACACCTTTCCATTCGTGGCGGGACATGAATCGTTGACCGGTTTCGTAAGAGTTTCGATGCGCCGACCCCTTATTTGTAAGATCCATCGCGACCTCCTGCTCGGTCCGCAGAACGATACTCGTAGTCTCAAGCGGCTCCATGACGCCTGGGGAACGGCACTAAGATCTCTTTTTCAACACTACACTCCAATTGTCATCGGATACGGCGGTAATGACGATACTTTGATGGACCTCATGGGATCGTTGCAGCCCCACGATATTAAGGGTCAGCTGATTTGGTGTTATTACGAAGGTAAGGAGCCGAGTAGCCAGATCGTTGATGTTGTTACCGAACTTCACGGCGTATTAGTTCCGGTTCCGGACTTCGATCTCCTTATGGTGTTGCTCGGCGAAAAGATGGGAATTAGTACATTGGATGAAGAAATCGGCGTGCGAGCCCAGGCCAGGACTCAACGGTACCGTGGTCGAATCCAACAAATGAACACGGTTGATTATCCCTCGGTCACCAAGGCGCTGGCCTCAACATTTGAACGATCCGGCGGCTGGTGGGTCTGGCTTCAAAAGGCAGATTTGGAAACAGATCCGATTCGACGCGAAGTCGTCTTTCGACAAGGACTCCACCATTGTCCTGCCAGCGCCGATTTGCACGCCGCGTTTGCTGAATTCATTTTTTTTGAACGTAAAAATTTGACTGAAGTTGAGCAATTGTATCAGCAGGCTTTGAAGCTTGAACCAAAAAATAGCCATGTTTTGACAAGGTGGGCCCGGTTCCTTAGCGACGGGAAAGGCGACTTTGAAGAAGCCGAGAAGGTATTTCGTCTTGCCTTGAAAATTGACGCGACCTCCTTTGTTTTGAGCAGCTTTGCGTATTTCTTAGGAAATCAATTGGAAAGATTTGATGAAGCTGAACAGTTTTTTCAACGGGCGATCCAATTAGAAAGACATCAACCTTTTCTTTACAGTGGATATGCCAATATCCTGTTAGGTCAGGGAAAGCTCAAAGAGGCAGAAGAAAATATTGCCCTCGGCCGAGCGGCTAACGTACAGCGTGATGCCGGTCTAGATGCTTCGTTGTCATTCTATTCAGCTATCGTGAAACGCTCGCAATCTCAAGATGACAAACCTGACCTCGAAGCATTAAAGGTCTCTTTCTCAAAGGATATTACGAAAGGGCTTACAAATCCGAAACGCATTCTCCAGTTCGTCGAAAAAACTTTGCCGCCAGAAGACCATCACTTCTTTATTGAGGTTGCAAAGGGTTTCTCCTTAGGCGAGAAAATTCCGGATATTGATGCCCTTCTGAAAGAACGAGCAGCGTCTCAAGGAAACTCGGAGACAACAGCATTTCGCGTCCTGCCAGAAGACATCATTGGGGACGGTCTCTCAACGAAGGCAGACTAGGTTTTGTCAGTGAACAGCATCTGTGATTTGTGCGAATTCGGACGCTGCCCTGACATCATGCACGCGGATGATGGAGGCGCCTTTGAGGATGGCGGCGGTGGTGGTGGCGAGCGTGGCGGGGAGGCGTTGGTCGGGTGGGGCAGGGTTTCCTTCGGAGTCGCGGAGGAGGTGGCCGAGGAAGGCTTTGCGGGAGGTACCGATCATTAACGGAAGATCGGGGAAGGCGGCGATGATCTGATCGAGCTTGGCGATGATTTCGAGGTTTTGATCGAAGGTTTTGCCGAAGCCGATGCCGGGATCGATGATGATTGACTCGCGGGGAACGCCGCGACGCTCGGCCATGGCGATGCTGGCGCGCAGGCTGTGAATGATCTCGGCGATGATGTCGGCGACAGGCGGCAGGCGCTGCATGGTGGCAGGTGTGCCTCGGGAGTGCATGAGGACGAGGCGCGCGCCGGCTTTCGCTACTTCGTCGGCGATGTGGTAGTCGAAGCGGAGGGCGGAAATGTCGTTGACGATCGAGGCGCCGGCGGCGAGGGCGGCTCGGGCGACCACGGATTTCGTGGTGTCGATTGAGATGGGGACATCGGTTTCTTTGATGAGGGCTTCGATGACGGGGATGACCCGTCGTAGTTCTTCATCGGCAGAGACAGGAACGGAACCGGGTCGAGAAGATTCGCCGCCGATGTCGATGATGTCGGCTCCGTCGGCGATCATTTGGCGCGCGTGCGCGAGTGCTGCGTCGAAAGAAAAGAATTGATTGCCGTCACTGAAACTGTCAGGCGTGACGTTGAGAATGCCCATGACGAGAGTGCGCCGGAATTGGTTGTCCTTCATGTCATGGATGATAGTCCAGATTTTCCATTTAGCATTTTCCAATTTTCAGTTGTCATCGGGAAAAAGCCTGAACCCGCAAAGGCGCTAAACTCGCGAAGCCACTGTGGTTTCAGGTGGATTGCAGTCGGGCAAGGGGCGGAAAACGTTAGCCGCAGATTACGCCGATTACACAGATGGTTTGGTTTTTGTGTGCAGAGTTGAGGTTAGAATTCTTTGCGTGACTCTCGCGGAGTCTGACTGAAAACATCTGTGGAATCGGCGTAATCTGCGGCTAAGGTTTGTGGCGAGGAAGCGCAAAACGACCCTTAGGATCACAGATCTCAGATTACAGATCTCAAATCGGAGATCTCAAGCTATTTAAGCCGGAGCCGGGTTGCTGCCGGTAATCGGAGGCAGGATTGGCTTCAATCCCGTCGACGGCTCCTTGATCTGTGGTCGAGGCTCGTCATCCACTGTCGAGCGGCTGCCACCTTCATCCAAAGGCAGTCCCGCCACGATACGTCGAATCTCGACCGCATCCAGCGACTCGCGCTCAAGCAGCGCTTCCGCCAATCGAATCAGCACGTCGCGGCTGTCCTCGATAATCTTCTTCGCTCGCTCATATTGCTGAGTGACGATGCCTTTGACTTCCTGATCAATCTTGATCGCGGTGTCTTCAGAGAAGTCACGATGCTGAGCAATCTCGCGTCCCAGGAAGATCTGCTCTTCCTTCTTACCGAAGGTCAGCGGGCCCATGGCAGACATCCCGTATTCGCAGACCATCGCGCGAGCCAGCTCAGTCGCGCGCTCGATGTCATTCGAAGCGCCCGTCGTGATGCTGCCGAGGAAGGAACTTTCAGCAATACGTCCACCCATCAGAATTGCAATCTGTCCGAGCAGATACTCTTCCGTGTAGTTGTGACGATCGCCTTCGGGAAGCTGTTGCGTCACACCGAGAGCCATACCCCGCGGAATGATCGTGACTTTGTGCACTGGATCCGCATTCGGCACTTTTAAGCCGACAAGCGTGTGGCCAGCTTCGTGATAAGCGGTGACGCGTTTCTCTTCATTCGAGATCACCATGCTCTTGCGCTCAGCGCCCATCAAGACTTTATCTTTCGCCAATTCAAAATCACCCATGGCGACGAACTTCTTGTTGTAACGAGCCGCATTCAAAGCCGCTTCGTTCACCAGATTGGCCAAGTCCGCACCCGTGAATCCCGGCGTGCCGCGAGCAATCACGCTGATGTCCACGTCTTCGCTGAGCGGAATTTTGCGTGTGTGAACTTTCAAGATGCCTTCGCGTCCGCGCACGTCAGGTCTGGACACGACCACGCGCCGATCAAATCGACCGGGTCGAAGCAACGCCGGATCCAAAACATCCGGACGGTTAGTGGAGGCAATCAGGATAACGCCATCGTTCGACTCAAAGCCGTCCATCTCAACCAGCAACTGGTTCAAAGTCTGTTCGCGCTCGTCGTGACCACCGCCGAGGCCAGCGCCTCGATGACGACCGACGGCATCAATCTCATCGATGAAGATGATGCACGGCGCATTCTTCTTGCCTTGCTCAAACAAGTCGCGTACGCGCGAGGCGCCGACGCCGACGAACATCTCGACAAAGTCGGAACCGGAAATTGAAAAGAAAGGAACGTTCGCTTCACCCGCAATCGCGCGAGCCAGCAAAGTCTTGCCAGTTCCCGGCGGGCCCATCATCAGAACGCCTTTGGGAATGCGGCCGCCGAGCTTTTGAAACTTCTGGGGCTCTTTCAGGAATTCGATAATCTCCTGCAGCTCTTCCTTGGCTTCTTCAACACCGGCAACGTCTTTGAACGTGACGCGCTTCTGCTGATTGTTAAGCAGCTTGGCCCGCGATTTACCGAAGGATAGGGCCTTGTTGCCTCCCGATTGCATCTGCCTCAACATGAAAACCCAGATGCCGATGATGAAGAGCAGCGGGGCCCAGGTGATGAGCATCGGCCAGAAGAAGCTACTGCTGCCGGATTTATCATCAACTTTATCGACGCGCTTTTGGCCGTTAACAACCTCGCGCGCTTCTTTCAAAATCTCAGCCTTGGTATGTTCGTTGGTAAGCGGAGCTCGGAACTCCTGATTTCCCCGGTCAATCGCAACAATCTCATTCTGCTCGACAGTGAGTTGTTTCAGCTCACCTGCCGTGATTTTGGCTTCGAGACCAGTCAAGTCGATGGTCGACGAATTCTTGCTGTTGGGATTAACGAGTTTGTAGAGGAGCAGTGCGCCTGCAACGATCAGCAACCAGAAGATAATTTGTCTAGCAGTAGAGCTCAAAGTGTTTCAAAGCCTCCGTGGCCGATAATACCTTATCTCAGCCTATCTTGTCGCGTTAACTACCTTCTAAAAGTGGCGCCTTTTGGAGTGCGACGACCTGTCGTCGCTTTGGTCGCTGCTGACCGATCCGCTGCGGGTCGGACAAATTGTCTGCGTTTCAAAGCCGCGTGGCGTCAAGCCGCCACGGATAAAAGCGATGACAGGTCATCGCACTCCATACGCCTCGCTCCAAATAACAACACCACCAATGCCCGTTCTGTGGCGAAAGTGCCACTTTTCAATTCAAGCAGACGTTGGATGCCACAGCCAAAGGGCCGGTTGCGCTCGGAATCAAGTCACTTCCCAACCACAAGCTCCAGCCGGCTCTGCTTTCGGACTACCGTAGCCCCACCGGGTAATTCGGCTACTCGTCCACCTTGTTGTCCCACTAAAAGCTTCTCGATCCCCTGAATGTGCACCAGCTCACAGCGTCTCAGGTCTCCGCGACCGTGCGCAATCCATTGGCGTAAAGCTCGTCGTCTCACAGCGACTGGCGCTTCTGCCAGCACCCTTACGTCGAGAGCCGGGACTTTTGTTTCGCCTTTGTGAGATTTGATGGCCGCTGCGACGAGCAGCGCTTGCGCCTGTTTTGTCAGAACATCGACTTCATCACGAAGCAATTCAGCGGTTCGGGACAGTCCTTCGACGATTTTCTTGTTGAAAGATTCCATCAAGGGCAAGAGCTGGCGACGAACTCGGACACGGGTGAATTGCTCGTCTTTGTTCATCGAGTCGGAGAGATAATTAATCTGCCGCCGCTGACAGTAGGCTTCTGTGTCGGCCCGGCGCGCCCAGGTCAAGAGCGGTCTCGCCAATATGATCTCAGCGGATGACTTGGCATCAAGTCGGCGCATTGGCTCAATTCCAGTCATCCCGTCTGTTCCGCTTCCCCGCAGCAGTCGCAGCAGAATAGTCTCAGCCTGGTCATCCATCGTGTGCGCAGTCAGAACGCATGATGCTTTTCGACGCTTGGCGATGCGGGCGAAGAATTCATAGCGCGCGCGCCGGGCTGCCTGCTCAAGATTTTCGCCACTTTTGTTGGCTTGTTCTTTTACGTCCTTGCGGCTGTTAACACTTTCGAAGCCGAGCTTGGTTGCGAGGCGCTTTACCCAGCGGGCGTCGGCTTTGCTTTCCTTGCGCAAGCCGTGATCGAGATGAGCTACTACAACGCCAAGATTAAGTTTGTTTGCACGCGTTAGCTCTTCGACACCGAGTAAGAGCGCGGTCGAGTCAGCTCCGCCTGAGACCGCGAGGACTATCGACGTGTCTGAAGTTGTGAGGCGCAGTGTTTTCCATGCGGCCAGCAGGCGAGTGGCGAAGGGCGAGAGTTTTGGGCGCGGGATTCTGACTTGGCGGCGCGTTGTTGCAGTGCGAATCATCGAACTTGGATTGTGGTGTGCCCGCGCGAGTGCGTCAACTGGAGGCGGGAAGCGGGAGGCAGGAGGCAGGAGGCAGGAGGCAGGAGGCAGGAGGCAGGAGGCGGGCGGCAGGAGGCGGGAGGCAGGCGGCGAGAGGCAGGAGGCAGGAGGCGGGAGGGCTTTATCACACAAGTTGCACAGTAGCCACTCAGGCGAGATCAGCTCGAGGTGAGGAAGGGTAGCTTGCGCCCGCTCAAGTTTCATTAGCATTCAACTCTGAATTGGTCTGTCAGTGCCTGATGCTTTGGGAAAGTTGATGATTGGGCCACTTGAGGCGGGCGCAAGCTACCCTTCCTTACCTCGAGCTGATCTTGCCTGAGTGGCTACTGTGCAACTTGTGTGATAAAGCCGCGCTGCCGCCTGCTTGCCGCCGCCTGCCTCCCGCGTCCCGATCGCCAGCGTGAAACTTTAGCGTCACAAATCTCACTTACTCGGTGTTAATCTCTGTGAACGAATCCGAAATACTGCAGGCCGCCGGCGTGCAGTTGGGTGCAAAAATTCACAACTAGTGGCTGTGAGCGGGACAGGCTGGCAGTCAATTGCCCAACTTTCAGGGAGGACACATGAGTTTTCTTCGCGACAAAGTCTCGTATCGGCTGACTCTAATTGCGGTGCTGGGACTCGCTACTCTGGTTTGGGCGTGCAGTTCCGTGTCCATTCCCAGCTACTCGATGCAGCAGAAAACGATCAACCGATGGATGATCGAATTTCACACCGACGATAAAGAGGAGAAGGTTCAGCTCTCGCTTAATTATCGATCAGAGAACAGCAAGGGAGACTCGTGGGGATATTCCAACGTGTCCCGCTCGATACCGACGGCTCAGCTCGTCGGTCTCACTCGTGAGCAAGCGTTTTCCTCCACGGGCGCCAACGTTCAGTTTCAAGTCAAGCGCGATGCCGGCTCCTTCAATTGCGAGGGTTGGTTCAAAGACGGCAATGGTTCCGGTCATTTCACCTTTAGCGCGAATCCCGCGTTTGCCGCAGCCTTGAAACAGCAGGGCATTGGCGAGCCGACTTTCGAGCAGCAGTTTTCGATGGCGCTGAGTGACGTGAGTCTAGCCTTCGTGAAAGAGCTTCAGGACCAGGGTTATGAAAAGCCAAACGTCGATGAGCTCGTGCAGTTGGGCAATCATGGCGTGAACCTGGAATACGTCCAGGGTTTGAAGGCGCTTGGCTACAACCTGAAAACGCTCGAGTACCTGCGCCGCATGCGAGACCACGGCGTCAGCCTGAGCTATATCCGTGAAATGTCAGCTGCCGGCTATCAGAAATTGACCGCCGAGGAATTGATTAGAGTTCGCGACCACGGCGTGACTCCTTCGTTCATTCGCGAGATGGCAAATCTCGGTTACGCAGGGTTGGATCTTCAGGAATTGGTGCGCGCTCGGGACCACGGCGTTCATCCGGAATCTGTCAACGCCTTTGTCGCGGCTGGATATGGCAAGCTTTCCTTGAGTGAGTTGATTTCGCTACAGGACCATGGTGTAAACGCGCGTTACGTCAAGGAACTCGAAGCGCTTGGCTATTCGCGATTGTCACTGGATGAGTTGCTTCAAATGCGTGACCATGGTGTCAACTCCAGTTTCATTCAGGAATTGAAAGACATTGGGTACGAGCGAGTAGCGGTTGATCAGTTGATTCGCCTTCGAGATCACGGCGTCAGTGCTTCTTACATCAAACGAATGAAGGAAAAAGGTTACTCGGGCCAACTGGATGACTTCATTCGCATGCGCGATCGCGGCGAGAAATAGCAAGTAAAAAGGCAAAAGTGAAGATCGGAGATCTCCAATTTTGAGATCTGAGATCATCGGTTTGCCTTTGTCTTGAGACCTGCGAGTTGAGATCTGAAATCGGCGACTGAAAACCCTTAGCCGCAGATTACGCCGATTCCACAGATGTTAGACCCAGGAAATTATAGAACTAACTCCGAATGGAAGTTCCGCCCTATCGGTGAAATCGGCGTAATCTGCGGCTAGAAGTTTTTCCAAATCAGCAATCAGCAGTCCGCATTCAGCAATCCGAAATCGAAAATCCTACACGCTATTTTTTTGCCTTTTTACTTTTACCTTTTTACTTCAATATGTCTCCATCGTGCATAACGAAGGAGAGCACTAATGGACATTGTGCGAAGACAATGGCTGGCTGCCGCCTGCAGCCTGGGCGCAGGTGTGGTTCTGGTCGGCTGCAACGTGCCGCCGCCAGAAGATTCAGAAGAAGCAACTGACAAGGACGCGAAGAGACCCGCCTCAAGCGAAGTGACCGCCGCTGAAGATCTGATGCGTGAGCACGGTGTCTTGCGAAGAGCCTTGACCGTTTACCAGGAAACTGCAGCCAGGCTTAAGACGGCGCCGGGTGCGGTTGATCCGGATGGTATCCAGAAGACGGCCAAACTTTTTCGAGTGTTCGGCGAAGACTATCACGAGCAAAAGCTCGAAGAAGATTACATCTTTCCAGCCGTGCAAAAAGCGGGAGGACTCACCGCCGCCTATGTGGAGGTGCTTTCTGCTCAGCACCAACGCGGTCGAGAACTAACCGACTACATTTTGTCGGCGACAGCGGGAGAGAGCCTTTCCCTCACGAGAGCGAAAACGCTTGCAGGCGTGATGGAATCATTTGTCCGCATGTACGAACATCACGCCTCGATCGAAGACACCATCATCTTTCCTGCCTGGAAACAAACTTTGACTCTTGAGCAGATGGATCAGCTGGCGGAAAAGTTCGAAGAGATCGAACAACGAGCGCTGGGTCAGAATGGCTTTGAAGATGCTGTGAAGCGAATCAGCGATATCGAAGTTAGCCTTGGTCTCGCGGATCTCGGTCAATTCACCGCGCCTCCACCACCGAAAGAGTAAAGATCTATCCACAGATTTCGCAGATTACGCAGATGTTAAAAGCGGGTAACAGCGGTCATGATTTATCCGTAGCTGCTTCACAGGATTGTCAAAGATTCTGTGCCATCAAAAGCGTCACGTTCTCATGTACGTTCTATTCTCGAGAGACAAAAAAATCTGTGGAATCTGCGTAATCTGCGGATAGGTTTTTGGTCTTACTGCACTCCCTCAAGCAAAACGCGTCCGACAGAATTGCTGGGAGGCTGTACGCCCAACACCGCTGCCAGTGTCGGAGCGATGTCGGTTGGTGCGGCAGCCTGGTAGTACCGGCCATGCTTAAATGAGCTGCCCATAATGATCAGTGGCACGTGCGAGTCGTAATTGTAAGGCGAGCCGTGTGTCGCAGTGACTGTGTATTCAACGAAATACTTGAACGGGTCGGTTACCGCAACCACGTCGCCACTTCGCTGCGGATAGAAGCCGTGCAAGGCCCGGCGTTCGATTGGATCAGTAAACGACGCGGCGCCACGCATCAGTTGCTCGCGAGTGAAAACTCGAGCTATACCCGGAACCGTCATCAAAGCGTTAGCGGCAACTCGTTCTATCTCATCCAGGCTCACTCCATCACGATTGAGCGCCAGGGTATTGAAGTACAGATTTGCGTTGATTAGTCCGTCTTTCATCGTCCCGAAGTCATCGTATTTCATGATGTAGTCAGCGGTCGGATCGGGATTCTTGTTTCCAGTGTTGTAGCGAGCCGAAATCGCTCCGCGAATCTTCTGCAAGGCGACGGTGCTACTCACCCTGCCGCCGCTCAAGCCCAACGCCGTCGCATGTTCAGGGATTGGCGCCATTCCATGATCGGCGCTGAACACCACCACAACGTTGCGTAGCCCCACGCGCGAGTCGACGTAATCGAGCAGGCCGGCAATCTGCCGATCAACCCGCAAAGTGACGTCCATCGCCTCCTGACTGTAAGGTCCATAGCGGTGGCCCACGTAATCATTGCCTGAGAAACTAACGCTTAACAGGTCGGTGACGTCATCCTCGCCCATGTGCTCGTTAACGATCGCGAGCTTGGTGAATGAAAGCAAAACGTCGTTCAAGAAGGGCGAGTATTCTAGCGCAGCATAAAAGTCTCGGTTCGGCTCAGCAGCTCCGCCGGTGATTTTGTGTGGGAACGCATTCGTATCTCCCGCTACTTTGCCGATGTCTTCCCATTCGGGCGAGTCCGCGCCAACGCGTTTCAAGTACTCAGTTTCCGGCAGCAAGCGGTCCCAGACTTTGTTGAAATATTGATTTACCGGTCGAGACGAATTGAAGTCTTCTACCCATTTAGGCAATTGCTCGAAATAGTAACTGGACGAAACTATGTTTCCGGACTGAGCGCTGAACCAATAGGCTGCATTCGCGTGACGCCCGGAGGGCAGGATTGCCGATCGATCCTTTAATGAGATTCCAATTACCCGGGCGCGATCGTTCGTGGCCAGGCGCATCTCGTCACCAAGTGTCGAAGCCATCAAGCGTCGCGGGCTCGTACCCTGTTCACGGGGTCCACCAGCTAACAACTTGGTGGTGTCATCAGAAACGCTGCTGACCTTTTTCCCAGTTTCGCGATCAGGCCATTCGTTAGCGACGATGCCCGTCAAGGCCGGATAGGCTCCGGTCATCAACGTCGCGTGACCGGGAGCCGTGTAAGTCGGCATGTGATCGTAGTTGGCGTCGACCCAGGAAGCACCCTGCGTCAATAGACGCTTCAAACCGCCAGGTACAAATAAGTCGTAGTAGCGCTCCAAATAGTCGTACCGAAACTGGTCCACGACGATTAGCAGCACCAGCCGCGGCTTGGCAGGAATTGATTTGCTCGCTGGCCGCTGAGCTTGGACTAAGTTCCCGAGGCTTACGATGGTTAGCGAAACTATGATTAGAAAAACAAGGGCGCGACATCTCAAGCGGGTCATCTTATTCATGAGCGCATGTTATCCTATCGATTTCCAAATCTTCAATCTTTAGGTTTGTTGTTGAGAATCACAGCGGCGTACCGTTTGAAAGAATGGGCCAATCAAGTGAGCCGATGACCTCACACTCTGTGAAGCCATCTCAGTCTCACCCGGTTTCAACCGGGTGACATTTGGCCGCTAACACCCTCTTTAACCGTTTCAACGGTTTGGATTTGGTACGTTGTGAAAACCGTTGAAACGGTTGGAACGACTTGCGAACTGCCAAACCACCCGGTTGAAACCGGGTGTGAATGAAAAGGCGATTAACGACTGTGGAACCCGTCCCATGAAATCTCTGAAACCAACAATCTCAATCGTTGCGTTGATACTGATCGGGCTGACAACGACGATTCAAGCCCAGAGTCGTATCAACGATCTCAAACCAACGCTTATCCTGATTTCGATTGACGGTTTTCGAGCTGATTATCTGACTCAATATGCACATCCGACGCTCGATGCGCTTGCCGAAGAAGGCGTACGCGCGAAGTGGATGACGCCTTCTTACCCTTCGCTGACTTTTCCAAATCATTACGCAATCGCCACCGGTCTTTATCCCGAACACAACGGGATCGTTTCCAATGACATGTACGACCCGGTGTTCAATGCCTCGTTTGCGCTGGGGAAACGCGACGAAGTTCAAAATGGGCGTTGGTGGGCAGGCGAACCGATCTGGATCACTGCGGTGAAGCAAGGCCAAAAAGCCTCGGCCACTTTCTGGCCCGGCTCAGAAGCGGAAATCAAGGGACACCGCCCTACTTACTGGAAAAAATATGACGACAAAGTCCCGCCCTCCGATCGGGTGGACAGCGTCTTAAGCTTGCTCGACCAACCGGCGGACCAGCGCCCGACTTTTCTGACGCTCTACTTCAGCGACGTTGACCATGCTGGTCACGACAACTCTCCGAACTCTCCAAAGGTAGGCGAAGCAATTGCAGTTGTTGATACGGCAATCGCGCGGCTGGTGTCCGGGCTCCAGGCGCGTGGGATTTATCAAAGAGTGAACATCATGGTGGTGTCGGATCATGGCATGACACCGGCCCCGCCGCGCGAGGTGATCGTGCTGGAAGATTACTTCGACGCAAAATCAGCGCAGCACATCGAGTGGGGAGCTGAGCTGACCCATATTTTCCCGAAAGCCGGTGATGAGATTCGTCTCTTTCGTTCAATCAAGCTGGATCAGCTCGACCACGTCCATTGTTATCTCAGGAAGAACGTGCCCGCTCGGTTTCACTACCGCGATAATCGTCGCATCGGCCCCATAATTTGCCGGCCGGACGAAGGATGGCGGATCAATTCGAGAAAGTGGTACGAAGACGATCTGAAGAAACCTGAGCTTCAAACCAAAGTCCGTGGCGCGCACGGTTACGATAATCAACTGCGGTCCATGCGAGCTATCTTTATTGCTCGGGGTCCGGCTTTCAAACGCCGCGCCATTGTTAACGCGTTTCCGAACGTGGATCTCTACAACGTTATGACTCGCGTGCTGCGACTGAAGCCCGCCCGGAATGACGGGAGCTGGCGCACTGCCAGAGCGGTGCTGAGGAAAAAGCCGGAAACCGTAAACCGTGAACCGTAAACCGGGAACCGTAAACCGTGAACCGGGAACCGGGAACCGTGAACCGTAAACCGTGAACCGTGAACCGGGAACCGTGAACCGGGAACCGTGAACCGGAACAGTGAGCCGGAAACCCGACTGAGAACTTGAAACTATGAACTTGAGACCTTGAACCTGAGACCTGAAACCCTCCGGCTGTTCACGGTTTCCGGTTCACGGTTTCCGGTTTACGGGTTCCCGAAGGAGAATGCCAACACATGCATCCCCGAATCGAAGAGGTGGTTAACTATCTCGACCAAACGCGCGCTGATTTGAGCACTGCGGTTGACAGCGTCGACGCGGCTCGTCGCGACGAAAGGCCCGGCGAGAATCAATGGTCAGTGGCAGAGATCCTGGAACACTTGAATATCATTGAAACCCGGATCACTCAGCTGTTGTCCGGGACTATCGATGCAGCCAAAGCGGCCGGTCTTGGACCTGAAGAAGAGACAGCTTCGGTATTGAACTCGATTGATCGTTCACGCATCGGTGATCGAAGTCAAAAGGTAACTGCGCCAGAGATGGTAAAGCCTCGATCAGAAACCGACGCCGCTTCAGCCTGGCTGGCTTTGCAGCAATCCCGCGAGAGGATGCGCGCGGCCTTGATGTCCGGAGATGGATTGGCGCTGGGCGAGCTAAAGCAGAACCATCCGGTGCTGGGACTGATTAATATGTATCAATGGTCGCTGTTTGTGGGCGCTCACGAAGCCAGACACACACAGCAAGTCAACGAAATCGCTCAACAGTTTTCCTCATGAAGGTCTTGGATTTTGTACTTGGTTCTTAGTCCTTGGTTCTTTGTAGTTTGTGGCGACGAATGGAAAGTGGTTTCTTTCAAAGTTCATTTCCGTTTTGAGCGTCAACGCGCGGTAGACTCAAGCACAAAGAACAAAGAACCAAGAACCAGGACTTTCTTATTAGGCCACTATCATGGTCCCGGTGCCGCTGTCGGTGAAGATCTCGGAGAGCAACGCATTGCGATTGTTGCCGCTGATGATATGCGCGCTGTGAACGCCACGCCTTAGCAGCGCGGCAATGTTTTGCAGTTTTGGGATCATCCCGCCCGTAGCCGCGCCGGAATGAATTAGCCCTTCCGCTTCGTTCGCACTCAATCTCGACAACTTAGAGCCGGCATCACCGGCGTTCAGATAAAGACCATCCACATCTGAAAGCAAGATCAATTTCTCGGCCTGGAGCTGGACTGCGATCTCGGCTGCAATCGTGTCGGCGTTGATGTTAAAGACGGCTCCCTCGCGATCAGCTCCCAGAGACGAGATCACCGGCAGATAGCCATGATCGAGCAGCACGGTCAACAGACGAGTATTAATCTCGACTACATCGCCGACATTGCCGAAATCGATATGTTCGCGCGTGCCAGTCTCGCGATTGAGAATCTCCTTCGGCGGGCGTCTTTCGGCGTGGACGATATTTCCATCGACGCCTGACAGGCCCACCGCCTCAACACCTCGGTGACGCAACGCCGCCAGAATGTCGGTGTTGATTTTTCCCGCGAAAATCATCTTGGCCATTTCGAGCGTGGCGTCATCGGTCACGCGCCGACCATCAATGATTGTCTGCTCAACACCCATCTTGTCGGCGAGCTCGCTGAGCTGCTTCCCGCCGCCATGCACGACGCAAAGATGGATGCCCACCTGGTGAAGAAGGGCAAGCTCTTCGGCGAGCGACGTGAGGTTGGCTGCGTGCTCCGTAACTTTCCCCGAAAGCTTGACGACAAACGTCTGGCCCTGGAAACGCTGGATGTACGGCAGCGCCTCGCGCAAAAGGTCGAGTCGCAGCTGATCACCAACTTGAGTGGTATTAGTCATTGTAAGAGCGGCCACAGATGAACACGGATTTTCACGGATTGAAATAATCTGTGTCTATCCGTGTCGATCTGTGGCTAATAATCTTTCCAATACCGCTTTCTGCACATGCAGGCGGTTTTCGGCTTCGTCGATTACCACTGATTGCGACGAGTCAATCACCTCGTCAGTGACTATTACGTTCCGCCGCACCGGCAAGCAGTGCATGAAGATAGCCTCCCGAGTCGTAGCCATCTTCGCTTCGTCCACGATCCACTTATGCCGGTAACGCGCGCGCTTCACGATGTCTGCTTCCGGATTGCCGTAGAAATTCTTGCTTCCCCAACTCTTCGCGTAGATCACTTCCGCGCCGGCAAAGGCATCGTCAATATTGTTTGTGAGCTCAACGCTACCCCCGGCGTCCGACGCGTGCCTGCGAATGTCAGCCATCAGATCATCGTCAAGCTCATAACCGTTCGGGTGCGCAATGGTCAGCTCGTGACCCATTTGCGCCGCGGCGAGCGCAAAACTGTTAGGCACAGCCATTGGCAGAGACTTTGGATGCCAGGCCCACGACAGGACCACTCGCTTTCGTTCCGAACCGAGTTTCTCGCGAATTGTCATCATGTCCGCGAGCGCCTGGCAGGGATGATGCATTGCTGACTCGAGATTAATGATCGGCACCGTTGAATGCCGGGCAAAGGCCCGCAGCACGGGATCGGTTCGCTCCACTTGCCAATCATTGAGCGCCGCAAAAGTTCGCACTCCAATTGCGCAACAGTACCGACCGAGCACGCGAACAAACTCTGCGATGTGTTCGGTCTTGTCAGAGTCCATGACGGCTCCGTCTCGATGCTCGAGTGTCCAACTTGTTCCGCCCGGCTCCAGGGCAACTGCATTGCCGCCAAGCTCATAAATTCCGACCTGCATCGAAGCGCGGGTCCGCAAGCTGGGGTTGAAAAACACCAGCGCGACTGACCGGCCAGCGAGTGGCTTTGCGGTGTTGCCGCCGCTTTTGAAATTCGCCGCCGCATCAAGGAGCTGAATCAGCTCTTCAGACGACCAGTCTGCAGTATTTAAGAAATCCCTCGTCATACCTTAAGAGTTCTCGACACTCTTGCCCGTAAAGAAACGAAATAGTCCGAACAGGCTGATCAGCAACCAAAATCCTTCAACCAAAAATGCCGATAGATTGAAGCTGTACAGCAAAGAGATCAGCACCAGTGCCGCGCCCAGGGCATTCACCAACGAGTAACTGAGATCATTAATACGCAGCTTGCCAACCTGCAAAAGCAGGTAAGCCATCACCATCATGGCAACGCCAATGTTGCCCGCCAGATCGTACCAACCGTATTTCAACTCAACCTCGCAAGACCGTCCTGAGAGTTTCGACAAAGTGATCCACTTCTTCGCGCTGCAAACACAATGGCGGCAGCAGCCTCATCACATTTGGATTACTCGATGTGCCGGTGATGATGCGCTTGTCCAGCAAAGCTTGATGAATTGGCGCTGCCTTATCGGCAAACTCGAGTCCGAGCAGAAAGCCTTTGCCATGGACGATTTTTACTTCCTCGATTTCTCGCAGACGGTGGCGCAGGTGGCTTTCGACAGCTTTGACATTTGCTAACAGACCGTCCTGCTCAATTACTTCAAGCGTGGCCGTGACGGCAGCCATCGCGATCATGCCTCCTCCAAACGTCGTGCCCAGATCGTTCTCCTTGATGACGTTTGAAACTTTGTCGTTCACCAGGCAAGCGCCAACCGGAATGCCACTCCCAAGCGCTTTCGCGAGCGTAACGATATCAGGAACAACGTGAGCGCCCGCTTCGCTGCCCGCGAAGAACCAGTCACCAGTGCGGCCTACGCCCGTTTGAACCTCATCATAGATGAGCATGATGCCGCGCTCGTCACACAAATCTCGCAGCGCTCGAAAGAACTGCGGCTCGGCGGTCCTGACTCCGGCCATCGACTGGATTGGCTCGAGCATAATCGCCGCGGTGTTATCGTCGGCGACTTCGCGGACCGATTCGATGTTCCCGAACTCAGCCTGCACGTGTCCGGGCACATTTGGCTTGCCCAACTCACGATACTTGCCGAGGAAAGTCGCGCTGATTGCGTCAGCAGTGCGCCCGTGAAATCCTCCAGTGAAGGTAATGATGTTCTGACGACCAGTCGCAAAGCGCGCCATGCGCATCGCGTTTTCATTACTTTCGGTTCCGGAGTTACAGAAGAAGGCTTTGGTCAGCGGCTCGGGCGCTATCGACATCAGCTTTTCTGCGGCACGCGCTCGTGCTTCTGAGTAGACGAGGTTCGAATAGAAGAGAAGTTGTTCGGCTTGCTGCTGGATAGCCTTGACGACATGAGGATGAGAGTGCCCGGTACCGGCCACCGCGTGTCCACCGTAAAGGTCGAGATATTTATCACCGTCATTCGTGAACAGCCAGACACCTTCGCCGCGCTCGGCGACGACCGGCATTTTCTTGTAGGTGGCAAGTTGATACTGCTCCTCGAGAGCAGCGACATTGGCAAGCGTTGTGGTCATCTTTATTTCATCCAGCCCTGGTTCCATTCGGCACTTCGTTTTCAGGGATCGACAGAACGGGTTGGACGCCGTCTGCATAACCGATGTCGAACAACATTCCTTCGGAGAGTTCGCCTCGCATCTTTTTTGGCTCGAGGTTCACCACGAATAAAGCTTGCAGTCCTTCGATGCTTTTCGGATTTGCGCGCTCCTGTTTGATCCCCGCAAGTATGCGACGTTGATGATCGCCAAAATCAACTACCAGGCGAACGAGTTTGTCAGAGTTGGCGATGTTCTCGACAGAGACAATCGTGCCTACGCGAATGTCGATCTTTTCGAGGTCCGCTAGCGTAATCGTCGGCTTTATCGGCGCTGGCTGCATAAAGGTTTGTGGCACGGGCGTCCCGCCCGTGATTACTTGCCCTGCCACTCGCGATGTTCACGGGCGGGACGCCCGTGCCACTCGCGATGTTCACGGGCGGGACGCCCGTGCCACTCGCGATGTTCACGGGCGGGACGCCCGTGCCACTCGCAATCCACAGGCGGGACGCCCGTGCCCCTCGCGATGTTCACGGGCGGGACGCCCGTGCCACTCGCGACATCCACGGGCGGGACGCCCGTGCCACTCGCAACGTTCACGGCTACGGATTAGTTCCAATCAGCTTCAGTCCCGTCGTTTCTTCAAGGCCGAACATCAAATTCATGTTCTGCACCGCCTGACCTGCGGCGCCCTTAACCAAATTGTCGATTGCCGAAAACACGACCAACTCATTTTCACGAACGGCAAAACCCAGATCGCAAAAATTAGTAGTCTTTACCCAATTAATGTCAGGCGACCCTTTTACCAGCCGCACAAAGAAATCATCGCGATAAAAATCCGCGAAGACTGCGCGAACTTCCGTTTCGGTGAGCGGCTTTTTAAGCTCGCAGTAAATTGAAGCGAAGATGCCGCGCGACACCGGCAACGAATGGGTCATGAACACGAGCTTGGCAGTCCAGTCGCCGATGCTTGCCAACTCCTGTTCGATCTCAGGCACGTGCTGATGAGTGAACGGCTTGTAAGCATAAAACGAGTTGCTTCGTTGCGGATGATGAGTGTTGGCTGCGGCTTTAGCTCCCGAGCCGGACGAACCGGTCTTCGCGTCGACGATTACGCGGTCAGTTATCAAATTCCCGGCCACGAGTGGCGCGAGTCCCAACAGCGTTGCCGTAGCAAAGCAACCAGGGTTCGCAATCAGGCGAGCCTTTTTGATCGCGTCTCGGTTTGTTTCAGTGAGGCCGTAGACAAACTCAGCTTGCGCCTGCATCGCGGTATGCGGGCGCCCATAATGGGCCTCAAAGCTTGCCTGATCTCGCAGCCGGAAATCGCCGGAAAGATCGATCGCCTTTACATCAGCCGACAGGCGCGGCGCGATTTCCATCGCCTGCCCATGCGGCAAGGCCAGAAACACGCAGTCCAGATCAAATGACGAGAGATCTTCGGGCACAGACGCGAAAACCATGTCCGTCAAACCGTGTAGGTTGCGATGGACTTCAGCGACAGCTTTACCGGCTTGTTCGTTGGCCGTAACGATGCTGAGCTCCGCATTCGGGTGCTGCAGCAATATGCGGAGTAACTCCGAGCCGCCATAACCTGAGCCCCCAAAAATGCCAATCTTGATTTTGTTACAAGTCATGAATATCGGTGATAATCAGCTTCTAACACCCGGCTAAAACCGGATGTGAATGAGAAACTGTTAGCAGGAGAATCAAATGCGACATGCCCATTTTGCTTTTCTCGCTCTCGGTTGCGCCTTTCTGGCAATCGGACTCGGAGGCCAGCGCGCTTTCATCTACATCGGAATCGTCTTCCTCATTATCGCGTTCCTCAGATGGAATCGCGCTCGCCGCTAAACGGTCGCCGGAGCCAGCGCGCCTTCCACTTTCATCTTCACCAAATCAAAGAGGCGCGCGCCATCTCGACGAGCATTTGCAGCCGGCACTCCAAATTCCTTTTCGATGTAGTCCTCGCCCATTTGAGAATCGGTAACGGAACCAGCGACGACGTCGATCGAAATGCCGCGTCGTTTGAACAGCTCGATTCCTCCCCATGCACCCACATAATCAGAAGCACAGAACACAATTGCGGCTGTCGCTTCGCGCAGCTCGGCATCTTCGAACACCGAGTCTACCGAGTAGCCACCGAGAATTCCGTCGCCCATTTCAATCACGATGAAGTCCGGTGCGCTTTCATTCAAACGCGCGATTACTGCTTTCGCAATCGGCGCCAGATCACCGGCGCCGACAGTTGACGGCAAGCCACAATCAAGAAAGCTGGCAGTCGCTACAGCGCCGTGGTCGCCCATGTTCAAAGTGTCTCGCAAGCAAGCCACACCGGAGAGTTTCGCCGCCGCTACTCGCAAGCCGGCACGCGTCGCTTGTTTGATAAGCTCAGTGGCGGCGTAAGTTTTGCCGCTGTTCATGCACGTGCCGGCAATCATCACGAGTGGCGCCGTCTCGCCGAGGGTAGCGCGAGGCGTCAAGGCCTGATCGCCGATGTTCTGCACGACTGCGTTCTCATCGCAAACCATGCCAATCACTTCGAGCTTGATCGCGTCGCTGAGGCTGGAATGATGACCGGTGCAGAAGCCAATCACTCCGCCCATATTTAGAAGGTGAAGCTGATCGCCGTTCCTAATCGTTTCCGGAACATCGCCAACAAAACCCTTCAACGCGCGGCGACGTCCGAGCACGCCGATCAGAATGTCGCCAGGATTAATCTTCGCCAGTCGACCGGTGGGCAGTTCTAACATGTTGTAAGTTGCGCTGTCGGTTAAGGTGCGCACGACAACAACATCACCCGCGCGCGGAGTTTCGCAGCCTTCGACGACAGCGACGGTGCGCGCGAGACTGAGTGGAGAAGTAGCTGACCCAATCTTGTCTGCTTCGATGATGTTAATTGCGGTTTCCATATTGCCCTCCGAATTACTTACGAGCGAAATCACAATCTAAAGATTGAACTCTGAACACCTGTTAGCCGGCTTGTCCCCTCATTCTCAGCCTCAGCGCATTCAACTTTATGAACCCTTCGGCATCGCGCTGGTTGTAAACAGTGTCAGCCTCAAAAGTCGCCAGCTTCTCGCTGTAGAGCGAGTGCGGCGAACGTCTTCCTTCCACGATCGCATTGCCCCGATAAAGCTTGAGACGAACGTCTCCGGTAACCTTTTGCTGCGTTTCGTCAATCATCTTGCGCATCAAGTCAAACTCGGGCGCGAACCAGAAGCCGTAGTAAACACTCTCCGCGAACTTGACGCCCAAAGAGTCGCGCAGGCGCATGACTTCGCGGTCAAGTGTGATCGATTCGAGCGCCCGGTGAGCTGCCTGCAGGATCGTCACGCCTGGCGTTTCATAAACACCCCGTGACTTCATGCCAACAAAGCGATTCTCGACGAGATCGACGCGGCCGATTCCGTGCGCGCCGCCGATCTTGTTGAGCGTATCGAGCAAAGTCACTGCATCCATCGACTGACCGTTGACCGCGACCGGCTCGCCTTTTTCAAATGAGATTTCGACCAGCTTGGCATCCGCATTCGCGTTCTCAGGCGAGCGCGTCAACAAGAAAATGTTCTCCGGAGGCGCGGCCCAGGGATCCTCGAGTATTCCGCCCTCATAAGAGATGTGCATCAAATTGCGATCGGTGGAATAAGGCTTTTCAGCAGTTGCAGTGACGGGAATCGCGTGCTCTTTTGCGTAGGCGATGAGATCGGTGCGGCCTTTGAAATCCCATTCACGCCACGGCGCAATTACTTTGATATCGGGTTGCAGAGCGTAGTATGTAAGCTCAAATCGGACCTGGTCATTGCCTTTGCCAGTAGCTCCGTGCGCTACAGCGTCGGCGCCTTCTCGTCGGGCGATTTCGATTTGGCGCTTTGCAATCACCGGTCGGGCGAGGGAAGTGCCCATCAGGTAAACACCTTCGTAAACTGCGTTCGCCTTCACGGACGTGAAAACGTAATCGCGCACGAATTCTTCGCGTAAGTCTTCGATAAAAAGTTTGGAGGCGCCAGTTTCGAGGGCCTTAGCTTCGAGCCCGTCCATCTCTTCGCCCTGGCCCACGTCGGCGCAGTAACAGATGACTTCGCAGTTGTAGCGCTCCTTCAGCCAGCGCAACATCACCGAAGTGTCCAATCCTCCGGAATACGCGAGCACGATTTTTTTGATTCCCTCTGTCACAGATGCTCCTTGTTAGCACTCAGCGTTTCGAACAGGCGCTAAGAGTTCAATCTTTAGATTGTGTGCGTGCGACACCACAAACTAAAGTTTGAACTCTTAACACCTGTAGTCACTCGTCCTCATTTCTCGAATAACCCCCAAATCTTTTGAACAACCGAGCGTTGTGCTTTTAGGTCTCGGACGGCGATGAATATCGTGTCCTCGCCGGCTAAAGTGCCGACGATTTCAGGAATCGCCGCGCCGTCAATTTGGACTGCCACCGCTGAAGCCAGGCCGGGCTCAGTATGAGCAACTATCAAAACCTCTCCAGCGGTGTCGAGACTCAGTAAACCGTGTGCGGACGCCCCGTTGGATTTCGGCAACGTATAGCGACCGTTATGCTTCAGGACTCCCAGTTCTTCGAGGTCGCGAGACACACTCGATTGAGTCGCCGGCACCCCGGCTCGCTCGAGATGCGCTTTCAAATCAGCCTGAGTTCCAATCGGTGTAGCCCGGATCAAACTCAAGATCTTTGTTTGTCTTTCGCTCTTCAACATACCAAATGATTATGCACTAATCTTGCATAGTCAGTGCATAGATGCATAAAATAAGCCTCCGGATGCATGAAAGTCAAATCGTAGCGTAGACTTCAGTCTGCGCCAGCGAGTTGGGAGGGAGGTTAGTTGAAACTCGGATCGTTTCTCCACGCTCAAGACGAAAGTGAGTGCGTGCGAGGTTGTGTGCTTTCGGCTTTTGTGCGGTAGAGCGTTTTCGATTACTACCTAACTAAGTCACTAATTACCTGAACACAAACTGAAGTTTGTGCTACAAGGATGACGATGGCAGAAGCAAAGAATCTTTGGGGCGGGCGCTTCACGGGCGAGCCTGATGCAGGCTTCGTCGAGTTCAACCGTTCGTTCAGTTTTGATCGCCGTTTGTTTGCAGCCGATGTTCGCGGGAGTATTGCTCACTGTGGCGGACTGCGAGCGGCAGGCGTCATCACCCAGGACGAAGCAACGACTATCGAAGCAGCGCTCCGGAAAATCCTTGAATTCGGCGCCGCTGATGAAAACTACTTTTCCGATCGAGCCGAGGATGTGCATTCATTCGTTGAAGCCCGTCTCGTGGAAATGACTGGTGACGTCGGAAGAAAACTCCACACCGGTCGCAGCCGCAACGATCAAGTCGCAACCGACCTTCGGCTTTGGATGCGCGACGACTTAGACCTGCTCGCCGAGCACGTAAGAACAGCTCAGCAATCTTTACTGGATCTTGCCGAGGCTAATCGCGAAGCAGTACTACCTGGTTACACTCATCTTCAACGAGCGCAGCCAGTGCTTTTTGCGCATTGGTGTCTGGCTTACTTCGAAATGTTGGCTCGCGATCGTGAGCGCTTGAAGGATGCTCGTAAGCGAGTTAATCAAATGCCGCTCGGGTCTGCCGCACTCGCTGGAACCTCTTATCCAATCGATCGCGAGGCAGTGGCGCGCGAGTTAGGATTTGAAGGAATTACCAAAAACAGTCTTGATGCGGTTAGTGATCGAGACTTCTGCGTGGAGTTTGTGGCGGCGTGCTCGCTCATCATGGTCCACCTGTCGCGACTTGCGGAAGACATCATTCTTTATTCGACGACTGAGTTTGGGTTTTTTGAGCTCAGCGATGCGATCGCGACCGGTTCCAGCCTGATGCCTCAGAAGAAGAATCCCGATGCGATGGAATTGGTGCGCGGCAAGGCCGGTAGCGTCTTCGGCGCCAACATGTCTTTGCTGGCAATGTTGAAGGGACTACCACTCGCCTACAACAAAGACATGCAGGAAGATAAAGAAGCGGTATTCCAGGCTGCGGACACTACAGCGGCCTGTGTGCAGGTGACCTCGACGGTCTTGAAAAACATCCGTGTGAATGAGGACGTGGCTGGCGCAGCGGCTGCCAGGGGATACATGAATGCGACTGAACTCGCAGATTATCTGGCTCGAGAGGGAATGCCATTTCGCGAAGCCCATGAACTGGTCGGAAGAATTGTGTTGAAAGCAATCGAACGCGGAGTTGAGCTTCAGGAATTGAGTCTGTCAGAGTTGCAGGAGTTCTCTTCAATCTTCACCGAGGACGTCTTCACTGCGCTTTCAATTGAGAGTACGTTGTCCACTAAGTCTCAGGCGGGCGGCACAGCGAGAAAGAGAGTTCGCGAGGCTTTATGGGCTGCGCGAGATTCGCTCAAAACATAATCCGCCACAACGAAGAAGCCTTTTCTGGGCAATGGGTCAGTTGAGAGTGCGCCTCTCATTCACACCGTGGCTTCAGCCCGGTGACAGGGAAAACAAAAAGGATCAAATTAACCGTTTCAACGGTTTTGTCGGACACGCAAAGAGGGAAACCGTTAAAACGGTTAACGAAATCATCTTCTCTTTGACCCCCGGTTGAAACCGGGGGTGAATGAGAGCCTGAAAATAACCCACTATCTTGTTTGATTGAATCTGCGCAATCTGCGGATTAGGAGAGTTTTGCTTTTACGATCTCGCTCACTTGTCGGCCGTCTGCGTTCTTACCGGCGAGCAAAGCTTGCGCGGCTTTCATGACACGGCCCATGTCTTTCATGGAGCTGGCGCCCGTTTCAGCAATCGCAGCGCTGACTGCAGTTTCGATCTCATCTTGTGAAGCGGCTTGAGGCAGGTAGGCTTCGATTACAGTAATCTCAGCCTGTTCTTTTTCGGCTAATTCAGGTCGACCACCCTTCTCGTATTGTTCGATTGAGTCTCTTCGTTGTTTGACCATCGAGCGCAATAGCTTCGACATCTCTTCGTCATCGAGCTCGCTGCCTTTCTCGATCTCGCGGTTCATGACACTGGCTTTTACCATGCGCAAAGTTGAAGTGCGCGCGGCGTCCTGAGCTTTCATTGAAGCCGTTAAGTCCGAAATAATTTGCTGTTTTAGAGTCATAGATTGATGATGGTTCCTGTGTGTTTTCCAAGAGGGCTGAACGGATTCCGGAGTCGCCAGCAATGATCACAATCATAGCGTACTCTGATTGGTATGCGTTAACATGACGATAGCTCGGTTGCGCTAATTTGGAGTGCGGTGACCTGTCACCGCTTTCGCCCGCGGCGGCTTGACGCCGCGCTGCTTGGTAATGTGCCGTTTTCGACAACTTGCTGCGACGGGTCGCAGCGACCAAAGCGCCGACAGGTCGGCGCACTCCAAAATTGGGGCACTACCGACGCATTCTATTTATGGAATCAAACGACAAATTGGCGTAGGATATCGCAAGCTAACTACCTGCGAGAGTCTTGGTTCATGACAACCGAAACGGAACATCTCTATATCGTCACTGACAATGACATCTTGAGCGGCGAGCCCGTAATCAAGGGCACCAGAACGCCGGTCAGGGCCATAGTCGAGCTTTGGCGACAAGGAATTTCTCCAGAAGAGATCCCCGGACACTTGCCACATCTTACCTTGGCTCAGGTTTTCGACGCGCTGAGTTATTACAGTGACCATTCCACCGAAATCAACAGCCACATTGAACGTAACCGTATTCCGAACCACCTCCTGAACCCGCTGATTGAGGCCTAGTGGAGCGTCTATTCCTCGAACTCTATCTGGACGAGGATGTAAGTGTCCTGATAGCAGAACTTCTACAAGCCCGCGGGTTCCACGCAACAACAACGCTTGACGCCGGTCAAATGGGTAGAAACGATGAAGAGCAGTTAGCTTACGCGACTAGTCGGCGTAAGACCCTGCTTACCCACAACCGCGTTGATTTCGAACGCCTTGCAATCGAGTATTTCGAATCTGGACGTACACATTTTGGAATCTTAGTAGCGGTGCGGCGACCAGTTCAGGAAATAGCCCGTCGCCTATTAATTATTCTCGATCGCGTAACCGCCGATGAGATGATAAACCAGATTCGTTATTTTTGAGTTTTCCCGTTGGGTCGAAGGCCGTTTGAGCGCTTCAAGTGTGCACGGAGAAATTTTCCCGTGTACGATTGCTTCACCGACATGATCTGTTCGGGGGTTCCGGTGGCGACGACATTTCCGCCAGCCTCGCCACCATCAGGTCCGAGATCAATGACGTAGTCCGCCGTTTTGATCACATCAAGATTGTGCTCGATCACAATCAACGAGCCACCAGCGTCAAGCAGCGCTCTAAACGCTGTCAGCAATTTATTGATGTCATCAAAGTGCAAGCCGGTCGTCGGCTCGTCAAAGATGTAAAGCGTCTTTGCGCCAGTTCGTTTGGAAAGATGAGCTGCCAACTTGATGCGCTGAGCTTCACCGCCTGAAAGCGTCGTCGCCGACTGGCCCAAACGCAAATACCCCAAGCCAACATCATCCAGCACTCGCAGCCGATTCATAATGCGCGGCACATCACGGAAAAACGCAATCGCCTCTCGCACGGTCATGTCGAGCACTTCATGCACATTCTTGCCGCGATAACGTACGTCGAGGATCTGTTGTTTGAAGCGGGTGCCCTTGCACTCTTCACAAACGAGCTCGACGTCGGCCAGGAACTGCATTTCAACCGTGACGGTACCGTCCCCCTGGCAAACGTCGCAGCGCCCACCCGGAACGTTGAATGAGAAGTGCGACGGATCTAAACCGCGCGCTTGAGCTTCGCGTGTTGCCGAAAAGACTTCGCGGATCGCGTCATAGACTTTTATGTACGTCACCGGGTTCGACCGCGGCGTTCGTCCGATGGGTGACTGGTCGACCAGAATCACCTCATCGACAAGCTGGCTGCCTTCGAGTTTTCGAAACGCTCCCACGTGTCCCTGCCAGTCGCCTCGCTGTTTCTTGAGCCCCGCGTAGATGCAGTCATGAATCAAAGTGGATTTTCCAGAGCCGCTAACGCCGGTGATACAAACGAGCATGTCCAACGGAACTTCAACATCAATCGTCTTCAGATTATGTTCGCTCGCTCCGCGCAGCCGCAGACTTCTGGTCTGTATCAGTCGCCGCTGCTTTGGCTCTTTGATCTCAGCTTCACCGCGGAGGTAACGAGCCGTCAGCGAGGACTCGCTGGTAATCAAGCCCGGAAAGTCACCCTCGTAAATCACCCTGCCGCCGAGCTCGCCGGCAGCGGGGCCAATATCCAGGATGTGATCGGCGGCCCGCATCATCTCTTCATCATGCTCGACAACAAGGACGGTGTTGCCAATATCGCGCAGATTGTGAAGCAGGCGTATCAAGCGATCGTTATCGCGAGGATGCAGCCCTATTGAAGGCTCGTCGAGCACATACAACGCACCAACCAGCGCGGAGCCAAGATTAGTTGCCAGCTGAATTCGCTGCGCTTCGCCGCCCGACAGGGTTGCAGCCAGACGATCGAGCGTCAGATAGTCGAGGCCAACATCCACCAGGAATCGTAGCCGGCGCCGAATCTCAAATAAGATTCGCTCGGCGATGGTCATCTGCTCGCCCGACAGCTCCAGCGCGTCGAAGAACTTCGCGCCGTCTTTGATCGACATGGCAGTGACTTGAGGCAGGGTCAAGCCGCCCACTTTTACGTCGCGCGCTTCCTGTCGCAAACGACCGCCGCCGCAATCAGGGCACAACGTGTAGCCTCGGTACTTGGAAAGAAAGACGCGGACGTGCAGCTTATATTTCTTCGTTTCGAGCCACTCAAAAAAGCCGCGTACACCAGCCCAATCACCTTTGCCCTCGATCACTGCCCGCTGCTCGGCTCGCGTAAGTTGGTTGAAAGGCGTCGTTAACGAGATCTTCTCGGCCCTGCAGAACTGCTTGAGCTCGTCCAGGGCCCATTCGTGCTGCGGCTTGGTCCATGGCTCGATTGCCCCATCGTTAAGACTCAGACCCGGATTGGGAATCACCAACTCGAGATCGAGACCGATGGTGTTGCCGAATCCCTGGCAAGTTGGGCACGCACCGAAAGGATTGTTGAAGCTGAACAAGCGAGGCTCGGGTTGCTCATAGGTGGTGCTGTCATACTTGCAGGAAAACTTTTCGGAGAAGTTTAATCGCTGCGGCTCAGCTTCAGCAGTTTCGATGACGGCAACGCCATGGCCTTCGGAAAAAACCGTTTCGAGCGAATCGACTAAGCGCTGACGCACGTCGGGACGAGCGGTCAGACGGTCAACGAGAACGTAAACGCCCTCGAAGTCTGGAAGTGTGTAATCGTCAGGCGTGTTCAGCTCGATGGTCTGTCCGTTGGCAAACAAACGAGTGAAGCCGCGCTGCATCAAGCTCATAAGGTGAGCCACGATTACCTGGCGGCTGGAAGCTGTGCTTTTCTTCCTCGTCTTCGCCTTGTCCCCCCAGCGCCCTGTCTTTTGCTTTTCCGAGTCGCCGTTACGTTCTGTTTCCGCGAAGCCGGCGGAAGCAGGGAACAAGACATAGAAACGAGCGCCTTCTTCCAAGGTTGAGAGCACCTCATCAGCAATGGACTGCGGCGAGTCTCGATAAACCTCTCGGCCGCACACACGACAATAAGTTGTCCCGACGCGCGCGTAGAGCAGGCGGAGGTAATCATAAATTTCCGTTTGCGTGCCAACGGTCGAACGCGGGTTGCGCGTGGAATTCTTCTGCCGAATCGCAATCGCGGGTGCGATGCCACGGACTTCATCGACATCGGGCTTGTCCATCCGCTCGAGAAACTGCCGAGCGTAAGCAGAAAGCGACTCTACATAACGGCGTTGGCCTTCGGCATAGATGGTGTCAAAGGCGAGGGACGACTTGCCTGAACCGCTGACGCCGGTCACCACTGTCAGGCGGTTAATCGGTATGGAGAACGAAATGTTCTTGAGGTTATTGACGCGAGCGCCGGTGACTTCAATTGCTTCTTCAGCCATGTTCAAAACCTGTAGGAGCCACACAGTCGGGAACTTAGCGGCTTTCGCAAACTTCGAATGATAGCAGCGAATGGGCGAGGACGCGAAATGCGTGCGGGAGCGCAGGCATCCTTGCCTGCATGGTAAGGTGGGAGGCCATTTTCATACTAAGTCTCAATTCGCAAGCCATGCAGGCAGGGATGCCTGCGCTCCCCGAACTACTACTGGTAGCCGTAGTTGTTGACAGTCTTAACTTCTTGCTCGACAATCTCGGCACAATGAAGTCACCAAAGTTTCTGCTGCGCGGGTTTCGCAGACCAAGTGAAGTCGCATCACTGGCGCTAGGCAAGCTTGAACGCCAGGTGTTAGACGAGACTTGGCGTCGCGGTGAAGTGAGTGTGCGCGAAGTATTCGTCAGCTTCGAAGAAAGAATCGCCTACACCACTTTGATGACGACGCTCGATCGGCTTTACAAAAAACGTTTGCTTGACCGCCGAAAAGATGGACGCGCGTTTCTTTACTCTCCTGCCTTATCTCCGGAGGAACTCGAGCAAGGGATTACCCAGGATGTAATCGATGGGCTGCTTGGTCACGGGGCTGAATCAGTTGAACCAGTTCTGGCTTGTATTGTTGACACGGTTAGCGAGCGCGACCGTGAACTGCTGGACGAGCTTGACCGTCTGGTAAGAGAAAAGAAACGCCAACTACGCCGCTTGGATTAACCGGCAATGTTCGAGTTGTTGGGCATAAGCCTGGTACTTGCTGCGCTGCTCAGCATTAACGCTTTAGCGTCGATGCTGGCGGCGACTTTGTGGCGTGTAATAGATCGGCCAACGCAACGCTGGTCGTCGCATACTCGAGCGAGAATCCTCTTTGCCATGCGCGTCGGGCCTCCGACACTCGCGCTGTTGACTGTTTTTGGATTAATCATTCCTGCATATCTCATCCACGAGCCTCGTTCAAGCGGTGAAATAGTAAGTGGAAAGCTTGCGACCCTGGCGGTTATTTCAATGCTTGGCGTCGCCCTCGCGTTGTGGCGAGGCTTGCAGTCGTGGACCGCAACTCGCAAACTTTTGAAGCAATGGCTCGCCGGCGCCCATCCCATCAAAGTAGCTGACGTTGAGATACCCGCTTTCTCCATCGATCATCCTTTTCCGGTGATTGCTGTGGTCGGATTATTCCACCCGAGACTCTTCATTGCCCGCAAAGTACTTGATTCCCTCAGCGAAGAAGAATTACTGGCAGCTCTCGCGCATGAGTCGGGACATCTCGAAGCCCGTGACAACCTGCGACGCACTTTGATCAGGGCCTGCAAGGATATGTTGACCATCGTTCCGTGTGGCCGTTCCCTTGATCGGGCGTGGGCTGAAAATGCGGAAGCTGCCGCCGATGAGACTGCGGCGACTCGGGGCTCAGCTGTCGCGCTGAATTTGGCCTCAGCGCTGATCGAGATTGCGCGCATGGTTCCCGCGGGTGGTCGACCGACGATGCCGATAGCTTCATTCCTGCTTGGCAATGAAATCCACGGCGTAAAGGGTCGAGTGCGGCGACTGCTGGATTTAGCCGGAGACCGCAATCAACGCGCGCGTGGCACTTCCAAGTATGAACGCTGGTTGACTCGATCAGCTGTCTTGTCGTCGTTACTGGTCGTTGTCCTGGTATTGACACAAACCTCAGCCCTCAGCGAAATGCACGACGCCATCGAGCAGGTCGTTCGCATCCTCAGCTAACCTCCGAATCCGAATTTTTCAGCCTAACTATCCGCGCCCCACTCTCTACGGCAGCTGGTAGTAATTGCCGGCCGAAGTTAGTCTCTTCCTCATTATTCTTATCTTTCACTCCGTCCTGTTTCTGGTCCTTTAGGGATTCGCAGGTATTCCAACAAATTTCAACTCAAAGGAAGTATTTCTATGTCGACTACTCACAAGCGAGTTCTTTTTGGTCTAACTTTGCTCATCGCTGTTGTTCTTGGCGTTCCGGCGCTCGCCAAATCGCAAACAGCATCGGGCTCGGTTAGCGGGACGGTCAAAGATAAGAATGGTGCGAGCGTAACTGGCGCCGAAGTAGCGCTCGTTTATTCACACGGTACCCTGAAATCGACGGTCAGTGGCAACGATGGAAGTTTCACTTTTGACGACGTTGCCACGGGGACCTATGGGCTAACTGTCGTGCACGGCGGCTTCGGAAAATACAGCACCGTCGTCTACCTCGCGTCCGGAGAGAAAAAGGACCTGACTGTAGAGCTGGAGGTCAATCCACTCAGCGAGAGAATGGTGATATCAGCTGAAGCAGGGCAAGTCGCAGATGCAAAACTGCTCGCGCAACCGATTAATCTGGTGAGCGAGGAAGAAATCCTGCTACGAGCTCCGGAGGTCGTGGCGCAGGTAGTCGACGAAGAGCAAGGCGTAAATCTGCAACGCACCAGTCCTTCGCTAAGCGCAGTTTTCATACGCGGCCTAACGGGAAGGAACGTCGCAGTCTATGTCGATGGCGTACGCTACACGACCAGCGCTCAGCGTGGCGGTGTCGGCACCTTCTTCAGTTTGATTGAGCCATCGAGTCTGGGAACGGTCGAGGTGTTGCGCGGACCGAACAGCTCGCAATACGGTTCCGACGCTCACGGGGGCGTAATCAATTTTCTTACTCACGCTCCCCGTTATGGCGACCTTGATACCCAATGGCATGGAACGACGAATACTTTCTACTCATCGCCGACGAACGGTTTTGGAGCGAACCAACTTTTAACGTACGGAAAAAAGAATTGGGGCGTGCTCATGAATTTGAATGCGCGCCGTATTAACCGGCTCCGACCCGGAGCTGGACTCGATTCGCACTCGGCAGCGACCCGATTCCTTGGAATTCCTTCGGACGTTTTGGGCACTCGCTTACCCGATACTGCGTTCACACAATACGGCGGTCTCTTTCGCCTAAGCTTCGACCTTGATCCGACAACTCAGGTCCTCGCGAGTTATGACCGAAACCAGCAGGATGGCGGCAGGCGCTACGATCAACTCGCCGGCGGCGACGGAAATCTCATCGCCGATCTGCGTAACCTAATCTCTGACCAGTTTCATGCCCGAGTGATGACGCAACGGTTTGGGATTTTCGATAACGCATCCGCAACGTTTTCCTACAACGGTCAGCGAGAGGAAAGGATCAATCAGGGAGGAAACGGGAATCCAGTTGGGACGATCACGAATCAACGCGAGCGCACCACTGTCCTGGGATTCAATGCCTACGTCGACAAGCAGCTTGGAGAGAGAAATACTTTCCTGCTGGGCGCGGACATTTATAGCGACAGGATTGCTGCTCCCGCGACTACGTTTGACCCGGTTCCGAGAACGGTCGTGAATTCCCGACCACGAATTCCCCACGGCGCTCGCTATCTAGCCTATGGTTTCTTCGCGCAGGATGTCTTTACCGCTGTTCCGGAACGCGTTCGCATCAGCGCCGCGCTGCGATACAGCGTGGCTTCATATCGAGCGCAGCAGTCGGATGCGCCGGTTGTCGGGGGCCGTTCACTCTTTCCCAGTGATAGTGAACGCTTCGGCGCCTTTTCGGGGCGTGTGGGCGCTGTAGTCTATCTCGGCAACGGCTTTGATCTTGCCGGGAAATACTCGCGCGGGTTCCGAGCCCCAAACACCACAGACTTGGGAATTGTCGGATTCGTAGGCACGGGCTTTGAAGTGAATTCCCAAACAGCTACAGACCTGGGTGGATTTATTGGAACGACTGCCGGCGCCGATGCAGTTTCGACGGGGCTTCCGGTCACTCGATTGAAACCGGAATTCAGTGACGGCTTCGATGTGGCTTTGCGCTACAACAGCAGGCGTTTTTCAGCCGAGCTGATTGGATTCACGACTAAGCTCAACGACGTCTACTTTGACCAGGCCTTAATTCTGCCTGCTGGAGCTGTGGGCAAGCGGCTTGGCAGCGAGCTCATCACGGCCCAAAACGTTCGCGGCTGGGTTTCGGTAGGAAATCCGCCTGCCGGCCCCGTCCTCGTACGAGTCAATTTCGACGATGCTCGCTTCAATGGCATTGAATTCAATTCTCACGGAAGAATTAGTGATGCCTTCACTGCGAAGGCCAACTTCACCTATGTTCGCGCCTACAGTCTTCTAAATGGACTGCCGCCAAACGTCGAAGGTGGAGTGCCGAATCCTGCCGCCTTCATGAGTTTGAAATACCAGCCTCGATCGAAGTTCTGGCTCGAGGCTTACTCGACTATAGCCTGGCGTCAACGTCGTCTTTCATCGCTGGATCTCGGTGATCGTCGTACCGGGGCCGCTCGGTCTCGCACTGCGATTCAAAACTTCTTCCGCCGCGGCGCCTGCGTTCGCGGATTAACAACTCCAGGTCCGACTGGATGTGGTTCGGCCAGCGCCACGGCAACCGTCGTCTCCACTGGCGAAACATTGCTTCAAGTGCAGAATCGATTGCTTCCGATCGGCGCCACCATCAACGGTGTCACGGTGGTAGACAACAACTCCAACGTGCCGCTTTACACCGCAGTGCCGGGTTATGGTTTGATCGGCTTGCGAGGCGGCGTGCAACTCAGCGAACGATCTGAGTTTCTTTTCGATTTTGAAAACATCGGCGACAAGCAGTATCGTGGCATCAGTTGGGGAATTGATGGCGCCGGACGTGGAATCACTCTGCGGTATCGATATAAGTTCTAGTCGTCGCTTTCGGCTAGTTCCATCCGTTACCTGGAGTTGAAAGCATCGGTCCTCGTTCGCAGAGGGCCGATTCTTTTTTGAAGTCGATTCGTAAACAAATCATTTCGGCGTCAAACCTTGCGGGAGCGTTACGCCGAAGGCGTTCACGAATTCCAGCCTGGGGCAGCGCCCCAGGAAATCCGCGCAATCATGAATTCGGACGCTGAAAGCGTCAGCGAGATTCCTGGTGGTCCTTTGCCAACGCTTTCAGCGTTACGAAACTGAATCGTCTGCCTTTCCTGGGGCGCTGCCCCAGGCTGGTGTTCACGAACGCCTTCGGCGTAAGCTGCGATGCCCACGCACCAATGTTGAACGTAACCAATGTAACTAAAAGTTTTGGCAAACGAGCCGTACTCGAGGGTGTGAGCTTTTCAGTCCAGCGCGGTGAAGTGCTGGGATTGATTGGCCCTAACGGAGCCGGCAAAACCACACTGTTCGAATGTCTGGCAGGATTGTTACCAGCAAATGCCGGTCACGTATCTTTTGAGGAAGCATCTCTACCGGTAGCTCGCCGAAAAGAGAAACTCTTTTACCTGCCTGACGCGATTCTTCCGTGGGCTGAACAAAACGTACGCTGGGTTCTAAGGTTCTTTGAAAGACTTTACCCGCAAGCTGATTTCAATGCCGAGACGTTGGCCGCGCCGTTACGATTGCACGAGTTGAAAAAAGCGCGTCTCTCGTCTCTTTCAAAAGGTGAACGCAAACGAGTATTGCTGGCGTTGGGGCTGCTGACGAACCATCCGTTATTGCTGCTTGACGAGCCCTTCGATGGATTGGATCTTCGTCAAACGCGAGATGTCATGGAACTGCTGCGCGCGCAGGTATCGCGGGGCCGCACCTTGATGCTTTCAATTCATCAGTTGATTGACGCGGGCCGGGTTTGTGATCGGCTCGTCCTGTTGAGCTCGGGCAGAGTCGTTGGTGAGGGAACGATTCCCGAGTTGAGATCTCAAGCTAAACTTGCCGACGGTGGGCTCGAGGAGATCTTTCTTGCGCTCACGTAACTGGTTTGAATTGCTGGCCAAGGAATGGCGCGAGCTGATAGCGTCGCGTTCGTTTTGGCTTTTGCTGCTCCTGATTGGACCACTCGTCGGTCATGGTTTCATCACTGCTGTAAATCTGTACGGCGAGGCTAGCGGCGCCGGTGGCGGTCCAGCTGCATTATCGCAAGGCTTAACACCACTTGACGGTATTCTGACTCCCACATTCGGCGCCTACGATCTCGCAGCGATGTTCCTTTTTCCTTTCGTTGCGATCAGGTTGATCTCGGCAGAGAAGCAGAGCGGGGGTTTGAAGCTGCTCCTGCAACTTCCCGGCAGCCTGGCCAGCAAGATCTTCACAAAAGGATTGGTGTTTATCGGTGGCTGGCTGTTGTCGCTCGGTCCGGCGTTGATTGCACTCGGGTTATGGAAGTCGTATAGCGGTCATTTGTATGCGCCTGAAACACTGACGCTAATCACTGGCCATCTATTGCGGGCGTTCCTGAGCGGAGGAATTGCCTTTGCCGCCGCAGCAATTACCGAGAGCGCAGCAAGTGCAGCCATTGTAACCTTGGGAGTGACGGTCGGGACCTGGGCTTTGGACTTTATTGCGTCGGCTCGAGGCGGGTGGCTTCAGGAGTTGGCGAGTTACACGCCTACTGCCGTCCTCAGATTTTTCGAACAAGGATTGCTGCGACTTAATACGGTCGTGGTGATTCTAGCTTTGAGTGCGGCAGGCTTCGCAATCGCGGTGGTATGGCTCAACACTGGTCGCACCTGGCGATTTCGAGCTGCGGCGACCGCGGTTATCGTGGTTATGATTGCGATGGTGATGCTGGCAGCAAGCAAAGTGCGGCCGAGCTGGGACTTCAGCGAGAACCGGCGCAACTCTTTTTCGACTGAAGACGAGACGGCGCTGAAGAAGATTGCTCATCCGCTCAAGATAACGGTTTTTCTGGCAGCCGAAGATCCGCGGCTCAATGACTTCGAGCAAAACGTTTTGCGAAAGCTGAGACGTAACCTCGCGCAACTCGATGTCGAATATGCGGCGTCCGGAAGAACAGGATTGTTTGCCGGAGCAGACGATCACTACGGCGAACTCTGGTACGAGATGGATGGGCAAAAGGTGATCGAACGCTCGATCATCGAAGAGGTTGTGCTGGAACAAGTCTATCAACTCGCCAAGGTGACACCACCTGCTCGCCGAACCGATAATGAATTTTCAGGTTATCCGCTGGCAGCTAGTCCTAAGTTTGCAGCAGGAATTTTTTATGGTCTGTGGCCTTTATTGATTATCGTGGCGTGGTGGCTATCGCGCCGTTGAAAGGGGATTGCTCATGAGAACTCGATTTTGGTTGGCGCTCTTTTTGTGTTTCCTCAGTCTTAGTCTTTCGGTCCTTGCGCAACGAGGCAGTAAGCAAGCAGCAGTCGCAAAAGGTCTGCATGTCGACCTGTCCAAAGAGCGGGTTGGACGAGAGCCGGAAAAGTTTCTCGGTGTCGTGGGGAATTGGTCCATAGTCGACGACGCTGGCAAAAAAGTGCTGGCCGTCGATGGCCGCAAGTGGCTGCGTGGTCAACCAGCTGGAAGTCTCGCTGAAAAGGCGCGCGCGATTTACGGAGCTCGTAATGAAGAGTTTATCGACAATGTGAAGGCGTGGGCTTACTTTCCATACGCAGTGGCCAGGGATGTCCCCGACTTTCAAAACGGCGAGATCAGCATGCGCTTCAAAATTGTGGCGGGCCAGCTCGACGAATGCGCCGGCATTCTCTTTAACCTGAAACCGAACGGAGATTACCTGACGGTGCGGTTCAATGGCATGGAAGACAACATCGTTCTGTGGACCTTCAATAAAGGCGTGCGCAAGTTTGTGAAACGGCTGGCGGCAAATCAAGCGCTGGCCAGGAATCAATGGCATACGCTGAAGATTTCGATCCAGGGGACCAGCTTGAACGCCTGGGTCAATGGCCAGCAATTGGATAGCTTCACTCTGACGGAACCCGTGTCAGGTCGCGTCGGTGTTTGGTCCAAAACAGACAGCGTGAGTTACTACGACGACTTCACGGTCACAAAGTAGAACAGACTTCAGTCTGTTCAAACGTCACCATCAGGCAACGCGCGAAGAGTGCGGAAGCATACTGGCCAGTCAAGGCCAAGCCACGCAACCATCATTTCTTGAGTGGAATCGACTTGAGCTTGTCGGAGCTTGTAACCAAACACCATGTTTGAGAAGGTTAAGCTTGCTCAGACTGAAGTCTAAGCTACCGTAGAACAGACTTCAGTCTGTTCAAACGTCACCGATCAGGCACCGCGCGAAGAGTGCGGAAGCATACTGGCCAGTCAAGGCCAAGCCACACAACCATCATTTCAAATTTTCTTGAGTGGAATCGACTTGAGTTGGTTCGGAGCTTGTTAGCTACGACTAAGTTTGTGGCGGCGGAAGCTTGCTCAGACTGAA